>Ga0307374_10004301_pt1 | contig 23750 bp, 22 predicted proteins | sample OX3MG_FD_202532 | JGI IMG/M metagenome (GOLD analysis project Ga0307374, IMG submission 202532) | Soil microbial communities from Risofladan, Vaasa, Finland - OX-3 | ecosystem: Environmental > Terrestrial > Soil > Coastal area > Acid sulfate soil | place: Finland: Risofladan, Vaasa | collected... | reverse complement strand
GGAGGGGTACCAGTTGGGGCTGATGTAGACATCCAAGCCCTGGAAGATGATAAGCGCCTCATCGTCGCCGGCGCGCTCCCAGTGGGGATTCTCTCGGGCGATGTGCCCGGCGAAGACTCGTGGGCGCGGCGCGAAGAGGAACGGAAGGTGCGTGGCGAACAGACCGCCCGGACCGTGCGTGACCAAGCAGCCGAATCGAAGCTCGCTCAACAAAGCTTCGAGTTCCGTCGGATCGGTGACGGCAAAGACGTCACGCATGTGCATGAATCGCACCTCCTTGGGGATCGGCCCCGCGTCGGTCGACCCGTTGGTCCAGTCGATGGGCGGGCTCGGCGTAATGACGCCGGCGTTGCGCCATGCGACAACGGGGCCGGCGGCTGGTCATGTCTGTCACCTCCGCAGGCGTGCCGACCGCCCGGCTGGGCGGGTCGGAATGGCAGGAACCTACTACCACAACTACCCCGGCTAGCCCGAGCGCCGCGCAATCCAACGTCCCCCGGGAATGAAGCTGCAGCGATCGGGCGATACCGTCCGAACTCAGGCCGCGACGCCGCGCCTCACGGCGGCGGGCGCGCCCGCGGCGTCATCGACGATCGCGCCGAAGCGCCGGTCGCGCCTGCGGAAATCGGCGATCGCCCGGGCGAGGTCGGCGGGGCCGAAGTCGGGCCACATGCGATCGGTGAACCACAGTTCGGCGTAGGCGCTCTCCCAGAGCAGGAAGTCCGACAGGCGGCGCTCGCCGCCGGTGCGGATCAGCAGATCGACGGGGCCGCCCCGAGAGGCGCCGCCGATCAGCCGGTCGAAGTCCTCGATCGAGCCATCGGCGCCCAGGGCGGCGGCGGCGCGGACGATTTCCGCGCGTGAGGAGTAGTCGAGGGCGATGCGCAGCACCAGTCGGTCGCCCGCGGCGGTCGCCGCCTCCAGCCGGCTCGCCGCTTCGGCCAGATCCGGTGGCAGCCGATCGCGGCGCCCGATGGCGAGAAGACGCGCGCCGCTTTCGACCAACCGTTCGCCGTCGGTGGCGAGGTACGAGCGGAAGAGCCGCATCAGCCCGTCGACCTCGGCCTCGGGCCTGCGCCAGTTGTCGGCCGAAAAGGCGAAGAGCGTCAGCGTGGTCACGCCCAGTTCCGGCGCGGCTTCCACCGTGCGCCGCACCGCCTCGACGCCCGCAAGATGGCCATCGGCCCGGCTCAGGCCCTGGCCCAGACCCCAGCGGCCGTTGCCATCCATGATGATGGCGACGTTGAGCGGGCCGGCTTCGGGCAAAGTCATTTGCACTGCAAAGTCTCCGGACAAGGGGAAATGAGGACTCAAGCCGGCGCAAGGCCGGGGAGGGGGCTCTCGGCGCCCTGCGCCTTGGCCGCCGCGGCGGCGTCGCGCACCACCTGATCGAGCACGGCGAGGTAGCCCAGAAAGCGCTCGCGCCCCTCGCGCGTGATGCGGGCGAGGGTCTGAGGCCGGTTATGGGCGAAGCTCTTGGCCACGGCGATCAGGCCGGCGTCCTGCAGCACCTGCAGATGGCGGCTGAGATTGCCGTCGGTAAGCCCGCAGAGCCGCTTCAGGTCGGCGAAGACGAGACCCTTTGGATGAGCGGCGAGCGAGGTCAGCACGCCAAGCCGTGCCCGCTCATGGATGACGCGGTCGAGACCCGCGTAGGCGAACCGGCCGGCCTCACTCATCGGATGTCCCGCCGAACCGCAGCACAGCCGCGACGATCAACTGACCGACCCCGAACGGCACGCCCATGGCCCACGGCGAAAAGGCGCCGGGCCCCTGCGCCAGGGCGATGCAGACGACGCCGGTGGCGACGTACCAGCCACCGACCAGCGCCATGGCCCGTGGCAGGAAGCGACAGGAGGCGAAGACTCCGAGGCCGAAGACGATCTGCCAAAGGCCCGGCAACATCCACAGGCCTTGGGCCGAGAACCTCAGCATCACCAGGGTGAGCAGGGCGCCGACGGCGGCGGCCGGCAGGAACTGGGTCACGGCGCCGGCGATCATCTCGTCGGCCAGCTGGGAATGCAGCCTGCGCGAGCGGGCGACCATCTCGAAGGCGATGACGCCGGCCGAGACGGCGGCGACGGCGATCCAGAGCGCCAGGAAGGCGCCGACATCCGCCGGGGCGATCCAGCGGGCCTGGCCCGCGGCGGCGAGAAAGGCGAGGAGGGCCGTGGCCGCGAAGGTCGTCGGACCCAGGCCGTGAAACTGCGCGCCGCGCGCGATCTGACTGCGGATCGCCCCGATTTCCGCCAGCGCCCGTTCAAGATCGCTCATGTCCGCCTCGGCCAGCTTTGTCATGCAAAGCATACACCCGCCAGCCGCAAGCGCAACGGTTCGCCGGGCGCCTTCATTCACGCGCGCATCGGTGCTAGGGACGCGCCATGATCGGCAAGCTCAATCACGTGGGGGTGGCGACGCCGTCCATCGAGCAGTCGTGGCGGCTCTACCGGGACGTCCTGGGCGCGACCTCGATCAGCGAGAAGCGCGCCTTGCCCGAGCAGGGAGTGTGGGTCAGCTTCGTCGACCTGCCCAACGTCCAGATCGAACTCATCGAACCCTATGGGGAGGGATCGCCCATCGCGGCCTTCCTGGAGAAGAACCCGCAAGGGGGCCAGCATCACGTCTGCTTCGAGGTGCCCGACATATTGGCGGCGCGCGATGCGATGCGGGCCAGGGGCGCGCGGGTGCTAGGGACCGGCGAGCCGCGCATCGGCGCCCACGGCGTTCCGGTGATCTTCGTCCACCCCAAGGACATGGGCGGCGTGCTGGTGGAATTGATGGCCGAACCGGCGAGAGCGCACGCATGAACCTCGAGCTTTCGTTGGCCATCTATCTGATCCTCTGGTGGGTGGTGCTGTTCGCCGTCCTGCCGCGGGGCGTGGTCAGCCACGCCGAGGCGGGCGTGAAGCCCCCCGGCGGCGGCGATCCCAGCTCGCCGGTGGACCCCAAGCTGAAGCTCAAGTTCATCACCACCACCTGGGTCTCGGCGCTGCTGTTCGCGCCGTTCTGGATCGCGGTGCATTTCCACTGGCTGTCGCTGGGCATGTTCAGGGCGCCGGGCTAGGTGCGCTGCATCGCAAGCTTGCGCTGGCGGGGCTGGCGGCCGTGCGTCTGCGGCCACGCCCGACGCCAATGACCGCCACGATGAGCGATGCCGCGGCCGCGCCGCCCTTTTCGGCCTGGGAGCGGGCGATCGCCTTCCGCTACCTGCGCGCCCGGCGCCAGGAAGGCGGGGTGGCGCTGATCTCGGTGATCTCCTTCGTCGGCATCGCGCTTGCGGTCTCGGTGCTCATCATCGTCATCTCGGTGATGAACGGTTTCCGCGCCGACCTCAGCCACATCATGCTGAGCTTCAACCCCCACGCCCAGATCTACGGCGGCGAGATCGCCGACACCAACCTGCCGCTGGCGCTCCAGCGGATGCGCGCCGTGCCGGGCGTCGTCGAAGCCTATCCGGCCATCGAGTCCGAGGCGCTGGTGCAGAGCGACCGCGCCGCCACCGGCGCCCTCGTGCGCGGCATCGCCCCCGCCGATCTGAGGGCCAACACCCTGATCGCGGGGAACGTCAAGCAGGGCGCCCTGACCACGTTCGGCGTCGGCCGCAACGGCGGCGACGGCATTCTCATCGGCTCGCGCATGGCCGAACAGCTCGGCGTGGTCCCCGGTGACAGCATCACCCTGACCGGCCCGGACGCCGAGGAGACGGTGATGGGCGCGCTGCCGGTGCAGAAGGCCTACATCCTCGTCGGCATCTTCGACGTGGGCATGAGCGAGTTCGATTCCGGCGTCGTCATCATGCCGCTGGCGCAGGCGCGCCAGCTCTTCGACCGCCAGTCGCCGGCCGACTTCATCGCCGTGCGCTTTGCAGACCCGGACGCGGCGCCGAAGGAGCGATCGCAGATGGCGGCCGCCGCGGGCGACGGCGCCGTGGTGCGCGACTGGACCCAGCAGAACGAGGTCTATTTCAACGCCCTGAAGGTCGAGCACGACACCATGGCCCTGATTCTCGCCCTGCTCGTGCTCATCGCCTCGCTCAACATCATCTCGGCTCTCGTCATGCTGGTGAAGAACAAGGGCCGCGACATCGCCATCCTGCGCACCATCGGCGCGCGGCAAGGCTCGATCATGCGCATCTTCTTTCTCTGCGGCGCGGTCGTGGGCGCGTTGGGCACGGCCGTCGGCGTTGTCGTCGGCGTCGTCTTCTGCGTCGAGATCGTGCCCATCCAGCGCTTCGTGGAGTGGGTCACCGGCGTGCAGGTGTTCAACGCCAAGATCTACTTCCTCTCGCACCTGCCCGAACGCATCGACGTGGCCGAGGTGGCGACCATCACCATCTTCTCGCTGGTCTGTTCGTTCCTGGCGACGCTCTATCCGGCCTGGCGCGCCTCGCGCCTCGATCCGGTGGAGGCGCTGCGCTATGAGTGAGCCGGTGCTCGCCATCCGCGGGCTGCGGCGCGACTACGTCAGCGGCGCGCGCACCCTCGAGGTGCTGAAAGGCGTCGATCTCGAGGTGCACCCAGGGGAACTCGTGGGCCTCGTCGGTCCGTCGGGCTCGGGCAAGTCGTCGCTGCTGCACGCCGCCGGGCTGCTGGAGCATCCCACCGCCGGGACCATCGTCGTCGACGGCGCCGATTGCTCGCGGCTCTCCGACCGGGCGCGCACCCGCATCCGGCTGCGCGAGATCGGCTTCGTCTATCAGTTCCACCATCTGCTCCCGGAACTCTCCGCGCTCGACAACGTCGCCCTGCCGCTGATGATCGCCGGCAAACCGCGGCGGGCGGCCGAGACCCGGGCGCGCGATCTGCTCTCGGAACTCGGCCTCGCCGAACGCCTCTCGCACCAGCCGGCGCAGCTCTCCGGCGGCGAGCAGCAGCGCGTCGCCGTCGCCCGGGCGCTCGCCAACGGACCGCGGCTGCTGCTCTGCGACGAGCCCACCGGAAACCTCGACCCGAAGACCTCGCTGGCGGTCTTCCGGGGCCTGCACGACCTCGCCCGCCAGCGCGGCGTGGCCGCGCTCGTCGCCACCCACAACCTGGAACTTACGGGCGCCATGGACCGGGTGATGGCGCTGAGGGACGGACGGCTCGAGGCGCGCGCCGCGTGAGGCCGATAGCCGCCGTGGCCTTCGACGCAGGGCTTTACGAACGAGCTTGACAGCTGCGAACAAACCGAGAACATTACCTCCGGATCGAGCAACGGAGGTTCTCCCCATGTTTCGTCTGGCTCGCGAGGGCTTGGCCCTTGCCTCGGTGGCTTCGTTCGTCTGGATGGTCTGTCGGGTGGCGCAGCTCGCCGGCTGAGTCGCCGCGATCCGGATGCTCGGGAAGAGGACAGAGGTGATGGCGCACGCGAGCGACGGCTTCGTCCATCTTCGGACCCGCTCGGCCTATTCGCTGCTGGAAGGGGCGATCAAGGCCGAAGCGCTGGGTCCCCTGGCGCGCGGCGCAGGCATGCCGGCGGTGGCGCTCACCGACCGCGCCAACCTCTTCGGGGCGCTGGAGTTCTCGGTGGCGACCGCGCAGGCGGGCGTGCAGCCGATCATGGGCTGCGCCCTGCCGGTCACCGGCATCGGCGAGGGGCCGCCGCAGCGCTGGGCGCGGGTCCCGACGCTGGTGCTGCTGGCTCAGGACGAGGCCGGCTGGCGCAATCTCACCGAGCTGTCCTCGGCCGCCTTCCTCGAGGCCGCCGCCACCGACGAACCCAGTGTCCCGTGGGCGAAGGTCGCCCGGCATGCGCAGGGACTGATCCTGCTCTCGGGGGGGATGGACGGCCCGGTCGATCCGCTCTTCGCCGCGGGGCGGTCGCAGGAGGCGGTCGCGGCCATGGCCGAGATGCGGCGGGTCTTCGACGACCGGTTCTACGTCGAACTGCAGCGCCACGGACAGGCGGCCGAGGCGGCGGCCGAGCCGGGCCTCGTCGCCTTCGCCTACGAGCATGAGGTTCCCCTCGTGGCCACCAACGACGTCTATTTCGAGACGGCAGCCACGCACCGGGCGCACGACGCCCTCATCTGCATCGCCGATGCGGCCTTCCTGGGGCAGGACGATCGGCGCCGGGTGAGCCCGGAACACTGGTTCAAGAGCCCCGAGGAGATGCGCCGGCTCTTCGCCGACCTGCCGGAGGCCTGCGACAACACCCTCGAGATCGCCCGCCGCTGCGCCTTCATGGCAATGAAGCGCGATCCGATCCTGCCGCGCTTTCCGACTGCGGCGGGACGCAGCGAGGACGAGGAAATCGCCGCCCAGGCCCGCGAGGGCCTGAAGGGGCGCCTCGCCGTCCATCCCCACTTCGCGCCGGAAGCGGACTATTGGGCGAGGCTGGAGCGCGAGCTGGCGGTGATCCAGGCCATGGGATTTTCCGGCTATCTGCTGATCGTCTCCGACTTCATGAAGTACGCCGCGGCCAACCGCATTCCCGTGGGCCCCGGGCGGGGCTCGGCGGTCGGATCGGTCGTCGCCTGGTCTTTGCTGATCACCGGCCTCGACCCCATGCGCTTCAACCTGCTCTTCGAGCGCTTCCTCGATCCGGCGCGGGTTTCGATGCCGGACATCGACACCGACTTCTGCCAGGAGCGGCGCGACGAGGTGATCGCCTATGTGCAAGCCAAGTACGGGCGCGACCGCGTCGCCCAGATCATCACCTTCGGAACCTTGCAGGCCCGCGCGGTGCTGCGCGATGTCGGCCGGGTGCTGCAGCTGCCGCTCGGCCTCGTGGACCGGCTGGCGAAGATGGTCCCCAACAATCCTGCGAGCCCGGTCACCCTTGCCAGGGCGATCGAGATCGAGCCGCGCCTGCGGCAGGCGCGCCGCGACGAAGACGGCGTCTCCGAGCTGCTCGACATCTCGCTGCAGCTGGAGGGACTCTACCGTAACGCCTCGACCCACGCCGCCGGCATCGTCATCGGCGACCGTCCGCTGACGGAGCTCGTGCCCCTCTATCGCGATCCGCGCTCCGACATTCCCGCGACCCAGTTCAACATGAAATGGGTGGAGAGCGCCGGACCGGTGAAGTTCGATTTCCTGGGCCTGAAGACCCTGACGGTGGTGGATCGCGCCGTGCGCTATCTTGGCCAGCGCGGCGCCGCGCCAGACACCGCGAACCTGCCGCTGGACGACCAGGCGGTCTACGACCTGCTGTCGGCCGGCCAGACCGTCGGCGTATTCCAGCTGGAAGGCCAGGGCATGCGCGACACCCTGCGCAAGCTGCGGCCGACGTCGATCGAGGACATCACGGCGCTCGGCGCCCTCTATCGACCGGGACCGATGGAGAACATCGACGCCTTCTGCGACGGCAAGGCTGGGCGCAAGCCGATCAAGTGGCCCCATCCCTGGCTGGAGCCGGTGCTTGCCGAAACCTACGGCATCATCGTTTACCAGGAACAGGTGATGCAGATCGCGCAGATCCTGGCAGGCTATACCCTGGGAGAAGCCGACCTCCTGCGCCGCGCCATGGGCAAGAAGAAGAAGGAGGAGATGGCCCTTCAGCGCGCCCGCTTCATGGCCGGCGCCGAGGCCAAGGGCGTCGACGCCGCCAAGGCCGAGGAGATCTTCGATCTGGTCGACAAGTTCGCGGGCTATGGATTCAACAAAAGCCATGCGGCCGCCTACGCCTACATCACCTACCAGACCGCCTGGCTGAAGACGCACGCCCCTGTCGAGTTCTTCGCGGCCTCCATGAGCCTCGACATCTCCAACACCGATCGCCTCGCCGTCTTCTATCAGGACGCCCGGCGCTCCAGCGTCACCATCCGCCCGCCGGACGTGAACCGTTCCGACGCGGATTTCGCGGTGGCCGATGGCGAGGTGCTGTATGCGCTGGGGGCGGTGCGCAACGTCGGCCTCGCGGCCATGCAGCATCTCGTGGCGGTGCGCCAGCAAGACGGCCCGTTCCGCGACCTCTTCGACTTCCTGGAACGGATCGATCCGCGCCAGATCGGCAAGCGAGCGCTGGAGAACCTCGCCAAGGCCGGCGCCTTCGACGCCATCCATCCCCATCGCGCCCAGATCCTCGCCGCCGCCGACGACCTGATCGCCTATGCCCAGAGCATGGCCGCCGAGCGCGCCGCCGCTCAGGCCAATCTTTTCGGCGGCGAGCACGCCGACGCCGCCCGGCCGCGCCTGCCCACGACGGCGCCGTTCGCGGCCGCCCAGCAGCTCGACGAAGAACTCGCCGCGATCGGCTTCTACCTCAGCGGCCATCCGCTCGACGATCTGGCGGCGGCGCTGAGGCGCCGGCGCACCACCTTCTGCGCCGAGGCGCTGGCCCAGGCCAGGAGCGGCGTCGAGGCGTTCCGAATGGCGGGCGTGGTGCGCCGTCGCCAGGAGCGGACCTCGGCCGGAACGAACCAGAAATTCGCCTTCGTCACTCTTTCCGACCCGAGCGGCGAATACGAGGTGCTGTTCGCGTCCGAGGCGCTGCGCCGCCACCGCGATCTGCTGGAGCCAGGCGCGCAGCTGCTGATCAAGGTGCGGGCCAAGACGACCGATGGCGACGTGCGCTTCTTCGGGGACGACGCCGAGGTGCTGGATCGCACCACCGAGGCCGCCCCCGCATTGCTGCGCGTGCATGTTTCCCCCGGCGCCGCCGATCCGGCCGCGCTGCGCCAGCGCCTCAAGCCGACGCCGGCCGGCGGCGGCGACGTCATGCTGGTGGCGAGCTTCTCCGGCGGGCGCGAAGCCGAGTTCAGACTGCCGGGCCGGTATGTGCTCGACGCCGCCGCCCGCGGCGCCCTGAAGACCGCGCCCGGCGTCACCTTCCTGGAGGATGCCTGAGGCATGGCCGCGGTTCGCCGCCGCCGACAGGCGCTGGAGGCGGCAGTCGCGGCGGCCGAAAACCCTTCGGCGATCGCCAAGGCGCGCTATGCCTTGGCGATCTTCCACGACAACAACGGCCGCGAGGCGAGCGCCATACCGCACTACCGTTCGGCCATCGCCCTCGGGCTTCCCGAGCCCGAGGACGCCGCCGCATGGGCGTGGCTCGCCAGCAGTCTCTGGAAGACCGGCGCTGCGGCCGAGGCGGCGGAGGCGATCGCGCGGTCACGCGCACTGGCTCCAAGCCCGGCGATAGCGCGGTTTCTGGAGGGGCTCGAGCGTCGGATCGATCGGCGCCTGCGGTCCATTGCGAGGCCGACGCCGGCAGGCGGGTAATCCGCCGGGCCTCAGAGCGCGGGCCGTCCGGCCGCGGCGTAGATGGCTTCGATCGCGGCCATGTTGGCGATCGCGTCGGTCCCACCGGTCAGGGGTCGGGCGCGGCCGGCCAACACTTCGGCCAGATCCGCGAGCTGGGCGGCGTAGGTCGAGGGCCCATCCGTGGGCTGAACCGTCGTCACTCCGTCGAGGGTCGTGGTGAAGCGGCAGCCGAGCTGGGGCGCGAGGAAGTTGATGATCTCGACACGGCCGCGATCGCCCTCCAGCGTCAGGCTGGCCGCGGGCGCGGGCGCCTTCATGGCGCAGGCGATCTGCGCCTCGACGCCGCCGGCAAAGACGAGGCTGGCGCTCAGGTCGACATCGACGCCGCCCTCGAAGGTAGCGGTGGCCGAGGCGATTTCGGGCGCGGTCCCGACGAGGGTGCGAAGCGCGTGCACCGGATAGCAGCCGAGGTCCATCAGGCCGCCGCCGCCGAGATCGGCCCGCCAGCGCAGCTCCTGCGGACCGCGCGCGACGGTGACGCGGAATTCGGCCCGCGCTCGCCGCAGCGCGCCGAGCGCGCCGCCCTTGACCAGGGCCTCGGCGCGGCGGAACACCTGATGATGCCGATAATGGAAAGCTTCCAGCAGCATGAGGCCGCGCACCTCGGCCGCATCCACCATGGACCTTGCTTGCGCCGCGTCCATGGCGAAGGGCTTCTCGCACAGCACCGCCTTGCCCGCCTCCAGGGCGGCGATCGTCCACTCGGCATGCGCGGCCGGCGGCAGGGCGTTGTAGACTACGTCGACGTCGCCGCGCCGGACGAGTTCGGCATAGCCGGCCGCGACGCCGGGAATGGCGTGGGTCTCGGCGTAGGCGCGGGCGCGGGCAGGGTCGCGCGCGGCGACGGCGGTGACCCGGAACTGCGGGTTGGCGGCGGCGGGCGCGATCACCGCCGCGGGCGCGATCTTCGAGGCGCCCAGAAGCCCGATGCGGATCATCAGCCGAGCCGCCGGCGAAAGAGCGCGATGAGCCGCTCCCAGTGCCGCTCGGCGGAAGGCTTGTCGTAGGCGCCGCGCTGAGGAAAGGCGAAGCCATGCTCCACCTTCGGATAGAGCTCCACCTCGGCGCGCGCATCGGATCCGGCGAGCGCCTGAGAGAGCGCCTCCACCGTCTCCAGAGGCGCCCAGCGGTCGATCTCGGCGCAGGCGAAATAGAGTTCGGCCCCGGTCCTCTGCGCCACCAGGTGCGGGCTGTCGGCACGGTCGGTGACGAGCAGGGTTCCATAGATCGAGGCGGCTGCGGCGATCCGGCCCGGGAAGGCCGCCGCAGCATTTACGGCGAACTGGCCGCTCATGCAGTAGCCGACCGCGCCGATCGATCCGGCCGCCGCCGCAGGGTCGGCGTCGATGACCTCGAGCAGGGCGCGGGTGTCGGACATCACCATCGCGATGTCGAGGCCGTTCATCAGCGCGCCCATGCGCTCGCGCGCGCCAGGCTTGGTGAGCGGGCCAAGCTCCATCACCCCGGCGCGATAGTAGAGGTTCGGCAGCATGACGTAATAGCCGACGGTGGCGAGCCGCCGCGCCATGTCGCGCAACTCCTCGCGGATCGCCGGCGCATCCATGTAGAAGAGGATCGGCGGGTGCGCCCCGCCGCGCTCGGGATGACAGATGAAGGTGCTGGTCGCCCCGTCCGGCGTCCTGATGTCGATCTGGCGCTCGATCATGCCTTCCTCCGCCCCCGCCGCGGCCTCGCCGGACGCCACCATAGCCGCTCGCCCCGGCTGGACAAACGCGAGGGATCAAGACCATTTGCGCGCGTGGCCACGGGACGGTTCATCACCCTGGAGGGCGGCGAGGGGGCCGGCAAGTCGACCCAGGCGCGCCGCTTGGCCGAGCGCCTGCGCGCAGCGGGCCGGGAGGTGGTGCTGACACGCGAGCCCGGCGGCTCGCCCGGGGCCGAGACCATACGAGATCTGCTGGTCGCCGGCGACGCCGAGCGCTGGTCGCCGCTCACCGAGACGCTGCTGATGTATGCCGCGCGGCGCGACCACGTCGAGCGCACCATCGTCCCTTCCCTGGCGCGCGGGGCGTGGGTGGTGAGCGACCGTTTCGCCGATTCCACGCGCGCCTACCAGGGCGCCGGCGGCGGCGCGCCGGCATCGCTCATCCAGGCGCTGGAGCGGCACGTGCTCGGCGAGACGCGACCCGACCTCACCTTGATCCTCGACCTGCCCGCGGCGGCGGGGCTGGCGCGCGCCGCCGCCCGCACCGGCCCGATATCGCGCTTCGAGGCGAGGGACGCTCAGTTCCACGAGCGGCTGCGCCAGGGTTTCCTGGCGATCTCCCGGGTCGAGCCTGCCCGCTGCGCCCTGATCGATGCCGCCGCGTCCCTCGAGGAGGTCGAGGCCGCGATCTGGTCGGTGGTGCATTCCAGACTGGACGCCTGACGTGAGCGAGCCGGCCGACATCCCCCATCCCAGGGACGTCTATCGCCTGCCGGGCGCCGAGCGCGCCGAAGCCGCCTTCCTGGATGCGCTGGCGCGCGGGCGGCTGCACCACGCCTGGCTGCTCGTCGGACCCGAGGGGCTCGGCAAGGCGACCTTCGCCTACCGCGCCGCAAGGCGGCTGCTGGGCGCCGCGCCCGACCCGGCCTTCGGCGTCCTCGGCGCGAGCCCGGAGGACCCGGTGTCGCGCCAGGTGGCCGCGCGCGCCCACCCGGACCTCAAGATCCTGGAGCGGCAGAGCGACGAGGGGAGGGTGCGCAAGTCCATCCCGGTCGAGGAGGCGCGGCGCCTGCCGGAATTCTTCGCCAAGTCCCCCGGCCGCGCCGCCCATCGCGTCGCCATCATCGATTCGGCCGACGATCTCAACGTCAGCGCCGCCAACGCCGTGTTGAAAACGCTGGAGGAACCGCCGCAGCGCGGCGTGCTGCTGCTGATCTCGCACCGTCCGGACGCGCTCCTGCCGACGATCCGCTCGCGGTGCCGGCGTCTCGTCTTCGATATTCCGCCGCAGGATACGGCGGCGGCCTGGCTCGCGGACGCGGCCGGCGTCTCGCCCGAGGCCGCCGGCGCGCTGCTGCGCATCGCCCGCGGCGCCCCCGGCCGGGCGCTGCGGCTGGCCAGGGCCGACGCTCTGGCCTTGGACGAGGCGGCCCGTGGGCTGCTGGAAAGCCTGCCGGACATCGACCCCTCGGCCGCCCTGGCGCTCGCCGACGGATTTCGGGGCGCGGAAGGGCCGGCGCGGTTCGCCCTCCTGATGGATCGCCTCGCCGCGAGCGTGCGCGAAACCGCCGTCGACGCGGCGCTGCAGGGCCGCGGCGCCCCGGCTGCGCACGCCGAGGCGTTCCAATGGCTCGCCTCGCTGCCGGACGAGGTCGAAAGCCTCAACCTCGATCGCGCCGACGCCTTCTTCACGGCGCTGCAGAGCCTGCGCGCACTGCCCCGCCCGTGCTGATCGACAGCCACATCAACCTCGGCGCGCCGCAATTCGACGGCGACCGCGAGGCGGTGATCGAGCGGGCGCGGGCGGCCGGCGTGGGGCTGATGGTCGAGATCTGCGACAGGCTGTCGTCGGAACCGCGGGCCAGGGCCATCGCCCAAGCCCACCCGGACATCTGGTTCACTGTCGGAACCCATCCGCACGAGGCCAGGGAGGATCCGCAGCTTTCGCCCGAGCGCCTGATCGCGCTTGCCGGCCACGCCAAGGCCGTGGGCATCGGCGAGACCGGGCTCGACTTCCACTACGACCTCTCGCCCCGCGAGGTGCAGATCGCCGTCTTCCGCGCCCATATCGCCGCGGCCCGGCAGACCGGCCTCGTCCTCGTCGTGCACGCGCGCGAATCGGACGCCGTGATGGCGGACCTTCTGGAGGAGGAGCACGCCCGCGGGGCGTTTCGGCTGCTGATGCACTGCTATACGTCCGGGCCGGACCTGCTCGGCCGCGCCGCCGCGCTCGGCGCCTGGTTCTCGGTCTCGGGGATCGCGACCTTCAAGAACGCCGAAGACGTGCGCGCCGCCGTGCGCGCCATGCCGGAGGACCGGATCATCGTGGAGACCGATTGCCCCTATCTGGCGCCGGTTCCGCATCGAGGCCGCCGCAACGAGCCGGCGCACATCGGCCTCGTCCTCGCCAAGCTGGCCGAGATCCGCGGCTGGTCGCCGGCCGAGGCCGAGGCGCGCACCACCGACGCCTTCTTCGACCTGTTTGATCGGATACCGCGTCCATGACCGCGCGGCTCGAAGTGACGATCCTGGGCTGCGGCTCTTCCGGCGGCGTGCCGCGCGCCGACGGCGCCTGGGGCGCCTGCGATCCCGCCGACGCGCGCAACCGGCGCACGCGCTGCTCGCTGATGCTGCGCCGCGTCGTCAACGGGGGGCCGGAGGACTGGACGACGGTGGTGGTCGACGCCTCGCCGGAGTTTCGCCTGCAGACCGCCGCCGCGGGCGCCAAGCGCCTGGACGGCCTCCTGATGACCCACGACCATGCCGACCAGTCGCACGGCATCGACGACATCCGGGCCTTCGCCATCCGCCGGCGCGCCCGCATCCCCTGCCACGCCGACACGGCCACGGCGGACACTCTGATGCGCCGCTTCGGCTACATCTTTCGCGGCGAGAAGGGTTATCCGGCCATCGCCGACATCGTCCCGATCCCGCCGCACGGCGCGCCCTGGAGCATCGGCGGACCGTCCGGCCCCATCCCGGTAGTCACCTTCGACCAGGACCACGGCGAGGTGAGGAGCGTCGGCTACCGATTTGGACCGATCGCCTATTCCAGCGACGTGCTCGACCTGCCCGAAGAGGCATTCGAAGCGCTGCGCGGGGTAGGGGTGTGGATCGTCGACGCGCTGCGCTATGCGCCGCACCCGACCCACGCCCACGTCGAGCGCACCCTGGGCTGGATCGACCAGGTGAAACCGGGGCGCGCCATCCTCACCAATCTGCACATCGACCTCGACTATCGAGAGCTGTCCGGCCGGCTGCCGCGAGGGGTGGAGGTCGCCTGCGACGGCCTGCGTCTCGAACTCGAGCTGGAAGATGAAAACTCCCATTGATCAAGATGCTTAAGCTAGGATTTCTCGCCTCGCGCAGCGGCTCGGCCATGCGGGCCGCCATCGCGGCGATAGAGGTCGGCGAACTCGCGGCGCAGGCACGGATCGTAATCAGCAACCGGCGTGAAGCCCCGGCTCTGGCGTTCGCGGCCGAGCACGGCATAGTGACTCGGGTCATCGCCACCGCGGTCCATCCCGAGGCCGCCGACCGGGCGCTTGCAGCCGCGCTCCGGGATGCGGACGTCGACCTCGTCGTGCTCTGCGGCTATCTGCGCAAGCTGGGCCCGGCGACGCTGTCCATGTTTGCGAACCGGATACTCAATATCCATCCTTCCTTGCTGCCGAAGTTCGGCGGCCTGGGCATGTACGGCCGTCGCGTGCACGAGGCGGTGGCGACCGCCGGCGAGGTCGCGACGGGCGCCTGCGTTCACATCGTCGATGGCGACTACGACCAGGGACCGGTGCTTGCCAGCGTCCGCGTGCCGCTGACGCCGGGCGACAGCGCCGAGGAGATCGAACGCAAGGTCACCGCCCTCGAACCGGGCCTGATGGTGGACGTGCTGCGCCAGATCAGCCAAGGCGCGCTGAAGCTGCCGAAATCATACGCAAGTTGATCAGCCGCGCCTCCTCACCGCCGACCGGGCCAAGGGTGATGGCGTTCGTCACCTGGGGCCAAACGGGAGGTCGCCATCTATGACTATGTCGATCGCGATGTGCCGGTGCTGGCCCGCATGGCGGCCAAGCGCGCGGCGGGCTATTCGGCGATCGGTTACTCGATCACCCACGACCGACTTCGCGCGTTTCGATCAACATCGGGAGGCGCTGAAATGACGGGCGACGCCAACGATTGGGTCGCGCGGCAACCCAAGTCCGTCCATGGCCGTCGACCCGCACGGCGACAAGCCTGTCGCCAAGAGCGTTCGGGCTATCGGGTTGATCTGAGGATCCCAGTGAGCGCAAAAGCTGCCGAAATCAGGGCCGGCCGCAATTTCCGATAATGTACATTAGGCGCGATTCGGATTGACGGGTGCAGCCATCAGATTTCGCCGCGCGCGATTTCGCGCCAGCCTAGGCCTCCGTCTCCATAAAGGGCGCCAGATTGCGCCGGATCCTCGCCAGTATCGGTTCGGCGGCGTCCGGCTTCACGAACGGGCGGCCGGTGATGGTCTCGAACGCCTCGATGTAGACGTCCGATGTCGCCAGGATGACCTCCTGCGGAATCTCCGGGATCGGGTCCCTGTACGGATCGCACCGCGCGGCGACCCAGTTCCGCACGACATCCTTGTCGAAACTGTCGGGGTGCTCACCCGTCGCGAAGCGCTCCTCGTAAGTCGCCGAGCGCCAGAAGCGGCTGGAGTCAGGGGTGTGGATTTCATCGGCCAGGACGATGCGGCCGTCCGGGTCCAGGCCGAACTCGTATTTGGTGTCCGCCAGGATCAGGCCGCGCGTGGCGGCGAGTTCGCAACCGCGGGCATACAACGCCAATGCGGTGGCGCTGAGTTCATCCCACTGGTCCGCTGTCAGCAATCCCTGTTCCAGGATGCGCGCCGGCGACAGGGGCGCGTCGTGGTCGCCCTGCGCCGCCTTGCTGGTGGGCGTCAGGATCAGCGCCGGCAGCGCCTGGTTGGGCCGCATCCCGTCCGGCAGCCGCACCCCGCCCATCTCGCGCCGGCCGGCCCGGTAATGGGTCAGGACCGAGGTCGAGGTCGTCCCGGCCAGATAGCCTCGCACCACCATTTCCACCGGCAGCATCTCCAGGCGCCGGCACACCAGCACGTTGGGGTCGGGATAGGCGATCACGTGGTTGGGGCAGATGTCGCCGGTGACATCGAACCAGTAGCGCGCCGTCTGGGTCAGCACCTGGCCCTTGTGGGGCACGGCGCACAGGTTGAGATCGAAAGCGCTCAGGCGGTCGCTCGCCACGATCACCCGGCGCCCGTCAGGCAGATCGTAGTTGTCCCGCACCTTGCCTTGGTAATGGTTGGGCAGTTCCGGGAGGTCGGTCATGACAGTTTCTCGCGTGAGGTGGATTAGGTCGTCGACGGACAAGGTTTCGCCGCCGGCCAACCGCCGCCGCACGGCGACCAGCAACTCCAATCGGCGCGCGTCGTCCGCGATGCTGGCGCGAAGAGCTGTTTCCTGCAGCAGCAACACCGCATCGAGGTCGACCAGCTGGTCGCCGAGCAGCGCCCCTACCCGCCTGAGGGGCAGGCCGAGGTATTTCAACGCGAGGATCTGGTGAAGACGGACCATCTGGTCGGGTCCGTAGGTGCGCCATCCCGTGCTGGTGCGCACCGGCTTGACCAATCCAAGCGTCTCGTAGAGACGCAAGGCCTTGGTGCTTACCTTGAGCCGGCGTGCGGTCTCGGCCGGGCTGAAGAAACGTGACGGTTGGCTCACGGGCAATACCTGTCTTCGACCCGATCGTTTTTCGAGTTTGCCCCAGGGGCCAGGTCAAGGGGCTTTTTTCTCTGCCGGCCAACCTGCGCCGAGCCCACGGCTTCGATACGTTCAGCCGGGCGCAGGAAGGACGCTGCACGTCCTTGGGCAGCACGGCGACCTCAGCACCGACGACGGCGCCGCGCTCATGGGTCAGCCTCTCGCCGATCCGCTCAGGAGACGCGCGCGCGGACCTCCCCGCGCGCCTGATAGAGTTCCCAGAACTTCTCCGCGACCGCCGAGCCCTCGATGGTCTGGCCGGTAGCCGACGGCGTACCCTTGATCGCGCCAGCGACCATGACTTCGCCGACATAGACGCCCTCGCCCTTCAGCCGCTGCGCCAGCAGGCCGACGAGCTTGTGTTTGGCCGCGTTCGCCAGGGCGACTCCGGCAGCCTTCAGGCCGATCGCGTACGCGTCCATCTGCGACGTGACTTCGCCGAACGCGCCGTTGGTGACGAGGACGGCGCCTTCCGGCGTGCTCTTCAGGTTAGGGAGTGTTTCCTGGACCGCGGCCAGAAGGCCGCCGACGGCGACATCGAATATGGTCCGCACCTGGGCCGCGTCCGCGGTCAGGAGATCCCCCATCTCGGCGCCGCCGAAGGCATTCCAATGGAGGACGGTGACGGCGCCGAGCGCGGCGCGCGCCTTTCCGATCGCCTCGCGAATTGCGGCCGGGTTTGCAGCGTCGGCCGCGAATGCGACCGCGACGACGCCTTTGGCCTTCAGCGCCAGCACGCCGGCGTCGAGACGATCCTCGTTTCTCGCGACGAGCGCGACGGCAAAGCCCGCAGCGCCGAACTTTTCGGCGACGCTGGTCGAGATGCCCGGCCCGAACCCCACTACGACGATGGACTTCGACATGGCTGCCTCCGGCGACGCCCTCCCACCCTAGGCGGCCGGCCGGCATGAAGCGAGGCTCGAACGCCGGCGGCGGCGATGCAGCGCCCCCGGCGTCTTCGCGTGACCCGCAGGACGTTCTAGAACTGGTAGCGCGCGCCCAAGGTGATGGTGCTCTCGCGGTAGCGGCTCTTCCACTTGTAATCACCGTTGACGAAAGCCGAGACGCGCGAGTCGATGCTGAAGAGTTCGGCCTGGCCGCCGACGTCGCCGAAGACGCCGCGGAAGCGGTCGCCCAGGAACACCGGCGCCCCCGGATTGACGAGAACGGCGCTGCTGTCGCCGCGCCATTCGTCCCAGGCGCGGCCCACCAGGGCCACCTGGACCTTGAAGGTGGACATCGTCGCCGTCGCCCCCAGCCGGCCGCCGAGGTCGCCGCGCAGACTGTCGAAGTTCCTGAAATCGACGGCGCCGCCGGGGATCGGCAGATCATGCAGATCGGTGCGGGCATAGGAGATGCCGGCCAGGGGTTCGACGAAGGCACCGCCGAATCCGAGCTTGTAGCCGGTCTCGGCGCGCCCGCCCCAGGTGTTCACCCGCGCGCCGGTCACGAGTGGCAGGGCGCCGTTCGACACCGTCGGGATGTTGTCGTTCAAGGTGAGGAAGTTGGTGTTCACCGTGGCGTCGAGGTACCAGCCGCCCGCCATCGCCGAGACGTAGCCGCCGAAGTCCGTGCCGGTCAGATGCGCGCGGGTGGCGCTGCCGGAGAAGGCGACGTTGGAATCGACGCCGCCGGCCTCCAGTCCGGCCACCCAGCCGAACCGCGAGCCGCCGCCGCCCAGGAGGTCGACCCCGCCGACGAGCGCGGCGGTGTCCTGCGCGTAGCCGGTGTCATAGGTGAAGGTGGTTCCGAACGAGGTGGTCGACTGGCTGAGCCGACGCCTGGTCCAGTCGCCCAGCATTTTCAGCCAGACGCCGCCGTGGGTCCCGGGCCTGAGGCCGACGATGCCGGTCCTCAAGTCGGCCTGGCGGTCGAACCAGGTTCCCGTGGTCATGTCCCAGATGTCGCTGACCGCCTGGCCGAATTCGGCGAACTGGAAGGCCGTGACGTCGGGCGTCGACACCAGCGAGACGCTCGTCGCCGAAGGCAGCAGGCGGTAGAAGAAGAAGCCGTCGGAGATGGCACCTGCCCCGCCCCGGGTGATGTAGCCGGCGCTGGCGGGGCTGATGGTGAAGGCGCCGGTCGCGATCGAGCCGCCGGTGGCGTCGACGAGGGTGATCGGCGTGGCGGTCTGACCGCCGGGCGCCTTGCTGGTGTTGGTGATCTGGATCGCGGTGACCCCGGTCACGGTTCCGCCTGGCAGGCTGAGGCAATCGGCGACCACCGCCGCCGCGCAACCCGTCTGGCCCGCCGTTCCCAGGCTGGCGTCCATCACCAGCATCGAGCCTCCCGAGCCGACGAACGCCGTCCCCGCGCCGCCCGGCCCGCTGATCACGACGCGGTCGTCGCCGACGCCGTTGCTGGAAACGCCGCCGTTGGTCGAGCCGAAGACGATCCTTCCCGAATTGTCGAAGGTCTGGAGGCCGGTGATCGTCAGCGTCGAGGGCCCCGTGGTTTCGCCGGTGACCAGTACGCCGGTGTTGTCGAAGGCGTTTCCCGGCGTCCCGGCGGGAGCGCCGAAGGCGAGCGTGGTGGCGCCTTGCGTGGCGATGAGACCGCCGTTGTCGATCAGGTCGGCGCCGCCGGTGAGGGTCTGGGTCCCCGTGAAATGCCAGCTGCCGGTGGAGGTGTTGGTGAAGGTGAAGGGCGCGGTCGCGGCGCCCAGTTCAAAGCGGCCGTCTATCCGCCCGGAATTGACCACGCTCAGCGGCCCGCCGGTGATCATGAGGGCGGAATCGCCCGCCGCAGCGGGGATGCTGGCGTTGTTGGACCGGATCGTGCCGGCATTGTTCAGGGCGACCGCAGCCGGGGATGTGACGTCGATCACCGCCGTGCCGGTGGCGCCCTTGCCGGTCACCGTGGCCCCGCTCGCCACCGAGATCGTTCCACCTGCGGCGCCGTTCACCAGGATCGCCGATCCCGTGGCGCCGACCGCGCTGCCTGCGGTGATCGCGAAGGGACCGGTGCTGGTGACCGAGATTCCGGTCGGCGCCGTGATCGCGCCGGCGGTGACGTTCGTACTTCCCACGCCGCCGTTGACCGCCAGGATGCCGGTCCCGCTCGAGTTGACGGCGCCGGCGCCGTTCACGGTGAGCGTCGCACTGCTGAGCGGATTGGTGATCGCCGCGTCGATGCCGAGGCCGCCAACAGGCGCGGCGGCCGAGCCGATCGCGCCGTTGTTGGCGACGGTAACGGTCCCCAGCCCAGCATTGCTGGCGAAGACTCCATCGCCCGCGGCGGCCAGGCTCGCGCCAGGGTCGACGGTGACCGCCACCGCGCCCTTGCCGGCCGCGCTGGCGACCGTGGCATCGATGGCGTCCGTTCCGGTCGAGGTAACCGCGCCGGTGGCCGTGACGCTGACGTCGCCCGAGCCGCTGCTGGCCAAGATCGCGGTCGATGTCGCGTTCACCGCGCCGGCGGTGACGCTGACGTTGCCGTCGCCGCTGCTCGTCGCATCGACGCCGATCGCTCCGGTCCCGCTGGCCATGACCGGCCCGGCGGCGCTGACGCTCACCGATCCGGCGCCGGTGCTCCGCGCCTCGACCCCGACGGCGCCGAACCCGGACACCGTGACCGGTCCTGACGCCGTGACCGTCACGCCGCCGCCGCCGACGCTCGCGCCGGCTACGCCCACCACGCCGACGCCGGTTCCTGAGTGCGTAACCGTGACGGGACCGTTCGCGCTGATGCTCACCGTGCCCGAGCCTTCGCCCAGACCCACGATCCCGGCGGCGTAGCCGTTCGAACCGCTCGCCGTGACTGGACCGGCCGTGAGCGAAACCGCGCCGGCGCCGCCTGCGACGCCCGAGACGCCGACGGCGCTGGTCCCGGTGACCGTGATCGGGCCGGTGAAGGCCACGGTCACGTTTCCACCGCCCAGGCTCGATCCGTAGACGCCTGCGGCGATGACCGAGCCCTTGACCGTCACCGCGCCGGCGCCCGTCAGGTTCGCCGACCCGCTGCCGCTCCTGGCCTCCGCGCCAAAGTTCAGCCCGCCCACGCCGGTCACGTCGATGGTCGCCGCGCCGGTGTCGACGCTGGCCGCGCCCGAGCCCGTCGTGGTGGCCGCCACCCCTGTCGCGGCGCCCGCGGTGTCGTCGGCCGTGACGGTTCCGGCGCCCAGGGTGACGCTGGCCGTGCCGGCGCCGCCGGAACTGGCCAGCACTCCCGCGGTCGTGCCGGTCACCGGCATGTCGAGCGCGCCCGGGTTGGAAAGGTTGATCACCACGTCGCTATCGGGACTGGAAACCGAGATTCCCGGACCGCCGTTGTCGACGATGGCGGGACCGACGGTGACCGTGCTGGTTCCGATCGCGGCGCGATCCAGGGTGACGGCGGCGCCGGGCCCGCCCGCGATCTGCACGCCAACCTGGGTGACGTTCACCCCGCCGGCCGTCCCCTCCTGCAAGGTGACGGTGGTCGTCGCAGCGGGCGTGTAGGTGATGCCTCCGGTGTAGGTCCCGGGCGCGCAGGCCACGGTGGCGGAGGGCAGGCCGCATTCGTCCAGCGCCAGCGCCGCGCCTGGCGTCAGCAAGGCGAGCGCACCGGCGCCAGCCGCGACGAGCGAGGAGCCGGCCAGCAGCGACAGGCGCCGGCGGACGTCAGATGAAAACATATTTGGCCTCTAGAACGAATGTGACGGGGAACCGATTTGGAGCATTGCTCGTAGCCATGGTCAATATTTGTTCATACTGTCTTGCGCCTGCGAGCGAGAAGTAGTGTCGAAAACATCACACATAGCCATATAAGACATCGCTCATGGCGCCAGAGGCGTCAGAATTACGTAGAGACGCCCTGAAAATGAGTTCTGACAATTGGTATTAGCGGCGGAGGTGGCGCGGCGCGCCGAACGATGTACTTGCCTCCCCTGCCCTGGCGCAGCCGGCGTGAACCAATCCGCACCCCAACCGCCCACGCCTGCCGAGGTTCCGCATTTCCGCCGCTGCGGCGCCACCGGGGCGCCCCGACTGTGGCGCCTTGGCCGCACCCGGCGCTCGGGTCAGGCCGCGGGTGGACGCGGCGCGAACGCGTACCAGACCTGCTCGATCTCGACGCCGCGCGGGCGCGACCAGACGCGGCCTTCGCCGGTGCGCTCGAATCCGAGCTTCTCCAGGACCCGGCCCGAAGCCTCGTTGTCGCCCGCGCGTCCGGACGTGATCCGCACCAGCCCCAAGGGGCCACGGGCGAAGTCCAGCACGGCGCGCGCCGCTTCCGTCGCGAAACCTTGGCCCCAGGCTGCCTCGTCGAACCAGTAGCCAAGGACGCCGCCGCCGGCTTCGATCTCGTCGACATCGGCGCAGCCGATGAGGTCGCCCCTGAAGCGCACGGCGAACCGATGGCCGGCGCCGGCGCGCCGCTCCGCGGCATGACTCGCCAGCCATTCGCGGGTGAGTTCCAGACTCGGCGGCCAGGGGGCCATGCGCAGCATGCGAGTCACGTTCCAGTTGGACTGGATGGTCAGCACCCGCTCGGCGTCAGAGATTGCGAAGGGGCGCAACTCGAGACGCGGCGTGCGCAGGTTGATCAGTTCGTCCATCGCCGCGCATTCCTCAGGCGGATGCCGCTGGCGTGGAGCGATGTCCGCCACACGTCTTTCAGGGGTAGCAGGCTGGGCAGCGGCCTGCAGCCCGACATCGGCGCCCGCCATAGTTGCCGGCAGGTCGGCCACGCCCGACCCGGACCCCGGTCGGCCGGTACACGCACGGGCCTCGGTTCGAAGGCCTCGATCGACGCGTCCTCGCTGAAATGGCTGAGCGTTTCGTCCATGCGCCGCGTCCCGGAGGCGCAGGCGCATAGCAGACGGGAGATTGGACTTGAAGGGCGCCCGCCGAACGGGCCTGATCGCAAGCCCCAAGATTGGAGCTTGGCCGGCATGGACGGCACGGACCCGCGACATCCCATCTTCCAGCTTATCGAGATCATGGCGCAGCTGCGCGCGCCAGAGGGAGGCTGCCCCTGGGACATCGAGCAGACCTTCGCCTCCATCGCCCCCTACACCATCGAGGAAGCCTATGAGGTCGCCGACGCGATCGAGCGCGGCGACCTCGCCGACCTGAGGGACGAACTCGGCGACCTGCTGCTGCAAGTGGTCTTCCATGCGCGGATGGCCGAGGAGGCCGGTGCCTTCGACTTCGCCGCGGTGGCGCAGGCGATCAACGAGAAGATGGTGCGGCGCCATCCGCATGTGTTCGGCGGCGCGGTCCATCGCGATGCGGCCGGACAGACCGAGGCCTGGGAGGCGATCAAGGCCGAGGAACGCGCCGCCAGGGCCGGAGCGGCAACGAGCCTGCTGGACGGCGTGCCGATCGCCCTCCCCGCCCTCACCCGCGCCGTCAAGCTCTCCAGGCGGGCCGCCCAGGTCGGCTTCGTCTGGCCCACGCTGGGCGAGGTGCTCGCCAAGCTGCACGAGGAGATCGCCGAACTGGAGGCGGAGATCGAAGCGGGAGACCGGACGAAAGCGGCAGCAGAGCTTGGCGACGTCCTCTTCGTCTGCGCTAATCTTGCCCGCGCGCTGGACTTGGACCCCGAGGCGGCGCTGCGGGGAACAAACGCGAAGTTCGTCCGGCGTTTCGGCTTCATCGAACAGGCGCTGGCCGAGCGCAGATCCTCGCCCAAGGCTTCAAATCTCGCGGAAATGGACGCGCTCTGGGAGGAGGCCAAGGCCGCGGAACGCAAGACCTGAGTCCGGTCCAGTCAGATCGGAGGACCCTCGGGGCGAAGCGGAAGGAATGAAGCTGGCGTCCTCCTCGCCCGTGCAACGGGCAGGCGCGCCACGAGGCGGCGGCGCGCAGCATCGCCTCGGTCGTGCGTCAAGAACACACGGAGAACTATGCGGAGGCGACGGCTCTGGGACGCATCTGTTCGAATCGGCCGAGCGCGGCGGTGTCGAGGCGGGTGCGCAGGATCACTGCGCCGCCGTCGGCGTCGCGGCGGTCGAGCACGCGGCCGTGCCGGTAGAGCCAGGCGAGACCTTCGCCGTCGGAGGACTCGAGTTCGACCGTGACCAGCGGACCCTCGTCGACCAGGGCCGCCAGGTGTTGGATCAGGGGCCCGCAGCCCTCGCCGGTGGCCGCCGAGACGGCGAGCGCGCCGCCGGCTTCGCGCGCGGCCCGGGCGTCCAGGAACGCG
>Ga0307374_10004300_pt1 | contig 23761 bp, 18 predicted proteins | sample OX3MG_FD_202532 | JGI IMG/M metagenome (GOLD analysis project Ga0307374, IMG submission 202532) | Soil microbial communities from Risofladan, Vaasa, Finland - OX-3 | ecosystem: Environmental > Terrestrial > Soil > Coastal area > Acid sulfate soil | place: Finland: Risofladan, Vaasa | collected... | reverse complement strand
GTATTCGGCCTGATGATCGCGCCGGCCGCCGCGGCGCAGCGACTGTGCAGCGCCCTGTCGACTGGGGTGTTGCTCGCGGTGGTGTTCGCCCTCGCCGATGCCTGGGTCGGCCTGGCGCTGGCCTACTACACCGATTGGCCCAGCAGTTTCTGGATCATCGCACTGAGCGGGGTCACCTACCTCGCCTCGACCCTGCCGCGGCCGGCGCGCGGCTGAACGCACCGGCGTTAGTGCGCGCGAGGGCAGCAGCCCTCTGCGGCGTATTAACTTCCATGGCGCGGGTATAGCGTGGGCGTGACGCTTCACCGCACGTGAACCTTAGCGCGTGCGCCGCACTCAAACCACGTATTGCGCCGGCGCAACCATGGTCGACCCGGCATTGCGATACTATATGGGGGTACCAGCCCATACTACCGGGGGGTACCGCGCGGCTCGGATAACGTAGGCAGATCGCGGAAGGCAGATGGACGAGTTCGACACCCCTTCTTCATCGCACAGCGCGGGGCACGGCGCAGGCGAATCGGTCACCTCCCGCGCCCATCGGTTGCTGCGGCGCCTGGCGTGGCTGTACGGTGGCATCACCATCGCGGTGGTGCTGCTGCTGGCGATGGCGGCGGCGCCGGCGGCGATGCTGCCGCGGGCGCACGCGCTGGCGCACGAGACGCTGGTCAACGGTCTGGCGGCCATGGTGCTCTCGGCGCTGCTGCTGGCGCTGACCGCCCTGGCGGCAGCGCTGGCGTTGACCACGGCGCGCTACCGTTACGCTATGGCCGGGCCTGGGACCGTATTCTCCGCGCGTGTGCACTGGTCACTGGCCGAGCCTGGCTTTGCGGCGCGGCAATTGCAGGCACTGATCGTGCCGGTCGGTGCGTTGCTGATCTGGGTGGCGGCGCGAGTGCTGTGGCCGGCGGCGCACACTGAACTGGGTGCCGCCGGCAACGTTGCCGCGGCGGTGGTGTTTGCGCTGGCATTCGTGTCGCTGATGGCCGAGCGGCTGATGAACGCCTTTCCGGCGCCGCAATTGCCGGAAGCGCCCAGCCTGAGGCGAGTGCTGCTGCTGGTCACGTTGCTGCTCACCGCAGCCGGCCTGGTACAGGTGGGTCACAGCGCCAGGCTCTCGTGGATGCGCTGGCCGGCGATGGTGATCATCGCGGTACCCTGCGTGGTCGTGCTGGAGCTCGCGCTACGGGCGCTGGCGCGCCTGTTCCTGCCGGCGCCGGCCGCCGCGAATGCCAGGGCGGTCAGCGACAGCGTCATCGCCGGGGTGATCACCGGCGGTCCGCGCGCCCCCGGAGCGCTGCTGCGCACGCATTTCGGACTGGACTTCGCGCGCAGTTGGGCGCTGCGGTTCTTGAGCGCGGCGGTGCTGCCGGCGATCCTCGGCACCGCGCTGCTGTGCTGGGCGCTGAGCGGCCTGAAGCTGATCGACCTGGGACATCGGGGCGTGTATGAGCGCTTCGGCGCACCGGTGGCGGTCTATGGGCCGGGACTGCACCTGCTGCTGCCCTGGCCGATGGGGCGGCTGCGCCTGGTCGACTACGGCACGATTCATTCGGTGCCGATCGGTGTCGACGCGGCCACGCAAAAGAGCATTCCGGTGCAGCAACGGATCAGCGCGGAGGCGGTCCCGCCGCTGAGCCTGAACCGGCTGTGGACGAGCGTGCACGCGGACCAGGCGCATTACCTGGTCGCAAGCCAGGGTACCGGCGAACAGGGCTTCCAGAGCGTGGATACGGAAATCTTCGTGCTCTACCGCATCGGGCTGACCGACGCGGCCGCGCGCGCGGCCGTCTATACGCTCACCGATCCGCCGGCGCTGATCCGCCAGGTGGCGAGCAGCCTGGTGTTGCGCTTTTTCAATTCCCGCACGCTCGAGCAGGTGATCGGGGCGCAGCGCGAGAACGTCGAAGGGCTGCTGCGCGGCGAGCTCTCCGCCGACCTCGCCTCTTACCATGCCGGCATCGACATCGTGTCGGTGCAGATCGAGGAGATCCATCCGCCGGTCGGTGCCGCCGCGGCCTACCACGCCGTGCAGGCTGCCAAGATCGACGCCAGCGCCAGCATCGCCGATGAGCTCGGCCGCGCCAAGCGCACCGCCGGGGTGGCGCAACAGGAGGCGCATGAGCTGGTCGCGGCCGCCACGGCGCAGGCCGCCGAAACGCGCGACGCCGCAGCCTCGCAGGCGTATCGGTTCAATATCGACCAGCGCACCTACGCGGCCGATGGCAGACCGTTTCTACTCGAGCGGCTGTACGGCAACCTCACCGAGGCGCTGCGCGGCAAGCGGCTGACGCTCATGGACGCCCGCCTGGGCGCGGGGGATGGCCCAATCATCGACATGCGCCCGCCCGGCGCAACCGGTGCCATGGTGTCATTGCCGGCTGCGGCGCCGCAGGAGCCGCCGGCGCTCACCATCCTGGGGAACACCTACGACAACCTGGACTCCGAGCCGTCATTCACCGACGCCGATTGAGGCGCAGGAACATTCAATGGCTACGCGCGACGACGTTTCCGACGACGTTTCGACTCTGCAGGATCGGCAGGAGCGGCGCGACAGCGATCGCGACCGCCTGCTGCGCGCCTATGTGCGCACCGGTGTCGCCACACTGATCGTACTGGCGGCCATCTGCGCGGCCTGCATCGTGATGGTGCCGGCTGGCCAGGCCGACGTGATCACCCGCTTCGGCAAGCCGGTACGCGTGTTGACGCAGCCGGGCCTGGCGTGGAAGTGGCCGGCACCGTTCGAGAGCGCCATCCCGGTCGATCTGCGACTGCGCACCACCTCCACCGGCCTGCAGGATGTGGGGCTGCGCGACGGACTGCGCGTACTGGTGCAGGCCTACGCCGCCTGGCAGGTACCGGACGATCCGCAGCAGCTGCTGCAGTTCCTGCGCTCGGTGCGCAATCAGCCCGACGAGGCGGCCCGACAGTTGCGCAGCTTCGTCAACGCGGCGCTGCACATCACCTCCAGCAATTTTGGGCTGTCCGACGTCGTCAACATCGACCCAACCAAGGTGCGTTTGAATGACTTCGAGCAGCAACTGCGCGGCCAGGTCGCCGCGCGTATGCGGCAGGTCTACGGCATCGACGTGCGCCAGGTCGGCATCGAGCGCATGACGCTGCCTGATGAGACCCTGGCGGCCACCGTGGCGAGGATGAAGGCGGAACGCGAGACCGTGGCCGCCGCGGTCACCGCGGAGGGCCTGCAGAAGGCGGCCGGTATCCGCGCCGATGCCGATCGCGACGCGCGCGTAGTCGTGGCGCAGGCGCGCGAGAAGGCGGCCGGCATCCAGGCGGATGCCGAGCAGGCCGCGGCCACGATCTACGCCAATGCCTACCGCCGCGACCCGAGCCTGTACACCACGCTGCGATCGCTCGATACGATCGACCAGCTGGTCGGGCGCAACACCAGCCTGATCCTGCGCACCGATGCCGCGCCCTTCCGCGTCCTGGTGGACGGTCCCGGCGCGCTGGGAGCGCTGACGCCCAGCGCAGCGTCGACCGATAAGCCGGCGCGCGCGCACGTTCATGCCGGTGCTGCGGACCGGGCCGCGGCGGCGCCGAAGGCGACGCAGGCCGCGAAGCGGCCATCACGGCTGGCCGATCGGGTGGCACCGCAGCCATGAGGGCCACCTGCCGATGAATGCCCTGCCCGACAGCCCCGACGTCCCTACGAGCCCCGGCGCGACCCGTGCGCCGGCGGGGCCGCCGCCATTGGCCCCGCCCGGACCGATCGCGCAATCGGTGGCGATTGGATTTCGCACGGTGTACATCGCCACGGCGCTGCTGCTGCTGGTGTGGCTGGCCAGCAATGTGCGCGAGATCGCTTCCGACAGCCAGGCGGTGGTGCGCCGCTTTGGCCGCATTGTGCGCTCACAGGAAGCCGGCCTGCTGATCGCGTGGCCACGCCCGATCGAGGAAGTGCAGCTGCTGCCGGGGCCGGAGCGACAACTGAGCCAGCAGGTGCCGGCGCTGCCGGCGCCGACCGAGAAGTCCGCCGCGCTGATCGGCCCGGGCCCTGGCGGCCCAGGCTCCCCACTGCCGGCGAATGCCGAGGCCTATCTGACCGGCGACGGCAACGCGGTGCTGCTCGATGCCACGCTGGTGTACCGGATCAACGATCCGGTTGCCTATTCGCTCGAGGAGAGCCACGTTCCCGCCGCGCTCGAGCGCCTGTTTCACGCCAGCGCCGTTCAGGTCGCGGCGGGGCGGAATCTGAATGACTTTCTGGTGGTGCCGGACGATGTGCAGCAGGCCAGTGAGAGCCACCCCGTGATGGCGCTGCGCGCCGAGGTGCGCAACACGCTGCTGCAGTCGGTCAATGCGCGGCTGCAGGCACTGTCTGCCGCCGGCACGCCGCTGGGCGTGGACGTGGAGCGCATCGACATGACTCCGTTGCTGCCGCCGGAGGCGAAGGCCGCTTTCGACGCGGTGCTGGTGGCAGCGCAGGCGGCCGATCGCGGTGTCGCCACCGCGCGCACCGACGCGGAGCGCCGGCGCCAGGGAGCCAATCAGCTCAGTGAGCGCCTGATCAGCTCCGCGCAGGCAACCGCCAAGGAAATGGTGAGTTCGGCCACGGTGGCCACCTCGACCATCCTGCCGCTCGAGCACGAGGAAACGGCGCTGACGCGCAGCAGCCTGCTGCTGAATCAGTACCGCGCCCGCGTCAGTGACATTATGAACCGCGTCGGCGCGGTCACGCTGGTCGATCCGAAGAGCGGTGCGCGCTTCCTGATGCCGGGCAAGATGCTCGCGCCGACCCAGGCGGCGGCGCCGTCAACGGATCAGACACCGCCCGCACCCACCATTCTGATGCCGGCACCGGCCAGCGCACCGCTGGAAATCACGCCGTCGGGGATACAGCAATGAACGCAGACCTGCAGGATCGCAACGATTCGAGCTGCTGTACGTCGGTGGTACCACTGCCGCTCACCGACCGCGAGGGCCGGGAGGGCAAGCCGGCGATGCTGCTGGATCGTACCGAGCGGATGATCCTCGGCTCGCGCCTGACCGTGGCGCTGGCGGCGCTGTGCCTGGTGGCCGTCGCCGGCGGCATGCGCCTGTTCCTGCCGGCCGAGCGCGGCATCTCGGAGCTGGTGGCCGGCGCCGGTGCGGCGCTGGTTGCGATCCCGGTGTTCGTCGAGGCCTGGCAGAGCCTGCGGCATCCGAGCCTGCATGGCATCACCGACCGGCTGGTCGCGCTGGCGCTGATCGCGGCCTGGGCCACCGGCGATCTGATGACCGCCGCCTTCCTGCCGATCGTGATGACGCTCGGCCACGTGCTCGAGGAGCGCAGCATGCTCGGCTCGCACGAGGCGGTGCGGGCGCTGACGCGGCTGACCGCGGCCGACAGCCGCCGGCTGCTCCCCGACGGGAGCGTGGAGTTGGTGCCCAATTCGCAGCTGCAGGCCGGGGACCTGATCGAATTGCGTGCCGGCGATCGCGTACCAGCCGACGGCACCGTAGAACGCGGCAATTCGAGCCTGGACATGGCCTCGCTGACCGGTGAGTCGGTGCCGGTCGAGGTTGGCGAAGGGGGCGAGGCGCTTGCCGGCGCGATGAACATCGATGGGTTGCTGCAGGTGCGGCTCAAACGCGTCGGCGCTGAAAGCACCCTCGGCCGCATCATTGCGCTGATGCGCGACGCCGAATTCGCCAAGCCGCCGGTGACGCGCCTGCTCGACAAGTACGCCGGGCAGTACATGACGCTGGTGCTGCTGGTGGCCGGCGGGGTGTGGCTGATGACCGGCAACACCCCGGCGATGCTGGCGGTGCTGGTGGCCTCGTGTCCCTGCGCGCTGGTGCTGGCGGCGCCCTCCACCGCGGTGGCGGCGATCGCCGTGGCCGCACGCCATGGCATCCTGATCAAGGGCTCGGCATTCCTGGAGCATCTGGCCGACGTCTCCTCGGTCATCTTCGACAAGACTGGTACCCTGACCACCGGCCAGCTGCGTGTCGCCGGCATGCATCCGATGGCCAATGTCGATGTGGACCTGCTGCGCCGGATCGGCGGCAGCCTCGGTGCCGCCAGCAATCACCCGCTCAGCCGCGCGGCCGCGGCCGCGGTGCCGGCCGAGGAGCGCCTGCCGCTGCAGGACAGTCGCGAGCTGGGCGGCTTCGGCGTGACCGGTGAGATCGATGGCGCGCAGGTGGCGCTCGGGCGTGCCGATCTGTTCACGCGCCTGGGCATTGCCTCGCCCGCACCGCCGGCGCATAACGGACCGATCGCCGGTGTCAGCCGCGATGGCCAGTTCCTCGGTTGGCTGCTGTTCTACGATCAGCTGCGCAGCAGTGCCGCCGAGGCGGTGCGCGATCTGAAGGGCCTGGGCATCGAGCACTTGATCCTGCTGACCGGTGACCGCGCCGCCGTGGCCCACCAGGTCGCCGACGAGATCCACATCGACGAGGTGTGCGCGGAGATGCTGCCCGAGCAGAAGATGGATCGGGTGATGCAGGAGATCCAGGTCGGCCGCCGGCCGATGGTCGTGGGCGACGGCATCAACGATTCGCTGGCGCTGCGCGCCGGGGCGGTCGGTGTGGCGATGGGTACCCAGGGCGCCGACGTCGCGCTCGCCTCCGCGGACCTGGCGCTGATGAGCAATGATCTGCGGCGGCTGGGTACCTGCATCCGCCTGAGCCGGCAGTGCCGGCGCACGATCTACGTCAATGTTGCGATCGGGTTGGGCTTCACCTTCGGGCTGACCGTGCTGGCCGCCGCGGGCGTGCTCGGTGTCGAGGCGCCGATCATCGCCGCGCTGCTGCACAATCTGGCCACCTTCATCGGCCTGGGGAATGCCGGCCGGCTGCTGCTGTTCGATGAGACCGGCGCCGGCGCCTCTACGAGCGCCGTGCCGCAGGTCGTGCCGTCGGCGGCGGCCAGCGGCCCGGTGGCCCATACAGCGGCCGGCCCCGCGGGCGCGGCCCAGGCGCTGGCCCGCTCGGTCACGGCCTGACCCTCACGGAGGACCGCTTGCGCCAACGGGGCTGGCGATGGGCAGTGCTGGCGGCCGTGGTGATCATCGCCGGCGTGGCACTGGCCACGGTGCTGTCACGACGCGCGCAGCGCGCGCGGCTGGTGCAGCAGATGATGTCGGCCTATCCGGACGAGGTGACCGACAACCCGGCGGTGGTGCACTTTGCGGTCGCTCAAGGCAAGCGGTTATTCGTGCAGCACTGCGCCCTCTGCCACGGCGCTAACATGCGCGGCAATCCGGCCATCGGATCGGCGAACCTGACCGACAACGTGTGGTTGTGGGGTAACGGCAGCGTGTTTCAGATCGAACGCATCGTACTGTTCGGCATCCGCTCCGATCAGAGAAAGTCGCTGCACATCACCGTCATGCCGTCTTTCGGCGTGTGGGGACGGCTCGACGACGGACAGGTGCGCGACCTCGTGCAGTATCTGCTCAAGCGCAATCACCGGCCCTACCAGGTGGGCGCCGCCAATGAGGGCGATGCGCTGTTTCATTCGAGCAAGTATGGCTGCAGCGACTGTCACGGCGCCAATGGAGACGGTAATCCGGATTACGGCGCACCGAACCTGACCATCAATGTCTGGAACAACGGTGGTGATCCGAAGTCGCTCTACGACAGCATCTACTATGGCCGGGATCGGATGATGCCAGCCTGGCAGGGCATTCTCAGCCTGGAGCAGATCCGTGCGCTGGCGATCTATGTGCATGAGGTCTCGCTTGGGCTGGCGCGTCCTCCCAGCAATGCCGGGGCGATTGTGCCGGGTCAGGGATAGGTACGGAGAGCACCGATGAGGCGACCGAGCGTGAACCGCCTGCGACGCATCGCCCCGCGAGCGCTGCTGCGCGCGTGGATCTTGGGTCCGCGTCGCGGTGTGGCGCTGGCGCTGGCCGGGATTGCGGCGGGGCTGATCGCCGCCGGCGTCGTGGTGTTTCATCCGGCTGCGCGGCGCAGTACCGCAGTTCCCGGAGGGTACGTCGCATTGGTCAACCAGCAGGGTGTCCTGATGAGCGATTTCATCTCGCAGACCTCCACCGAAATGGAAGAGCCGTTCGAGCGAACCACCCCCGCCCAGCGCCGCAAGGTGTTGCACGAAATGATCGACAAGGAGCTGCTGGTCCAGCGGGCCGAGGTGCTCGACCTGCCGGAGACAACGACCGAGGTGCGTACCATCATGGCCGAGGCAGTCAATGCACAGGCCGCCGCGCCGGTGCTGGCGCAGACCCCGACCGACGCGCAGCTGCGGGGCTACTACGAGGCGCACAAGTCGCGCTACAGCACCGAAGGGACCATGACGGTCCGTAACCTGGTGCTGCACGTCGGCGGCTACCGCAACGCCGACCAGACCACCGCGCAGGCGGACGCCGATGCGGTCGAGGCGGTCTATCAGCTGCGCTCGGGTGCCTCGCTAAGCTACGTCATGGAGCATTTCGGCTTTGTCGATGCCGATCCGGCCTATGACACGCAACAGCTCGACTTTGCCGCCCAGATCCACCTGGGCAACAAGCTCTATGCCATCGCACAGACGCTGAGCACCGGACAGATCTCTGATCCGATCGACGACAGCGACGGTGTACATGTGCTGGTGATGCAGCAGCATTCGCCTCCAGTCGCGGCGGATTTTCCCACCTCGCGCATCCAGGTCTACACGGACTACCGCCAGCAGGAGGCCGTGCTTGCGCAGCAGCGCAACCTGCAGTACCTGCGCCGCCAGGCGCAGATCCTGCTCGCCCCGGGGCAAGCCGAGTGAGACCCGGCGCGAAGCGCCTGCCGGCGCTTACGTGCCTGGGCTTGCTGGTGCTGGCTGCGCTGGCCGTGGCCGCGCATCCGGCCGCGGCGCAAACCCCCGGCGTCAGCTACTCGAACTGGAGCCTGTCCGGCAACATGGTGATCCTGCGGTACCTGATGCCGGTGGCCGATGCGCAGCGCGTGGCCGGCAGCACCACCCTGGTCGAGACGCAAGCCAAGGTAAGCAGCTACCTGCTCGGTCACGTCAGCGTGCGCTCCGACGCGGGGGCTTGTCCGGCGATCGATCAGGGTTTCGGCATCGGCCAGGTCGATCCGCTCGCGGTCCAGGCGGGAATGTACGGCTTCGAGATTTTCTTCCAGTGCCCGGGCACGCACGGGCTGGTACTGCACAACACCGCGCTGTTTGATCGGTTGCCGGGCGCGATCAATTTCGCGCGGGTCGAGATCGATGGGCACGTCACCCAGCAATTGTTCACGGCCGCTCATGCGCAGCTGCGCGCGCCCGCCTCCGGTGCGCTGCACCCCGCCGGCGTCGGCCGTTACGTGGGGCTGGGCGTGCGACATATCCTGGGGCATTGGGACCGGCTGTGCTTTCTGTTCGGCTCGCTGCTGCTGCTGCGCCGGCCGCGCCAGCTCCGCACGCTGATTGGCGGGCTCGCGCTGGGGTACGCAACCTCACTGGTGATCGCCATGGGCGGGTGGATCACCCCGCACATGACGCTGCTGGGCGCATTCATCGGCTTCATGGTCGCGTTCCTGGCGGCTCAACTGCTCACGCGCCAGACCGGCAAACCACGCATTCTCGCCCTCGGCAGCGCCGGTCTGCTGCTGTGGCTGGCCGCCGCCGTGCTGCTGGCGCACGGCAACGTGACGGTGGTGCTGCTGGCCGGCGCGGCGCTGTTCGCCGGCTGTTACCTGGCAGTGTCCGATCGGATCGAACAGCACACGATCGGCTGCCTGCTGGTCCCGGCGGTGTTCGGCTTTCTCGATGGCTTCGTCCTGCCCGCCGCAGTGCTGCCGCAGCACCCCTCCGGCGGCACGCTGCTGCCGATGCTGCTGGGCTTCGACTTCGGTGCGGTGCTGATCGATGCGGTGCTGCTGCTGGCGGTGATGGGCGGCGCGCTGCTGCTGCTGCGCTGGAAGCAAATGCCAACGGCCCGGGCGCTGGTGAACGACCTCGCCACCGCGGGCCTGGGCGGGCTGGGTATTTTCTGGATGCTCAGCCGGCTGCACGTCTGAGCGAAGGCCAGGCGGTGCCCGGGCTCCATGCGCCCCGGTCTAGAACTGAAACGTGTGGCCAATCCGAAGCAGGACAGCCAGCGACTGGGGATAGGTGGCCGGGCCCAACACGCGTCCAGTGACGAGCGCGTCGTCGCCCACGGCGACCAATACGGTCTGTCCCGGCGAGTACTGCCAACCGAACAGACTCAGCAGGTCGAGGTGATCGGTGATATCGTCGTATTCGAGCTGCGTCGATAGCTGCATGTCCGGGGTGAAGTTCACGGTAAGGGTGGTGTTGACGGCATGAACCGTCGTGCTGCCGGTGGAGCCGCGCAGATGCACACGGTTATCCTCGATGCTGAGGGCAAATGTGCCGTTGGGCCGGTACGCGATGGCGACATCCGTGTTCAAGTAGCCTTCCGTGTAGATGCGGCAGCAGTTGATGAGGAGGTTGATCGACACGGGTCGCGCCTGCGAGCTTGTCAGAAAGATATTGCTGTACGACCATCTGTAATGGCCGGCCGGCACGATCAGACCGCCCGGAAGAACGAACGGTCGCGGCACATTCTCGAGATCATCGAGAACATGCAGATCCAGCTCATCACCCGGGCGGTCAAAAAAGTCCACCCAGCCGCTGCTGAGGCGGGACTTCAGTGCGTCGTTCAAGCCAGTGACGTAATTCTCGCTGGCGCCCAATTCGTACCAATCGAGCCAGGATCGCGTCAAGTGGTTGCGCCGATTGACCTGCCCGGCATATTGCCGTATGCCCAGCCGATTGACGAAGCCGAGCGCCGGATCGAACCGGGCGCCAATCTGCTTGAATTCGACATCACCGCTCCAGGGATCGTTGGGGAAATCGACGGTGCCGCCAAACGCGGAGTCAGCGCCCACCAGGCTCGAATCGCTGCGCTCGAGAAACGAGGAAGCCCGCAATTGATTGCCTGCGCCGATGTTGGTATTGAGATAATTGGCATCGGTCCCCAAAACGTCGTTGCGGCTGACTCCGGACGGATCACCCTGCGTGCCAATCGCCCCGACCGACCAGTCGTTCGCAGGGGAGGCGGTCAGGCGGGCGACCGACAGCGTCTGCGGCGCGACCCCGAGCCCGTCCTTCGTGCGCACGCTCAGCCCACCCAGCTGTACGCCGCCGACGTCTCCGGAGAGCTTGGCCCCGCCGAGTATGCCCACCTCCTGACCCCTGATCAGTCCGATCTGCCGGGAGAAGAATGGCTCGCCGTTGGTGTCGGTCGTCGCACGTGCCGGCCCGCCGCCCGGCGCGAGCTGTTCGAACGTCAAACCGCCGAACTGAAATTGCGCCGCGTCCTGCAGAAAGAACTGCCGCACCTCGGGCCGGAACAGTGCAAAACGCGAGGTATTCAACTGCCTCGGATCCAGGGGCGCATCTGAAAAGTCGGTATTAAAAGTCAAGGTCCCGGTCAACGACGGGGTGATCTTGTAGAACAGATTTCCACTGGGCTGCAATGCGGTGGTGGTTTCCGAAGGCTGCCCGGTGACATGCGTCAGTTTCGATACGCCGTAGAGCTGCAGATCGAGGCCAAGACCCTGCGACAGCCCCTGCAGGCCGGTCAGCGTGCCGGCCAGGCTGATATCGTTGAACGGCAGGCTGGAGGGTGTGGGCGCCCAGCCATCAGTCTCAGCGTTACGCTTGATCTGGCGGATCACATCGAATCCCCAGGTGGTCTGATGAGGGTCGAAGGAGATCTCCCTGAACGGGATCTCCATCTCGGCCGTCCACCCATCGGAGGTGATGCGCGCCTTGGCCAGCCAGACGAGGTTCCAGCGAATCAAGAAGTCGGTATTATTCTGCAGAATTGCATCGCCATAGCCGCCGAGCGGAGTGATCTCGAAGCCGTAACCGTCGCGATGGGTGAACTTGGGGTCGAGGTTGATGCGCACGAAATCGCCCGAAGGCGCGAACCCGTCGTGCGCCTTGTCGGTGACGATGATTTGCTTGGGGTCGTCATAACAGTGAATGCCAATGAATAGCGCCTGGCTGTCGTAAAGCAGCCGCACTACGGTGCGTTCCGACGGCGCACCGCCGGCAGTCGGTGTGATCTCATAGAATCGATCGATGACTGCGGCCCGTGCCCAAGCCGCATCGGAAAGGTCACCATCGATCTTCGGCGCATCGGAATCTTTGATGCGCACCGGTGCCACACTCGGACGCGACAGTGCCGCGATGGACGGTGCCGCCAGGGTTAAGGCGACGGGCGCATCCGCGGCCCTGGCAACGGGCCCGGCGAGGGCCCCAGCGATGGTCCCCATCGCTGCCAGTGCCCACCGCCGGCCGGCGAGCCCCGGTTCTTGCAGCCCCCTGTTATCTGTCACACACGTTGCTGCGCTGTGCGTGCTCCGCTGCAAACCTTGGATCAAGGGCACTGTCTTGCGCGTAGGCGGAGCGATCCGGCATGGTTGCGGGCGCCATCCGGCGCCGTCTGTTCCAACTGGTATTCATAGCTGGTGTGTTCCGGTCGCGCAATATACCGGATCCTACAGCCCCCGAGGTAAGCACCAGGGAGCTTGCGCCCTCGTCCTAGACGCGACCGACCGTTCAATCCACCATTGGGACCGCCGGGGCGGACACGGGAGCGAGCGCGCTGCGCGTGGCCGCCGCCGCCGCGGCGGTGGTGCCCGGCGGCGGTGGGCGCGGGCCCAATATCTGTGCAAGCTCCGCCTCCGCGATCGTCTCTTCCTTCAGCAGCGTCTCGACCAGGTTATCCAGCCGCTTGCGCTCCTCGACCAGCAGCGCTCGAACGGCGCTCTGGCGCTCGATGAGCAGGTCCTCGACCTCCTGGTCGACTCGCGCCGCGGTGGCCTCGCTGTAGTCACGCCCCTGCGAGAGCTGATAGCCCAAAAACGGCTGCTCATCGTGGTAGGAGAACGCCACCGGTCCGAGGCTGCCCATGCCCCAGCGCGTGATCATGCGGCGCGCGAGCCGAGTGGCCTCCATCAGGTCGTTCTCCGCACCGGTGGTGATGTCACCGATCACCAGCGCCTCGGAGCTGCGGCCGCCGAGCATCACGTCGATGTGCGCCAGCAGGTCAACCCGGCTCATGTTGTAGCGTTCCTCGGCCGGGCGCTGCGCGGTCAGACCGAGCGCGCGACCGTGCGGCACGATGGTGATCTTGCGCACCGGGTCCGCTGCCGGCGTCAGCCAGGCGACCAGCGCGTGGCCGCCCTCGTGATAGGCCACGACACGCCGGTCGCGCGGCGTGAGCACCATGGTGCGCTCGGCGCCCAGGACTATTTTCTCCCACGCAGTATCGAAATCATCCATCGTCACCTCGGTGCGGTTGGCGCGCGCCGCCCCGAGCGCCGCCTCGTTGCACAGGTTCGCCAGGTCCGCTCCGTTCGCGCCGATGGCCGTGCGCGCGAGATCCTCTAGATTGACGTCCGCTGACAGGTGCAGATGGCGGGTATGAATTTGCAGGATGCCCTGCCGCCCGCGCCAGTCCGGCAGCGGCACCACGATCTGCCGGTCGAAGCGCCCCGGTCGCAGCAGCGCCGGGTCGAGCACATCGGGCCGGTTTGTGGCCGCGATCAGGATCACCTGCTGGCGCTCGTCGAACCCGTCCATCTCGACCAATAGTTGGTTCAGGGTCTGCTCGCGTTCGTCGTTGGTCGCACCCAGGCCGGCACCGCGGCGGCGCCCGACCGCATCGAGCTCATCGACGAATATGATCGCCGGCTGCGCGGCCTTGGCCTGGGTGAACAGATCGCGCACGCGGCTGGCACCGACACCGACGAACATCTCGACGAACTCCGATCCGCTGATGTTGAAGAACGGCGCGCCGGCCTCCCCCGCCACCGCGCGGGCCAGCAGCGTCTTGCCGGTGCCGGGCGGGCCCACCAGCAATACCCCGCGCGGGATGCGCGCGCCGATGGCCAGGTATTTGGCCGGATGACGCAGGAAGTCCACCACCTCGGCCAGATCTTTCTTCGCCTCCTCGGCACCGGCGACGTCGGTGAATGTCACCTTGGTGTGATCTGCGGTGTAGCGGCGCGCCTTGTTGCGTCCAAAGCCGAACAGTCCGCTCTGACTGCGCGCCGCCGAACGTCCCATCCACACCAGCAGGCCCACCATCAGCAGGATCGGCAGCCCCTCGCTCAGCAGCAACGCGAGCCACGAGGTCGACGGCTGCGAGACATCGACCATCACGTGCTGCTTGCGCAGCAGTGGCATCAGCGTCGGGTCGCCCACCATTGCGGGGAAGGTGGTGTTGAAGCGCGCGTACATCGATGGCTTCGGCTGGTGCTGGGCGGTCGGCGCGGCGGCGCTGGCGGGCTTGGCTGCGGCGCCTGGCGCAGGCTGCGGCGTCGCGGCGCCCTTCGTGGCCGGCGTCGCGGCTGGTTTGCCGGGCTGCGCGGAAGGCGGCGGCCAGGTGACGGGGTGCTTGAAAATCCCGGCGACCGCCGCGCCGGTGATGTGCACCTCGGTCACGTTGCCCGCGCTCAACTGCATCACGAACTGGCTGTATGGGAGCGCGACCGCAGCCTTTTGCCGCGGCATGAACGACCAGATATTCCACAGCATCAGGAAGGCGAAGACGACCCAGGCCAGTACGCCGAAGCGCCCCGGCCCGCGCCCTGGCCCTGACAGTCCAGGCTGCGGCGCGCCTGCGCCCGGGCGTGTGGGGCCGAGCGGAGGCAGCGGCGGCGGCGGTGGCCGTCGCGTGGGACCGTTCGAACTGGTAGCTGGTTTGGGTCGCAACTTGGCCATGACAGCTACAGTGCCAAGAGTACCGATAGGGATTTCAGCTGCGCTTCTCCTTAGATTGTGTCAGTTTTCGGCTCAAGATGTGTCGCTGGGCCGCGTACAATCGCTCCATGGGCCATTTCCTCCCGATCATCTTCGTGCAGGGCGGCCACTGACAGATGGGGCGCATGGACTTCCGCAGCGACAACATCGCCGGTGCGGCCCCGCAGATCGTGGCCGCGCTCGCGGCCGCAGCCACCGGCGCGCGCAGTCCCTACGGCCAGGACCAGCAGACCCGTCATGTCGAGGCCATGCTGCAGCAGATCTTCGAGACTGACCTGGCCGCCTGCTTCGTCGCCACCGGTACGGCTGCCAACGCTCTGGGGCTGTCGCTGCTGGCGCCGCCGTGGGGACTGATCTACTGCCACGAGGAGGCCCATGTCGCCGCCGACGAGTGCGGCGCACCGGAGTTCTACAGCGCCGGGGCGAAGCTCGCACCGCTGGCGGGCGAGCACGGCAGGATCAGCGCCACGCAGCTCGCAGCGCTGCTGCCCGGCAGCGCCGGCGTGGTGCACCAGGCCCAGCCCGCCGCGGTCAGCCTGAGCCAGGCGACCGAGGCCGGGACCAGCTACCGTCCGGCCGAGATCGCGGCCATCGCCGCAGTCGCACACCGCCACGGCCTGCGCGTGCACATGGATGGGGCCCGGTTTGCCAACGCGCTCGTATTCCAGGACTGCACCGCCGCGGAACTGACCTGGCGCGCCGGCGTCGATGTGCTGAGCCTCGGGGCCAGCAAGAATGGGGCGCTGGCAGCCGAAGCGGTGATTGTGTTCGATCGGGCGCTTGCGGCCGATCTCGGGTTTCGCCACAAGCGCGGCGGCCACCTGCTCTCCAAGATGCGCTTCCTGTCCGCACAGCTGGAGGCCTATCTCACCGATGGCCTGTGGCTGCGGCTGGCACGCCAGGCCAACGACATGGCCACCCGCCTGGCCGTCGGCCTGGGCGGCGTGCCCGGCATGCGCCTGCGCCATCCGGTCGAGGCCAATGCAGCCTTCGTGGATGCGCCCGAGCCGCTGATCCGAGGACTGCTCGAGGATGGCTTTCAGTTCTACCGCTGGCCCGGCGAGCAGGACACGCAGCTGCGGTTCGTGACCGCGTTCGATACTTCCGCGACCGATGTCGATGCACTGATCGCAGCGGCCGCGGACCACGCCGCGCGCTTGCTGTAGGAGTCGATGCAGCAGCGGAACCGTGGCTCGACGCGAGGCGAAGCGGCCGGATCGCTCGGTCAGGCCAGCGCGATCCCGCTGTCCGCGCGCACCAGTGCCAGCAGCGCCGCGCCGTACCGCGCCAGCTTCGCCTGTCCCACGCCGTGGATGCCGCGCAGCGCCTCGCTCGAGCGCGGCAGCCGCCGTGCAATCTCCTGCAGCGTGGCATCGTGAAACACCGTGTAGGCGGGCACGTTGTGCTCGCGTGCGACCTGTAGACGCCACGCCCGCAGCGCCTGGTAGACGCCCTCGTTCAACGCTGTCCCGATGCCTTGGGCCCCGCCAGCGCACGCGCGTATGCCAGGGCGAACGGCACGGCTCGAGCCCTTGCGCGCCGGCGCGGGACGCCGCAGCTGCAACCGGCGCTCGCCCTTGAGTATCTCACGGCTCGCCGCGCTCAGCCGCAGCACCCCGTAGTGTTGATGGTCGACTTCCACCAGCCGCAGCATCACCAGGGCGCGCAGCAGCGAGCGCCACTGCGTCGCCGGCAGATCGGCACCGATACCAAAGGTGCTGAGCCGATCGTGCTGGAACTGCTCGACTTTTGGGGTGCAGCTGCCGCGCAGAATGTCGATCACGTGCTGCGCGCCGAAGCCGAAGCCGCCGCTGCCCTGACAGCGGTAGATACACGACATCATTTTTTGCGCCGCCTCGCTGGCGTCCCACTGTTGGGGGGGCTCCAGGCAGTTGTCGCAGTTACCGCAGGGCGCACTGGCCTCGCCGAAGTAATCCAACAGTCGCACGCGGCGGCATTCGCTGGTCTCGCACAGACCCAGGATACCGTCGAGCTTGGCCGAGGCAACGCGCTTGTAGGCGGCATCGGCCTCGGATAGCTCGATCAGCCGGCGCTGCTGGATGACGTCGGCGAGGCCGTAGACCATCCATGCGTCCGCAGGCAGCCCGTCGCGGCCGGCACGGCCGCTCTCCTGGTAGTAGCCCTCGATGCTCTTGGGCAGATCCAGGTGCGCCACGAAGCGTACATCGGGCTTGTCGATCCCCATGCCGAAGGCAATCGTTGCGACGATGACCACGGCGTCCTCGCGGATGAAGCGGCCCTGGTGCAGTTCGCGCGTGCGGTGGTCCAGCCCGGCGTGATACGCCAGCGCAGTGATACCATGCCGGACCAGCTGCTCGGCCACCTCCTCGACCGAGGCACGCGTGAGGCAATAGACGATACCTGACTCTCCCGGATGCTCGGTGCGGATGAATTGCAGCAGCTGCGAGCGCGGGTTGTCCTTCTCGGCGATGCGGTAGCGGATATTGGGCCGGTCAAAGCTGGCGAGGAACACGCGCGCGCGCTCGAGTCGCAGGCGCTGGATGATCTCCGTGCGGGTCGCGGCATCCGCGGTGGCAGTGAGCGCGATGCGGGGCACCGTGGGGTAGCGCTCGGCCAGCACCGACAGCTGGATGTACTCGGGGCGGAAGTCGTGCCCCCATTGCGATACGCAATGCGCCTCGTCGATGGCAAACAGCGCCAGCGTCACCTCATCGAGCAGCGCCAGGCAGCGCCCATTCAGCAGCCTCTCGGGGGCGACGTACAGCAGGTCGAGTTCGCCAGCGCGCAGTTGTCGCTCGACGGCCTGCGCCTGCGTCCAGCTCATCGATGAATTCAGCGCCGCCGCGCGCACGCCGGCCTCCGTCAGCGCCGCCACCTGGTCGTGCATCAGTGCGATCAGCGGCGAGACCACCACGCCGACGCCCGGGCGCATCAGCGCGGGGATCTGGTAGCACAGGGACTTGCCGCCGCCGGTGGGCATCAGCACCAGCACGTCACCACCGGCGCCGAGCAATTCCACAATATCGCGCTGCTGTCCGCGAAAACCGTCGTAGCCGAACACATCCCGCAGGATGCGCTCTGCAGCACCGATGCTCACCGACGCGGGACCAACATCCGCGCGATCGACACCTGCACCGCCGTGTCGTGCTGATTGCGCGTCTCGCTGCGCATCGTCACGCGCATGCGCTCGGGCCGCGATCGTGACGGCACCGCATCGAGCAGCTCACCCTCCACGTGCAGCACATCGCCCGGCCTGACCGGATGCAACCAGCTGATGTCGGCACCCAGGCCCACGGTACCACCGGCCATCACCGGTCCGCTGTCCACCAGCAGCCTCATCGTGATGGCCGCGGTGTGCCAGCCACTGGCCACCAGGCCGCCGAACAGCGATGCGGCCGCTACCGTCTCGTCAAGGTGAAACGGCTGCGGATCGAACTGCGCGGCGAACGCGCGGATCTGCGCGCCGGTCACGGTGTGGCTGCCGGTGCGGAAGCGCTGTCCGATCCGCAGATCCCCGACTTGCAGGCGCTGCGCGCGCTGCGATTCCGAGCCGTCGTTGCTCATCCCACCACCTCCTGCGGACCCGATCATACCCGCAACCGTAGGAGCCGCCCTCTGGTGAGACGTCGGCCCGGGCGCTATTCTGCGCGCCTTGCCTTGCCGGTTAAGGAGCAGTCATGGCGCAACCACTGATTCCGGACACGCATGTGGACTTGTTCAAGAAAAAGTCGTTCGCCCACCTGGCCACGCTGATGCCTGACGGCCAGCCCCAGGTCACTCCTGTCTGGGTCGATTACGATGGACATTACGTGCTGATCAACACCGCGCAGGGTCGCCAGAAGGATAAGAACCTGCAGCGCGACCGGCGCGTCGCGCTGTCGATCCAGGACCCGGACAATCCCTACAAATACCTGGAGGTACGCGGCCGCGTGGCCGAGCGCACGCTCAGCGGCGCCGATCAGCACATCGATGCGCTGGCACGCAAATACACCGGCCAGCCGAGCTATGGCAAGCGCCGGCCCGGGGAAGTGCGCGTGATCTACAAGATCGAGCCGGAACACATCACACGGATGAGCTGACGCGCGCGACCGGCGCATCGCCGTGCCAGTCACGCGTTGCGCCAGCGACCATTCAACCACGCTGCGCGGCCTGCGTGAGCAGGGCGTGTGCGTCACTGATATTCACCGCAGGCTGGGCCGCTCAGCTCCAGTCGCCTCCGCCCGCAGGGCCTCGGCCACGTAACGCTGCGCGACCGTGCAGGCATCGATCAGGGAGTCGCCTGCGGCCAGCCGCGCGGCGATCACGCTGGAGAGGCTGCAGCCGGTACCGCGCCGAGTGCCGCACACGCGTGGGACCGCAATGCGTACCGGGGGCCCGCCGTGCGCGAGCAGCGTGTCAATCACCTCCTCGCCCTCGCCGCGGTGACCGCCCTTGATCAGCACCGCGGCTGCACCCAGCGCCAGCAGGCGCTGCAGCTGCGAGCGCAGTGAGGCCTCGCCGATCATGCTGTCGCGCGTGGCCTCGTCCCCCAGCAGCGCCGCGGCCTCGACAATGTTCGGCGTCACCAGGCTCACGCGCGGCAGCAGCAACTCACGCAGTAGCGCCACCGCGTCGCGCTCGAGCAGTGTGCCGCCGGAGCTTGCACGCAGGACCGGGTCGAGCACGATCGGCAGCCGCTCGCGCGGCGGCAGGCTTTCGGCCACCGCCCTGACCGTGGCCGCCGTGCCGAGCATGCCAATCTTGATCGCCCCGATCTGCCCGCTGTCGAGCGCCGCGCGGATCTGCGCGCGCACGACTTGCGCTGGCACCTGATGGGTGGCGCGCAGCTCGGTGTCGGTCTGCACCGTCACTGCGGTCACCGCGCAGCACAGGGCGACGTGCAGCTCGCCCAGTGTCTGGGCATCACGGGTCAGTCCGGCACCGCCGCTGCTGTCCGCGGCGGCAATCACCAGCACGGCGCTGGCTGCGCTCACCGGCTCGATGCGCCCGCCGTGCCGGCGGCGATCAGCCACTCGCGCACGCGCTGCTCGGGGTCGCGGTGACGCACGATGTCGGTGACGACCGCGGCACTGTCGGCTCCCGCGGCCAACACACCGCCGAGCCGCTCGGCGGTCAACCCGCCGATGGCCACCAGAGGAATGCCGCGCAACAGCTGTTTCCATTGGGTCAGACGCGCCAGCCCCTGCGGCGCCCAGGGCATCTGCTTGAGCAGTGTGGGATAGACCGGTCCGAGCGCGACGTAATCCGGCGAACAGGCCAGCGCGCGTTCCAATTCGGCCGAATCGTGGGTGCTGATGCCGATGCGAAGGCGCGCGCGTCGCAGCGCCGGCAGGTCGGCGCCGTCGAGGTCCGTCTGTCCCAGGTGCACCCAGCCACAGCGCAGCTCGAGCGCCAGCTGCCAATAATCGTTGATCACCAGCTGCGCGCCCGCTTCGGCACATAGCTCGCGCGCAGCGGTGATCTGCCGGCGCACGCTCGCCTCGCTCTGTTGCTTGATGCGCAATTGCAGCATCTGCACGCCGAGCGGCAGCAGCCGCGCAATCCATTCTGCGCTGTCGACGATTGGGTACAAGCGCGGCAGGGTCGCGAATGTCATCAGGCCTGAAACGCCTTGCCGATGAGGGGTGTGGACGGCGTGGCCATGTCACGTGCCGGTATCGGTCCGGCGAGAAAGGCGGCATGACCGGCCTGCACTGCCTGCGCAAACGCCCGCGCCATCAACGCCGGCTGGCGCGCCTGCGCGACGGCGCTGTTGATCAGCACGCCATCGAACCCCAGCTCCATCGCGGCGGCGGCATGCGAGGGCGTGCCGATGCCGGCATCGACGATCAGCGTCACCTGCGCAAAATGGGCGCGCAGCGCGCGCAGCCCGAACGGGTTGTTCAACCCGCGGCCCGATCCGATCGGCGCACCCCACGGCATCAGCACCTCGCAACCGGCCGCGACCAGACGATCGGCGACCACCAGGTCCTCGGTGCAGTATGGCAGCACGCGGAAGCCCTCGGGCACCAGCACGCGCGCCGCCTCGACCAGGCCGATGACGTCGGGCTGCAGCGTATCGTCCTCGCCAATCACCTCGAGCTTGATCCATGGTGTATCGAACAGCTCGCGCGCCATGTGTGCCGTGGTGACCGCCTCCTTGACGGTGTGGCAGCCGGCCGTATTGGGCAGCACCTGCACGTCCAGGGAACGCACCAGTGACCAGAATCCCTGCCCCGCCCGCTCGCCGCCGGCCTCGCGCCGCAGCGACACGGTCACCATCGCCGCGCCCGAGGCCCGCACCGCCTCGGCCATGATCGACGGCGACGGATAGCGCGCAGTACCCAGCAGCAGCCGTGAGGTCAGCTGCCTATCGTAGAGCTTGAACATCGCCTCATTCTCCTGCTCTGCGTGCATCGGGCTCAGCCGCCCTGCATCGGCGCGAGTATTTCGATACGGTCACCTTCCCGAACCAGGCAGCCGCTGCGCACGGCGTGCGGCACGAACTGGCCGTTGACCGCCGTGGCGACGGTCGCGTCGCCAAAGCCAAGCTGCGGTAGCAGCGCCGCTAGCGTCACGCCGGCTGCGGGGCTGCCCGCGTCGGCGCCGCTGTCGGGCAGGTCAAGCCAGGAGCCGTTCACCCTGATCTTCATGCATGAGCTCCGGATAGGTGCGGCCGTTAAGCAGTACCTGCGCCACCCGCACCGCGAGCGCCGGGGCAAGCAGGAAGCCGTGACGGTACAGGCCGTTGACGTATAGCGTCTCCCCGACCCGGCGGATGCGCGGCAGATTGTCGGCAAAGGCCGGGCGCACCTGAGCCGCCAGTTCCATGATCTGCGCCTCGCCGAATGCCGGGTGCAACGCGTAGGCTGCATTCAGCAGCTCCAGCGCCGAGCGGGCGGTCACGGCACCGACGCTGTCGTTTTCGATCATCGTCGCCCCCACCATGAACACGCCGTCATCACGGGGCACCACGTACAGCGGCCAGCGCGGATGCAGCAGCCGCACCGGTCGCCGCAAGGTCAATTCGCGCGAACGCAGCAGCAGCATCTCCCCGCGAACGCCGCGCAGATCCGGCAGCGCCGCGCGAGCCCCAAATCCACGGCAATCCACCAGCCGGCGCGCGAGCGCCGGCGCTTGCACGGCAGCTTCGATCTCTGCGGCGCTGACGCCGTAGCGGATCACTCCGCCGAGTTCGCGCAGCCGCCCGGCCAAAAACGCGAGCGCCTGGCGCGGGTCCACGTGGCACTCGTCCTCAAAGTGCAGCGCATGCTCGAAGCGTCCGGCCAGATCGGGCTCAAGCTGCGCGATCTGAGCGCCGGTAAGCCAGCGGTACTGCTGCGTGCGCTGCGCGAAACGGGTGAGTTCGGGCATATCGCGGCCGCTGGCCACCACCAGCGTGCCGGCGCGACGCAGGCCGGGAAAGCGCTCACGCCACCAGCTCAGGCTCTCGAGCCCCAGCTGCGCGATCAGCGGCTCCATGCCATCCTCCAGTTCGCACCACGGCGAGAGCATGCCGCCGGCGCACCAGGAACAGCTACCCGGGCCGGGCCCGCCCCGCCGCTCGAGCACCTCGACTGCGGCCCCGCGGCCGGCGAGTTCGACGGCACAGGCGAGGCCCGCGATTCCGCCTCCGATAATGTTCACCCGCATCGGCGCTGGCGAGGACACTGCGGTGAAGTCCGCCCTCGCCTGCTACAGCGGCTCGGACGCCGGCCCGGAGGCCGGCTCGGGTGCCGGCACGTATAGCTCGCCGGCCTCCCGGAATCGCTGCGCCATCTGCTGCATGCCCGCTTCGCGCTCGCGCTGCTGCTGATCGCGCGCTTCGGCGCGCAGTTCCTGAGATATCTTCATCGAGCAGAATTTCGGCCCGCACATCGAGCAGAAATGCGCCAGCTTGTGCGCCTCCCGGGGCAGGGTGGCATCGTGGAACGAACGTGCCGTATCCGGATCGAGCGACAGGTTGAATTGATCGGCCCAGCGGAAATCAAAGCGGGCGCGCGACAGTGCATCATCGCGGGCACGCGCGCCGGGGTGACCCTTGGCCAGATCGGCGGCATGCGCGGCGATCTTGTAGGTGATGACGCCGACCTTGACATCCTGCCGGTCGGGCAGTCCTAAATGTTCCTTGGGGGTCACGTAACACAGCATGGCGGTACCGAACCAGCCGATCATCGCCGCGCCGATCGCCGAGGTGATGTGGTCGTAGCCGGGGGCGATATCGGTGGTGAGCGGGCCGAGCGTGTAGAACGGGGCCTCGGCGCAGCAGGCCAGCTGCTTGTCCATATTCTCCTTGATCTTGTGCATCGGTACGTGTCCGGGGCCTTCGATCATGACCTGGCAGTCGCGCGCCCAGGCCAGGCGGGTCAGCTCACCCAGCGTCGTCAGCTCGGCGAACTGCGCCGCGTCGTTCGCATCGGCGATGCAGCCCGGCCGCAAGCCGTCGCCGAGCGAAAAGCTCACGTCGTAGGCGCGGCAGATATCGCAAATCTCCTCGAAGTGCTCGTACAGGAAGCTCTCGCGATGATGGGCCAGACACCACTTGGCCATGATCGAGCCACCGCGTGAGACGATGCCGGTGACGCGGCTGGCGGTGAGCGGCACGTGGCGCAGCCGCACGCCGGCGTGAATGGTGAAGTAATCCACCCCCTGCTCGGCCTGCTCGATCAGCGTGTCGCGAAATACTTCCCAGTCGAGCTGCTCGGCGATGCCGTCCACCTTTTCGAGCGCCTGGTAGATCGGAACCGTGCCGATCGGCACCGGCGCATTGCGTATGATCCACTCGCGGATGTCATGGATGTTGCGTCCGGTGGACAGGTCCATCACGGTATCGGCGCCCCAGCGGATCGCCCACACCAACTTGTCCACCTCCTCGCCCATCGAGGAGGTGACCGCCGAGTTGCCGATGTTGGCGTTGATCTTCACCAGAAAATTGCGACCGATGATCATCGGTTCGCTCTCGGGGTGATTAATGTTGGCCGGGATGATGGCACGACCCGCGGCCACCTCGTCCCGCACGAACTGTGGCGTCACGAACTCGGGAATACCCGCCCCCCATGATTGCCCGTCGCGGACGCT
>Ga0307374_10004299_pt1 | contig 23762 bp, 16 predicted proteins | sample OX3MG_FD_202532 | JGI IMG/M metagenome (GOLD analysis project Ga0307374, IMG submission 202532) | Soil microbial communities from Risofladan, Vaasa, Finland - OX-3 | ecosystem: Environmental > Terrestrial > Soil > Coastal area > Acid sulfate soil | place: Finland: Risofladan, Vaasa | collected... | reverse complement strand
CACCTCGACAGCGGCGGATATCGTCGAGGTGGCGAGCTTCGCCCAGCCTCATCACGGCCCCCATCTCAGCGCCGGGGTAACCGCATTTTTTACTTGGTGGCTGAAGGCCAGGGTACTGAGTACGACTACTTCCGCTATGTCAATGCCTTCTACGGATCCGACCACGGCTTCTACATTCGGTTGCCTAATCAGCGGCGAGGACTGTCGGCATCGCAGGTCGTCGGCGAGGCAAGCCGCGCAAGCGAAGATACCAGACAGTGAGGGTGCGGAGGTCTGGGCCCTGTATGACCACGATGGCCGACAAGACATCGATCAGGTCTGTGCACGGGCGCGACGGCAGGGCATTCAAGCCGCGCTGTCACATCCGTCGTTCGAGCTGTGGCTCCTTTTGCACTTTCAAGATTTCTCACCGGCCGCACAGAACGGCTCAAACAACGTCATCTTGGAGAAACTAAGGGCGGCGCACTCTGAGTTCGCAGGCTTTGGGGACGGGAGCAAGCGCATTGACGAGCGGCGCTTTGCGGCACTCGTTGAGAACGACGGGATCAGACGCGCTGTGGAACGATCGCGAAGACTGCTGGGAAACCTCACTTCCCAACCCCAAGTGGCCGAGATCCATCGACTGAAGTCTACCCACTTATCGAGGAACTCGGCATCCTGCCCCGATTAGCTGGCAGTCCCCCAGGACCTCAACTTTCTGCTAAACCGCCAGTCCGAGACATCGGCCAGCGACTGCGCACCGATCTGTCTGATAGTACCCGTCGCCTGGTTTCAGGTATGTATCGTAATCCATAAGCGTTACTGCTGACCTGTGAAAGGCCAGGTCTCGTCGCACCGGCAAGAATGTCAGTGCCCCGTGCATTACGATTAGCGGTATAAGCCCTAATCCGGCTCGTGTCAGCTTTGCTGAATGCTGTCCCATTCACTATCCGGAGTCTGGCGCCAGCGGCGCAGGCAGAACCGATTGCTGACCCATGGTTACGTGGCGTAGTCCATGAGCATGGTTTCTACATTGATCCCCGCCATCCGCAGGTCATTGACGATGCTCAGTCCGGCCGCGTCGATATCGCCCCAGTAGATTACATCTCGACTTTCGCCGTTACGCGGCAGCGTCTTCCCAGGCCATCTGGACGGTCCGGATTTCTTCGGTGGCCGGCTGACCTGGGTGAGCTGGCCGATATTTCGCGGCAATGATGGCGCGGCGGAGCCGGGCGGCGATGTCCTCGGTGGCCGTGGTGGTCTTGGTCGTGTACCAGGCGCGAGGGCGCGCCGCGCTTCGGCGTCGCCGGGGTAGCTGGCGGCGGTGGTGGCGTGCCAGAGCATGGCGATGGTCTGGCAGGTCAGGGTGAACGGGACGGTGCGGCTGACCGCGGCCGGGTGGCGGTTGCGGGCCTGGCCGCCGCCGGAGATCTGCTTGGCGTCCTCGATCGCACCGACCTCTATGGACCATCTGGCGGCGTAGCGCTCTGTTACCTGTTCCGGGCTGGCGTCCAGGCCGGTGGTGGCCAGGGCCAGGTCGTATCCGGTGGCGGAGCGGTCGCGGATCAGCACGACGTTCACTGTCCGGGTGCCGAAGACGCCGTGCCACAGGCAGGTGATCACCGCGGCGTGCACGGTGGCGGTCTTGCCGTAGCGGCGGACGGTGACCTGCCGGAAGCCTGCGGTCTTGGCCGGGTCGGCCAGGGACGGCAGCCGGGCGCCCTTGACCCGGGGCCGGCCGCGCCTGCCGGTGCGGGGGCCGGGAAGCTCGTACAGGGCGGCGTCTTTGCGCAGCCGGGTGGTCCAGGTGACCTGGCCGGGCAGCCGGGACAGTTCCTTGCCGGCGCAGGCGGAGTCCGCGACTACGCGGATCGTCCGGCCGGGCAGGGCGCGGGCCAGCCCGGCGGTGACCTGCCTGGCCTGTACCAGCCCTGACGCCGGGGCGGGCTTGAGGCCCTTGCGGATCAGGCGGGCCATCACCGGCAGCGCGACCGGCCGGGTCATGAACGGAAGCCGGACCACGATGGCGGCTATCACCCAGTTGCTGCCGAACCCGACCTGCCGGCCGCCCTTCGCCGAGCCGTCGCGGAACCACCCGGCGGCATAGACCTTCTTACCGGCCCTGCGGAACAAGGTGCCGTCGATCGCGACCAGCACTGGCGCGCCGGGCGGGACCAGCAGCGTCACCACCAGCCGCGCTAATGCCAGGCCCAGGGCCCCGGCGTCCCGGCGGGCGCGGGAGAAGAAGCGGTGCGCCCGGTGATGCGGCCAGATCCCGGCCAGCCCGGCACCGGACAGCATCCCGCGCACGGTCCGCTTCCCGGTCTGGGCCAGGAACCCGGCGGCCAGCGCGCGGAAGGTACGGAACGAAGGGGCGGTGAACAGCGGGCGGAACCAGGCGAGCAGCTCATCAAGGGAGCCGGGAAGCGGTACGGTCAGGTCCGGGAGCATCGGTGCTCACATTCAGTGAGGTAATAGACACGCCGATGCTCCCTTGATCATGAACCGGGATCCCGGACCCCAGGATCAGCCGGCATGTCGCAGCGCGCTCCCGGGCAGCCCGGCGGCGAGTAGCCGGGCCTCAGCCCGCAGCCAAAAAGGCGAAAGTCGCGTGTAGTCCCGCGCCTGCTTTCGGTCCGACGGCCATCGATGTGCCGTGATTTGCCATGCGTGCAGGCGGTTCCGGCCGTCAGGCTCCCCGCTGCCGCCCGGCGCGTCGGTTTAGCGAGAAACAGTTCAGCTACTAATCTCTCTTTCGGATCAGCTGAATTGTAAAGCGCGCGTTAGCCATAAGCAATGTAATAGCAATATCGATTATGGCGATGCGATAAATGACGCTCAAGTCGCTGGCTTTAACCGGGGGGTCCGTTTACCGGGTCCGGCCGCGACTTCACGGGGAGGACGTCATTCGTCATGGTCGGCGACGGATTCGCTATTGCGGCTCTCTGCGCGCTGATGCCCCTGAGCGGGAGCCAGGCTGCTACCGGGCACGCGGAGCGCGAGGTGAGCGCCACGCTGGCCAGCAGCACGCTGGCCGGTCACGCACGGGTGCACCTGAAAATCGTCCGGTATCGCGGCTATGCCTTTCTGGTGCCCAGGTCCTGGCCGGTCATCGACGACCGGACGCAGTCGCGCGGCTGCGTCCGGTTCGACCAGCACGCTATCTACCTGGGGGCGGTCCGGGGCGACGAGTTCTGCCCGAGCTGGCTGCTCGGCACGACCGAGTCGATGCTGATCCAGGCGGGACCCGCCAGGTCGGCACGCGGATCGGCGGAGAACCCGGTCGCGCGGGAGATCACCGCGCGTGCCCCCGGCATCGCCATCAGTGCTACCTTCGGCACCGATCCGACGGTGATCTACCGGATACTCGCGAGCGCGTCGCTCCCGCCGCCCGTCATCCTTCAGGAGAGCCCGGCCAAGGCAGCCGCCGCCGGGCATCTGGACGGGGCGGCGTCGCGGGCGGACCGGACGCGAGGCGCCTCGCCCAGATCACCGCGGATGCGCCAGCCGATGCCGCCGCCGGCGCTGCCGACCGCGGTCGCCAGCTACCGGGGGCTCGGCTTCGATGCGTGCACCGCGCCGAGCAGGAGCGCCATGCGTGCCTGGCGCCGCAGATCTCCCTACCGTGCGATCGGCATCTACATCGGGGGCGCCGACCGGGCATGTGCTCAGCCGAATCTGAGCCAGGCATGGGTGCGCGCCGAGGCGCGGGCAGGCTGGCGCTTCATCCCGCTGTACGCCGGGCCGCAGGCGGCGTTCGGTGAGCTGCATGCCCCGGTGCGGCAGGGACTAGCGGCCGCGCGCGACGCCGTCGCGCAGGCGCGGAGGCTAGGCTTCGGCCGCCGGACACCCATCTACTACGACATGGAGGCCTACAACCCCGGCGTCAGGATTGCGGCGCTGAGGTTCCTGTCCGCCTGGACCGTCGAGTTGCACCGGCTCCGATATTCCTCGGGCGTGTACAGCAGCTCCGACTCGGGCATCGCGGATCTGTCCCGGCAGTATGCCCGGAGAACCTACGCCATGCCGAACGTCATCTACGACGCATTGTGGAACGGATCGGCGAGCACGAGCGACCGGAACCTGCGCGCTGGCCAGTGGCACCTGAAGCGCATTCACCAGTTCAGCGGGAACGTCACTCAGCGATTCGGCGGGCACACCATCAACATTGACAAGGACTTCCTCGACGTGCGCCTGCGAGCGCCGGTTGCGACCTCGCAGGCAACCTCGGCGGTCACCCTCCCGGACGGGTCCGTCGACCTCTTCTACCGCCTGCAGGGCAGCCAGCTCTGGTTCGACCGCTACTCCGCCAGGACCGGATGGGCCAGTCCGGTCCGCACTAGCGCCGGGGCCTCATCACTTCCCTCGGTCGTCTATACCGGGTCCGCGGTCGACGTCTTCTACACCCGGTCCGGCGGGAATCTGTGGGTGGACTCCTACCAGGCGGACGGCAAGCTGTCCGGCAGGCACCAGCTGTCGATGATGGGGAAGCTCGGCTCGGCTCCGCGGGCGGTCGCGCAGCCCGGCGGCGTGATCGACGTGTTCTGGCGGGGATCGGCCGACGACCACCTGTGGCACGGTCAGTATGTGCCGGGTTCCGGCTGGTACGGGCCGCAGGGCCTGGGCGGCGATCTCGGATCCGATCCGGTCCCGGTCGTGTCGTCGCCGGGAATCACGACCGTGCTGTGGAAAGGGCGCGACGCGAGCCTGTGGAGCATCTCGCGCGGCCTGCTCGGCCGGTGGTCGTCCCCGCGCAGCCTCGGCATGGGGCCGCTCGGCGGGCAGCCGCAGGCGACCGCGCAGCCAAGCGGCGGAATCCAGGTGTACTGGCATGGCTCGGGTAACTCGTTCGTCTGGGAGGGCTTCTACCGGCCAGGGACGGGCTGGCTCGGCCCGCGAGACCTGGGCGGCGAGGTCCGGTCGGTGCCCTGGCCGGCGACCGCGGCCGGCACCGTGCGCGTCCTGTGGCGCGGGCCGGGCAACCGGCTGACCTATATCAGGCACCGGCTCGGGCGGCGCTGGAACCTCGCCGAGTGGCAGGAGCCCCGGCCGCTGCGGACCAGCTGGCTGGGCTCGGCTCCGTTCGCCGCGGTCGGCAGTCCCGGCGCGGCCCTGCAGGTGTTCTGGCCGGGACGGCACGACCGGCTGTGGACCGCCGCGCTCAGAGCAGGCGGCTGGACGAAGCCGATCAGGATCGCCGGGTAGGCGCGGGCCGGCTGCAAGCAGCGGCTGGCCGGCTACCAGCCGAGCTGGCTCGCCGATCGGCGCCAGTCGATGGTCGGGACCATCGCCTCCGGCCTGACCCGGTGGGCGAAGCGCTTCGTGATCTCGAACAGCGACTCGATCAGCGTGTCGGAGAGCAGGTGCGGGTCCAGGCCGAGGTCCACCAAGCCGGAGTGCACCACGTTGTAGTGATGCCCTTCCTCTTCGACCCGCGGGTTCGCCAGATGCTCGATGGTCACCTTCTCCGGGCTGACCCTCGCGATCGTCTCCGCCATCTGAGTAATGGACAGCGACTGAGTCATCTGGTTGAAGACCCGGAACTCGCCGCGGTCGGCCGGGTTCTCGCAGGCCAGCTGGAGGCAGCGGACGGTGTCCCTGATCTCGATGATGCCGCGGACCTGGCTGCCGTTGCCGTAGACCGTCAGCGGCAGGCCGAGCACGGACTGGATGACGAACCTGTTCAGCACGGTGCCGAACACGGCGTCATAGTCGTACCTGGTCGCCAGCCGGTCGTCCCGAGCCGTCTCCGGCGTCTGCTGGCCGTAGACGATGCCCTGGTTGAGGTCGGTCGCCCTGATCCCCCAGATCCGGCAGGCAAACTCGATGTTGTGGCTGTCATGCACCTTGGACAGGTGGTAGAAGGACCCTGGCCGCTTCGGGAAGAGCACCCGGTCCTTGCGGCCCTTGTGCTCGATCTCCAGCCAGCCTTCCTCGATGTCGATGTTCGGCTCGCCGTACGCGCCCATGGTGCCGAGCTTGACCAGGTGGATGTCGGGGTTGATCTCGGCGATCGCGTACAGCACGTTCATCGTGCCGACGACGTTGTTGACCTGGGTGTAGACCGCGTGCTTGCGGTCCACCATCGAGTAGGGAGCGGCCCGCTGCTCGGCGAAATGCACGATCGTGTCAGGCCCGAACTCCCGCACGACGTGGCAGGTGAAGTCCGCGTCGGTCAGGTCACCGATGTAGCAGGCGATCTCGCGGCCGGTGAGGGCCCGCCAGGCCCGGATCCTGGCCTGGAGCGTCTCGATCGGCACGAGGCTGCCGACGCCCATCTCGAAGTCGTAGCCCCGCCGGGCGAAGTTGTCGAGCACGGCCACGTCGTGGCCGCCTTCCGACAGATGCAGCGCGGTCGGCCATCCGAGATAGCCATCGCCGCCGAGTATCAAGATCTTCAATTCAGGCTCCTGCCGTCCGCGGCTCGGATCCGGTGCGCGGCCATGCCCCGCTCCCGCGAGGCCAGCGATCTTATTGCATTAACCATCGCACACGGGGTAATAACCTGTGCCGGGGTACAGGCATCGTGGCTGGCGAACGCCGGGTCAGCGCGCCGTTTCGGTTGCGTTCTCACCTCGGGCCGAGCCGGTTCCCGTACTGTATACGTGTCTCGTGACCAGCATGTCTTCGCCTAGCAAGGACATCAATGCCAAACCTCATCGACAAGTTGCCAGCCGCGATAGGTAACCGGCTGCGAACTCGCCTCGGCAGGCAGTTCAGCAGGTTCGCGGTGGTCGCGGTCGTGTCGCTTGGCACCAGCGAGCTCGCGCTTTTTGTCTTCACCGAGCTGCTGCACCTGACCGGGGGCATCTCGGGAGTGTCCGCGGCGGCGATCGGCGCCCTGACGAGCTACCTTCTGAGCCGGTGGGCATGGCGGCGCAAGGGCAGGCCGAATGTTCTGCGAGAGACGATTCCGTTCTGGATTGTCTCGGCTGGCGCCTGGATCGTGCTGGGCCTGGCGACGAAACTGGGCCTGCGCATCGCGGCGTCGGCGGGGGCGACGGGTTTCAGGCACTTCCTGGTCGTGGGCGGTGTGTACTTCCTGGCCAACTGCGTGACCTTCGTGCTCAGGTTCCTGATCTTCCACTACGTGCTCTTCGCCGACCGGGGCGGCAAGGCCGGCGCGCCGGGGCCCGGCCCGGGCGGCGGCATCGAGGCCGAGTCGCTGTCACCCATCGCGGCGATGGCCCAGGCCGCCGAGGAAGACGAGGAGCGATCGTAGGCTGCTGCGAGCATCGTCTGGCGGCAGGCAACGTCGGCAGCGGCCGCAGCCGTCGGCTAGCCGCCGCGGTCGTTAGCGGGGGGATCAGGCGGCTGAGCGGGTCCTGCGGCGCTCGCGCATCCAGGTGCCGCCGATAACCCGCGCGAAGTAGAGCCCGTAGAGCGCGTTGTGGCCCTTCTTGCTGTGCCCGACCTTGCGCTTATGAATCGTGGCTGGCCGTTCGGTCACCCGGTAGCCGTGGGCGAGAACGCCGATCAGCAGCTCGGCCGCCTGGTACTGAGGCTGCTCGAGCCGGACCGCGCCGGTAACCTCAGCCCGCATGGCGCGGAGCCCGAAGGAGGGGTCCGTGATCCGCTGCCCGGTCAGCGCGCTGATCGTGAGGGCGAACACCCGGACGCCGAGCTTGCGGACCGGGTCCTTGGTCTCCTCGCTGCCCTGGGTCCGCGAGCCTGAGACGAAGTCCGCCTCGCCGGCCAGGATCGGTGCCAGCAGCGCCGGGATCTCCGCCGGGTTGTACTGGCCGTCGGCGTCAGTGGTGACGATGTACTGCGCCCCGCCCTGGCGCGCCAGCCGGTAGCCGAGCCTGAGCGCGGCACCCTGACCCCTGTTGGCCGGGACGTCGCAGACCAGCGCGCCTGCGGCGTCCGCCTCCTTGACGGTTCCGTCCGCCGAGCCGTCGGACACGACGATCTTGGCGACCTCGAGCCCGGCTATGACCGGCGGGAGTGCCTCGATGACCGGGCCGATCGCGCCTTCCTCATTGTACGCGGCGATGACGATCGCCAGCGGCGGCAAGGCCGTGGCGCGGGCGCCGTACTGGCTGGAGAACGCCTCGACGGCCGCGGCATCAACCGCATCGTCATCGATGACCTCGCTGCTGGCGGCGCGGCTCTGACGGGATGTCACTTGGCTGTCTCCGAGAATTCTGGCCACATGGTGGCGATGCCTGCCTTGAGGTCGTAGCGGGGCTGGTGGCCCAGCGACCTCGCGGCCGAGATATCGATAATGACGGCCGGCATCTCCCCAGGTTTCGCGGGGACATGCTCGACGGGGATTTCCGCTCCCGTGACGGACCGCGCAGCGTCCACGATCTCGTTCACGGTCACCGACTCACCTGAGCCGAGTACCAGCGGTCCATCGTGCCCGGCGCGCCATGCGGCGAAGATGCCGGTCACGAGGTCGTCGACGTGGACTAGGTCCCGAAGCTGGGTGCCGTCGCCGTAGACCTGCACGCTCTTGCCGTCTCTGGCGGCTCGCATCAGCCGCGGGACGAAGCTGTCCTTGGCTTCCATGCCCGGGCCGTAGACGCTCGAGAATCGCAGCGCGGCCCCGTGCAGGCCGTAGCTGCTCACGTAGCCGGCGAGCAGCATCTCCGCCGCGGCTTTGGTGGCGCCGTACGGAGTCAGCGGGCTGAGCGGCAGCCGCTCGGTGATCGTGGCGCTGCCGACATCACCGGTCACGGCGTTGGTCGAGGCCAGCAGGAAGGTGCCGACACCGCGCTGCCTGGCCTGCTCGAGCAGGGCAGCGGTTGCTTCCACGTTCAGTCTGAAGGTGCCGGCCGGGTCCTGCATCGAGCGGAGTACTGAGGTGACCGCGGCCAGGTGGATGATGACATCGGTTGGCGGGCTGACGGCGTCGGCAATGACCGCCGGATCGCACAGGTCGCCGACGACCGAGCGAACCCGCTGGTCGGAGGACGCGTGCTTGTCTGCCGTGGTGACCTCGTGACCCTGATCGAGCAGCGCGCGGACGACGGGTCGGCCGATGAAGCCGGCTCCGCCGGTCACCAGTACCCGGGACAGGCTCCCGTCCGCCAATGAACGCTCCTCGCGTGCGCCCGCGCCCTGACACCCGGTTGCGGATCCTGGCCGGATTGTTGACATCGATAGTGAACGAACCAGTTCGCCGGATCGTGCCCCCGAAATAACTTTTGCACCTGCGGGCGGTCCGATGACCGCAGATGCCAGGCCAGTGTAGCCGCCGGCCCGGATCTGGTTGCCCAGACTCGAGAGCCGGCCGCCCTCCGCCCGCTCTCAGCGGCTACCGGGCTGATCATGCGTACAGCCGTATCTCCCGGGCCGATGCACGGCGGGCTCCGGAACGCTGTGTCATGCTGAATTGCCGACTCAGCGTGTCCGGACCTGTACGTTGCGCCACCGAGCCGGTCAGCCGACGACGGCAGGACAGTGAGTACTGGTGGTGCCGCTCACGCCGGCCGGCCAACGACACGGATGCGGGGGAACGTGACCTGGCGGGACGGGCTGCACGGGCACGATGAGGCAGTCGCCGGCGACTCAGCGGACGCCGAGCGCCTGGCGCTGCGATCTCGGATTGACCTCGCCGGGCTGCCTCCGCTGACGCGGACGGTGACCGAGCAGATCATCGGCACCAGCGCCGATCTCGGTTACGCGAATGATCTTGTCTGTTCTGAGCGCTGGCTCGAAGTGGCGGTCGGCGCGCTCGCGGCGCGAGCAGCGGTAGTCGCCGACGGGCCGATGGTCGCTGCCGGGCTCGCTACCGGCGCGGTGATCTGCAAGGTCGGCGAGTCTTTGACGGAGCGGCTGGCCCGGACAGCGGGTATCGCGATGGCAGCGGCCGCGGTCCGGCTCGCCTACGGTGACGCCGGACCTGGAGCCGTCTGGGTGGTGGGCAGCGAGCCGGTCGCGATCTACGAGATCCTGTCCAGGAACGTCCAGCCCGCACTGGTGATCGGGATGCCGGCCGGCTTCGTTGCCGCGGTGGAGGCGAAGAAGGCGCTCAGGGGAAGCGGGCTGCCGGCGCTGACGAACGTCGGCGAGAAGGGCGGCCCCGCAGTCGCGGCGGCTGCCTGCCTGGCGCTCCTTGCGCTGGCCAGGCAGGCTGCCGCGATGGAATCCGAGCAGCGAGGCTCAAGCCGCGGCGGCCGTCCCGGCAGTGCTCACCAGCGGCTGCGGACACCCTGAGATCCGGCTCATGCCGAGCCCGTCTCGCTAGATTCCGGCGACAATCCCGAGTCGCCCGGCGGCTCGTTTGGGTCAATGCCGGCGGTACCCTGCGGTGGCGGCGCACAATTACCCAAGGAGCGTTGTTTGCGGTAGTGATGGCATCTGACATGTCATGGCTGGAGCGGCCGGTGACCTGGTTGGATGGGTGCTTCGAGCAGCAGCTGGATAGCGGAGGCCCGTGGGCATGAAAGAGGGACAGGGAGTGGCTCCCGCATCGGTGCCCTGGGGCGCCGACGATGCCGCGCGGGTTTCCGCGCGGCCGCCCGCTCATGCCCGCCGCGTCCCGGCCCACGCGACCGGGCCCGCCGATGCTGCCGACCCGCACGTCCCGGCCCACGCGGCCGGGCCCGCCGATGCTGCCGAGCCGCATGTCAGGGTTGATGCACGCAAGCTCGAATCGGCCTTGCTCGAGGTCCGGGAGGCGGTCGGCAGGACGCAGCTTCTGCTTGACTTCCCCGGCATCGAGGCGGCCAGGGCCGAACGGCAGCAGCTGATCAGCCAGGTCGACGACTACCTGCTCCCTCGCCTGCGCCAGTCCGGCGCGCCCATCCTGATCGCCATGGTCGGCTCGACCGGTGCGGGCAAGTCCACGCTGCTGAACAGCATCGTCGGCAGCCAGGTGAGCGCGACCGGCGTCCGCCGGCCCACGACCAACAGCCCGGTGCTCGCCTGCCATCCCGAGGACGCCGGGTGGTTCGCCGAGAATGTCTTCCTGCCCACCCTGCCGCGAGTGCGCCAGCAGGGCCTGGCCAGGCCCGGCCGGGACGGCCTGCTGGTGCTGGCCACCAGCGAGGGCATGCCGCGCGGGATCGCGCTGCTCGACACACCGGACATCGACTCCGTGGTCGCGGCGCACCGGCAGTTCGCCCGTCAGTTCCTCGACGCCTCTGACCTGTGGCTGTTCGTGACCACGGCGCGCAGGTACGCCGATGCGGTGGTCTGGGAGCTGCTGAAGGACGCGCGGGACCGGGGCGCGTCGCTCGGCGTCGTCCTGTCCAGGGTTCCGCCTGCAGCCGGAAAGCAGCTCAGCGAGCACTTCGAGGCGATGCTCGAGGCGAACGGCCTCGGCGAGGTACAGCGGTTCGTCATCCCCGAGACCATCGTGACCGACGCGCAGCTGCCCGCCGAGGTGTCGGCGCCGGTCAGGTCCTGGCTGGAGGAGACGTCGCGCCGCGACGAGCGGCGGATCGCGATCCTGACCCAGACGATGTCGGGAGTGCTCGACTCGTTCGAGGTCAGGGTCCCGGCTCTGGCCGGGCACGCGGAGACGCAGCTGGCGCTCGGTGCTGAGCTCCGGTCGGCCGCGGACGCGGCCTACTCGGCGGCGCTAGCCGAGCATGACGAGGCGATCAGGAGCGGGTCGCTGCTCCGCGGCGAGGTACTGGCCAGGTGGCAGGACTTCGCCGGGACCGGGGACCTGATGCGCACGCTGGAGGTGCGCAAGGGCAAGCGCCCTTCGCAGCGATCGAAGCGGCACGCGGCCATGCCGGCCAGGGCGCAGGCACTCAAGGCCGCGCTGCGGCTCAGCGTCGAGGCACTGACGACGTCACTGGCCGATCGGGCTGCCGAGGACGCGATGGAGCGCTGGCAGGCCAGCCCGGCAGGAACCGGTCTGCTGGCGGAAGCGCGCCAGGCGCAGCAGGTCCACTCAGGGGCTGAGCTGTCCTATGCCTCGCTGCGGAAGTGGGAGGGTGAGCTCCGGTGGGGTTTCCCCGGCGCGCAGAGTGACCTCGCGGCCAGCCTGCCGGCCGGCGGCGTCGACGCGCTGAGCAGGTCGTCAGCTGACTTGCCGCGCCGGGTCGCTCAGGCGGTCGCGGCGTGGCAGGACCATCTGCTGCACCTGGTGCAGACCGAGAACGTCACCAGGCGCTCGATCGCCCGGATCGCCTCCTTCGATCCCGAGTCGCTCGCCCTGGTCCTCACGATCGGGGTGCTCGGCTACGGCGCGGGGGATGTCATCGTCAGCGAGGGCGCGAGCGCGGTCCCGCAGCGGCTGCTGACGTCGCTTTTCGGTGCCGGCCTGATGCGCGATATCGGGGGGCAGGCCCGCCAGGATCTGCATGAACGGATCGGCCTTCTGTTCTCGGAGGAGGCACTGAGGTTCACGGCGCTGATGGACGCCGTGGGTGCCCCGGACGAGGCCGCGCCGACCGAACTTTACCAGGCCAGCTATTCGTTGGAGTCCGCGCGATGAGTGCACGACGGCAGGCTACGGCCGACCGGGAGAGCCGGGTCCGCGTGCGGCCCGACGCCGAGGAGACGACGGGGTCTGAGCTGGCCGGACCTGGGCCGGCTGGGACTGGGCCGGCTGGGACTGGGCCGGCTGGGACTGGGCCGGCTGGGAGCGGGCTGGCCGGGGCGAAGGCTGCTCCCGCCGCCCGGTCCGTTGCCGCCCAGGCCGCCGGGTCCACGGCCGCCAAGCCTGGCGGGTCCGCGACCACGGAAGCCGCCGGGAATGGTGCCGCCGATACGGCGAAGCCGGCCAGGAAGCGGCCAGCCCGGCTGCCCACCCGGGTGCCCGCGAGCCAGCGTCGCGGCGCTCAGCCGGGTTCCGGCCCGAGGCAGCCAGCTGAGCGCCGGGCTGCGGATCCGCCGGCGACGGATCCGCCGGTGACGGATCTGCCGGTCCGCAGTCCGTCAGCGCCGACCGAACAGCAGGTGACCGCCGGTCTGTCAGCGCGGCTGATGGCGCTGGCGAGGATGATCCAGATCGGCTCGGCCAGGAGCGGCAGGAACGGCTTCACCAAGAAGCTGCTCGCCGACGCCGAGGATGTGCTCGCCCGGGCCGGCGAGCGGATGCGGCTATCGTCCAGGCACACCGTCGTCGTCCTGGCCGGCGGCACCGGCAGCGGGAAGTCGTCGCTATTCAACCGGCTGGCCGGCGCCGACCTGTCCACCGTCGGCGTGACCAGGCCAGTGACGAAGGATGCGCACGCCTGCGTGTGGGGTGGCGCGATCTCAGGCCCGATCCTCGACTGGCTGAACGTGCCGGCCAGGTACCGGTATTCGCGCGCCAGCGCGCTGGACAGCGGCGAGGACGATCTCGCCGGGCTCGTCCTGCTCGACCTGCCCGACCACGACTCCGTCATGACTCACGCGGGCGAACTGGTCGACCAGCTGGTCAGCATGGCCGACGTGATGGTCTGGGTGCTTGACCCGCAGAAGTACGCGGACGCGGCCGTGCACCGGCGGTTCCTGGTCCCGATGGCAGGCCACTCCGATGTACTTGCCGTCGTCCTGAACCAGTCGGATCTGCTGGCTGCCGCGCAGGTCGACGACTGCGCGGCCGACCTGCGCAGGCTGCTGGATTCGGAGGACCTGCACGAGGTACCGATCCTGGTCACGTCGGCGGTCAGCGGAGCCGGCCTGGCCGAGCTGCGCAAGCTGCTGGGCGACGGAGTAGCCGCCAGGCGCGCCGCGGCGACCAGGATCTCGGCGGACCTGGACGGTGTCATCTCCCGGTTCGAGCCGTATGCCGGTGACGTAGGTGCCCCGGCTGGCGGCGTTCCGGCGGCCAGCAGAACTCGTCTCGCGGACCGGCTGGCTGCGGCCGCGGGGGTCTCGGCGATCAGCGACGCCCTGCGGAGCGCGCGGGAGCTGCGGGCGGTTGACTTCGTCGGCTGGCCGGTGGCGTGGTTCATCCAGAGACTGAGCGGCCGGGACCCGATTCGCAGGGTCCGTCTCGGCATGCTCTGGAACGACCTTCGCTCGGTGACGGCCGGCCCGGCCGGAGCGCAGCAGGCCGAGATAGACAACGCGCTGACCGATCTGGGCGGCGAACTCGCGGACGAGCTGCCCAAGCCGTGGTCGCATACCGTCAGGACGGCCGTGCGGTCCAGGGCCGACCAGATTCCCGCCGCGGTCGGATCGGCCATCGGCGAGGCACTTCCGGCTGAGGACAGCGTCGTCTGGTGGTGGCGCTTGGCTGGGCTGTGCCAGGGACTGCTGCTGGGTACCGCGGCGGTCGCGGTCGTCTGGCTGGTGCTGGTCATGGTGTTCGGCGTCTTCCACGCGGCTTCCGGGGTTCCCCGGCTGCTGAGTGACACTGGTGCGCTGCCCTGGATCGGAGTCGGAGCGGTGGCGGCGCTGGGTCTGGGCGCCGCGACGGCGTCGGTCTGCATGCGGCTGGCCGCGTCAACAGCGGAGCGCGAGAACACGCAGGTCACTGCCGATATGAGGGAACGGATCGCTGGCGTGGCCGACGAGATGGTGATCGTGCCTGCCGAGCAGGAGCTGTCGGAGTTCGGCCGTTATCGCGAGGAAGCCAGGATCGCGTCGCGGGACGTCGGGACCGCTCCGGCCGGCTGACGGGCCAGCCTGCTCAGCCCAGTCCTCGAGCCGGGTCGGCCGGGTCACACGCGCTGACAGTCCGGCCGGCCATGTTCCCACACTCGCACTGGCTCGGTGCCCGCTGATCCACAGGCGTGCGGCCGGCCGGCCGCGTTGTCCACAGCCTCAGCACGCATCGCCCCGGCGAGCCCGTTCTGCCGCGATCTTTAGGTGCAGGTAAGCCAGGCGGCGGAGGCCGCCGGCGCGGCAGTCCTTGCGCGAGAGGCGCGCTGCTGCCGCACAGCTCTGGAGGATCGCGATGCTGAACGAGGCTCAGATCAGCCTGACCGGATACGTCGCTACTCAGCCGGTCACCAGGCAAGTCAAGCCAGGCGTGTCGAACGTGTCGATGCGAGTTGCCTGGACTCCGCGCCGGCAGGACAGGGTCACCGGTGAGTGGGTCGACGGAAATACGAGCTACGTCACGGTGATCTGCTGGCGCAAGCTGGGCACCAACGTGGCCATCTGCGTGCGCAAGGGCGACCCTGTCGTGGTCAAGGGCAGGCTCTCGGTACGGCCGTACGCGGACAAGGAAGGCGTGCCGAGGATCTCGGTCGAGGTGGATGCGAACTCGGTGGGGCATGACCTGTCTCGGGGTGTCGCTAGTTTCCAGCGGGTCAGGCCCCAGACGGGCATGACCGCGTCGGAGTTCGCGGCAGCCAACGCGCCAGCGAACGGTCAGGCCGCCGATGGTCAGGCCGCCGATGGCCAGGGCAACGGCCATGGCATGTCCGCCGCGCCGGCGTTCGGCTCGGGCAGCGGGTATGACAGTTCGGCAGGCTCGGCTGATTCAGGCTCGGCTGATCCAGGCCCGGCCGAGCCGGAGCCGAGCTTCTTCGACGAGTCGGCGATCAGCGAGCAGGACGCGGCGCAGGAGCCCGCGGCCGTGCCGTTCTAGCGGACGGCCGGCCTGCGGCTACCTTGCCGACCCGGCGGCCGCGGACTCTGTCACGGCAGGTCAGCTGCACCGCGCTAGCTCCGGCCCGGCGCTATCCGGGTTGCCAGCGAGATCGGCTACGCGGCTGGCCTGCCGTGACGGCCCGCGAACGTGCCGCCGAGCATAACTGGCACCCGGTGACGGCGGATTCCTGCCGTCGTGCGAAGTGCATGTCGACTGCCCCTACCCTTATGACATGCCCGAGTTCATCTACCAGATGCATGCCGTGCGCAAGGCGCACGGCGACAAGGTCATCCTCGACAACGTTACGCTCGCCTTCCTGCCCGGTGCGAAGGTCGGCGTGTTGGGACCGAACGGCACAGGCAAGTCGACGCTGCTGCGGATGATGGCAGGCGTCGAGCAGCCGTCCAACGGCGAGGCACGGCTCATGCCGGGCTTCTCGGTCGGGATCCTCGAGCAGGAACCGAAGCTGGACGAGACGAAGACGGTGCTCGGCAATGTCGAGGAGGGCGTGGCCGAGACCAAGGCACTGCTCGACCGGTACAACGAGATCGCCGAGCAGATGGCGACCGACTACTCCGACGAGCTGCTCGAGGAGATGGGCAGGCTCCAGGAGCAGCTCGACCACAGGAACGCCTGGGATCTCGAGAGCCAGCTCGAGCAGGCCATGGACGCGCTGCGGTGCCCGCCGCCCGATGCCGACGTCAGCGTGCTGTCCGGCGGTGAGAAGCGCAGGATCGCGCTCTGCAGGCTGCTCCTGTCCCAGCCCGACCTGCTGCTGCTCGACGAGCCGACTAACCACCTCGACGCCGAGAGTGTGCTGTGGCTCGAGCAGCACCTGGAGAAGTACCCCGGCACCGTCGTCGCGGTCACGCACGACAGGTACTTCCTGGACAACGTGGCCGGCTGGATCCTCGAGCTTGACCGGGGCCGGGCCTACCCCTACGAGGGAAACTACTCGACCTACCTGGAGACCAAGGCCTCCCGGATCAAGGTCGAGGGCCAGAAGGACGTCAAGCGGCGCAAGCGGCTCGAGGAGGAGCTTGAGTGGGTGCGGTCGAGTCCGCGCGCCCGCCAGGCTAAGAGCCGGTCGAGGCTGCAGCGATACGAGGAGATGGCGACAGAGGCGGACCAGAACAAGAAGCTCGACTTCGAGGAGATCCAGATCCCGCCGGGCCCGCGGCTTGGCAGCCTGGTCGTCGAGGTGGACGGACTGTCCAAGGGCTTCGACGACCGGATGCTGATCGAGGACCTCAGCTTCAGCCTGCCGCCGAACGGCATCGTCGGCGTCATCGGGCCGAACGGTGTCGGCAAGACCACCCTGTTCAAGATGATCGTGGGCGAGGAAGATCCCGACAGCGGGTCGATCAAGGTCGGCGAGACCGTGAAAATCGCCTACGTCGATCAGGCGCGGGGCCGGATCGACCCGGACAAGAACGTGTGGGAAGTCATCTCCGACGGCGAGTCTTACATCAGGGCAGGCAAGTCGGAGATCCCGAGCCGCGCCTACGTCGCCGCGTTCGGGTTCAAGGGCGGCGACCAGCAGAAGCTGGCCGGAGTCATGAGCGGCGGGGAGCGCAACAGGGTCAACCTCGCGCTCACGCTCAAGCAGGGCGGCAACCTGCTGCTGCTCGACGAGCCGACCAACGACCTGGACGTGGAGACGCTCTCGTCGCTGGAGAACGCGCTGCTCGAATTCCCTGGCTGCGCGGTGATCACCAGCCACGACCGGTGGTTCCTGGACCGGATCGCCACCCACATCCTGGCCTGGGAAGGCGGGTCGAACTGGTTCTGGTTCGAGGGGAACTTCGAGTCCTACGAGAAGAACAAGATCGACCGTCTCGGCGCCGAGGCGGCCAGGCCGCACCGGGTGACCTACCGCAAGCTGACCCGCGGCTGACGGCGGTGGCCGCTCTGGTGGCGGGCCAGGCGGTTTCGATCGGCACCGACATCTGGCCCCGGGGCGGTGGCGTCCAGAGCCGCCCTGATCGCCGCCGCTATCGTCTCGTCGGACTCGATAGCCCGCCGTAGCCGAGGACGGCCAGCGCCTTGCGGTAGAGCGACTGCAACGGCACCGTTCCCTCAGTCCCGGCGGTGGTGCCGACCAGGACCAGGCGGCCACGCGGCTTGAGTGCCTGGACGGCGATGCCGGTGTAAGGGCCGCCCAGCGCGCCGTTGCGCCGTTACTTAGTCGCGCTACCCGGGTCATCCGGCAGCATTCGCGATCGGCGCGACATCATGACCGGGTGATCGCTGGCATATGCTCATCCATCGACTTCATCGACTCCATCGCCACCGAACCCGGGGTAGACGCCACATGACCACGCACGGAAGCGACCAAGCAGGTAACGAGCGGGCCGGGGCCGGCCAGCCGGCGCGCGCCGCGCGCAAGCTGCCCGACCGTGCCCGGGTGGTCGTGGTGGGCGGCGGGATCATCGGCACCTCGGTCGCGTACCACCTCGCGCAGCTGGGCATGAAGGATGTCCTGCTGCTCGAGCGGGACCGGCTCACCTCGGGAACGACCTGGCATGCGGCCGGCCTGATGGCGACGTTCGGCTCCACCTCCCAGACCTCGACCGAGCTGCGCCAGTACACCCGCGACCTGTACAAACGGCTGGAAGCCGAGACGGGCCTGGCCACCGGCCTGAAGCAGTGCGGCCTGATCGAGCTGGCGATCGAACCCGGACGGCTGGAGGAGTATCGGCGGGTGGCGGCCTTCAACCGGCACTGCGGCGTCGAGGTCCACGAGATCTCGCCCCGGGAGGTCGCCGAGCTGTGGCCGCTGGCCAGGACCGACGACGTGCTGGCCGGCTTCTACATCCCGGACGACGGCCGGGTGAACCCCGTCGACGTGACGATGTCGCTCGCCAGGGGCGCGCGGATGCGGGGTGTCACGATCATTGAGGGCGTGCCGGTGACCGGGTTCCTGCGCGAGCGCGGCACCGTGACCGGGGTACGGACCGGCCAGGGCGACATCGACGCCGAGTACGTGGTCAACTGCGCGGGCATGTGGGCTCGCCAGCTCGGCGAGCTAGCGGGGGTCTCGATTCCGCTCCAGGCCGCCGAGCACTACTACCTGCTGACCGAGCCGATCGCGGAGGTAGACAGCTCCTGGCCGGTGCTGGAGGATCCGGCGTCCTACGGCTATTACCGTGAGGAGGGCGGCGGCCTGATGCTGGGCATGTTCGAGCCGGTCTGCGCTCCGTGGCGGGTCGACGGCATCCCGGCTGACTTCTCCTTCGGCGAGCTGCCGCCGGACTGGGACCGGATGGGCCCGTACCTGGAAGCCGCCATGGCCAGGGTTCCGATCACCGAGCAGATCGGGATCAGGAAATTCTTCTGCGGCCCGGAAAGCTTCACCCCCGACCTGCTGCCGATCATCGGCGAGGCTCCCGAGCTGCGCAATTACTTCGTCGCGGCCGGACTGAACTCCATCGGGATTCTCACCGGCGGCGGGATCGGCCGGACGATCGCGCAGTGGATCGTCGACGGCAGCCCCGACGCCGACATCACGGCGATGAACATCGACCGGCTCCATCCGTACCAGGCCAACCCCGAGTACCGGGCGACCAGGACCGTCGAGTCGCTTGGCCTGGTCTACGCGACGCATTACCCGCACCGGCCGACGAAGACCGCGCGCGGTGCCAGGCTGTCGCCGATCCACAGCAGGCTCGCCGCGCAGCGGGCCTGCTTCCGCGACGTCAGCGGCTGGGAAGGCGCCGACTGGTACGCACCGGAAGGTGCCGAGCCAGAGGTCGGCGAGCTCACCTGGGGCCGCCCGCACTGGTTCGGCTACTGGGAGGCCGAGCACCACGCCACCCGGAACGGCGTGATCGTGATGGACATGTCGTTCATGGCGAAGTTCCTCGTCCAGGGCAGGGACGCGGCCCGCGAGCTGGAGCGGATCTCGGCGAGCCAGGTCGCAGCCGAGCCGGGCCGGATCACCTACACGCAGTGGCTGAACGAGCGCGGCACGCTCGAGGCCGACCTGACCGTCACCAGGCTGGACGACGAGCAGTTCTTCGTGGTCGCCTCCGACACCGCGCACCGGCACGCGGAGACCTGGATGCGCCGTCATTTCGGTGACGCGCACGCCTTCGTCACCGACGTCACCTCGGGTTGTGCGCAGATCAACGTCCAGGGGCCGCTGTCGCGCGAGCTGATGGCCGCCGTGACCGGCGCGGACATGTCGAACGACGCGCTGCGATTCCGCGCCGCGCGGTACATCGACATCGGGTTCGCCAGGGTGCTCTGCATCAGGATCACTTACCTGGGCGAGCTTGGCTACGAGCTCCATATCCCGGCCGAGCAGGCAGCGGCCGTCTACGACCGGCTGGTGGCAGCGGGACAGCCACTCGGCCTGCGGCACGTCGGCCTGAAGGCCCTGGCCAGCCTGCGAATGGAGAAGGGCTACCGCGACTACGGGCACGACATCGACAACACCGACTCGGTACTTGAGGCCGGCCTTGGCTTCGCCGTGGCCCTGGACAAGCCGGGCGGCTTCATCGGCCGTGACGCGGTACTGGCCCAGAAGGCGAAGGGCCCGCTGACCCGCAGGCTGATCCAGGTGCTGCTGACCGATCCTGAACCGCTGATGTTCCACGCGGAGGTCGTCAGCCGTAACGGGCGCCCGGCGGGGTATATCCGTTCTGCTTCCTACGGATTCACCCTCGGCGGCGCGGTCGGCCTGGCGATGATCGACGCGGACGAGCCGATCGACCAGAAGTATCTCGACGCTGGCGACTGGACAGTTCGGATCGGTGACGCGGTCTACCCGGCCAGGACGTCGCTGCGGCCGCTGTATGACCCGTCGAGCAAGCGCGTGCAGATGTAGGACTATAGAACCCGTCGCCCGGACTGGGCGGAGCGCCGGGACGAGTGACTAAGGAGGGGCCCGGATGGCCGATCTCGCCGATTTCGAGGCGCTGGTGCCAGCAGATCATGGCCTGGTCGTGATGACGGTGATCGGCCCGGGCGGTCGCATGCGGCCGTCGGTGGTCAACGCCGGGGTGATCGACCACCCGATCACCGGGGTAAGGGTCGTCGCGGTCGTCATTCACGGCAAAGCCCGCAAGCTGGCTCACCTGCGTGCCAGGCCGCGGGCGTCGGCGGTGCTGCGAGGCGGCTGGCGGTGGGCGGGCGTCGAAGGACCGGTCGAGATCGCGGGCCCCGACGATCCGATGGAGGGGATCGGGCCTGAGCGGCTCAGGCTGCTGCTGCGCGAGATCTTCACCGCCGCGGGCGGAACGCACGATGACTTCGACGAGTTCGACCGGGTGATGGCGGCGGACCGGCGCGCTGCCGTGCTGATCACGCCGGAGCGGGTCTTCGGCTAGCCGGGTCGGCCTCACCGTCGGCCTTACCGGTGGCAGCGGCCGCTCGGGCCGGGGAGATCCCCAGGTCGGCACGGTTGCCGCCCGGCTCAGGTCCGCCCTGGGGCGCCTGGTTCACCAGGCCGTGGGCGGCCATCACCAGGTAACGCCACAGCTCCTCGTCGTGGGCCGGGTCGAGCGCGAGCTCGTCCAGCGCGGTGCGCATGTGCCGGAGCCAGGCGTCGCGCTCGGCCTCGCCGATCGAGAAGCGGACGTGCCGCATCCGCAGCCGCGGGTGGCCGCGCCGCTCGTTGTACGTGCCCGGGCCACCCCAGTACTGGATCAGGAAGAGCCGCAGATGCTCCTCCGCGGGTCCCAGATCACGGCTCGGATACACCGGCCGCAGCAGTGGATCGGCCTCGACCTCGGCATAGAACCGGCGGACCAGCCGGGTGAAGGTCGCTTCGCCGCCGACGGATTCGTAGAAGCTCTGCTCCGGCTGGGCGGCCTGCTGTTGCTCTGCGCTGTCCATGACGGCATCCAGCGTACTTCCCGCGGCCGGGCGTTCTGGCTTCCGCAGGGGGTATTTGCGCTGCGACACGCCGGGACCGGGCAGCCTCTAGCTGCAATGTCATCCGGATCTCACTGTCTGTTCGCGATCTCGAACGCGACTAGCCCGCAATTTGGTGTTGGCGGTTTTGCGGTCGTGCGGTCACACTGGTCACGGGTGCCCCGGCAGCCAGCGGGCGGCCCAGCCTGGGAGGTGGCATTGCGCAGGGTATTGCTGCTCAACATCACGTATGAGCCCCTGACCACCGTTTGCCTGCACCGGGCCGTGGGCCTCGTGCTGACCGAGAAGGCGGAGATCCTGCACAACGAAGTCTCCGGGATGGTGCTGCACTCGGCCTCGGTCAAGCTCGCGGTCCCGTCGGTCATCAGGCTGCGCAGGTACGTCAGGATCCCGCACCGCAACCGCGTCCCGCTGACCAGGGCCGCGCTGATGCGCAGGGATGACTATCTGTGTGCCTACTGCGGCGCATCCGCGGACACCATCGACCATGTGGTGCCGCGTAGCCGCGGCGGTGCCCACGTGTGGGAGAACTGCGTCGCGTCCTGCACCAGGTGCAACCATCGCAAGGCGGACCGCCTGATCGAGGAGATCGGCTGGACGCTGCGGTGGGATCCGCTCGCCCCGCGCGGCATGCACTGGCGCCTGATCGGCGCTGCCCGCGACGGCGACCCGCAGTGGGCAACTTACCTGGCTGCCACCACCGCCGCCTGACCGGAGGCCGGCGCGGCGTTCACGCCGAAGTTGCGGAACTCTCGCATCGTCGCAGCCAGGAGCACAGCGAGCGCGAGGACGGCGCCCGCGGCCGGGAAGAACGGCGCCGGGCCGATGCTGCGCACAATCACCCCGGACAGTGCCACCGAGGCGGGGAACGCCCCGATGCCGGCCAGCATCACCAGGCTCATCACCCGCCCGAGCAGATAGGCAGGCGCCCATTGCTGGAGCAGCGTGACGATGATGACGTTGCCGAAGCTCCCGGCCGCGCCGAAGACCAGAGCCGCCGCCGCGGCGCCCGGCAGGCCGCCCAGGAACGGCACGAACGAGATCGCCACCCCGCCGATCAGGAATCCGGTGCACGCGGCTATCGCAGGTCGCCGAAGGCCGGTCAGCCTGGCCGCGGTCAGCATTCCGCCGAGCGAGCCGGCGCCGAAGCACGCGATCAGCGAGCCGAAGCCGGTGGCACCGAATCTGGCCTGCGCAAGCGCGGGGAGGGCCACCTCGAAGGCACCGGAGATGACGAAGTTCGCGAGCACGGCGATGAGCACGATGGCCTGCAGGACCCGCGCGTTCATCAAGAACCGCCAGATAACTGGTCTCTTCGCGGCTCGCCGGATCCGGCTGAGCGGCTGCGTCAGCTCGCAGTGCTGCCTCGGGCGCACCTCCGGCCGGTGCGGCCGCGCCAGCCGGTCCCCCTGTAGCCGTGGCGCTGGCGGGATCGGCGGCGCCCGACGCCCATTCCTGGCTCGCGGGACCGGCCGCTGGCTCCCGGCGGCCGCGCATCACAGCGAGCGCGGCGGCCGAGATCGCGAATGAGGCTGCGTCGATGCCGAAGGCTGGAGCAGATCCGGCCGTCGTGACCAGGATCCCGCCAAGCACTGGTCCGGCAAGGCTCCCGATCTGGATCATCGCGGCGGACAGGCCGTTTCCCGCCTGCAGTTTGCCGGCCGGAAGCAGGGACGGCATGATCGCGGCCGATGCCGGCAGGAACAGGCCCTCGCCGGCTCCAATCAGCGCAGCGACTGGGCCGAGGAAGGCCACGGATACCAGGCCGCGCGCCGCGAACACGGTCAGGACGGCAACGAGTACGCAGCGAACGGAATCTGCGGCGAGCATGACCGCCCGGGGGCTCAGCCGGTCGGCGAGGATGCCGCCGACCGGGATGAGCACCGTGCGCGGAACCCCGTAACAAGCGAGAACGGTGCCGAGTAGTACCGTCCCGCCGTGCGCTGACAGGACCAGCCAGGGCAACGCGACCGCATAGCAGAAGTCGCCGACGGTCGAGGCGAGCTGGCCGAGGCTGAGCAGCCTGAAGTCTCTGACCGCGAGCGGCCCGTCGCGGAACGCGCCGGCCAGTCGTTGCGCCAGGCCAGCGCGTTCCGTGATGCCAGCAGCCATTGTCGCGCTCCTCGTCTCGCCGCTCAGATGCCGGCGTCGGGAGTGAACCAGGGGGTGAAGTCCAGCATCACGTGCACCCGGCGGGCGCCGGGCGGGCGATTCTCCGGCCGGAGGCGCCGGTATTCGGACAGGATCTGCCGGACCCTGGCCGTGGCCTCATCGAGTTCGTCCGGGGTGACGTGCAGCACGTCTTGACTCGATCCGGCGGCCCGCTGCCACTGCCGGGGAAACTGGGATTCGCGGTCGAGGTAGTCGGCCCGCACCTCGTCGAAGCTGGCTCGCACGCTCTCCACGAGCAGCCGGCTCGCCGCCTTGACCGCTTCGGGGCGGTTCGGGTCGGACCCGACCGTGATCG
>Ga0307374_10004298_pt1 | contig 23765 bp, 25 predicted proteins | sample OX3MG_FD_202532 | JGI IMG/M metagenome (GOLD analysis project Ga0307374, IMG submission 202532) | Soil microbial communities from Risofladan, Vaasa, Finland - OX-3 | ecosystem: Environmental > Terrestrial > Soil > Coastal area > Acid sulfate soil | place: Finland: Risofladan, Vaasa | collected... | reverse complement strand
CTAGTGGTGTCCGATCGGGGTGATTGTTGACTCCCGTGTGAGGCCTGCTGAACTTGGTCCGATCTTATAGAGAACTTCGCCACTAGCATTTGTCACTAACACCTACCGAAAGGCGAGGGCGTACGCGGATGCGGCCATCACATCAGAACCTGGGATGAGCACATGGAGAATCCCGTCGCCTACATCGACGAGCCTCGGCGCGGCTCGGCGCATTCAGAGCTTGTAGTAAGCTTCGGTTCGCATCGTCCAAAAGCGATGTTCAGTTGTTTTTAAACAGCTGGTCATAAGGCCTTTTTGGCCGATTTCGCTCTCAGAGACAGACCACCTGTTTACAAAACAGCTGCTCTGCCAATTGAGCTACGCCAGCGTGCTCTGAAGGGTAGAACCTGGCCAATGAATCTGCACGTCCTGAAGCGACAGTCAAGATGTCGAGTGTTACCGTGCGGACGTGGCAAGTGTCCTGTCGTGGGTCTCAGGCTCCGGTGTCGTGCAGGGGATAATCATCGGCGCCACCCTGGCGTTCTTAACGGCGATTCTCATCTTGAACGTCGTGGTCAGGTCCATAACAACGACCGTCAACGGCTGGAGCAGCATCCGCAAATGCGGCCAGCCCAGCAACGGGATCCTCGTGCGGGCCGCCTGCGCGAAAGCATTGCCCGTTGTCAACGTGTTTGAAGAGGCTGCGTACTGGACGACCACCAGGGATGGCTCTGGGCGAACGCTCACCGGCCAGCATGAATATGTCCTGAATTTTCCGGCCGGGCAACTCCCGCCGAATGACGCATTCTGGTCGCTGACCGTGACCGATATCGTCGGATATATGGTCAACAATGAGATCAATCGCTCTAGCTTTGACGATCGTTCGAATCTCGCCAAGAACGCCGACGGTTCAATCGATGTTTATTTTCAGCAACAGGCTCCGACCGGGCACGAGCACAACTGGCTGCCGACCCCGTCCGGCAACTTCAAGCTGATGCTCCGCGCGTATCTGCCCGGCGCGGCCATTCTCAATGGCACCTACCGCGTGCCGCAAGTCGTTAAGGCGCAGTGAGATGAACCGGCTTATTTTGAAATACGGATATCCCATTACAGGCGCGATACTGGCGCTTTACGTGTGGGTCATCTATCAGCGGATATCTCGCGGGTGGAGCGAGGTCATTACACTCGCCGTAGCGGCGGTCATCGTGTGGGCGGCTGGCACGCCGGCTTTCATTTACTTTTGGCCGCGCATCACGGTCATGGGTTTCAAAAGGGCGATTGTCAAGGGCGGTTTCGGCGGCGCCCCGATCCCCGTCAACACGCTTTACGCCGAGCCCAACATCTCTTCCTCGTCGGCGTCGAACGCGAGCCTGCTGGGAACCGGGACCGACGACGTGCTCTACGTTGCCGGCTGGCTCGACTTGAGGAATGGGCCGCAAGTCCTGCACGCGCCAGATATGGCCGGACGGTATTACAGCGTGCAGTTCACTGATCCGTCAAATAGCGCCAACTTCGCCTACGTCGGCAAACGTACGACGGGAACCAAGGCCGGTGACTATCTTCTCAACGGGCCCGGCTGGAAGGGAACCGTACCGAAAGGCATGACGCAGATTTCTTCGCCAAACAATTCCGTGCTCGTCATCGGCCGTGTATTCGTCGAGAGCGACAGCGATCAACCGACCGCGTACGCGCTGGCGCAGCAAATACAGCTCGCACCGTTGAGTCAGTAGCGGTCGACGGGAACTCCAACGTTCGGCCGCGAACGGCTCCTAACCGGCCGGCATCGATGAACCTCCAGCACCTGGCGTCGCCGAGCACTATCGAGACACCGTTTCAGGAGCCAGAAGGAGATCAACAATGTCCGCAGCCCTGAAGCTGACGCACAGAACCATCGGAGTGGAAGTCCGCCGCGGCACCTACGACGCAGTGGTCGACGGGAAGCATGCCGGGACCCTCGAGCTGAACCAGACCATCGATATACCGCTCGAACCCGGACGGCACACTCTGCAAGTCCGCAGTGGCCGAAACTCGAGCCGAACCAAGACCTTCGACGTCGCGGAGGGCGAAGTCGCCAGCTTCCGATGCAGCGGAAAGAGCATCTTGCCGATCTTTCTCTTGTCGTTCGTCGTTCCCAGCCTGGCACTCTCGCTCCAGCGCGAGTAGACACAACGCGCCAAAGAGAGAGCCATCGGACCACCCCCAGGCGCTGATCCGAGTAGTCGCGTGACGCTTATAGACGTGAGAGGGAACTCACCGACGACGGCGCCGAACAGCGCTTCCTCGAACGCCGGCTAACAGAACCGGCAGCCACCACTCATGGCGAATTGTGGCGTTTGGGCCCCGCGCATCGCTCGACGTGTAGCCGAAGCAAAGCCAAGCGTCCACTAAGGCCCCGGGATCTCTGTGATGTTGGCCTCGTTGATCTCCGAGCACGACATCTGCCGGTAGTTCTCTTCAAGAAAGACCTCCGACACGCTGGACTCCAGGTCCCGAAACGCCTGCAAGGAGGGCCGGGTCATCGATGACGACGTTCTGGAAGTTCTGCATGTTGTGGGCGGTCGGAGCCCATCGGGCGGCCTCCAGATCATTCCAAGCTCCTGGGCCGATGGTCGCCGGTCGGGGTCGTATGCGACCATGACCGATCGTCCTGGGTGATCATCGACAGGATGATCCGGGCGGCGGCAGTACCACGATGGTCATTGCTCGGGGGTCTGACTGCGACCCCGCCGCCCCGTGACGGGTGCGCTGCGGGTGCTGGGCGGCGCCTGATCTCATCCATGTATTCAGGCTCTCGGACTGCGGGATCGCCGGCTAGTGCCAGGGTGCCTGTCGGGGGAGAGAAGAATGGCATCGCCCTGAGCGGACTCTGGCGCCAGCTCGTCCAGCAGCTGACGAACCTGATCGTCGCCCGTCTGGCTGAAGTCGTCGTACCAAACGCCCACGGCAAAGAAGGCGTCGGAAGTGATTACGCTCTCGAGGCGATCTACGAGTGGCGCGAGCGACCGGCAGGTTTCTGCTGCGCCGACAGGGACCGCCGCGACAATGGCGGCCGGCCGGCGCTGCCTGAGAGCCATGACAGCCGCGCGCATGGTCGAGCCGGTCGCAAGGCCGTCGTCAACCACGATCACCGTCTTCCCGCGAGGTTCGAATGGAGGCCGGTCGCCTCGATATAGCCGTTCGCGGCGAATCACCTCGACGCCCTCTCGGGCGGCGACCCGGTCGATCACCCGCTTGGGCACCGACATCTCATCGAGGACATCGGCGTTGAGCACCCGAACGCCGCCGGAGGCGATAGCCCCCATCGCGAGCTCCTCGACGCCCGGGTAGCCCAGCTTCCGCACTACGATCACGTCCAGCGGCGCGTGAAGTGCCTTGGCCACCTCATAGGCGACGGGCACGCCGCCGCGCGGGATCCCCAACACCAAAGTATCGGGACGCCCGGCCAGATCGGCGAGTCGCTGTGCGAGCTGACGACCGGCGTCCCGGCGATCTTGAAAGTGAACTGGCTTCCCCAACCGATCGTGCCCCATGACGCGCTCGGCCGCAGCCATCAGGAGTTCACGAGATGGCGGCCGAACCAGTCCGCGGCCAGCGCAGCCACCTGCTTCAGCGTTCCGGGTTCTTCGAACAGGTGTGAAGCGCCGGGGACGATCTCGAGTCGCTTCTCGCACGTCAGCTGATCCAGCGCCTGGCGATTGAGCCCGATCACGACGTGATCGTCGCCGCCGACGATCAGCAGAGTTGGTGCGGCGACAACCCCGAGCGAGCCTGTGGCCAGGTCTGGCCTGCCGCCGCGCGAGACGACTGCCCGGACGTCTTGCGGCCGGTCCGCGGCTGCCACCAGAGCCGCGGCCGCTCCCGTGCTGGCTCCGAAGTAACCCATCGGGAGGGCGTGCGTGGAGGGGTTGTGTCTCACCCAGGCAGAAGACTTTTCGAGCCGTCCGGCCAGCAGGCCGATGTCGAATCGGACGCTGCCGCTGATTTCGTCGAGCCGTTCTTCGTCCGCGGTCAGCAGGTCCATCAATAGTGTCGCCATGCCCGCCTGTTGAAGCTCGTGGGCCACGAAGCGATTACGGGGGCTGTGCCTGCTGCTGCCGCTGCCGTGTGCGAACAGCACGATGCCCACCATCCCCTGCGGCATGACCAGATCACCGGCGATGGCGTCCTCGCCGACCCGGATGAAAACCGAACTGTCCTCGGTGATTGCGGAAGCGCTGGGGCTCATGGTTCACCTCGCCGACAACGACCTGGTCAAATCCGACCATATCCCTGCCGGCCATCGAGGCACAGTGCCATTCGGTCCACAAGCTGGCGGGCCCTTCGGCCCTCGATGTGTAGACGGCTGCGGCTTACGCTTGTCTCGGTTCCGGGAGCCGATGGGCAACGGCCGGGGTAAAGCCCCCGACAAGGGAGGCGGTGCTTGAGCCGGAAACCCACGGTTACTCGGAACCAAAATGAAATGACATGGAAGTAGCCATTCACGATCGAACTCACCACGTTCCGGCGGAAGACATCAGCTACGCGCAGGGCAAGCTCAGCACGATCGCCGGCCGCTTCGACTTGGTTGCGAGGGCAGAGCTCGAGTTCGATCGAGACCTGAAGAAGAGGCCGCATCCGCTTTACGTGGTGAAGGTCCAGCTGTACCTGATCGGCCATCGCCTGTCCGACCTGCGCGCTCATGAGACCGGTCGCGATCTGCGTGCCACCGTCGACCTGCTGATGGACAAGATCGATGGTGAGCTGACCACATTAAAGGAGCGCGTCAAGGCGCACCCGTAGCTGTCCCGGTACGTTTGCAGTCCAGGCGTCACCCAGCCACGGGGCCGTTCGGCAGTCGACCCTGGGGCGCTCCAGTGGCAGCATCAATAGATGAATCGCGGCGCCGAGGTAATCGAAACCCATATCTCGTATGTGTTCTTGATCGGCGATCGGGCTTACAAGCTGAAGAAGCCGATCAAGACGCCCTTCCTCGATTACTCGTCGCGCGAGGCTCGACTCTGGGCTTGCGAGCGCGAGGTCGAGCTCAACCGGCGGCTCAGCCCGGACGTATACCTCGGCGTGGCGTCGATCCTGGATGAGCACGGGCAGCCGTGCGATTCGCTCGTGGTCATGCGGAGGATGCCCTCAGAGCGAAGCCTCTCCCGCCTTGTCCGCGCGAGAGCGGACGTCGCCGACGATGTGCGTAAGATCGCCCGCCTCATGGCTGGATTTCATTCCTTAGCTCCAAGATCGGCTGCGATCTCGACTGCGGCCGGCATCGAGTCGGTTCGGGCCAACTGGGAGGCCAACTTCGCCGAGATGCGAGGCTCTGTTGGTCGCGTCCTCGACGCCGCGGTAGCCGGACGGGTCGAGCTGCTCGTCAGAAGGTACTTGTCCGGTCGCACATCTCTTTTCACCGATCGAGTAGAAGGCGGGATGGCGCGCGACGGCCACGGTGATTTGAAGGCCGACGACATCTTCTGCCTGGAGGACGGACCTCGCATCCTCGACTGCATCGAGTTCGACGACCGCTTCCGCCACGGAGATGTTCTCGACGACGTGGCGTTCCTGGCGATGGACCTCGAGAGGCTGGGTTCCCCACCTTTGGCCCGTGCATTCCTAAGCAGTTACGCGGAGTTCTCAGCCGAATCGCATCCCGAATCGCTGCTTCACCACTACATCGCGTACCGCGCCCACGTGCGTGCGAAGGTGGCGTGCATCCGCGAAGACCAGGGAGACCCTTCAGCAGGGGCCGAAGCCAGACAGTTGCTGGGAATCTGCCTCCAGCATCTGGAGGAGGCGCGTGTCAGGTTGATCCTGGTCGGGGGGTTGCCGGCCGCAGGGAAGTCGACGCTCGCGTCCAAGCTCGCAGACCGGCTCGGTTACGACCTTGTTCGATCCGACGAGGTGCGGAAGGAGCTTGCGGGGCTCGCGCACGATAGCCCCGCCGCGGCCCCAGCAGGTGAGGGGCTCTACCGGCGCCAACTGGTCGAAGGCGCCTACGACGAGATGTTCCGCCGCGCGCGCCTGGCCCTCGAGCGCGGCGTTTCGGTGATCCTCGATGCGACCTGGCGCGACGCACAAATGCGAGAGGCTGCGCGTCTTCTGGCGCAGGCGACCTGCGCCGACTTGGTGGAAATTGGCTGCACCGCCCCACGTTCTGTACTCCAGCGGCGGCTGGCGCGTCGAAAAGGCCGCGTCGCAGCGTCGTCCGACGCCACGCTCGAAGTCCTCGACTGGATGAAGTTCGACCAGTGGCCCGGCTCTGTGGACGTGGATACCAGCGTCGCGCCGTCGGAATCGCTGGCGGCGGCGATGGAACTCGTCACATCAGGCCATTCGGCCCGATCAGCGGCGGCCGCCCGGCCCTGACCCTTGGCAAGATCGAGCCTCAATCTCCTCTTATGCGCCAGAGACTGGCCGCGACGCTACAGCTTTTCAGAAGGGCGCCGAGCGTGCCAGACCTCGGATCTCAGCTCAAGGAGCTGCTGGTCGAGGTGTGGCGGCAGGAGGACTTCGAGCGGCAGCATCCGTTCACCTGCGCCGTGATCCGGCGGGACGCCAGGCGCCGCAGCCACTAACCTGCCGGCTGATCGGCGAAGGAGTTGACCATGGCGAAAGATGTGTTGCTCGACATCGAAGCAAGAGACAAATTGAAGAGCGGCATGGACGTGCTGGCAGACGCCGTTCGCGTCACGCTGGGGCCCAAAAGCCGCAACGTCGTGCTGGGTCGGAAGTATGGGCTTCCTCTCGTCATCAATGACGGCGTGACCATCGCCAAGGACATCGAGCTTCAAGACCCCTGGGAGAACATGGGCGCGAAACTGCTCTGCGAGGTGGCCACCAAGACAAATGACGTGGCGGGCGACGGCACGACCACGGCCACGCTCTCGCGCAGAAGATGATCGACGAAGGCTTCCGCAACCTCGCAGCAGGTTCGAATCCGATGCAGATGAAAGTCGGCATCGAAATGGCGGTCGGGCAGTGGTGGTGGAGGTCAAGAGGCTGTCGAAGCCGCTCAAAGGACATGACGACATTGCGCCCGTGGCGGGAACCTCCTCGGCGGACCGCACCATCGGCAACCTCATGAAGACGCCATGGACAAGGTCGGTAAGGATGGAGTCATCACCGTGGAGGACAACCAGACGATGGCCACCGAGCTCGACGTGGTCGTGGGCATGCAGTTCGACCGCGGCTACATCTCGGCCTACTTCGCGACCAACACCGACCGAATGGAGGCGGTGCTGGAGGCGCCCCTAATCCTCATCACCGACCGGAAGATCATGGCCATCGCCGACATCCTTCCCGTGCTCGAGAAGGTCATTCAGCAGGGTAAGCCGCTGCTGACCGTCCCTGAGGATGTCGAGGGAGAGACGCTGGCGACGACGCCGCCCGCGAGTTTTGCCAGCCGCTCCTGCAGCCCGGAGGCGGCTACGACGCTTTGAGCAACCGCTTCGTGAACATGTTCGAAGCCGGCATCGTCGACCCTGCCAAGGTGACTCGCGCCGCTTTGCAGAACGCAGCATCGATTGCAGCCATGGTCCTGACCACGGAGGCCATGATCACCGAGATCCCGGAAACGAATGCCGCGCGTGAACCCCTGATGTCGGAGATGTAGGTAGGGCCTTGCCCTTGGGGGCCGATCGCCCCTGGCGTTGGACGACCCTCTCCGTCATTGTCAGGTCGAGATGGGTAAGCTGACACGATCGAACAGGGCGGGTGGCGAGAGCCGATCAGCCAAAGCAACACAAGAGCCGCACCGCCGGAGCCTTGCGGGCGAGCACGACTTGGATCCTGGCGCCCAGGGCCCGAACATCGGGTACTGGCAAGCCGTCGGCTCCACGCGCGCCGCGGCCAAACGCTCCAAGCGCCCCTAGGAGATGAAAGGACGGCATCTGACTGGACTGGTGGGGCTCGCGGCGATTGCCAGCCTGCCGCTGGTCGCGGTCTGCGGCCCGAAGTCATCCACCGCTAGACCTCACCAACGGTTTCAGCCACTCCCAGCCCCTCACCCCTCAACTGCACCGGCGCCGGGCCCGCTTCTCCGTCGTGGCAGTCGCCGGACCAGAGAATGGGCACGACGCCGCCGATCGTGTCCGCCACAGTCGCCGGTGACACTCTGACCCTGACCTTCGACCAGGGCACTCCAGCCTTCGAGGTGACGACGCAACCGACCGCCCACTTCACCGCCACCGACGGCCGCGGAGGCCCGGTCGACCTGTCCGGTTCGGCCGGCGTGCTGATCGTTCTGCGCGGCTTTCGCCGGGACATCCAGAACTACACGGGAGCCAAGGACTTCACGGCCAACGGCCAGGCGCTGGTTGAGGTTCGCGAGATCGGCGATTTCGAAGGTGTCATTGGTTGGGCGGCGGGTTTGAGCCGGCCTGGCTGCGCCTACGTGGTAGCGGGCACGTCGACCCTGACCTTCACGTTCTTCGGCTGCGTAGTTCGTCAGGTCAGCCAAGCTGATTCCTAGCCGGCATCGACCAGCAGTACGGCCGACCCCTTGATGGACCAGGGCCGCTAGTCTCTGAATCGGCAGTGGAGCAAAAGACCGTTCGCGACGGCGTCGGGCTGATCGAAGCCGCGCGTCTGGAATCGACCCAGGTCGTCGCGCAGCTGCAAAGCTCGGACGGCGGACTCTCCACCACAGAGGTGACACGCCGTCTGGCCGTCTACGGCCCGAACGCGATCTGCAGCCACGGCGTCCGACTGCTGGCCATCCTGTGGAGGCAGCTGCGTAACCCGCTCCTGATCCTGCTGGCCGCGGCGACCCTCGTGGCCCTGTTCACCGGAGAGGTCACCGACGCGGTCATCATCCTGGCGATCGTCGCATTGAGCGTCGGACTGGGTTTCTTCAACGAGTACCGCTCAGCCCGGGTCGTGGAGGCACTTCACGACTCGATTCGACACCGCACGCTCGCCATGCGTGACGGGCAGCAGGTGAGCGTCGACGTGACCGACCTCGTGCCCGGCGACGTCGTGCTGTTTCGCACAGGCGACTTGATCCCGGCGGACCTGCGCCTCATTGAGGCGAAGGAGCTGGAGTGCGATGAGGCAGTCCTGACCGGGGAGGCGATGCCCAAATTCAAACGGGTCGACCCCGAAACGGACACGGAGCTGGTCGAGCTCGGCCTCCGGCCGATCGCCTACATGGGCACCGTGGTTCGAGGCGGAGCGGGCCGAGGCGTCGTGCTGCAGACAGGGTCAGGCACGGTATTCGGCAAGATCGCGTTGAGGCTGGGTGAGCACCAACCTGAAACCGCGTTCCAGCGTGGCCTGCGCGGCTTCTCGCTGCTGCTGGTCTATGTGACCACGGTGCTGGCCGGTGGGATCTTCCTCTCCAACTGGTTGATCCTGCATCGCCCAGTCTTGGAGGCCGCGCTGTTTGCTCTCGCCATAGCGGTCGGTCTGACGCCTCAGCTGCTGCCAGCGATCGTGACCGTCAGCATGGCGGCCGGAGCCCGCAACCTGGCTCGAAGGCAGGTGGTGGTGAAACGATTGATCAGCATCGAAGACCTCGGCAACATCGAAGTCCTGTTCACCGACAAGACGGGGACCTTGACCGAAGGCCGCATCTCGTTCGAGGACGCGATCGATGCGCAAGGCGCGCATTCAGACGCGGTTCTCCGCCTGGGGCTGCTGTGCGCCATGGCAACGAGCGCCGATCCCGCTGCGTCAGGCAACGCACTGGACGATGCCATTCTCCAGGTCGGGACTCCGCCTTCCGGCTTCCAGCGACTCAATCAGCTCCCCTTCGACCATGAGCGCAGGCTGATGTCGGTACTGGTCGAGACCCCTGAAGGCAAGACCATGCTGATCACCAAAGGGGCGCCCGAGTCGCTGCTCCCAATCTGCATGGCGCTCCCGCCAGCAGCTCAGCCCACCGTCGAGAAATTGTTCAACGCCGGATCTCGGGTCATCGCGATCGGGAGCAGGCCGTGGGACGGCGGTACGAAATGCACGCTCGCCGACGAGCGCGGCCTCGAACTGGCAGGTTTCATTTCTTTCGAGGACAAAGCGAAAGCGGACGCCGCCGCGTCTCTGGCGCAGCTCAGGCAGCTTGGGGTCGAGGTCAAGCTGGTCACCGGCGACAACGCGCTGGTGGCGCAGACCGTCTGCAGGTCGCTGGGCCTCGACTTCGGAGAAGCGATCAGCGGTCCGGAACTGGAGGGGATGAGCGATCAGGAGCTCCTTGCGCGGCTGCCCAAGACCGGAATCTTCGCGCGCGTCTCTCCGGAGCAGAAATCACGCATCATCAAGGCCCAGCGCAGTCTCAAGAAGGACGTCGGGTTCCTCGGCGACGGGGTCAACGACGCAGTCGCGCTGCACGACGCCGACGTTGGTATATCGGTGGACACCGGCAGCGAGGTCGCCAAGGATGCTGCAGACATCGTGCTGCTCGGCAAAGACCTCGGCATCCTCGCCGGGGGCGTGCTGGAAGGAAGGCGGATCTTCTCGAACACCATGAAGTACGTCCTCATGGGCACGTCGTCCAACTTCGGGAACATGTTCAGCGCCGCTGGCGGATCGCTCTTTCTCAATTTCCTGCCCATGACTCCGACGCAGATCCTGCTCAACAACCTGATGTACGACACCGGGGAGATGACCATCCCCACGGACCGTGTGGACGCCGACCTGCTGCGCCGCCCGGCGCAATGGGACATCCGCATGATCCGCCGCTTCATGATCTTCTTCGGGCCGATCAGCTCGATCTTCGACTTCCTGACCTTCGGCGTGATGATCTTTCTGTTTCACGCACGCGACAGCCTTTTTCAGACCGCCTGGTTCGTCGAGTCGCTATCCACGCAGAGCCTGGTCATCTTCGCCATCCGGACGCGCAAGGTGCCTTTCTTCAGGAGCCGGCCGGGAGGTTGGCTGATGTCAGCCACGATCGCGCTGGTGGCCGCCGGCGTCGTGATTCCCTACACGCCGCTCGCCGGCTTCTTCGGCTTCACCGCGCTGCCCCTCGGGTTCCTGGGAATCCTCGCCGTGATGATCGTCGTTTACGTGGCTCTCGTCGAGGTTGGAAAGTCGTTGTTCTACAGCGGCCGGCTGCCGCGACTGCCTATTCCGCCTCTGCCGATCGCGCTCTGGGAGCGCGCACCGACCATCCAGGCGATTGAGCGCATCGCGTCCCGCTGGACGATCCGAGCTCTTCGAGCTGGAAGAGCCCCCTAGAACGAGTCACCGCTATGGCCCGCTTGCGGAGTCTCATGGCGAGCGATTCAATCCGATGCGAGAATCCAAATGGTTTCTCAAAGCCAATTGAGCTACGCCCGCGTGATTCGAAAGGTACCGGAACCCCGGGCAGGTCTCAGCTGGCGCGGTCGGGCTGGGACGACCGCCACCAGGCCATGCCGATCGCCGAGATGCACACGCCGAGCACGAGGTAGTGCGCCCACCCCAGGCTCCCGATTCCGGCGCGGACGACCATCTCGACGCAGACCCAACCGATCAGCGTCACGCCGACCGCCACCGCGGCAATCGGAGCGAGCGCCTGACGGCGGGCCGTGCTGGCCGCGGCCAGCAGCGGAGCGATCCCCACCAGCGTGAACAGGACGATTCCAGGTACCAGGTAGGAAGGAAACGGCGATCCCGAGCAGGTGGCCGTCGGGCCCCAGGATGAGCGGCCACCGCCGAACAGGGCGCCGACACCCAGGAAGATCTCGAGCGCAACGGCGGCTCGGGCGATCCCGGGAAGTGGCCGGACTGCTGTTCGTGGCTGCGTGGCGGAGGGGTTGAGAAACATCCCCTCTTGATCCTGCGCGCGCATGCTGCCGTGGAAACGGGCCTTTTCGGCCCACTCTTGGCAGGCCGCCGTGCGGCCGACAAACCGGTGGCCAGTCGCTACGATGCGAGCACGGTGAGGAACCGGATCCTGATCGTCGAGGACGACGAGACAAACCTACTGCTCCTGAAGACGGCTCTGTCGGAGGTGAGCGACGAGATATACGCGCTCTCCGATTCGAAGCAGGTCGAATCAGTGTTCACCCAGTTCGAGCCGGACATAGTGCTGCTGGACCTGCACATGCACGATCCCGACGGCCTCGAGATTCTGCGGAGGCTGCGAAGCGCTCGCGAGAGCCTCGGCTATCTCCCCGTGCTGGTGGTCACCGGCGAGACTGCTAGGACCTCGAAGATTTCCGCTCTCATCCTTGGCGCCGACGAGTTCATCACCAAGCCGTACGATCGCACCGAGCTCGTCCTACGCGTGCGTAACCTCCTTCGGACCAGGCAAGCGTACGAGGAGAAGGGCCAGCTGGAAGAGAGGCCCGACGAACCGGCGCCCGACGCCTAAGCCTTCACCGGCACCGGCACCGGGACCGGGACCGGGACCGGGACTTCCGAGTGGCGCTCGCTCGACTGCGCATGAACGGCTTGCCGGGGCACCGAGAAATGGAACACGGAGCCCTGACCCTTGGTGGTTTCGAACCAGATGCGGCCGCCGTGCATCTCAACTATCTGCCGCGCCATCGGAAGGCCCATTCCCGATCCGATCACGCCGGAGTTCGTGTCACTGGCGTTCCAGCGGTGTGGGCCGAAGAGTCGGTCGTCGAAGTCCGCAGGCATGCCCATCCCGAGGTCGCTTACGCTCACCACGTCCTCGTCGACCTGCCTTCGCGCCGACACCGTGATCTTGCTCGATTTGGGCGAGTACTTGATCGCGTTGCTCAACAGGATGTTCATGACGGTCGCCAGTCGCGCTGCGTCGCCCGAAACGGGGCCGAGGTCCGGGTCGAGGTCCACTGCGAACAGGTGGGCGCGATCTGCCGCCCTTGCTCGCGCCACTGCATCGCGAACCGCTTCGCCCATCTCGACCGGCTCGAAGCTCATGACCATGGCGTCCGCCTCCACCTGGTCCTTGGCAAGAAGCTTTCGCAGCATCTTGTCGAGTCTCTCTGCGTCGTTGTAGATGTCGGTGGCGAAAGTTTTGGCGTCAGCCGGATCCAGGTCCTCGGTGTCTCGAATCAGCTCGCTGAACCCCTGGATCCCGACCAGCGACGTGCGGAACTCGTGGCTCACCATCCTCAGGAACTCTCTCTTCAACCGGTCGAGCCGCTCCAGCACGCCGAGGTTTGAAAAGGCGGCGACCTCGGCCTCGTGTCGGGCGGTGGTGTCCCAGAACATCGCGATGAAATAGTCGACATCATCGTCGGCGTCCCGCACCTCCGTCGCAGTCCAGTGCAGCCACATCGCTTTGCCGTCAATGCTCATAACCTCGAATTCGGAGTCGGTGGCGTCCATCGACCCTTCCGACAGCGCCCGAAACTGCTCCGTGGCGCGCACCATCTCCTCGGGGGGCAGGATGGCGCTCAGCGGACCGCCGACCACATCGCTCTCAGGGCGTCGCAGGACCTTCACGAAGCGAGGGTTCGCCTGGATGATCTTCATGTCCGGCCCGATCCGGATCACGCCCAACGGGGCGTAGCGGATGATGTCGTTGAGCCGTGAGGCGTACAGGCGGCTCTTCGCCAGCAGCTCAAGTGACTCGGTGTGCCCGTGGATCGAGCTCGCCATCACGAGGACCGCGATTCCGCCGGCCAGGATGATCAGAAAGGAGTCGAGGGCGTGGCCCGTGGCGGGCAGCAGGAGCGCGTTGAGGCCGGATGCCAGGATGGCCACCCAGGGCAGGACGACCTGCCACATGTCAGCGGGTTGCTCGATCTCTTCTTTGACCGCGATTACCGGCACCGACCGCTTCATCGGCCAGAGCGCCGCCAAGCCGATCATCAGGAACCCGATGACCCAACCGGAGTCAAGCACGCTGCCGATGGCGCCGTAGGTCCCGGCGGCGTTCATGTACGCGAAGGCGCTGTCGGCGACCGCGTTGGAGGCCAGTCCGCCCAGGAGCAGCAGCAGGCGGCCGCGCGCATCTACGCTGGCCCGCCGGATGGCGAGCAACAGGATGATGCCGATGAGGATGTCGCTGACCGGGTAGGCGAGGCCGATGAGCCTGACGAGCGGAGGGTCTCCCGCGTAGCTGTACAGGGTCCTGAGGCCGAAGCTCCAGCTCACCGACACCAACGCAAGGCAGGCGATCCCCGCATCGAGCCACAGGCGCAGCCGGGTGGAGTTGCCGGTCGGGCTGACAAAGACGAACATGAGGATGCCGGCCGCGGCAAGCGGGATGGCCCCCAGGAACCCGATGTCCGCGGCGGAGGGAAATGGGACCGGGATCCCCAGCCCTACCTGGTAGACGCTCCAGACGACCTCGCCGGCCCCCCAGCTCGCCGCTGAGGCGGCCAGCAGCCACCACCCGATCCGCTGGCGCCCGAATGCGCGCCGGGCAGCCACGCCGCAGCAAGCAGCCCCGACCAGGGCGGCGACCGCTTCGCCGATGTCGTCGACGGCGATGGTCACCGTGTCTCCACCGATCACGAGCCACGTCCACGCAACGAAGCCGGCCACCGTCACGATGGCGACGGCCAGCGCCACCAGGAAGATGGTCGCCTGCCGGGACAAGGAAGGCCAGCGGAACAGACTCGTGGTCACAGGATCGCCGGTGGACCGCGACGCAGCTGTACGTCGTACGGGGCGGGGCTGGGGCGCGGGGTCGCTAGCGCGCTCTTCACAGCCCTCAGCTTGGCCCTAAATCGAACCGGGAGCGCCCGTTAAGCGGATGGTAGTCGGGCCCCTGCGTTGAGAGGGTGACGAGGCGGCCTTGACGCTCCTATTCTTTTAGGAGCCCGTGCCTCCTCCTGACGGCGACGTCTACTTCAGCCGACCCGGTGTTGCGACAGTTTCGTGGGACGCCGAGCACTCGATGGTGCGCGTGGAGTGGGAGGGCTGGGCCGACGAAACGGAGTTCGCCGCCCTGCTCGAGGCCGGCGTGCAGGCGCTGATCGACCATGGCGGCTCGCGCTGGCTCGCGGACTGCCGGCGCGAGCGGGTGCTCAGCGCTGCAAGCAGCGCTCAAGCCGACGCCGAATGGCTGCCCAGGGCCGCCCGGGTCGGGCTCAAGCGCTTTGCCGTCGTGCTCCCCGAGCGCGGGCTGGCGGCCATGAACCTGAGGGCAAGAGAGGCGACCCTCAGCAAGCTGCTCGAAACCGCTTACTTCGCCACGGTCGAAGAGGCCATGCAGTGGCTCGGCCGCCCATAAGACGTCGGCAAATTGGGCGCTCCGACAGTAATTTGCACTAATTTGAACGCCTGCTGAAAGAGTGCCATTAGGATTTCTGAAGCCCGCTTGCAGCGGGGGTGCCGTCAGAGGGGTGTTTCAAGAGAGGGTGGTGTCTATGCTCGGTTTCCGCTTACCCGTGGCTGCGTTGACCGCCGTGGCCGCAGCGCTTGTAGCCCCCGCGGTGGGCGTCGGCATGGGCGCTTTGAGCGCCTCCGCCGCGACCCTGAACTCGACCCCGATCTCCTACCAGGCCAATCCCCCTGCGAAATTCGGGTTTCCGGCGGGCAAGACTACTGCGTTCCCAACCCCCTCGCAATGCGTGGCTGCTGTTGGCCTAGCCTGCTACACCCCTGATGAGATCCGGGCCGGCTATGACGTTCCGGCGGCGGACACGGGTGCCGGCCAGACCATCGTCATCGTGGATGCGTATGGAAGCCCGACCGTGCGGCAGGATCTCCAAGTCTTTGATGGGAAATTTGGCCTGCCCGATCCCACTCTCAACATCATTTACCCGGGGGGCGCACCCGTCTACAACCCGCTGCAGCACAATTCGGAGATCGGCTGGGCAGAAGAGACCAGTCTGGACACGCAGTGGGCGCATTCGATTGCTCCCGCGGCGACGATTGATCTCGTGATCGCCGCCAACAATCTGGGCAACGTACTGAACAAGGCCGAGGAATATGCCGTAAGTCACCACCTTGGCAATGTCATGTCGATGAGTTTTGGCGCGCCGGAGGGTGAAATCAAAGGTGGCGGGAATAACCTGCAGCTCGCCCAGGCCCACGCGATCTATCAGCAGGCGGCACAGGAAGGCATCAGCGTGTTCGCCTCCTCTGGCGACAGTGGTGCCACCAACGGATGCGTCGTCCCGCCGCCAGGACCGAGCCAGTGCTACAAGGCTCCGAACGCGTCCTATCCCGCCTCGGACCCCTACGTGACTGCGGTCGGTGGCACCGACCTCTTTCTGACCGATCCCGTCCTGCCTGACGTCCCCAGCAAATACCAAAGCGAGTGGGTATGGAACGACTCAGTTGCGAGCCAGTGCCCGTTTGGTTGCACTTACGGGACGTTCGGCGCGACGGGCGGAGCCCCCAGCTTGATCTTTGCCGCTCCGAGCTATCAGGCCGGGGTCACCGGCAAATCCATGCGGACGACTTCGGATGTGGCGTACAACGCGTCGGTGTACACCGCCGTGATGGTGTACCTGGGTTTTCTGGGGGGTGCGAATAACGGGTTCTATTTCTTTGGCGGCACCAGTGAAGGAGCTCCGCAATGGGCTGCGATCGCAGCTTTGGCCGACGCCCAGGCTGGTCACGCACTGGGCTTTCTGAACCCAACTCTCTACGCGATCGGGGCCAATTCGAGTGAATATGCCTCTGACTTCCACGACATCACGGTCGGCAACAACGGACTCAACGGCTACCCTGGATTCTCTGCATCGACGCAGCAGGGGTACGACCTGCCCACGGGGTGGGGTTCGCCGGACGTTGCCAATCTGATCACGACCTTGGCGAGCTGACCCGACACCTAAAAGAGGGCCGCGCTTTCCAGCGCGGCCCTTTTCTTCTTCTGGACGTTCCGAAATTGGCGGCAGGCATCGGCGCGGAAGATTGAGACATGTACTGGGATCGGAACATAAGTCGCGGGAAGCCGACTTCTCCTTTTTGAACCGCAGATAAGGTTGCTCCCTTATCATCTGGTATCCATTGGCGCCGCTTTGGCCACTCAGCCCTTACCGTCCCGGCAACGGCATCGACCCGCCCTACCTCGGCGACAGGGAAGAGCAGATCGAGGCCGTCCGCGGGTTTCTCCGCGACCCGCGCCAGCCTCGCAACGTCCTGATCACCGGCCTCCGGGGAGTGGGGAAGACCGTGCTCCTCAACCGGATGGAGGCCGAGGCCGAGGCGGCCGGTTGGATCGTCGTCGACCGGGAGTTCTCGGAACCTGATGCCGAGCCCGCCGCATTCGCCAGCGCACTGCTGACGGACGTGAATCGTGCGCTCAGGCGCTTGAGCCTTTCGGCGCGGTTGAAAGACCGTGCCGGCCAGCTGCTGGAGGCGGCCATCGACTCGATCGGCGCGCTGGCGGTCAGCTACGGGGAGTTCAAGGTCAGCGTCGACGCCAGGCGCCGCCGTACCGAGCCGCCTCGCCGTCTTGACGACGATCTGCGCGAGGCCCTGATGCGGATTTGCGAGCTGTGTCAGAAGAGCGAGCACCAAGGGCTGGCGTTGCGTTACGACGAATTTCACGTGGTGCGCGAACGCGCCGCAGCGCCGACGTTGAGCGCGCTGCTGAGCGCCGCGTCAGTCGTGCAGCAGCGAAGCCTTCCTTTGATGCTGATGCTCTGCGGCCTGCCGCCGCTGGTCGACAACCTCTCGCGTTCGAAGAGCTACTCGGAGCGGATGTTTGTGACCCAGCAATTGGGCAATCTCCGTCCTCCCGAGGACCGCGCGGCGCTTGTCGATCCCGCCGTGCGACTCGGCCGAAGGATTGCGGACGAGGTGGTGGACGCGGTGATGGAGGATAGCGGCGGCTACCCGTTCTTCATACAGGTCTACGGCGACGCCTTGTGGACCGGCTCCTCGGGCGACGTCATCACGTTGTCCGACTTCAAGCGCCTGCGGCCCCGGATCCTCGCGACTCTCGATACCGGGTTCTTCCGGGCGCGCTACGTTCGGGCCTCGCCCAACGAACGCAAATTGATGCGCCATATCGCCGCGGTGGGCGAGAGCGCGAGCAGCGAGGAGCTGCAGCAGGCTTCAGGGCTCAAGAACAACGAGATTCAGCCGACCTTGAGCTCGCTGATCCAGAAAGGCCTGGTCTACCGCCCAGAGCGTGGACGCATCGCTTTCACGGCTCCGATGTTCGGAGCCTTCCTGCGCAGGTCGCCCGATTGATAAGGAACGCGACCTATCAATTCCTATCAGTGAGCTCTGCCCGCACCTTCGCCGCCGCCTGAGCGAGAGCCCTTAACTTTCGGAAGGCCGTCCCGCGCGGCAGGTACTTCATGCCGCAGTCGGGCGCGACGAGCAGACGATCGGCCTCGACGAACTCCAGCGCTTTCCTGATCCGGGCGACGACGGTGTCGACGTCTTCGACCGCGCTATCGTCCGACAGATCGATCACCCCCACGATCAGCTGCTTGTGGGATAGCGCCTTCAAGACGGACAGGTCAGCCTTCTGCTGCGCGGACTCGAGCGATATCTGCTTGGCGGAGACGTCTGCCAGCTGTTCGAGGAACGGATACCCGTTGGGCCGCGAATGGACGATGTGCGCGTAGCCGAAGCACGTGTGTAGAGCCGTGGTCCCGGTGATCCCTTCCAGCGCCCGGTTGATCGCCTTGATCGCGTAGCGCTGCGCCTTCTCGGCGCGAGCCTGCAGGTAGGGCTCGTCCAGCTGAACCACGTCCGCGCCGGCCGCGAACAGGTCGCGAACCTCGGCATTGACCGCTTCGGCCAGCGCCATGGCCAGCGCTTCGTCGTCGTGGTAGTAGTCATCCTGCGCCTGCTGTGACATCGTGAACGGCCCGGGCAGAGTGGCTTTGATCGCGTGGTCCGTGTTGGCGCGAAGGAACTGGACATCGCGCACCTCGACCGGCCTTTTGCGGCGGATGGGTCCGACCACGCGGGGCACCGGGTTGGGGTGGCCGGTCCTGTCCAGCGCGGTGCCGGGATTCTCGAGGTCCATGCCTTCGAGAGCGGTCGCAAAGCGGTTCGAGTAACTCTCGCGCCGCACCTCGCCGTCGGTGATGATGTCGATCCCGGCGAGTTCCATGTCGCGGATCGCGACGATCGTCGCATCGTCCTGTGCCTGCTCGAGGAACGACGGCGGGACCCGCCAGATCTCGAGCGCGCGCGTCCTCGGCGGGAGGCGGCTGCCAAGCATGGCCCGGTCGACGAGCCAGTCAGGCTGCGGGTAGCTGCCGACCACGGTCGCCGCCAGGAGTTTGGCCACGGCGGCAAGAGTATCGCTCATGATGTCGGTCAGATGACTGGCGACGGCAACCGGCTGACAGGCGACCGCTGCGGGCGCGACTGGATCTGGGAGCGCGAGGTGGAGGCGGCTTCGACGGAGGAGACGAATCGCCTGGCCGCCGCCGCTTGGGATCGCCAGTATCGCCGTTTGCGCGAGGCGTCGCCGTTCTATGCGCGAAAGCTCCGCGAAGCCGGGCTCGGCTCGTCGTTCGTAGGCCTCGGCGACCTGGCCAACGTGCCGTTCACGACCAAGGAAGAGCTGAAGCAGGCGATGGACGATGACCCGCCCTTCGGGACCAACCTGTGCGTCTCGCCGGACCAGGTCAAGCGTGTCTACCAGACCAGCGGCACCACCGGGACTCCAAGCGTCCTGGCGCTCACCCGCGGGGACATGGAGACGTGGACGATCATGGGCACCCGCACCTACTACTCCACCGGCATCCACGAGCACAGCAGCGTCCTGACGACCTTCGGAGCGGGCCCGTTCGTGGCGGGCCACACGCACTTCGTGCTGGTTCGCATCGGCGCGCGCTCGGTACCGGTGGCGCCAGGCGACACGGAGCGGGTCGTGTTCGGCCTGCGGGCGGGCCTGGCGGACACCCTGCTCTCGACGGCCTCCTTCGCCCAGTACCTGGCCAACCGCCTCGAGAAATCGGACGAAGAGCCGAGCGCCATCCCGCTGACCCACGTCGTCACCGGCGGCGAGCCGGGAGGCGGCATCCCCGCGATCCGCGACCACATCCAGCGGGTGCTCGGCGTGACCGTCACCGAGGTGATGGGGATCGGCGACATTGCTCCCTCGCTCTTCGGCGAATGCGCCCACCAGCAGGGCATGCACTTCTGCGGCACGGGGCATGTGTGGCCCGAGCTGATCCATCCCGACACGCGAGAGCCCATGCAGATCGAGACCGGCGCGGTCGGAGAGCTCGCCTACACGAGCCTGACGCGCGAGGCGATGCCGGTCATGCGATTCCTCGGCGGCGACATAGTGCGTGTCGAGGGCACCTCCTGTGAATGCGAGCGCACGAGCTTTCGGATGCGGGTGCTCGGGCGGCGAGATGACATGTTCATCGTCCGCGGGGTCAACGTGTACCCGTCGGCGATCCTGTCCATCGCCGGCGAGTTCCGACCGCGGCTCACCGGCCGCGCCCGGGTCGTGCGCCGCGGCTCTGAGACCTCGATCGAACCTCCGATACCTGTCGAGGTCGAAGTGCCCGATGGCCACCAGTCAGACCCCTCGCTGGCCGCCGAGGTCGAGAACGCCATCCACGCCAGGCTGCTTTTCCGCAGCCAGGTCACCCTGGTTCGGGAGGCCGACTTCGGCGAGGCGGGCTACAAGACCAAGCTCACTGTGAAACGGTGACCAGGCGCATCAAGTCGGAACTGGGCTCAAGCACCGCCGACAAGATCACCGTCCGGGGTCTTGACCTGGCGGCCGACATCATCGGCAAGGTGTCACTGGGAGACCTGGCGTACCTCGAGCTGAAGGGCGTGCTGCCGACCCCGCAGGAATCGGCCGTCTTCAACGCCATCGCGGTGACCCTCGTGGAGCACGGCATGACGCCCAGCGCGATCGCCGCACGCCTGACGTACTTCGGCGCGCCGGAGTCGCTGCAGGGTGCGGTGGCGGCGGGCCTGCTCGGCCTGGGCGACCGTTTCGGAGGCTCGATCGAAGGCGCGGCGAAGGCCCTGCAGGAGGGCCTCGAAGGCGCTCGAGAGGATGTCGACCTGAGAGCGGTCGCCCGGGAGATCGTGGCGGCGCACAAAGAGAAGAAGCAGGTGATCCCGGGCCTGGGGCATCCGATCCACAAGCCCATCGACCCTCGCACCCCGCGGCTCTTTGCCGTGGCGGCCGAGAACGGCCTTTCGGGCCGGTACGTCGAGCTGATGGAGCTCATCGCGGACGAGGCCGGCGTGGCCTTTGGCCGCGAGCTGCCGATCAACGCCACCGGAGCGATCGCCGCGATCGCCAGCGAGCTGGGCATCCCCTGGAGAGTGACCCGGGGACTCGCCGTGATGGCCCGCGCCATCGGACTGGTGGCGCACATCCAGGAGGAGATCGGAGCCCCGACCGCGAGCGAGATCTGGTCACGCGTCGAGGACGAGGCCTCGGGCCATCTGCCAACTGGGCGGGATTAATATGTTTGCGACCGCAACCATCTGAAGGGAGTATCGGATTGGCCAAGACGTTCTCCGGCATCCACCACGTCACGTGCATCACCGGCGACGTGCAGAAGTGCGTCAACTTCTACGTGAGCGTCCTGGGCCTGCGCTTCGTCAAGAAGAGCATCAACCAGGACATGCCGGACACCTACCACATCTATTTCGGCGATTACGTCGGCTCTCCCGGCACCGCCATGACGTTCTTCGGCTGGCCGAAATGGCCCAGCCGACGCACCGGCAGCGGCCAGGTCACGACGGTGTCGTTCGCGGTCCCGCACGGGTCGCTCGATTTCTGGAGCGCGCGCATGAGCAAGCTCGGAGTCGACGCGACACGCACCAACCGATTTGGCACCGAAGCGATCGTGGTTCACGACCCAGACGGCATCGAGGTCGAGTTGGCCGGCAAGGCCGACGACGAGCGCTGGGTCCCCTGGAGTGACGGACCGGTCTACATGGAGAACGCCATCCGCGGCTTCCACAGCGTGACGCTCACCGTGGCCGAAGCCACTGACACCGACGAGCTGCTCGAGAAGACGATGGGTTTCCGCAAGGTCGGCGAGGAGGGGAACCGCAGCCGCTGGGAGACCGGCGCCGGGGGCCCCAACGCCACCCTGGACGTGATCGAGGCGCCTGAGGGACCGGTGGGCGAGGAGTCGCAGGGCACCGTCCACCACGTGGCGTGGCGAACGCCCGACGACGCCACGCAGGTGGCCTGGCGCGACGCGCTGGTCAAAGTGGGCCGCAACGTCACGCCGGTGATCGACCGGTGGTATTTCAAGTCCATCTACTACCGCGAGCCCGGTGGCGTGCTGTTCGAGATCGCCACCGACAGTCCAGGGTTCACCATCGACGAGAAGCCCGAGGCCCTCGGCACGAGCCTCAGCCTGCCGCCCTGGTTCCAGGTGCGGCGCGACCGCCTGGACGAGACGCTGCCGCCGATCGTCGTTCCGACCACGGCGACGACCGGCGCCGGTCACTGATGAGCACACGTGGTCGAAAACATCACCCGGGGAGGGGAATGAGCTGATGAGCACTGCCGTGATCGCTCCGGTCAACCCGATGTCGGCCGAAGGCAAAGAAACCGTGATGAGCGTCATGCGCCGCGATCGAGCCAATTTCATTCGCGTCGTGTCTGATCCCAAGAACTGGAACGTGCAAACCCGCTGCACCGAGTGGGAGACCCGCGACCTCGTCGGCCACATGATCGATGTCCTCGAGGGTTACTTCAAGAACTGGGAGGCTGCGACGACGGGCGGCGACCCGACCGCCCCGCTGGGTCTCGTCGTGATGGCGGAGACGCTCAACGACCACGCCAAGGACTTCCGCAAGCTGTCGCGCGAGGAGGCTCTCGAGCGCTTCAAGAAGGACGCGATGAAGTTCGACGCCATGCTCGAGGCGCTGACCCCCGAACAGTGGGCAGGCGGGTTGATGGTCTCCCACCCTTACTCCGGCCCGGTGCCGGCAGGCTTCTACGGCACGTTTCAGATCATGGACTACGGGGTCCATCCGTACGACGTCGAGTACGGCCTCGGTCACAAGCTGGCCACCATCGACGAGGCGACGGCCGGGCTCATCCTGCCCTTCGCGTTCATCTTCTGGCAGTACCAGGTCGACCCCAAGGCGGCGGCCGGCGTGGACACCCAGTACGGGATCGAGGTGGCCGGACCTTGGGGTGGCAAGTGGCGCATCACCGTCAAAGACGGCAAGTGGACGCCCGCGCCTGAGACGGGCAACTTCGACGGCTGTGACGCGCTGTTCAAGTTCGACAGCGCGGCTGACCTCGTCCTGACGTTCTTCGGGCGCTACCCGGGAGGGTCCGCATCAGGCGACCCCGAGGTGATCCACAAGGTGCGCCACCTCCACCACTCCATCTGATACGAAGCACCCTTTGGGCGTCTGATCACCTCCCCACCCGTGGGGAGGTGGTCCGGAGGGCGGTCAAGTCTCGCAAGTTCATCGAGGTCGACTCGCGTAGCGCGCCGCTGATCGCCTCGGCGATGGATCCAGACGGAGACCTTGTTGATTACCGGTTGGCTCGCGGCTGCCGGTGCTTCGCAGTACTGGCGGGCGGCGCGGTCGCCGGCTACGGCTGGCTGTCCACCGGGCCCGAGTGGATAGGCGAGATCCAGCTCGAGATCAAACCGGGACCTGGCGAGGGTTACGTCTGGAACTGTTTCACGATGCCCGAGCACCGGCGCAAGGGCATCTTTCGCTCCGTGGTCACCGGCATCGCCGCCGTCGCCACGCGAGAAGGCCTTGCTCGACTGTGGATCGGCAGCGTCGCGATCCCGGCCCAGCAGGCGATCGGTCCCGCAGGTTTCAAGCCGGCCCTCCACCTGCGCAGCACGATCAAGGCCGGGATGTGCTGGCTCAAGGTCATCGTGCCCGAGGAGGCCGACCCCGAGCTGGTGGAGGGAGCGCGCGACGTGCTGGGCATCGGGGGCCGTCCGTTGCGCATCGCCACGACGCTTCGCCGCTCACATCCGCGCCGCCATTAGACCGGGGCGCGGATAACCTCTCGCCGTGAGACTGGTCGCCTTGGTCGC
>Ga0307374_10004297_pt1 | contig 23771 bp, 21 predicted proteins | sample OX3MG_FD_202532 | JGI IMG/M metagenome (GOLD analysis project Ga0307374, IMG submission 202532) | Soil microbial communities from Risofladan, Vaasa, Finland - OX-3 | ecosystem: Environmental > Terrestrial > Soil > Coastal area > Acid sulfate soil | place: Finland: Risofladan, Vaasa | collected... | reverse complement strand
TTCGAGAGTTGGTCGTCTCCGAGGAACGATTCTGAGCCGATTGCTTCTCGACACGACCTTTTTCGTCGACGCGGAACGGTCGAAGGAAAGTCTCGACGACGCCATCGATGACGAGGACGACATTGCCGTGGCGGCAATTACGTTGGCTGAACTCTTGGTCGGAGTTGAGCTGTCCAAGGGCAAAACCAAGGTCAGTCGCCAGGCGCTTGTCGACGAGATTGTGGCGTCAGTTCCGATTGTTGATTACGACCTTTCCGCAGCACGCGCTCACTCCAAACTTTTGGTAGCGGTGAGACAACAGGGGAGACCTCGAGGGGCGCACGACTTGATCATCGCAGCCAGCGCGCTGTCATCGAATCGGGTGGTAGTAACAGCGGATCAGACAGCCTTCATCGATCTACCGGGAGTTATGGCTGTCTTTCACCGTTAAATCTTCGCCCAACTCCTTGGTTTGAAGTCGCCAGTGCAAGGTTGCAAATCTGTCGCGTCGCGTCTCCGACACCAGAAATGCCGCTGCGCTTCATAGAGCCTTGGCGATATGCCTTTGGTCTTCTTGCACAATGAAAATACGAACCCCGTTAACTTCAGCTGGAATGTCTGAAACATCCTCTGCAACCGGAAGAACCACACGGATGAAGTGATCAAGGGGGTCCGTCTTCTCGGAATCGATTCCGACGCTTCTCATCAGTGTCGGAGGAATTGGTCCCGGCAGGAATCCTAGCGCCCCCAAAAATTCAATCAACACCTTTCGGGCTTCCATCGCCTCTTCCATGCTGACGGTTTCATGACGCATAGCCGTACCTTAGATTTCGTAAGCGGCAATATCCAAATAGTTCGTCAGATTCGAGACGAGTCGATTATCAGCCGCCAGTGAAAGGTTGCACTGCTGTCACGTCGGGTCTCCCACACCGCAGAAACACGAATGGTCGTTCATCTAAAATTATTGTGAACTCGTTTAAAGCTGTCTCGCATTCCTTCGGCGAAGTTGCCACCTGTAGACCAAGAACATCGGGACGCCCACAATTGCGCCCGAGACCAGTGCCCTCAACGGGCTACGTCCATCCGCGTAAGACGTGGTGGCAGTCAGTAAAAAGACCAACAATCCTCCGAAAATCTCACCTTGGATGCTCTTCTGAAAGAGGCGATGGCCCGTACGACTACGAAGATGACGGTTCACTAATAAGAGAGCCCCTAGGAATCCCAGCACCACTAGTAAGGGCACCCACTTCATATGGAACTCCTCCGACGAACATCAATGCGCGTTGAAGACACCGTACCTTCCTTCGGCTGTTCGTAACGCTTTCAATTCTCCGCTAGGAGCCGCCAATGCAAGGTTGCATTTCTGTCGCGTCGATTCCCCGACGTCAACGATTTCCAATTGACGCGGAGTCAAAGAATCTCGGCACCGTTGAGGTCGATGAGACATTCCTGAGTGGTCCTAACTTTCGGCGTGGCGGCCGTGGGGCAGCCAACAAGTGAATCGTAGTCACTGCCATCGGACCCCAGTCCTGGCACAGAGCGTCGGCGCGAAGCACCAAATATGTTGTGTATGGCGTACCAACGCTTGCATGGGCAGGTCGGTAAGAGACGTGATGGTTAGGGTGAATAGATGAGTACCGTTTGGCCTCGGTTGGACAAGCGGACGCGTTGGTGGTTGATGGCGTCAGTCGTCTTCGGCGCAGCACTGCTCGCGGCCGCCTACACGGTCCCGGCCTATAACGGCACCATCTCTCAGACCTTGGTCCAAGTCAATGGCGGAAAGGTCGTCTTCATCGTCGCCATCCCACTCGTTGGCGCACTTCTTGCCATCTGGACGATCATGGCCCGACTTAGGCACGCCCGAAGGGGCGTAGGCATCTTCACCTGGCTTATCGTCGGTGTTCTTGGAGCGCTCGCAATGTTGGGGATGCTCACGATCGGTCCGTTTATCGCCCCAGTGCCGATCTGCTTGCTGATGGCGGCAGTACGGATCCAAGAGGTGGGAAGGGCGAAGCCGTAGCGGCTGATACACCCGCGGCTCGATCAGGTCCCGAAGCCTAAGACCATGCGATCGCCGAGTGAGGGACCGAACAGTTATCACGAAAGTTCCGATTGCCGATAGTCGATTGGATGAGCACTTATGACAGTTGAAAAGGGGAAATGATGGCTAAGAATCTAAACGAACTTCTTAAAGATCGTCCGGTCAATCCAAAGAACGTGAACGCTCACAAGAAGCGGATGATCGAGGAGGTCCGCTCGTACCGCCTTCGCGAACTACGCAAGGCATCCGATCTGCCTCAAGTGGAGTTAGCCAAACGACTGAACGTCAGCCAGAATCAAGTGTCACGCATTGAACACGGCGACATTGAGCTTTTTCAACTCGACACCCTCCGCAGATACGTCGAAGCGGTCGGCGGTGAGCTTCGGGTCGAGGTCTCGATTGGTGACGAACGATTCTTGATTGCGTAAGCCCCGACGTACGAACGTCGGGGGATAGATTGGCGCAGATGTGGAATCGAAGTCAGCGAGTTTTAAGGGAATTTCGAATGCCGGGTCCCTTGACCCTTTTGCAAGACTCATTATGTAAGCAACCGTGTAAGCAACCACGACGAATACAGGCAAATTTCGGTGAACGACGGTGGAAACCGCACATCAATTAATCAGGGATTACGGACTTCGGCGGACGAGGGGAGACAGCCCAAGTGTTGATGACACGCATGGGGTCACAGGTTCAAGTCCTGTACGGCCCACCACTGTACGGCCCACCATTTTTCTCCTCAGGTCATAAGGCTATTTAAGTTGAGACCTGGACCTTCAATAGCCCGTTCGGAGACGGTGAGGAGGAAATCCAATTCGACGTGGGGTTGGCCAACTACTGGCCCCGCACCGGGCGGCGCGGTTGTTTGCATATTTGTCCGCGACCACCCAGACGTTGACGATCATCGCCGCCACAATCTGGTCGACGCCCCTAGGCCTCTGCGCTCGGGTGGTAGCGCTTGACGCGACGCAGCGTGTTGCGATCGGTGTGGTGCATCTCCTCACCCGTTGCGGCAAGCTTCATTACGAGGTCGGAGGTGTAGCTGAAGGTCCCGTCGTCGCTGAACGTAAAGATGCTCTCGAACGCCATGGACCTCGCTCGCTCTAACAGGTACTTGTTCTGGCAGAGGCCGTACGTCTCCGAGCCGGGCGTCGCGGTGAACGTGAGCACCTTGTCACGCGCCTCGGCGTTGCCCCCGGCCAGAATGGAGAGCCCGCGCGGCACGGCGAAGCAGCGGATGACCTGAGCGTTGCCCTTGTCCCACAGCAGGTAGCCCACTTCATCGTGGAACGGATCCATGGCCTCCTCGCCGTGGCGCCAGGCGGTCATCTCGTAGTTCAGGCCCTGTATGGTCTGCAGCCCATTCTCAACGATCGGAATGGGTTTGAACCATGCGCGCTCAAAGTACCCGGTCTCACTCGTCTCGTCGTCCTTGTTGTGATAGGCGCGGTCGATGCCGACATCGCCTTCCCATTCACCTACGAGTGGAGTCAATGGCCCCAGTTTTTGCGGACCTAGTACTACTGCCATAACCGCTTCTCCTTCTAGCCGTCGATCGGACATCCGCCGCCACCGCAGGCAATCTTTTACCGTTCGACGCTGTTGAATCCGTTATCGAAGCGAGTCGGTGGTACGAACCGCGTTCCCTCTTAAGCCGCGCTCGTCGCTTAGGCGGACTGTCCCAATTAATCTAGTCATGACTATATTAACTTGGATTTGAGAGAACGCTTCGCGGTGCCACCTCGAGAGTTCGCGCACCGTAGAGCCGAGAAGCCACCTCACGTTGAGCATCCGTCCGCCCACGAATCGCGTGGGAGCCCACGAGCACCAATGATGCTCGAATGGAGTCAAACACTCATTACGAGGTCAGCGTGGCCCAGTACCGTGCATCACCCTTGGAGGCTTTGAGGGCGTCCTCATCTTCAAACCCTGGCGCCATAGAGGCGCTGGTGCCAGCCATTATCTGGTGGTGATCAATGTTGAGGAGTCGAATCCAACTTTGTTGACCCATGGTCAACGTGATGCAACAGCCCAGTTCGACCAACTCTTCTTCAGAAAAATTGGCGTGGAGGCGATCCCAGAATGCGTCATCGGGGTCCAGGCGCCACGTAATGGCTTCGGCGTACGAGAGCGCGGCTCGTTGGCGCTCGTCGTAGTCCTCGGACGTTTCGAAGTTCAGTAGCGTATCGAGTTTCCCTTCGGAAATCCCCTGCTTCTTACCCTCGGCGCTTCGTTGATTGCCGCAGTACTCGCACTTAACGGAGCGAGATACGTACAGGCGACAGAGTTCCTTCAAGGAGTGTTCAACGACACCACTATGAAAGAGGCTGGCCCACGAATCGGCGAAGAACCAAAAGGCCGCCTTAGAGTGCGCCCGAACGGCCGAACTTTCGGGACGAGGCGTGCCGACGGTGGCGCACCGTCTCATTTCTTCGAGCATCTTTTCGTCCATTTTCTCTAACGGAAAATAGGAGATTCGTTGAGGTCTTTCAGTCATGTGCACACCCTCTTCGTCGATACATCTACAAAATCGAATTTAGACAACAAAGTGCGAGAACGAACCGCTGAGTCAGGGTTTCGCTTGAAACGTTTTCACTCCTCACACTGGCCTGAACGTAGTTCATGCCAGTGGGATTCAGGGGTGCCCGAGTTCACTTGCTCGTACCCCTTGATCCGCCCGTAGAAAGGACACCGTTGGCGTCGAGGACGCCGAGCGGTGGCTTTGGAAATGACGCGACTTGCTGAGGTTTCGTCGCTCTCGTCGAGCATCCGGTCACCGCCCATTCAAGTGTCCAAACGACGTCTCGGACTACTCACCTCCCAGGATCTGTGCGGCTCGCAATCGACGTGGTCACCCGGCACCCTCGCCAACTCAGTGGTGGAGTCTGGCAACTGCACTCCTTCGATGAGGATTGGTGCCGATTCACTTAGTCCCAAGGTGAGCACCAAGACCACCTCTTCGAATCAGTCCGGCTGGCACTTCGGATTGAATTTGAAGTGGTGACGACAGTAACGGTCTCGAACGAGGATGGTGAGCGCCCGCAAACTTCATTTGCGTCTGGTCACCCATTGGCCCTGTCGGCCAAGCGTAGGGTCAGCTCGCGGGGCTGACCGAACTCATGTTGAAGTCTGGGATCCGAAGCGCCGGCATGGCAGTTCGATTCCTCCCATCGCCCGATTCACGACCTCGCGTGCGCTCGGTCTGGCCCGCCTCGCTCACGCGCGCGAGCAGATCGACCGGGCTTTCATTGAAGCGGAAGTTGTTAACGGCTCCCTTTATTTGGCCGTCTTCAATCAGGTAGACCCCGTCGCGCGTGAGTCCGGTTAGAAGAAGCGTCATCGGATCGACGGTGCGGATGTACCAAAGACAGGTGAGAAGCAGGCCACGTTCGGTCGTGGCCACGAGATCGGGCAGTGTTTTGGCCGCCCCGGGCAGTTCGAGCGTGAGGTTGTCAATCGGTCCCGCGAAGCTCACGCCCGACTGTCGTGCACCGGCGCGATGGTACTGCAATTGATTTAAGGTGCCGTCGGTGATCCACTTGGTTCGTTCGAGGGCCATTCCGTTGTCAAACACCGACACCCGAGCATCAGAGGACCCGGCCACAAGGAAGTTCTCGCACTCCATTGGCACCTCGGCGGGATCGCTGCGCAATTCGAAGGGCAGTTCGCAAAGGCGCTCACCGACTCTGGTTCCACCGTTCGGACCCGAAAACACAGATTTTCCGTCTTCGGCTTCCTTGCCAACCGACGCGTTATACAGGTACGACATCAGGTCGGCCACGGCCGAGGGTGGCAGAAGAGTCTCGTAACGGCCCGCGTCAAGTTGAATCGATTTCTTTGCCCACTCGAGGCGCTGGAAGAGGTGTTCCTCAATCGACGCGACCTTCACGTCCGAAAAATCGAGAGAGGCCACCCCGGTCCAGGCCGAACGTGCACCGCCGTCGCGGCGGCCGACCAACTGGAATGAGCCCGTTGGTTTGACGTGGCGGCGTCGGATGCCGCCGGACGTGCCCAGGTACGTGCTCAGCACGGAGTGCACGGCGAATCCTGACAGCATCGTCTCAGCTTTTTGAGCACGAGTGAAAACTCCCGAAAGGTCGTCGAGCACACTGCCAAGGACCGACAGATCAGTGAGAACCGGCGCGAGTTCGAAGTCGCGCGCGGCGGAGCCCGTGAGCAAATCGGAGGCGTCCTTCGATGCCGTCGTCGATTGGGCCAATGACTCGGCGGCCCGGACGAGTTCTTTCACGTCAATCAAGCCTGCGCGCGCCGCGACGCCGGCCGCGACGCCGCCTTCCACCTCGGCGAAACTAATGACGGTGACGCGGCGCGAGTAACGAACGCCGTTAGTGGTCGTGGTGTTGTTCGCGAAGCGAACTTCAGCTTCGCTCGTCTCTTCGACTATGACCACGCAACCCAACGTGCGCGACGCGGCCAGCGCGGCTTCAACGACAACGGACGGCGGTTCCAGAGTGTTGGACCCTAAGCTCATCGTCCGGCCTCCGCACGGGTATTGAGTACGTTGACGTTACGCACTAGGGCAGATGGGGTCCCGTGACTGACGGGGGCGACCTGACCCGGCTGGCCCTTACCGCAGTTGAACGCCCCACCGAGCAGGTACGTCGAGCGTCCACCGACCGCCTCCATCGACCCCCAGAAATCCGTGGTCGTGGCCTGATACGCCACGTCGCGCACTTGACCGGCGAGCTGCCCTTTTTCGATCCGAAAGAAACGCTGGCCGGTGAACTGAAAGTTGTAGCGCTGCATGTCAATCGACCAACTCTTGTCCCCAACGATGTAGATGCCGTGTTCAACTCCGGCAATGAGTTCAGCCGTCGTCGGTCCCTCGCCGGGTGCTGGCTGCAGCGAGATGTTGGCCATTCGCTGCATCGGCACGTGCATCGGGGAATCGGCGAACGCGCAGCCGTTGGATCGAGGATATCCAGCCCTGGCGGCGATTGATCGATCTAATTGATAGCCGACGAGAATTCCGTCACGCACGAGATCAAATTGCTGTGCGGCGACGCCCTCGTCGTCGATGGCGATCGAGGCGAGGCCGTGTTCTACGATTCGATCACCGGTGACGTGCATCACGGGAGAGCCATATTTCAAGGTCCCGAGTTTTTCCGGGGTAGCAAAGGACGTACCGGCGTAGGCGGCCTCGAAGCCGAGCGCTCGATCGAGTTCGGTCGCGTGACCAATCGATTCGTGGATCGTCAACCACAAGTTGGTCGGATCGATGACGAGGTCGTAGCGACCTGGCTTGACCGAAGGTCCGCGCAACTTCTCGGTGAGAAGCTCCGGCAAAATCGCGAGTTCACTCTGCCAATCCCAACCGTGACCAAGTAAGTACTCCCAACCCCGACCAACGGGTGGCGCGACCGTGCGCATCGTCTCGACGTCGTTGCCGGCGCTTTCCAGGGCGACTGCCTCGAGGACGGGGTGCATCCGAACGCGGCGCTGCGACGCGACGGTACCGGAGAGATCGGCGTAGTGCTTTAACTCCGACACCGCGAGAACCCGAGCGCTCACGTGCGAGACGCCCGAGGACGTCATGAGACGCCGACTCCAGTCAGCCAAAAGTTCCACCTTGTCCGAGAGGGGTACCGAAGTCGGGTCCGTCACGAAAGACGAAGACCATTGCACTTCGCCGTGTGAGGGTTCGTCGGCGAGTTCGAACATCCCGCGCCGCGCGGGAGTGACCAATTTCGCGGCGTCGACTGCCTGGCGCGCCATCTTGATGATGGCGTCGGTACTGAAGTCAAACGTGGCGGCGAATCCGGAGGAACCCCCGTAAACGACACTCAATCCCACGCCCAGTTGCGTGTCGTCTATCGCTGTTTCGAGCAGTCCGTCGCGAAGTGCAACTATTTGCGATCGAATCTCTTCGATGCGCACGCTCGCGTTCGACACACCCAGACGTTGCGCCTCTTCCAGCGCGGCCGTTCGAACCCTTGCGACAATTGCTGGATCAATCGAGCCGACGTCAATGGTCACTGTTGAACGATAACGCGACGGGCACGTACTGTCCAGCGACGTCCCCAATAGGTGTCAGCGAGTGCGTCAATGAAGCGCCGCATAAAACCTTTCTTTGTTCGGACTCGTGCCGCGAAGAAACCTTTTACTTGACTCACCCAAAATCTAACGCCGAATTTCTTCGCGAAACGTGCCGACGTGTCCGTCTGCACGTTGCTTAATCCCTGATGAAGGCGTGTGCTCGTCGCGTGCTCGCTTCGCCGAGTGGCAGCGCGTCGCACTCGCGTAGAGGCGGCTTTGAAAGTAAGAATGCACTGGGCGCTTAAAGACGTGGCCGCGAAGTGCCTGAATGTACTTCGTGCGTGCCGGATGGAATCTGAATTCCGAAATGGGGTGAGCGTTTGTGAAGAAGATGACGTGTAGGCAAATTGGTGGACCTTGCGACTTCGTACACCAAGGAAACACGGCCGACGAGGTAATCAAGGCGCAGGATCGTCACCTCAAGGAACTCGTCGCCGGGGCGATGAAACGCACCAAGAGGCATTGAAGGAGATGAAGAGTCGATGGAAGAATCCCCTCACTGGTATGGGGTGGCATCGAAGGGTCAAGAAAGACTTCGCCGCACTCCCAGAAGCCTTAACCTCGTAAGTTGACGCACGTCGTCGCGCTTGATGAGGCGCGCGGTCCTGGCGAAGTCTCGCGATGGCTCGGAGAATTTGGCCCCCTAGGGACGAACGTGTTCAGGTCTGGGGGACCATCGATTCTGGTGCGTGGCGCGTCAGGGCCACCACGCCCCAGGACATGGTGGCCAATCCCAACGTGGCGAGCGACACCGCCAGGGGCCCAGAACGAAGGTGCTCGTCAAAGAGCCAAAGTCCCAACAGCACACTCGCCAGTGGGTCGACTATCACGATGAGGGGTTGGGACACACGAAGGGGTCCCGCGTGAAGTGCGACCTGCTCACTGAGTAGTCCCGCGATTCCGCCGACGACAAACGCGTAGAGCGGCCAGTGTCGTAGCGCACCATCGATGCCGCCCGTGGTGAGCGTGTCAGTCGTGGCCTTGATGAACATGGCTTCGAACGCCCAGAGAAGCCCCGTGATCGTTGCGAAGGCGCCGGCGCGGCGCGTTGGCGAAGCATGACGAGCACTCACGACGAGGGCGAGCGTCACGACGCTCACGACCACGATGGCGGCGAGTGATCGCGAGTTGGTCGGAGTCGCGAGTCCTACCTTGGGGGAGGCGACCAATAAGAAAAACGCGAGTCCGCCAAAGGTCGCCACCGCGCCCGTCCACGCGGCGCGGTGTACGCGCTGGCGCAACCACGTCTGGCGAAGGATGAGCCCCATGGTGAGTTCAGTGACGAGAATCGGCTGGACCAGGGACAAGGGGCCGAAGTGGAGCGCCAAGGACTGAAAGATCAGCGATCCGAGCAACGCGAGCCAACCTACGAACCAGAGGGGTTGGTGCATCAAAAACCACCACAGGCGCCAGCCGCGAAGTTGCTCGCGTGATCGCGCGCTCGCGAGGTGCTGAGTGGTCAGCGCGAGTGCGTTTGACAGCGCGGTGAGCAGCGCGAAGAGTATGGCCCAAAGTTCGGCCACGCTCGAGAAATGTTCCACTGCGGTCACGCTAGGTCACATGGCCGCGTTGTCGCTCGAAAGAGACGACCGGCACGTCTTGGCGTGCTCGGTAAAGACCACTTTGCTGGAGCTGTCCAAGCACGCGCCACGGCGACAACGGGACGAATCAACACGAGAGTGAACTTGATGGAAACGACGGTGACTGAAACGAGAGCCCCCGAGCCATCTGACACACGTCGCGATCCGCCATGAGTTCCGAGCGCCACGGCGACGGCGTGCTCAGACAGTGCCCTCACGGGGGTTGAGCGTGCCAGAGCACCTGGTCATTCGAGCGAGAGGGCAAGGAGTCGGCACGGTGTCAAAAATTCGCGAAGCCCCGGAGCGTCGTGGTCCTTCTCGAGCGCGGTTTGGAACACGCTTGGAGCAAGGCTCTGTGAGAGACTGGCCGTCTCGCGAGAGGATGGCTCGCTAGTTCAGTGGTGGTAACGCGGCCGCTATGGCGCCGGCGATTACCTGGTATCCGGTGTCGTTGGGATGCATGTTGGGTCCGCCGGCGCCGTTGCGACACATCCACGTCCACGTGCAAGCGCGAGCTTCGTTCGTGGGAACGCGGCCCAAGTGAGCGACCCGTACGGGAATTCGATTCGCGTTCGCGAAGAAACCGGCGACGTCAGCCACGGGAATATTGAAGGACTGGTAGACGTCTCGCAAGGCGGCGTTGAGCGCGTCGATGGCGTACGAGCTGTTGATCGCGAAGTTCACGTCGTGACTCGAATTGATCGCACTGGCGAGAAACGGATCGTTGTGATTCAAGCCGACGAAGATTACTTGAGGTCCGGCGGCCGCGCGCAGGGTCTGGACAATGCTCGTCAATTGGGTACGAACGTTCGCAATTTGGGTGTTGACGCAGGTCAAATCGGTGAACTCATGGTGGATACACGAGCGAAGGTCATTAAAGCCGAGGTCGATCGATACGAGACCGGGTTGGTCGTAGTGGGCGGCGAGGAAGGCGACGGCGTCGGCGAGTTGGCTGTCGCCGGTGTGGTAGCAGCGATCCGCGCCCGAGATCACCGTCGAAGTGGACTCGCCCGGGCAGCCAAGTTGAGTCAGTTGAAGAGTGATGCCTCGAGCGGCCTCGAGAGCCACGAGGTCGTTGGCGTAGCCCTCGGTGGTGGGGTGTCCGTGAGAGGAGTTCATGGAGGGTTGAACTCCGACGGACTCCGAGGCGCCGACGGCCAGGTAGAAACGACTCGTCTGAGTCGACGAGGCCGACGCCGCGCTGGTGAGGATTGGTGTGGCGCCTAGCGTGGCGCCGAGCGAAAGGATGACGGCTATCGTACGCAACGCAGGCCGTGACCTCATCTCTCAATTGCTCCCGTGATTGCTTGCGTCGAGGGCATTCGCCGAACGAGTCGGACCATCGTGGCTTGGCAACGTTCGCGGTCCGTGAACTTTCGTTAAAGAGACCGTAAGAATCCGCAGGCGAGCATTCACCTCCCTAGTTCTGGCTGCTCGGGTGACAGGGGAATGCAAGAGTGGAGTTGTGCCAAAGCGCTACCAACACGTTCCTGAACTCGTGGTGGGATTCGACACCGAGACAACTGGACTGAGCGTCACGAATGACCGTGCGATTTCGTACGGACTTTGCGTCTACCAGTTCGGCTCGCTCGCTTGGCAGGAGGAATTCTTCGTCATCCCGGACCGACCAATCAGCGCTGGCGCGCAACGGGTCCATGGACTGAGTTTGGAGGATCTGCAAGCCAAGCGCCGCGACTCGTTGGTGTTGTCTATCGATGCGGGCGTGACGCGTGCGATTGAACGTCTGGGGTACTTTCAGAATCGAAACGCGGTCATCGTGGGCGCCAATCTTGCTCACTTCGACTTGGAGATGCTTCGTCGCAGCGCTCTTTCGCTGCTCGGACAAAATCTTGAAGGTTCACCACTTGACTTAGCGTTGTTGAAGGTCATCGACGTGGTCGAGCACGATCTCGCCATCGAGCCAAGTCGTAGCGAACGTCCGCGACGAGGACTGACTCATCTCTGCGCCCACTACGGCGTCGCACCCGGTGGTCACGACGCGCTGGGCGACGCTCGCGCGGCGGTCGAGGTCTTTCTGGCACAAGTAATCGTCAATCGAGCCGGTCAAACCAGTTTCGGTTTCGCCAGCGATGAACCGTTGTCACGAAGTCGTGACGAACGAGGAGCGACACCGACAGAGAAAACGAGGACGCGAAGCGACGGTTGACGATATACCTACTTGACACGCCTTTATGACGCTCATCATGTCTGACGAGCCATAATGTCGATCAATTGGACTCGAGGTCACGAGGCCGCCGGAATTAAGAGCGTGAGGTTCTGACGTTCCACTGCCAGATTCAATGAATGGTGATCACACCTGTGGGATCGATTTAGTCCGGCGCGGTGTACGAATCGGCGATTTCTAACGCCAAAAGCGGAGCGGAAGCCTTCGAAATGCACTCTTCATACTCAAAGAGTGGTCGCGAATCGGCGACGACACCGCCGCCAGCCTGAACCGTCGCGACGCCGTCTTGAAGTGAGACGGTGCGAATGGTGATCGCGAAGTCCGCGTTGCCGCTGAGCGAAAAGTAGCCGATGGCGCCGCCGTAGGGTCCGCGAAGTACGGGCTCGAAGCCGTCGATCAACTCCATCGCGCGCACTTTGGGAGCGCCCGTCAATGTTCCCGCTGGAAAGAGCGCATCGAAGGCATCGAAGGCGTCCAGGTCCGCTCGAAGAGTGCCATCGACGTGAGAGACGAGGTGCATCAAATGCGAAAAACGCTCCACGTGGGCCAGGCGTTCGACGCGAACCGTGCCGGCCTGGGCGACGCGTCCCACGTCGTTGCGTCCGAGGTCCACCAACATCACGTGTTCGGCGATCTCTTTTTCGTCACCGAGCATCTCCGCCTCGAGCAGGCGATCAGCCCCCTCGGAGTCACCGCGCGGCCTCGTGCCCGCAATCGGACGCGTCGAGACCACGCCGTCGTGCACGCGCATCAGCATCTCGGGCGAGGCGCCCACCACTTGATTGTCTCCGGCGTCGAGGAGATACATGTACGGCGAGGGATTCAGTGCGCGCAACACCCGGTAGAGGGTCAGAGGATCGACGTCGGTGCGACGGCGAAACTGTTGGCTCGGGACCACCTGGAAGACGTCGCCGGCCACGATGTGGGCCTTCGCGCTTTCGACGACGGTCACGTACTCGTCGGCGCTGAAATTCGACAGGGATTTGGCGTGGGAGCGCACGTCGATCTCCCTCCGCCGCGACGGCGCGGTCGCTACCAGGCGTTCGACGTCGGGATCGAGCGGTGGCGCGTCGGATAGCAACACGTCGACCAACTCGCTAAGTTCCCTCGTCGCATCGGCGTAGTCGCGCGCGGCGGCGAGTGGATCTTGGGAGAGCGCGTTGATGACGATGGTCGTCGAGTGGCGCACGTGGTCGCAGATGAGAATGGTGCCGGCGAACGAGAAGTCGATCTCGGGCCAGGGGGAGTTCACCTCTCCGCGAGGCAGACGTTCCAGGCGACGGACGTAGTCGTACGTGACGTAGCCCACCGCACCGCCAAAAAAGTCCGGCAGCTCGGGCGGGATGAATGTTCGATACGTCGCGAGTCGCTGGCGCAGTGCCCCGAGCGGCGAGGCGTCGGCCGGGCTCTGGTCTCCGTCGCTCCAGATGATCTGGCCGTCCTTCGTGGTGAGTCGCCAACGTCGGTCAAGTCCGATGAAGGAAAAGCGTCCGGTGGCTTCGCCCAGCGCGGCGCTTTCGAGCATGAAAATGGCGCGTTCGCACAGACGTTGGTACAGCGACACCGGGGTTTCGCGATCGAGCTGAAGTGTCTCGTGCACCGGAATGACGTTGAAGCCGCGCTGAACAAGGTCAACGAACGTCGCTTCGTCAATCGAGGTCATCACGAAAGGCTAGTAAGTCTCACCTAGGATTGCCTTCAATGAGCGCGTCGGTGAGGATTCTGGTCGTCGACAACTACGACTCGTTCGTGTACAACTTGGTGCAGTACCTGGGCGAGCTGGGCGCGGCGGTTGAGGTTCTTCGAAACGACGTCGCGACGGTGGGCGACGTGGAGCGTTTCGACGGACTCTTGATCTCGCCCGGACCGGGCCATCCTCGAGACGCCGGGAACGTCGAAAGTCTCATCGCCTACTGCGCCGAGACGGCTCGGCCCCTCCTGGGCGTCTGCCTTGGTCACCAAGCACTGGGTGAGGTCTTTGGCGCGCAAATCATCAACGCGCCTGAGTTGTTGCACGGAAGGTCGAGCGTGGTGACTCACGACGGGTTGGGTCTCTTCGCCGGGGTGCGCTCGCCGCTGGTCGTCGGGCGTTATCACTCATTGGTGGTCGAGGAGTCGACGCTGCCCGATGAACTCGTCGTCACGGCGCGCTCCAACGGACTCGTCATGGGGTTTCGACACGCCACCTTGCCCCTCGTGGGCGTGCAGTTTCACCCCGAATCGGTCCTGACCGAAGATGGCTATCTGGTGCTCGCGAACTGGCTCGCGGTGTGCGGCGCGGGAGACTTGAGCGGGCGAGCACGCGAGTTAAGTGCCCGAGCTGATCAGATTCGCGCTTCGCTCCCCACGACGAAGGTTCGCTGAGGGCAATTGCCGATTCGGGGAACGCCGACGCTTCGTTTGCCTAGGATGCGAGCGAGGGACCACGCAAAGGAGCATCATGGCACTCAGCGAAGCGGCGCTCGACGCACGAATTGAAGACCTCGTCGAGAGTTTTCCGCCCCAATCGACCAGTCCGGTCACGTTCCTCGGCGAGCAATTCGACCGCGGACTGGCCTGGGTCCACTTCCCCGAGGGACTGGGCGGCCTCGGCGGCACACCGGCCGATCAACTCCACGTCCTTCGTCGATTGAGCCGACTGGGCGCGCCCACGGCCGCCGGACGCAACGTCATTGGTTACGGCATGGTCGCGCCGACGATCGTGGCCCACGGCACCGACGAGCAAAAGCGTCGCTTTCTGCGGCCACTGTTTACGGGCGAGGAGATTTGGTGCCAGCTCTTTTCCGAACCGGGAGCTGGATCTGACGTGGCGACACTGGGGACGCGCGCCGAGCGCGACGGGGACGAATGGATCGTGTCAGGTCAAAAAGTATGGACGACGCTGGCCCACGAGGCCGCTTACGGGCTGATCATCGCGCGCACCAACCCCGACGCGGTCAAGCACAAGGGAATAACCGCGTTCCTGGTGGACATGCACGCTCCGGGTGTCGACGTGCGTCCGCTCTTTCAAGCGACGGGCGAAGCGGAGTTCAACGAATGCTTCTTCAACGAGGTTCGCATTCCCGACGCGCGGCGCCTCGGCGGCGTGGGCGAAGGCTGGGGAGTGTCGATCACCACGCTCATGAACGAGCGTGTCTCGATCGGTGGCACGGTGCCGCCACGCGGATCAGGGCTCATCGGCGAAGCCGTGAAGATCTGGCAACAGCGCTGGGCCAAGCGAAGTGACGCCTACGCGATGGCGATGCGTGGCGATCTCATGAGGGCCTGGGTCCGCAATGAGGTCGGTCGCCTGACGAACTGGCGAGCGAGTGATTTACGACGTGCCGGAACCCCCGGTCCCGAGGGCTCCGTGGCGAAATTGGCGTTCGCGGAAGAGAATCAACGAACCAGCGAACTCTGCGTCGATCTCTTGGGCGCCGAAGGCATGTTGTACGGCTCTCTCTATCCTCAGGTGCGACCCGTTGAATCCGCGATGAGTGGCGGAGACATGCGAAAGGCCTTCATCCGGATGCGCGCGAACTCCATCGAAGGGGGCACCAGCGAGGTAATGCGAAACATCATCGGCGAGCGTGTGTTGGGCCTGCCCGGGGAGCCACGAAACGACAAGGACGTCCCCTGGAAGGACGTTCCACGCAGCTAGTTCACCCAAAGTTTGGATCTTCGTTGCGCGTGCGCTTGAGTTCGTAGAACCCAGGTGTCGAGGCCACGCTGACGACGCCGTCGAAAAGTCGTCCCGCCTGCTCGCCCTTGGGGGCGGGCGTGACGACGGGGCCGAAGATCGCGACGTCACCGATCTTGAGCACGGGTGTTCCCACGTCGTCGCCGACGAGGTCCATCCCCGCGAAGTGGCTCGTGCGCAATGCTTCGTCGTACGCGGTCGTCTCGGCGGCTTGGGCGAGCTCGGCGTCGAGACCGACTTCACTCAGTGCACTCACGATCACGGCGTCGAAGTCCTTGTTGCCTTCCACGTGGCGTCGCTGGCCCATCGCACCGTAGAGCGCCGCCAGCGACTCTTGCCCGTGTGCGAGCTCCGCCGCGATCAGTACTCGCACGGGTCGATAGGCACGCTCGATCCAATCGCGATACTCCGGAGCCAACTCCTTGTCCTGGTTGAGGATGGCCAGGCTCATGACGTGAAAGTTCACGCCGAGGTCACGAACGGAGGCCGCCTCGAGCAGCCAGCGCGACGTCAACCAGGCCCAGGGGCACGCGGGGTCGACCCAGAGATCAACGGAGAGTGTCATTCTCTCGTTCTAATTGGAAGCGTGCGCCTTCAAGACGCAGACGACCGCGTTGGTGACGCCGACGGCCATGTCGAGGTTGAGCATCTCGTCAATTCCGTGAGCATTGGAGTGCGGACCCAAGACGCCGGTCGCGACGAACTGCACGCGGGGATAGCGAAGGGCGAGGGCTCCGAGAAACGGGATGGAGCCGCCTTCACCCGTGAAGCCCGGCGGGCGTCCGAAGGCAACCTGAGAGGCATCATCGAGAGCCTTTTCCAGCCAGGGCGCGAGCGGAGGGGCGACCCAACCGCTCGCGGGGTGAAAGGTGACGCTCACGTGGGCGTTCGCCGGGACCTCGGAGGTGAGTGCGTTCCGGAGGGCCGTGACCGCGGCGTCGGCGTCCACGCTCGGCGGCAAGCGAAGCGAGAGCACCGCGGTGGTCGAGGGGCGCAGCACGTTTCCTGCGATTTCAGGCGCCGGAATCCCGCCCATGCCGACGACGGAAAGGGCTGGTGACCACGTCCGTCGCAAAATTCGGTCGGCCGCGTCCGTGCCCATCAACTTCAGCCCCGGCAGAAGTGGCAACTCGTTTGCGACGACGTCGCCGAACTCTTCGGCGATGGCTTGAGCGGCTCGGACGTGCGATTCGGGAATAGGGGCGTGGAGTTCACGAAGGTTGATCTCTCCGGAGGCGGCGTCTTCGATTCGCTCAATCAGTTGACGAAGGACACGAAACGAAGAGGGCACGACGCCACTTGCCACGCCGCTGTGTTGTCCCTGCGTGAGGACGCTCACGGTGAGTTCAATGTTCACGACGCCGCGCAGCGAGGTCGTTACCCACAAACGGTCGTAGGTCAAAGCGCCCGAGTCGAGACAGATCATCAACTCAACGTCGCCTAGCTCGCCTTGCAGGGCGTCGAGATGTGCTTCTAAATCGGGGCTGCCGCTCTCTTCGCTCGCTTCGATCAAAACAACGCAGCGCCCATGGCCGACGCCGTCGGCCTCCAGCGCCTCCAGGGCGAGGAGAGCGGAGAAAGTGGCGTAACCGTCGTCGGCGACCCCGCGTCCATAGAGTCGATTGCCCCGCCGTACCGGCACGAACGGGTCGAGGCCCTCGCTCCACTCGCCCAACGGCGGCTGCTTGTCGAAGTGGCCGTAGAGCACCACGGTGCCCGTCTTGTCGTTGGTCGCCCCCACGCTCACGACGAGCATGGGGGTTCGTCCCTCGAGGCGCTGAACGCCGACCTCGAAACTCTTCAGACGTCGCTCTTGGCACCACTCCACCAAGAGCACCAGAGCCTCTTCGAGATATCCACTTTCTTGCCAGTGGGCGTCGAACATGGGTGAAAGAGAGGGGATCGCGACGTAGCGGGTTAGAGCCGGCAGCGCGTCACGTTCAAAGTCATCGAGGGTCAAGGGCATGCCAGTGAGGCTACCGTTCGACCCGGCGCGATTGCTCGAGCGCACGCCAGCAGTACCAGGCGACCGCGGAACGTTCCCCGACGAGCGACGCGCCCTCGCGAGCCAGTTCGCTTTCGCTCACGGGTTCGTTGAGGCCGTGCACCAGCGACCAGCCGGCCCGCACCCCGAAGTCGCCGACGGGCCAGACGTCGCGCCGCGCGAGGGTGTGCATCAGATACATCTGCGCCGTCCAGGGACCCACGCCGCGAGCGGCCACGATTTCGGTAAGCACCGCGTCGTCGTCGAGGCGGCCGTGGCGATCAAATCGCAGGGACCCGGCCCGCGCTCGAGTAGCGAGGTCGAGCATCGCGGCCGCCTTCGCGTTGGAGAGCCCGGCGTCACGCAGGCGTTGGTGACCCACGAGGAGAACTGCGTTCGGGGTCACTTCTCCTTGGCAGAGATCTTCCACTCGAGCGTGAATCGTGGTCGCGGCCCTGGTCGCGAGGAGTTGAAAGGTGACTGAACGAACCAACGACGCGAAGCGCTGCTCCACCGGTGCGCTACGTCGACGCGGGGGAGGTCCCACTTCTCGAACGACGCGGCCAAAGGCGCGGTCGCCGCGCACGATGAAGTCCGCGGTCTCGGCGGGCGTGCGCGACTCCACCACGGCCGCTACGTCCGAGGCTGACTAGTCGGCAGGTAGACGCCTTTGGGGACGTTGGTGGCGTGCGCGACGACGTCGACCAGGAGCGATTGAATGGCCCTCACCGGGGCCGAGGGGAAGCCGTATCGTCGTGAGGCGAGCACGACGCGACGGCGGGAAATGCCGTCAATGTTGATGGCCACGAAATTAGGGCGTAGGTGCGGTGAAAGCATCGTCGCGGGCAGGATCGATGGTCCGTGTCCGTCAAAGGTCATCGACGCGATGGTGCGCAGTCCGTCGAGCTCCACGAGTGCGTTGAGTTCGATGCCCGCGGCGCGACTGGCTTCGTCAATTTCACGGCGAATCGGCGTGCCGCGCAGCGGCAGGAGAACGTCGTAGCGCGAGATCGTGGCGAAACTCAAGGGGTGCGCTTCGCGGGTGAGCGCGTGTTGACGGTGAGCGATGACGACGAGGTCTTCGGTGAAGAGGTCGACCCCGCTTAGTTCGGCCGCCACCACCGGCCAAGCGAGCACGGCGAGGTCGAGTTGTCCATTGACCAAGCGTGGCTCGAGCGCGGAGTTGGTGCCCTCGGAGATGCGCACGTTCACGCGGGGGTAGTTGGCCCGCAGGGACTCGAGGAGCAACGGTACGATCCAGCGACCGGCGCTACCGATCATGCCCAAGGTGACGTCACCTCGCACGTCGGCGTTGAGCTCGGACACGTCTGAAGCGATGGCGCGCACCTCGCGCAGGACCCGCCGGGCCCGCGCGACGACGACGACGCCTGATTCGGTCAAGGTCCCCGTGGCCCGGTCCACCAATTCGGTCGCGAGATCACTCTCGAGGCGCGCTACGCGGCTCGAGATGTTGGACTGGACGGTGCCCAGCACGTCCGCCGCGGCCGAGAACGTTCCGTAGTCGGCGATTCCGACCAGGGCCTCGAGTTGGCGAATCTCCATGCATCGATAATACAGATGGAAACTATCTGTCATATCGTGTAGCCAGATACGAACTCGCGCGCCATACTGGTTTCAGCCTGTTGTACTCAAGTCCCCCCTGAGTACTTCAATGCTTTTGCGAAAGGGCCAACCACCCCCCGGTTGGCCCTTTCGCCATTTCTGAGGTTGTTAGCGTGGTGATGATGCCGGGTGCGATCTCCTTTCGTGACCGACTGGCCATTTTTGGCGTTCGGATCCTGAATTTTCTTTCTCGCCACACGGGGAGAGGGTCGGGCACCGTCGTGGGGGGCCGATTGGGCCTCTTCGTGAGCCCCACGCTGCTTCGAGACCTCGCCGCCGGGCGCCGCGTCGTGCTCGTGACGGGCACGAACGGTAAGACCACGACGGCTGCCATCGTCGCGTCGGGTTGGGGCGGGGACGTGGCGACAAACCAAACGGGCTCGAACATGCTCGAAGGTCACGTCGCGGCTCTCGTGCACTCGTCGAGTCCGCGCGTGGTTCTCGAGGTCGATGAGAAATGGCTCGGCGCGGCGGTCGAGGTCACTTCACCCGTGGTCGTGGTTCTCTTGAACCTTTCACGCGACCAGTTAGACCGCTCCAACGAAGTTCGTTCCATCGCCGAAGGGTGGCGCCAACTCTGGAGCGAAACGTCCAACGCGTCACTCGTGGTGATCGCCAACGCCAACGACCCGCTCGTGGTCTACGCCGCCGAAACCGCGCACGAAGTTCGTTGGTGCGACGTCGAGACGCCTTGGCTCTCGGACGCGTGGTCGTGTCCAAAGTGCACTCGACCACTTCGATTCCCTCCCGCGGGCTGGTCTTGTGAGTGCGGCTTTGCGCGGCCCCCCGCGTCGACGTCGCTCGTGGGAGACGAACTCGTTATCGCGGGGGGCCGAGCGACCCTGCGTCTTTCGCTGCCGGGTGACTTCAACCGGGCCAACGCGGCGATGGCGCTCACGGCGCTGGTCGAGGTCGGAGTGGAACTCGGCCCCGCTCTCCAACGCGTGGCCCAACTCGTGGAAGTCGCGGGGCGATTTGGTGTACGACACTGGCGAGGCCACGAACTTCGCCTCACCTTGGCGAAGAATCCGGCCGGCTTCACCGCGATGCTCGAGACCATTGACGCGTTCGCGGGTGATCTCTGGATCGCGATCAACGCCCGGGTGGCGGACGGACGAGATCCCTCCTGGCTCTATGACGTCCCCTTTGAGCGGCTGCGCGGCCGCGTCGTGCAGTGTTTTGGCGAGCGTCGCCTCGACCTGGCGACGCGGCTCGACTACGCGGGCGTGGCTTATGAACTGAGCAGTGAAGACTCGCCACCTCTACCAAGTTCGCCCGTCACCGTCTTGGCCAACTACACGGCGTTTCAAGAGTGGCTCGAACGGTCGACGAAGTGATGCGCGTCGTGACGCTGTTGCCGGAACTGCTCGGGACCTACGGTGACGGCGGCAACGCGCTGGTTCTGGCGAAGCGCGCGTCTCGGCGCGGTTTCGACGTCGAGGCGACGGAGGTCCGGGTGGGCGAGCGCCTTCCTCGCGCCGATATCTATCTGCTCGGCGGGGGTGAAGACGGACCGCAACGTCAGGGCGCCGACCTACTTCGCTCGCTGGGGCTGCGCGAGGCCTACGAAGCGGGTGCGCACGTCGTCGCGGTCTGCGCCGGACTGCAGATCCTCGGTACCTGCTTTGCCGTGGAGGGCGAGGACGAGTACGAAGGTTTAGGCCTGGTTGACGTCGTCACCACGCGCGGCAGTCGACGAAGCGTGGGCGAGATGGCCGTGGCGGTGGGCGAGAACCTGCTGGTGGGCTTCGAGAATCACGCCGGCGTGAGCGTGCTCGGCGAGGGGCTTGACTCCCTGGGCAACGTGGTTCGCGGGCGTGGCAATGACGGTCGCGTTGACGGGTACCGAGCCGATCGCCTTTGGGCGACGTACGCGCACGGCCCGGTCTTGGCGATGAACCCTTGGTTCGCTGATGAGGTTCTCACGAGTGTGCTTGACGCTGAAATCGATCCGCTGCCCTCCGTGGCCGATCAACTCTACGCCGAGCGGCGTCGCGCGCTCGGGCTCTAATCCCGGTCGCGCACGATGCCGTAGTCGGGGTTGGCACCGACTTCTCGGCCCAGTAGTTCGATGGCCGATTCAATACGCACGTTGAAGTGTCGAATACTTTCACCCTCGTCGCATCGCAGTGCTTTGTCAAAAGCAACGATGACGTGATGGCGTCGCTGACTGGCGCCCTCGACGTACAGCGGGGCCTTCGCCCATCGTGGACCCTGCAGGTGGCCCGATTCGTGGACGTAGGTGGGAATGACGGGAGCCCTCGATCGCTCGGCCAAATACGCGGCACCACCTTTGAACTCGTGAAGCGAACCGTCAGGGCTGCGCCCCCCCTCGGGATAGATCAAAAGGTTCCAGTGGTCCTCGACGAGTTCCAAAGCGATCAGGGCGCTTCGTCGATTGACCTTGTGACGATCGATGGGAATGGCGTTGAACATCACCACGGTGCGAAAGGCGACTTTGCGGTCCATGAAGAAGTTGTCCATCGCCGCCGCGACGACGGTTCGATTGCGAACTCGTGGGGGGAGTGCGCTCAACACCAGGGGGGTGTCGAGGTGGCTGTTGTGGTTCGCGACGAAGATGAACGGCCCGGGACCATCTAGGTGCTCGAGGCCGCGCACCTCGAGCGTCGCGGCCCAGCGCATGTACGGGCGCATGAAGTACTGCTGGAAGAGGTGGCGCGCGAAACGTGCGCTGTAGCGCCTTCCCCACTTCGTTGAATAGTCGAGGCCCAGTTCCGTCATTGCTTACCGGCGGCGAGTGCTCTGCTTCTTGGGCGTGTATCGCTTGGAGGGGGTCGGTGACGTGGACCGCGTGCTCGTCGTGGCGGCCGACTTGTCGCGTGACTTCACTCCGCTTCGCCGATTGGCGCGGCGTTCAGCGGACTGTTCGCGAGCCGCACGGTTGGCTCCCTTAAAGGAGGCGTCTCCGTACTTCTGCAGACGAAACGCACGCATGATGAGCCAGACGCCGAGCAGTAGGAAAAGCGGGCCAAAGAAGACGCCGTTGCCGAGGCCGAGGAAAATCGAGAATGTCGCCACGCCGGCTCGCTTCTTGCGCCACGTGAAGTAAGTCAACGCCACCGCCGCGAACAAGATGAAGAAGAAGCGGAACTCCCACGAACCTTTCGAGACGTACGTGACCTCTTGGCAGACTTTCTGAACGAAGTGAGATCCGCTCGGGCAACTGCCGTTCGCCAGCGTCTTCGCGGAGGTAACGGTGGGCTGGTTGCGGGCCCACAGCAGTGCGGTGAACAACGCCAGTGCGTAGGCGAAGGCCGCGGCGGCCCAACTGACGCGTAACTCGAGTTGATTGAGTCCGAGAATCTCCGAGCGTGGTGCTTTTGATTGACGGCGACGGCGAGAAGGCGTCTTGTTCGGGGTTATGGATGAGTCGTCGAGATCGGACACAAGTGAAGGCTACTTCTATGGCAAAATATCAGCGGACGAGGTAAGCAGATAGCATGGGACTCCCGGGCGCTTAGCTCAGTTGGTTAGAGCGCAGCCTTCACACGGCTGAGGTCGCAGGTTCGAGTCCTGCAGCGCCCACCCTGGTCAAAAGCTAGAAATAGGTTTTGACCGTGTACCATTACCCCAGTATTGCTCCACGAATGGTAGGGTCCAGGCGTGGCGTTAAGGACTGGTCAAAATAGGCCTGGAACGATGCGTGAGCGCTCTGCGGGGCATTGGGAACTCCGAGTTTTCATTTCTAACGATCCCGCGACGGGAAAATCCGGGAGGGCCACTCAAACATTCGTCGGGACTGAAAAGGCCGCAGGGAAGGCACTGTCGGCGCTTGTGGCGAAGGTTGAGTCTGGAAAATTTGATCGGACGACAGCAACGGTTGGTCAACTATTGGACAAATGGCTCGAGTTTTCCGAGACAAACCAGCGTCAACGACCGCGGACGATTTACGAGAACCGCGCCAAGATCGAAAAGCGACTGCGCCCTCGTCTTGGACATTTCCGACTTGATCGCCTCAAACCGGACGTGATTGACGCGGCTTACGGCGACTGGCTAGCCGAGGGCTTGTCGCCCGCGACAGTGAGTAAATACCACGCGATCTTGAGCGCTGCTCTTCGACAAGCCGTTAAGTGGGACTGGATCGACCGCGCTCCCACTGACCGCGCCACGCCACCGTCACTCGTGCGTCGAGAGATGGTGGTACCGACGCCCGAACAACTTGTGAAGCTCGTAAGTGCCGCTGAAAAGTTCGACCCGGTACTCGCCTCGGCCATTGGACTTGCCGCTTTAACTGGTATGCGCCGCGGCGAATTGGTCGCGTTGCGGTGGAGCGACATCGACCTCGTCAAGGGCCGGATGAAAGTCTCGAGGAGCCTCACCGTTGCGGGCGGGGAACAACATATTGGCCCAACGAAAACACACGCTTCGCGGGAGCTCGCACTTGACCCGGTGTGCGTCCGCGTCTTGAAGTTTCGATGGACCTATGCCGCTGAACTCGCAGAGATTGCTGACTCGCCGCTCGACGACGATCCGTACGTGCTTTCGTACAACGCGAATGGCGAATTACCAGTGAACCCTGACACGCTTACACACCGGTTTGGAAGCCTCTGTCGCAAAATGGAAGAGCCCGCGATTAAGCGACTCCAAAAAGTAAATCCGAAAGCAACTCGCGACGATCTGGCATT
>Ga0307374_10004296_pt1 | contig 23774 bp, 22 predicted proteins | sample OX3MG_FD_202532 | JGI IMG/M metagenome (GOLD analysis project Ga0307374, IMG submission 202532) | Soil microbial communities from Risofladan, Vaasa, Finland - OX-3 | ecosystem: Environmental > Terrestrial > Soil > Coastal area > Acid sulfate soil | place: Finland: Risofladan, Vaasa | collected... | reverse complement strand
GTCTGCCGACGTGACCGCGCACGTCCTCGAGATGCTCGCGACCGAACCGGGAGTTCCGCCGGCGGTCCTCCAGTCCGCCACCCAGTGGCTCTGGAACGCCCAGGAGCCCGACGGGTCATGGTTCGGTCGCTGGGGCGTCAACTACGTGTACGGGACCGGAGCCGCCGTTCCCGCGCTGGTAGCAGCCGGCGCACGGCCGGAAGACCCGCGCATCCGGCGAGCGGTCGCGTGGCTCGAAGCCCACCAAAACGGCGACGGCGGCTGGGGAGAAGACCTCCGCTCCTATGTCGACCAGTCGTGGCGGGGCCGCGGCGAGTCCACCGCTTCCCAGACCGCCTGGGCGCTCCTCGCCCTGCTCGCAGCAGGCGAGCACGACTCAGACGCGACCCGGCGCGGCGTCGACTGGCTCGTCCGCAACCAGACCGAAGCCGGGACATGGGACGAGCCGTGGTTCACGGGGACCGGCTTCCCTTGGGACTTCTCGATCAACTACCACCTGTACCGGCTGGTCTGGCCGGTCATGGCCCTGGGCAGGTACGTGCGCGGAGCCGGCACGCCATGAGCGCCGTCCCCGAGACCGCAGGCCCTGCCGGCGCCGGGCTGCTCGTGCTCTGCCCGCTCCGACTCGAGGCCCGCGCCGTGTCGTCCGCCTCCGTCGGGGCAACCGTCGTCAGGACGGGCGCGGGGATGTCCAAGGCGGCAGCTGCGGCGGACCGGGCGCTTGCCGGCCGGGCTCCTGGCCCGGTGGCCGTCGCCGGCGTCGCCGGAGCACTGGTCGACGGGTTGGAACCCGGCACCCTGGTCGTCGCCGACCGGGTCGTCGACGCGGCGGACGGCGCGCTCGTCGCCGAGCTCCCGTCGGCCGCATTGATCGCCGCCGCCCTCCGCCGGCGCGGTCTGCCTGTCGTTGTGGGGACAGTGGCCTCGTCCGAACGCCTGGTGCGCGGCTCCAAGGCCCGCGCCGGGCTGGCCGCTCTCGGGGCCGTGGCGGTCGACATGGAGACCGCTGCGGTGCTGCGCCGCCGGTGGGACCGGCCGGTAGCGGTGATCCGGGCGATCGCCGACACGCCCGGCCGGGAGCTCGGGTCCCCGTCGACGATCTCGTGCGGGCGGCGGGCGCTCGGCGCGCTCAAGGCCGCGGCACCCGTACTCGAGGAGTGGGCGGCCGTGACGGGGGCGAGGACGGTTGTGCTGGCGGGGCCCAGGTCGTTTTGCGCCGGCGTGGAGCGCGCCATCGAGACGGTGAGCAGGGCGCTCGAGCGGTTCGGGGCGCCGGTGTACGTTCGCCGACAGATAGTGCACAACCGCCATGTGGTGGAGGAGCTCGAGGAGCGCGGGGCGGTGTTCGTGCACGAGCTCGACGAGGTTCCCGACGGCGCGACGGTCGTGTACTCCGCGCACGGGGTGTCCCCCGCCGTGCGCTCCGCCGCCGCCGAACGCCAGCTCGAGGTCATAGACGCGACCTGCCCGCTCGTGGCCAAGGTCCACCACGAGGTCCACCGGTTCGCCAACCGCGGCTACCAGGTCGTGCTCATCGGCCACGCCGGGCACGACGAGACGGAGGGCACTCTCGGTGAGCATCCCGACGTGACACTGATCGAGAACGAAGCCGACGTCGAGACGATCGACGTGCGCGACCCCGAGCGAATCGCTTACATAACCCAGACGACGCTCTCGCCCGGCGACGTCACGACGGTCGTCAGCGCACTCTCGAAGCGTTTCCCTTCGATCGTCGGCCCCAGCGCCGGCGACATCTGCTACGCCACGCAGAACCGCCAGGAGGGCGTGCAGGCGATCGCGGCGGACTGCGACCTGATGATCGTGGTCGGCTCGGCCAATTCGTCCAACACAGCCCGCCTCGTGGAAGTCGCGGAGCGGGCCGGTTGCCGAGCGGTGATGGTCGACGACGAGAGCGGTGTGGACCTCGTTTCGCTGCGCGGCGTGCGCACCGTCGGGGTGAGCGCCGGCGCTTCTGCTCCCCCGATCCTCGTGGACCGGCTAGTAAGGGCCTTGAGCGGTCTGGGGCCGCTGGAAGTCGAGGAGCGAGCGGTTCGCAAAGAGAACGTGAATTTCCCCCTACCCTTGGAGGTCCGCTAAGTGGGAATACCACTTCGTCAGAGCATCAAGATCGGCACCTACCTCGCCCGCCAGAAGCTCGCCGGGCGTGACAAGTTCCCCCTCATCGTGGAGCTGGAGCCGCTGTTCGCCTGCAACCTGGAGTGCAACGGATGCGGGAAGATCCAGTACCCGACGGAGGTGCTCCGCAAGCGGCTGACTGTCGAGCAGGCGGTCGCTGCGATCGAGGAGTGCCGGGCCCCGATGGTGTCGATCGCCGGCGGTGAGCCGCTCCTGCACCCAGACATCCACACCATGACCCAGGAGCTGCTCGATCGCGGCCGCTTCGTCTACCTCTGCACGAACGCGCTCCTGCTCGAGCGCAAGCTCGACAGGTTCAAGCCGCATCCCCGTTTCTCGTGGGTGGTTCACGTGGACGGTCTGCGGGAACGCCACGACGACTCGGTCAGCCGCGAGGGAACCTTCGACAAGGCAGTAGCCGCAATTCGCAAGGCGAAGGAACTCGGCTTCAAGGTGAACACCAACACCACCTTCTTCAACACCGACTCCCCGAAGACCGTCCGCGAGATCCTCGACTTCCTCAACGACGAGCTCCAGGTCGACCAGATGATGATCTCACCGGGTTACGCCTACGAGAAGGCGCCCGACCAGGTCCACTTTCTCAGCCCGAGAAGCTCCACGGCCCTGTTCGCCGACGCGTTCGCCGACGGCAGGCGCAAGCACTGGCGCCTCAACCACAGCCCTCTGTTCCTCGACTTCCTCGAAGGCAAGGCCGAGTTCGATTGCACGCCGTGGGGAATCCCGAGCTATTCCGTGTTCGGTTGGCAGCGCCCCTGCTACCTCATGGCGGACGGCTACGCCGAGACATACCAGGAGCTCATCGAGACCACGGACTGGGACCGCTACGGCCGGGGCAAGGATCCTCGCTGCGCCAACTGCATGGCGCACTGCGGTTACGAGCCGAGCGCGGTGCTGGCGACAACCAGGTCGTTGCGACAATCCCTGCGGGCTGCCATAGGCTCATGACCCGATGGGGTTCGATCTTCAAGGAATTCTGAGCGCACGTTCGGGCGAGGGCGCGGCCCTCTGGGGCCGTTACCTGAACCCGGTGGCACCCAAGGTGCTCCACTCGATCGGGTTCGACCGCCAGTGGGAGCGGGCGGGGGGGAGCTACATCCATGACTCCACCGGCGCCCGCTACCTCGACTACCTGTCCGGGTTCGGGGTGTTCGGGGTGGGCCGCTCGAACTACAAGGTCCGCCAGGTGCTCCACGACGCCCTCGACGCGGATCTCGCCGACATGGTGCAGATGGACACCCCCCTGCTTGCAGGCCTGCTCGGGGAGGCTCTCATCGAGCGGGCCCCGTACCTCGACAGGGTGTACTTCTCCAGCAGCGGCACCGAGGCGGTCGAGGCGGCGCTGAAGTTCGCCCGGTACTCGACGGGCCGGCGGCGGGTGATCTACTGCGACCACGCCTTCCACGGTTTGACGTCCGGCTCACTTTCGGTGAACGGAGCCAGGGAGTTCAGGGCCGGGTTCGGGCCGCTCCTGCCCGCGACGATGGTTCCTTTCGGCGACCTCGACGCGCTCCGCCGCGAACTGGCCGCAGGCGATGTCGCCGCCTTCATCGTCGAACCGGTACAGGGAAAGACGGTCCTGGTCGCGCCGCCGGGCTACCTGGCCGAAGCGGCCGCGCTCGTGCACAAGCACGGGGCCCTCCTGATATGCGACGAGGTTCAGACCGGGCTCGGGCGCACCGGCAAGTTCCTGAGCCACGAGTACGACGAAGTCGAGCCGGACATCGTCACCGTCGCCAAGACGCTCTCCGGCGGCTTCGTCCCGGTAGCCGCGACGATGGCGACCAACGCTGTGTTCGAGAAGGTCTACTCCGGGCTGGACCGCATGCTGGTCCACGACTCGACCTACAGCGGCAACACGTTGGCCATGGCCGCCGGCTTGGCGACGCTGGCCATCCTCGACGACGAGGGGCTGATCGCGAACGCCGCGACGGTCGGAGCGGAGATCCAGTCGAAGCTTCGCGAGGCCGCCTCACGATACGAGCTCGTGAGCGACGTTCGCGGCCGGGGACTCATGATCGGCATCGAGTTCGCCCGGCCCGGGTCGTGGCGGCTTCGCCGGCGCTGGGGACCCTTGACCGCCGCCCGGCGGGGCCTGTTCACCCAGATGGTCGTGTGCGCCCTGTTCGAGCAGCACCACATCGTCACCCAGACCGCCGGCGACCACGTCGACGTGCTCAAGATCCTCCCGCCCCTCGTGACCAACTCCGAGGAGGCCGGTTATTTCGTCGAATCGTTCTGCTCGGTGATGGACTCGATCCACGACAGCTCCCGCCCGGTGTGGCACTTCGGATGGGGGCTCACCACCCGGGTCGCCGGGGTTCAGGCCGGACGCAGAGGCAGTCGAGGCGCATCGAGAGGTCGGTCTGCCCTGCGTTCGCCGAAGACGGACTGAGCCCCTGGCTGCCCTCGAAGCGGGTCTCGGCTCCTAGTCCTCGTAGTAGCGCAGCTCGATGGTGTTCCCGTCGGGATCTCGCACGTACAGCGAGGTGCCGTCGCCCCTGGCGCCGAACCTCTTGCCGGGCCCGTCCAGCACATCGAACTTACCGCTCGATTTGATCTGCTCGAAGTCGGTGGGCTCGACGACGAGGCAGAAGTGATTGAGGTTCTCACCCGTCCGTGGCAGCTCGAACAGGTCGATGATCGTGCTCTCGTTGAGCCTGACCGAGGGAAAGGGGGCCTCGCCGTCGCGCCACTCCTCGACCCGCACTCCCTCCAGACCCAATTCGTAGCGGTAGAACGCGAGGCTCTTCTCCGCATCCGCCACATTCACGACTATGTGATCGAGTCCCGTCACCCGCAATGTCATGGACTCATGATCGCGCGACCTGACACGGAGATTGTCATAGCGGCGCGGTCTTGATGGCCCTCAAATCATCCAACGCCGGAGCGAATGTCGACTCGAGCCAACCGCCCGGGTCGTCGCCCACGGCACCGGTCACGAGCGTCGATACGCCAACCCCTGCAAAGGCTTCGGCGCCGCGCACGACCTCTGCCACGCCGGCGCCGGGCGGAAGGTCGCGGTACATGGCAGTCACCTCGATTTCGTTGGGGTCCCGACCGACGGCGTCGCAATGGCGGCGGAGGACATCCACTTTGTGGGCTACTTCTTCGGGCCCGCCGAACAGGTTGCACGAGTCCGCGTACTGTGCGACCAACCGAAGCGTCTTGCGTTCGCCGCTGCCGCCGATGAGGAGCCGCGGTCTGGGGTGGCTCACCGGCTGGGGACTGCAGAGGGTGGCCTCGAGATGATAGTGACGACCTTCATAGGGCCCGTTGTCGTCGCTCCACATCTGAAGGCAGATCTGGATCGCCTCCTCCAGTCGTTCGAATCGCTCGCGTGTCGATGGAAATGGCACGCCGAGTCCCTTGTGCTCGCGCTCGTACCAGGCGGCCCCAATTCCCAACTCCGCCCTGCCACCCGACAGAACGTCGAGCGTGGTGACGATCTTGGCCAGCAAGCCCGGATGCCGGTAGGTGACGCCCGTGACGAGCAAGCGCAACCGCAGACGCTCGGTGACGCCGGCCAAGAAGCCGAGCGCGGTGTAGCCCTCGAGCATGGGGTCTTCCGCCGGTGCCATCCAGTCCATCTGGAAGTAGTGATCCATGAAGGACATCGTCCGGATGCCGATCGCTTCCGCCCGCTTGGCGAGATCAGAGACGCCGGGGCCGATTCCTGAGGGCCCACCGGCCCAGTCGAATCGGGAGACATGCAGATCTAGTTCCATGGCTCCTGTCTAGCGCCCTTGGCGTGTGCCATTCTCCGTCACGTCCCGACCAGGCCGGCACCTGATCCCGGTTACTGGATGAGTGCCAGAGTCTGCCCTGCGGCAGCAGCTGTGGTGAACATCCTCCCGATCAGGGCCTAGCTTGGCGGGGCATGGCTATCCAGGTCGCGGTCGTCGGCGCGTCCAACGCGACCGACGAACTGACCGGAGCTGCCGAAGTCGTCGGTGCCACGCTGGCGTCCGCCGGCGCGGTGCTCGTCTGCGGCGGTCTCGGCGGTGTCATGGAAGCGGCCTGTCGCGGGGCTAAATCGTCGGGAGGGGTCACGGTCGGCTTCCTGCCGGGACCCGACAAGACCACCGCAAACCGGTGGGTGGACATCTCGGTTCCCACTGCCATGGGCGAAGGCCGGAACATCCTCGTGGTCCGTTCGGCCCAAGCGGTGATCGCGCTCGGCGGCGAGTACGGAACCCTCTCCGAGATCGCGCTGGCTCTGCGGGCCAATATCCCCGTGGTCGGACTCGCCACCTGGAACCTCACGCGAGGTACCGGGGTACCCGACTCCGGGATCGTCTATGTCGACGATCCTGTCGAAGCGGCCACCACAGCGCTCAGACTGGCGTCGATCCGAGGCGCAGACACCTCGCACCGTGCGCAGCCGTTTCGACCCAGTCCCTAGACCTCGAAACCCAGCCCCTGTACCGCGGCCAGGAACTGAGCCGACGCGAGGTGAGCTTCCTTCGACGGCGGCACCTTGGAGCGCTCCGGGTCGTCGATGAAAGACCTCACCGACCTCCGGATGGACTCCGCAGTCGTCATGCAGGCGGTTGCGCCTCCGAGCTCCAACTCGTGCATCAGGTTCTCCCGCCCGTGCCCGGGGACCACGTCGAGCAGCACGATCCCCCGGCCGATCGTTCGCGCCTCCCTGCACGTGTCGCCGGAGCTGGTGACTACCACGTCGCACGCCGACATCAGCTTCGGCACCTCGTCTGTGAAGCCAAACGGGATCACGTGAGGTTGCGAAAAGGCGATCGAGCGGAGACGCTTCTCGAGGGTGGCGTTCGTGCCGGCAACGGCGAGCACCCAGATCCCGTCCTCGGCCAGCGACTTCGCGGCGAGGTCGAGAGGGCCGAGACCCCAGGCGCCGGACATGAGCAGCACGCAGTGGGCGTCGCGCGGGATTCCGAGCGACTCCCGGGCCTCCGTTCGCGGGGGCGCCGTGTAGAAACCTGGTCTGACCGGAGCGGTGATCACCTCGATCCTGGCCTCCGGCCAGTACCGGCGAACGGACTCGCCCGACGCGGGGGAGGTGACGAGGAATAGATCGGTGCTCTCGTGGACCCACATCCGGTGCGCGAACGAATCGGTCATCGCGACGATCGACTTGAACGAGTACCCGTCAGCCTTCAACCGAGCGGCCACCCCGGCGCCGGTTGCGAATACCGGAACCACGAGCTCCGGCCGAACCTCGTCCATCACCTTCCTCAGATGCGGGTGCATCCGCCCGACAGCAACGCGGTCCAGCCAGCGGGCAATCCTCCCGTCGTCGCGCAGCTGGGAGAAGTGGAACGCGTCGTAGAGCGCGTTGACCGACACCAGTCGCCGGAAGACCCAGTTGCCTAGTGCGTCGGCTCCGGACCCGAGCATGTGCATAGCGTCGATGGTCTCGCACTTGACTCCCCTCGCCTGGAGGGCGGCTACACACGCCTCTGCAAGAACGTCGTGACCCTTGCCCAGCGAGCCGGACACGAAGAGGGCCTTGGTCAGCTTCAACTGTTCAGTTTTTCGATTGTGGAACGGACTCCTTCGATGACCTGATCGACCTCCGCACTGGTCATGTCGGAGTGCACGGGCAGGCAGACATGGCGAGCACAGAGATCCTCGGCGACGGGAAGTGGCTCATCCGCAAATCCCTTGAACACGGGTTCCAGGTGGAGGGGTGTCGCGTACACCTCCCCGCTCATCCCGACCGAGAAATCCTCCCGGATCCTCGACTTGAACTCGTCCCGGTCCACGCCCTCATCGAGAACGGCGATGTACTTGTAGTAGTTGCTGTCCGATCCGGGGCTGGGAACGAGGGGGGTTAGCCCGCGACAATCCTTCAGGCCCTCGTCGTAGCGGGACGCGACCGTCCGCCTGACGGAAAGGAAGTCCTGGAGCCGGCTGAGATGAACCATCGCCACGGCGGCTTGGAGCTCGCTCATCCGCCAGGCCGACCCCAACCGGACATGGCCGCCTTCGAGGAAGCTGGCCTTGCCCTGATCGCGGTAGATGCGGGCCTCGTCTCGAAGCGCCTGGTCAGATGTGAGGATCAGTCCGCCTTCAGCGCTCGCCACCACCTTGGTCGGATAGAAGGAGAATGCCGCCGCCCTCGACCAGCTCCCGGCCGCCTTTCCTTCGAGGCGCGATCCGTGTGCGTGGGCAGCGTCTTCGATCAGCGCCACACCGCGTTCCTCGCACAGCCCCCGGATCTTCTCGATCTCAGGGCTGATAGCCCCGCCGATGTGCACGTGCAGCACAGCCGACACGCCTGGTCGCAGCGCGGCTTCCACTGTCGAAGCCGACAAGGCAAGCGTTGCCGGGTCGATGTCAGCGAAACGTGGCCGGCCCCCAGCGTGCAGCACGGCTGCGGCCGTCGCGTAGAAGGTGTTGGCTGGCACCACGACCTCGGAATCCTCGACCCCCACGCAACGAAGGATGATCTCGAGAGCGCTCGTGCCGGAGTTGGTGCCAACCGCATAACCACCGCCGTGCGCCGCAGCGAAGGCATCCTCGAACTGGCTGGTCAATGGTCCGAGGGTGAGGGTGCCACTGGCCAGCGCCGAGTCGACGAGTTCGAGCACCCGCCGGCGGTCGTCGGCGTTGAAGACCACCCGCGCGGGTGGGACGAACGGTCGCGCCGGAGGGAGGGATGGAGCTGTCAAAGGCTCGCGAGCGGCTCGCGGTGCTGGACGGTCTCATGGCTGCCGGATCGGCTCAACCACACGAGTCCGGCGGCCATCACGATGATCGACAGGACGACGAAGGGGCCCCTGGCCCCGCCGAGGTGCAGTGCCTCGCCGAACAGCCCGACGCCGATGCCACAGCTGACGAGGGGCTCGGTCACCGTTATGAGCGGAATGGAGATCTTCGGCTGTCCCGTCTGATAGGCGGTCTGGGTTATGAGCATGGCGGCCAGGCCCGCCGCGCAGAGAGCGTAGGGGATCCACGTCTTGAACATCGTCACGTAGCCGTGGTCAGTGGCGCTCGCCAGCGCCTTGGTCAGCACGGCCATGAAGGCGTCGCCGAGGCCGGCCGCCAGCCCGAGCGCGGCGGCCCGGCGCCGCTTCGGGCCGGTGACGCCGACCCAGATCAGTGTGCCCAGCACGGCGAGCATCGACACCCCGGTCGCGACCCAGTCGATGGCGTCGGCGGAACCCGAGCTGCTGTCGCTGGGGGCAGCGATCACCAGGAAGGCACCGAGACCGGCGACGACGGCGACGACAGCCAGCCAGTCCCTCGGCTCGACCGTCTGCTCGTTCCAGGACGCGGATATGGCGATGGCGAAGATCAGGGAGGTCGTGATCAGCGGTTGGACCACGACGAGCGAGCCGTGGCGCAGAGCCCCGACCTGCACGACGAAGGCGGCGATCTCGGCTGCCACGCCCAGCAGCCAGAGCGGCTGGCAGGCGACGCGCAAGAGCAGACCCGGGCGGGCGGCCAGCTCGTCGGGCACCTGGGACGCAGGTCGTTGCTGGAATGCGACCCCCGTGCCGAACAGCGCCGAAGCCAGAAGCGCGAGGGCGACCGTCATGCTGCCCTCCAGCCTATGGGCTTCGCCAACGGCGCTGGGGTTGGAGAGACGAACCGGACATCGTCGAGAACCAGGAGCCGGCCAGGATGAGAGCGAACCCGATCGCGGTCGCCGCCGAGAACGGCTCTCCGAGCGCCGCCACCCCGAGCAGAACGGCCACGGCCGGGTTGAGGTACGTGATGACTGTCGCCCTCGTGGACCCGATCTCCTTGATGAGCTCGAAGAAGGCCACGAAGGCGAGTGCAGTGCACACCAGACCGAGTACAACCACCGAAGCCACCGCACCGCCGCTCGGGACGCGTTCCGGATGCAGCCACACCGCGACGGGCAGGTACCCCAAGGCGACAAGGGCGAGCGATACAGCGGCCAGGGCCAGGCTGGACAGGTCACGGAAGTACCGCGCGGCGAGATGCGGCCCGATGGCGTAGCCGATGGCGACGAGGATCACCTCCACCACAGACCCTGTGTCGCCGTGCACGTCCAGTCCGAGCAGGACCGCGACACCTGCCAGGCCGATCAGCAGTCCCGCTATTCCGCGAGCGCCGAGGCGGTCGCGGTGGCGGGTCGCGATGCCGAGGAGCACGCCGAAAAGCGGTACCGTCGCCACCAGCAGCCCGGAGAGTGAGCTGGGGAGTCGGCGCTCGGCATCGGACAGGAGCAGCCAGGGGATCGCGAGCTCCGCGACGGTGTACACCAGGAATGGCTTCCAGACTCTCATCAGCGGCCCGAGTTGACCTTGACGGGCCGCCAACGGCAAGAGAACGAGGGCGCCTATGGCCGTTCGGGCCTCGACGACCAGGGGCGGCGACAGGTCGCGAACGGCGATCTTTATCAGCAAATAGGGGATCCCCCATACGACCGACATCAAGGCAAACAACGCAGCACCGCGCCTCGTCACTTGTTTGGGCCTAAAATGCATGATGGCCGTCGGGCACGCAGGGTGTCCCGAGGCGAGGTGATGGAGGACCGAAACTGCCCCAAGGCAAAGAAGACGCGATCGTGCTGGAGGGCACGGTGAGCGAAGCCCTCAAGAACGCCATGTTCAAAGTCGAGCTGGCGAACGGGCACGAGGTGCTTGCTCACAACTCGGGGAAGATGCGGATGAACAGGATCCGTGTCCTGCCCGGCGACAAGGTCCAGGTCGAGATCAGCCCGTACGACCTGACCCGGGGCCGCATCACCTACCGCTACAAGTAGATCGCGACTGGGCCTGGCCGGTCGCGCGCCGATCAGCCGAGGTCCTCGTCCTCGTCGAGGAGGCCGTTCGCCGCGGCCAGCGCGGTTGCGGCCCTGACCGCCTCCTCGTAGACCGCTGTCAGGTGCCGCTCGACCACCGCTGGGTCCAGGGCGAGCGGTGCCGCGCCGAGCGACCTCACCAGCGCGGCCGGGTCCGGGGTGGGACGGATCCGAACGCCCTCGCTCGCTTCGGGGCTCGACTGTCCCCAGAACTTCTGCTCCGCGAGGCGGCGGCTCGCGGCGGGCCGGCGACGCTTGCTCATGCTGCCACCTCCTCGCCGCTCTCGTCGGTCGACTCTTCCTCGACCAGCTGGTCCTCGCGCAGACCGAGCACCGAACGCAGTTGCGCCGCGTCGAGATCGCCGAGGCTGCTGCGGGCCGGGAGCACCATGCCGGCGACGCGCCTCTTGCCGGCGACGATCTCCTCCACCCGCTCGTCCACCGTGCCTGGGCACACCAACCGGTGGCACATGACGGTCTTGTCCTGGCCGATCCGCCACGCGCGGTCACGTGCCTGGTCCTCGACGGCGGGGTTCCACCACCGGTCGTAGAGCACGACGTGGTTGGCAGCGGTGAGGTTGAGCCCGGACCCTCCTGCCTTGATCGACAACACCAGGGCTCCGGGCCCGGTGCCTTCCTGGAACTTGGTGATGAGCGAGTCCCTGACCGTACGCGAGAGTCCGCCGTGGTAGCAGCCGATCTTGACACCGGTCCTCTCGCTGAGGTGCGTCGCCATGCGCTCCCCCCACCTGGCGAAGTGGGTGAAGATGAGGATGCGCTCGCCGGCGGCGAACACGTCGTGCACGAGTTCTTCGAGCCGGGCGAGCTTGCCGCTGCGCGCGACAAGGGTGTCCTGCTCGTCCTCCGCGCCGAGGTAGGCCGCCGGGTGGTCGCAGATCTGCTTGAGGGCGGTGATCGCCGCGAGCACCTGGCCCTTTCTCGCGTTCGAGTCCCCGTCGAGCCCGCCGGCAATGAGCCTGTCGATGACGGCCTGGTAGAGACCGATCTGCTCGGCAGTCATCGAGCAGTGGTCGAGCTTGTCAACCTTGTCCGGAAGCTCCGCGGCGATCTCCGGCTCGTTCTTGGTGCGGCGGAAGATCAACAGACCGTTCAGAGCGCGCAGCGCGTTCTCCTCGGAGGCTCGTGCCGCTGATCCCGCCTGAGGGACGGGTGCGACACTCGCATCAGTGTTGCGAGACAGCTTCTCGATGAACGCGTTGCGCGGGCCAACCAACCCGGGATTGGTGAAATCGAGAATGGCCCAGAGGTCGCCCAGCCCGTTCTCCACCGGGGTCCCGGTGAGGGCGATTCGCGAATGGGCCTGCAGCCGCCGGAGCTCGCGCGCGGTCTCGCTTTGGTGGTTCTTGATTACTTGTGCCTCGTCCACGACGACACGGCGCCACGTGATCGCCGACAGCGCGTCGATGTCGCGCACGGCGGTCGCGTAAGTCGTCAGAACCACGTCGGATGTCGCGGCGAGCCTGCCGATCGACTCGCCTTCGGCTCGGCGCGGGCCGTGGTGCATGGACACCTTCAGTCCGCGGGTGAACCTCGCCGCCTCCTCCGCCCAGTTGCCGAGAACCGCGGGCGGGCAGATGACGAGTGTGGGGCCGTGCCCGTGATCGACGAGCAGATGCGCGAGGAGAGTGGGCGTCTTGCCGAGGCCCATGTCCATCGCGAGGCACCCGCCCAGACCCGCACGGTCCAGGAACCCGAGCCAACTCGCAGCCTCCGCCTGGTAGCTGCGGAGCTGGCCGTTGAAACCGTCGGGCGTGTCTATCGGCGCCGGCGCGTGGGTCGTGGCACCGCGCAGAAGGTCCGCCGCCCAGCCGCTTCCGTCGACCCTGACCGCACCGCCGAGCGCGGTGCCCTCGAGACCTATGGCCTGGCGGATCACCGCCGCACCGGAAAGCTGGGTGATCGACGAGCGTTCGGCCAAGGCAGCAGCAGCAGCAGCAAGGTCGGCACGATCGATGTGAACCCATCGACCTCGTACCTTCACGAGCGGCTGCGCCTCACGGGCCAGTGCTGCGATCCCCGCTGCGTCTAGTTCCACGTCGTCGAAGAACACGGACCAGCGCACGTTGGCAAGCTGCTGCACGCCGACCTGCGACGGTCCTCCGATCGCGTCGGCGTAGAGACGCAGCTGCGGGCTCGGCCGGCGAGCCGAGACCTTGGGGAGCATCACGTCGAAGCCGGCGGGGCCGAGGGCCTGGCCGATGTTGAACATGAGCTCCACCGCCTCGTCGCCGTCGAGCACGACCTGCCCGCGTCTCGTCGACGGGCGACGCAGCGCGGGGATGAGGCGCTCGAGCCGGCGCAGCTGGGCTTCGACCTGCTGCGACTTGGTACCGGACGCAACGACCAGAGCGTGTTCCACCGGCATCGGGTGCTTGTCCACGCCCGTCGCTTCGACGGACAGCTGCCACCCGCCGTCGAATTCCGGTGGGTCGAGCCTTACGAGCAGACCGACGCGGTGATTCGCGGTGACTGGTGCCGCCCATCGCTTGAGGTCCTCGCCGACTCTCGACGCCGGCTCGGCGTCGGCGACGAACGGTCGACCGTCCAGACCCGAGAGCACGGCCTCCGCTATCTCGGCACGAGTCCGGGAATGCGGGGCTGCAGCCGGAGCGACCAGCCGTCCCGCCCCGGCCCTCGAAACGGCGTCGACGACCGCGGCGAGCAGCGAACGACACACGGCATCCGACTGCAATCCCGTCTGCACCGCACCGACCGCGCCCGGCATTCGGGTCACGAGCCCGTGGAGGCGTTCGCGGGAGATCAGGGCCGGAACCCAGCGGACGCGGTGACGCGACCCGGTCGGCTTCGTAGCGGACGCACCTCCCGACGACGTGCCTCTGATCACCGGAACCATGCGGCCTTGTGCGACCAGCTCGGTACCCCAGAGGGCGACCTCGCCCATCCAGCGGAGGCTCGGTGCGACACCCTCCCGCACGTCTCCCCCGCCGATGCCCACGAGCCACCCGAGGGTCTGCGACAGCGGCGCCGATAGGGCGTCGCACTGCCCGCCGGGGGTCGCGACGGAGGCGTGGCGCTCCCAGCCGATACCCGCTGCGTCGGCCTTCGCGAGGAGCTCGTCGAGGTCGTCCGGTCCGGGAACCGCGCCGGGACCGCCGGCCCACACGACCACGCGTCCCTCGCCCCAGGAAGCCTGGAGCAGGCAGGACCCCGGCTCGGACTCCTCGGGGGCAGCGCCGTCCGCGCTCGCGGCGGTCTCGGCGCCGGCTGCACTGTTGTGGTGGGGTCCGGCACCGTTGCCGCCCGCGGGCCCGAGAGCGGGGAGGTCGATGGTGTCCCCGGCGACCCGCAGCAAGGCGGCTGACAGTCGCTGCCGCTCCTCGTCGAGGTCGGAAAGGACCTGCTGACGTTCCTCTCCGGCGATCGAGGCGGCCGCGCGGAGCGCGTCGTCGGTCTCGTGGATCAGGAGTCGCAAGGCCGCGGCCCAACGGAGGGGATCGGCTCCGAGCGCGACGCGCTCAGCGTCGGAGGCCCACCCTCCGGCGTCGGCAGCAACCGCTGCTTCCCAGGCGATACGGTCCAGCTTGTTCTCCACTCTCTTTCTGACGGTGGGACGGACCCAGGACCAGGCTTGCGCTGGACGGGCCGACCCGCCTTGCAGGCCTGCCCGGTGGTTCCGATTCCACCAACTGGCCCCGGGCTGGCCCGGGGTCCTACCGGTTTAACCTGCTAGGGCTTCCTTCCATTCCCGGCCCTACTGCTCTACCCAAATTCCCCTCGGGCTGCGGCCGCCAGCCGCGCGCCCGGAGACTTACGTCGTCCCCTGCGCATACTCACTGTAGCCCCGGCTGGGTCGCGAACGCCAGCATCCTCGGGTGCGGCTAGCTGGCGACCCGCGCCTCGACCATCCGTCGCATGCCGTCCTTCCAGTGGACCCGGGAGGGCCCGATCAGCTCGTTCATCAGGGTGACGTCGACGGCCACGCTCGGCAGCGCGAACTCGGTCTCCTCGAAGACGGGTTCGGAGCCGACGAGCTCCCCCAGGTACCGGCACCATTCCTGGACGCTGACGACGTCGGGGCCGGCCCAGTTGACCGTGGGTGCGGGCACGTCTGCGATGCCGAGGAGGAGCGGGATCTGGCGGATGATGTCGTCGCTGTGGATGGGCGAGTACACGCTCTCCTCTCCCGGCAGCACCTGGATCGGCTGACCGGAGAGGATGCACTCGAGGTGGATCGAGGGCCAGGCGATGCACTCACCGAAGGGAACGTTGAGCCGGGCGATCACTGTGGGCAGACCATGCAGGCGCGCGCTGAGTCTCGCAACGACCTCCGCCGCGATCTTCGAGATGCTGTATGTCGGCAGCAGAACCCTGTGGTTGTCACCGAGAGGATCTGTCTCGCGCATGGGGTGAGGGCCATTCTCCTGGTACACGCCCGTCGAGGAGCAATGCAGGAACGCCTTCGCGTCCCGGCAGTGGGCCATCAGCAGACCGAGGTTCTCGGCGTTCGACGCGAGCGCGGAGGGGAAGTCGGGGGCGTGGGTGACCGCCAGGTTGATCACGTAGTCAAGCCCCTGCGGGAGGACCGATAAGTCCGGCTCCGACAGGTCGAGGGCCACGGTCGTGACGCCCGCGCTTTCGAGCGACTTCCTGGCGTTCGCGTCGCGGAACCTCGCGGCGCCCCACACCTTGCTGTTCTTGGCGAGGTGACGGACGATGGGCGATGCGACCATTCCGGTCGCGCCGACCACAAGGATCTTCTTCCCGTCGAGGTCCACGCCTGTCATGCCGGCCTCGCTGCCATCATCTCTCCCAAACTGACGAGGCTGGCCGTCGCGCCCCCGAGCGTCAGCTCGAGTTGCTTCGCCGCGAGGAAGTAGCGGTGGAGCGGGTACGAGCGATCGACTCCGACGCCGCCGTGGATGTGCTGTGCGGCGTGCACAACGCGCTGTCCGCCCTCGGCGGCCCAGAACTTGGCGATCGCCACCTGCTCGTCGGCCTGCCGGCCGTCCGATAGCCGCCACACAGCCTGGCGGGCGGTGAGCTGGACCGCCTCGGCGTCGATGTACGCGTCAGCGGCTCGCTGGCCCACTGCCTGGAAGGTGGCGATCACGCGCCCGAACTGCTGGCGGCTGGCGGCATATGTCGCGGTGAGATCGACCGCGGCCTTGCATGTACCGGCCATCAGGGAACAAAGACCGGCGGTCGCGCGAGGCAACAGCCACTCCAGGATCTCACGGCCGGCGCCTTGACCGCCGAGGATCCGATCGCCGGTGACTGTCACGCCGTCAAAGTCGAACCGGGCTTCGGGGATGCCCGTCGTCGTCTCCAGTCGGGTGAGGCTCACACCCGGCGCGGATGGGTCGACTACTAAGATGCTGACCTCCCCCTCGCCTGTCGCGGCCGGCACGAGAACTTCGTCGGCGACAGAGCCAGCCGCCACGCAGATCTTGGTGCCATGGAGGATCCACCCGGCCCCTTCTCGGTGCGCGGTGGTCAGCGGACGGGTCGGGTCTGTCCCAGCCTCTATCAGCGCGGCAGTGAGGATCTTCTCGCCCGTGCAAAGCGGCGGAAGAAGCTCGCGCCGGATCTCAGGCGACCCGAACTTCGCGACCGGAAGCCCACCGAGGACCAGCGCGGCCCATAGCGGGACGGGCGCGGCGGCCAGACCGGCCTGCTCCAGGAGCATCGCGACCTCGGCGAACCCGTAGCCGCTCCCGCCGTCGGACTCGTCCACCGCGAGACCGAGGAGGTTGGCGTCGGCCAGAGCGGCCCACAGCGCGCGGTCGAATCCCTCGCCGGCAGCCTGCACCTGCGCTCTGCGTTCATCGGTGAGATGGCCGGTGAAGACCTTCTCCACGGACTCGACGACCGCCGCCTGCTCTTCGCTCAACGAAAAGTCCATGCTTCACTCCTACCTGGACGCCCGGGGGAAGCCGAGGCCGAAAGTCGCGATGAGGTCGCGCTGGATCTCGTTGGTGCCGCCGCCGAAGGTGAGGATGAGGAGACTGCGGTAGGAGCGCTCGAGGTGGCCGCGCACCGAGTCCGGGGAACCATCGCGCAAGTAGCCGCGCTCACCGATGATCTCGAACAGGAGCCGGAAGGCCTCGAGGTAGAACTCGGTCCCGAACACCTTGACGCTGGACGCGTCCGCCACGTCGAGCCTTCCCTGCGTAGCGGTCCAGGCGACCTTCCAGTTCATGAGCCTCAGGAACTCGAGGCGCGCCCTCACGCGAGCCAGGTTCAGTTGCACCCACTGCTGGTCGATCACCCGCGACCCGTCTGCGAGCTTGTTCTCCTGTGCCCACTGGTGGACCTCGGCCAGGGTCCTCTCGATGATCCCGGGCGAGCAGAGCGTCACCCGCTCGTGGTTGAGCTGGTTGGTGATCAGGGTCCAGCCGTTGTTCTCGCCTCCCACGAGAGCGCTGGCGGGGACCCTGACGTCGTCGAAGTAGGTCTGGTTGATGTCGTGCTCGCTCAGGAGGTGCATCGGCGTCAACGAGATCCCCGGCGTGTCCATCGGCACCGCGAAGATCGATATCCCCTTGTGCTTCTTGGCCTCGGGGTCGGTGCGTGCAGCAAGCCAGATGTAGTCCGCGCCGCCGGCGAGGCTGGTGAATACCTTCTGGCCGTTGATGACGTACTCCTCGCCGTCGCGCACGGCCGAGGTCACCAGAGCCGCGAGATCGGTCCCTGCGCCCGGCTCGGTGTAGCCGATGCAGAAGTGGATCTCGCCTTTGAGGATCTTGGGCAGGAAGTGCGCCTTCTGCTCGTCGGTCCCGAAGTTCATGATCGTCGGGCCGACGGTGTTGATGGTCAGCATCGGTACCGGGGCGCCGGCGCGCATCGACTCGTCGAAGAAGACGAACTGCTCGATTGCCGACCGGCCCTGGCCGCCGTACTGCGTCGGCCAGCCGATCCCGAGCCATCCGTCCTCGCCCATCTGGCGAACGACCCGGCGTAGCGCCGGGCCGACGCCGTGGCTGGCTGCGAGTTCGGCCTCGACCTCAGGCGTCAGCAGCCGTTCGTAGTAGGAGCGGAGCTCGCGCCTGAGGCTCTCCTGCTCGTCGGTGTACGCGAGATACACGGCAACCCTCCCTCCGGCGAAACCATATAAGAACGCGTTCTAGTTCGCCAGTCCCGCGGCTGCCTCCCGCTGGTCGGGACCCTCAGGGTTGTGGCCGAATCCGAATTTCGTTCTACTTGTGGGCAGTGGAGGCGAACCTGGCTGATCTGTTCGAGTTCGCGGTCGACCATTTCGGGGACCGCGAGTACATCGTCGCCGAGGGCAAGCGGCGGACTTACGCGGAGATGGAGGCCAGGGCCAACCGCCTGGCGCATTATCTGGCGGAGCAAGGGGTGGGGCCGGGCGACCACGTGGGCATCTACGCGCTGAACTCGGTCGAGTGGGTCGAGGCCCTGTGGGCGATCTTCAAGCTTCGCGCCGTGTGGATCAACATCAACTACCGGTACGTGGCGGACGAGCTGCGTTACATCTTCACGAACGCCGACCTCGTCGGGCTGATCCACGCCCGCGAGTTCTGCCCGCGCGTCGCGGAGGTGGAGGACGTCCTCGGCGGTTTGCGCTTCACCTTGGTGATCGAGGACGGCTCCGGCCATCAGGACGTGCGCTCCGACGCTGTCGACTACGAGAAGGCACTCGCGTCGCAGTCACCCGATCGCGACTTCGATGCGCGCTCGGGCGACGATCGGTACATCCTCTACACGGGCGGCACAACCGGGATGCCGAAGGGTGTCGTCTGGCGCCAAGAAGACGTCTTCTACGCCCTGGGTGGCGGCATCAATGCCATGACCAACGAGCGCGTCGCCGACCCGGGCGACCTGACCCGCAATGCGGCGGCCGGGTCTCCTCTCACGTTCTTGCCGGTCGCGCCTCTCATGCACGGAGCGAGCCAGTGGGGCGTGATGGGCCAGAGCTTCTCGGGCAACAAGATCGTGCTCGTGGCTCGTTTCGACGCCAAACGGGTCTGGCGCCTGGTGGAGCAGGAGAGAGTGAACTCGTTGTTCATCACCGGCGACGCGATGGGCCGTCCACTCGTCGAGGCACTCGACGAGCCAGGCGCTTCGTATGACACCTCGTCGTTGGTGTCGATCAGCTCGACGGCGGCTGTCTTCTCGCCCTCGGTGAAGGAAGACTTCTTCCACCACTTCCCCAACCTCTACATGACCGACTCGATCGGCAGCTCCGAGGGCGGGGCGAACGGTGTGTCCTTTGTGACCCCGGGCAGCACAGCCATGAAGGGCGGTCCGACGGTTAAGAGCCTCCGGGACACGGTCGTGCTGGACGAGAACGGCCGCATCCTCGAACCAGGGTCGGGGGTGATAGGCAAGGTTGCCCGAACCGGGAACATCCCGATCGGCTACTACAAGGACCCCGTCAAGACAGCAGAGACCTTCCTGACGATCGACGGGGTGCGCTACGCGGTGCCGGGCGACTTCGCGACTGTCGAAGCGGATGGGACGCTCACGCTGCTCGGGCGCGGCTCGGTTTCGATCAACTCCGGCGGCGAGAAGATCTTCCCCGAGGAAGTCGAGGCCGCGCTCAAGGCCCACCCTGCGGTGTTCGACGCCACGGTCGTCGGGGCGCCGGACGAGCGCTGGGGCCAGTGCGTCGCCGCGGTAGTGCAGGTCAGGCCGGGCCAGGACGTGTCGCTCGAGGAGCTACAGGCCCACTGCAGGACGCGCATCGCCGGCTACAAGATCCCGCGCCAGCTCAACGTGGTCGACGAGATAAGGCGCTCGCCGAGCGGGAAGCCCGACTATCAGTGGGCAAAGGAAGTCGTCGCCGGGCCCTAGCGCGGCTTCGCCTCCCCGGACAGAAGGAACCTGGCGGCGAACTCGAGTTCCTCGCCGATGCTCGCCACGGCGCGCCATCCGTGAACCCATCCGATCAGCGCCGTGAACCACACGTTGCAGAGGATCCGCACCACCGCGTCGCGCCGGGCTGGCTCCACGCCTGACAGGGCCCGGTCGAAGATCCGGATGAGGATCTCATGAACCTCTCCCTGGTAGCGACCGATCCCCGGATCGGGGCTCGCGACCGCCGTGACCAGCGCAGAGCTGATCATCTGGTTGCGCTCGACGGCCGCGCTCGCGCGGCGGACCACCTCCACCACCCGCTCCTCAGCGGTCTCCCCCGAGGGAGGCCGCTGCTCGAGCCGCCGCTCCAATTCAGAGGTCCAATCCACCAACGCGGCCGCGAGCATCTGGTCTTTGGACTCGAAGTATCGGTAGATCGTTCCCAGAGCCACCTTCGCCCGCGCCGCCACGTCGCGCATCTGCACGACCTCGTAGCCTCCCTCGGACGCGAGCTCCACCGCGGCGGCCACCATCCGGCGGCGGCGTTCGGCCTGGTTCGCGGAGAGACGCTCACCTTTGGGAGGAAGCGCTCGCTCGTCCCCGGGCTCTGTGTCCACGGCGGGGCGTGGTGAGCTCACAACGTGATCCCGCCGTCCATGGTCACGATCGATCCCGTCATGTAGTGCGCCTCGTCGGACGCCACGTAGGCGAACAGGGAGGCCAGGTCCTCCGGCTGGCAGAACCCCATCGGGGACATGTACCGGGTCAGCCGGTTCATGTCCGCCCCCTCGGGCAGGTCGGCGAAGTCCTTGATGATCGGTGTGTCCACGCCACCCGGGCAGATGGCGTTGATCCTGACCTTGCGGTCCCAGTACTCGATTGCGAGAGCCTTGGTGAGCATCACCACCCCGCCCTTCGACGCGCAGTACGCCGCCTGGTACGGCTGGGCCATCACGCCCGACGTGGACGCCGTGTTGACGATCACGCCACCCCGGTCGAGCATGTGCCGGAGAGCCGCCTGGCACACCAGGAACGTCCCGGTCAGGTTGACCCCGATGATCCGGTCCCAATCGCCGGCTGCCATGTCGACGCTGTGGTAGAAGCGCCCTATCCCTGCGATGTTGCAGACCACGTCGGGCTGCCCGTACGCGGATACTGCGCGTTCGACCGCCTCGGCGACGCTGTCGGGCTCGGAGACGTCGCACGCGAAGCCGGCGGCGCGGCCGCCAGTGTCGGCGATGGTCGCTGCAGTGGCTTCGACCGCCTGTGCTGCCATGTCCAGACACGCCACCGCGGCCCCTTCGGACCCCAACCGGATCGCAGTTGCCCGGCCTATCCCTGAAGCAGCTCCGGTGACGATGGCGGTCTTGCCGGCGAAGCGGCTCACGGGGCGTACCTGACGGGGAGCTCCTTGATGCCGTTGATCCACGCCGAGCGCAGGCGCCTCGCCGGACCTGCCGGGGCCACCGAGGGCATATGGTCCGCGATGGCGTTGAACATCAGGTTGATCTCCATCTTGGCGAGGTTCGCCCCGAGGCAGTAATGAGGGCCGCCGCCGCCGAAACCGAGGTGGGGGTTGGGGTCCCGGGCTATGTCGAAGCGCTCCGGTTCGTCGAACACCTCGGGGTCGAAGTTGGCGGCGCTGTAGCAGATGCCGACCCGCTGGCCCCTCTTGACCTCGACGCCTCCCAGAGTCGTGTCCTCCAGGGCGGTTCGCTGGAACACGATCACGGGCGTTGCCCAACGCACGACCTCGTCTGCGGTGGTCGCCGGCCGTTCGGCCTTGTAGAGCTCCCACTGGTCCGGGAACTGGAAGAAGCCCATCATCCCGTGAGTGATCGCGTTGCGGGTGGTCTCGTTGCCGGCCACCGCCAGAAGCAGCACGAAGAATGCGAACTCGTCGGAGGTGAGACCCCGGCCGTCGACATCGGCGGATACGAGCTTGGTCACGATGTCGTCGCGGGGATTCTCCGTACGGTCCTGGCCCAGCGCCATCGCGTAGTTGATCAGCTCGGCGGACGCGACGACCGGATCGATGTCGTACTCGGGATCGTCGTAGGCGATCATCTGGTTCGACCAGTCGAAGATCTTCGCCCGTTCCTCCTGAGGCACTCCGATGATCTCGGCGATCGCCTGCAGCGGGAGCTCCGCGGCCACTTCTGTCACGAAGTTGCCGCTCCCACGCGAGACAGCTTCCTTGACGATCGCCTCGGCGCGCGCCGAAAGGGCCTCCTCGATCATCCGGATCGCCCTGGGGGTGAAACCGCGCGAGACGATCCGCCGCAGCTTGGTGTGGTCGGGGGGATCGACGTTGAGCATCATCAGGCGCTGCATCTCGATCTCGTCGCGCGAGATCCCCTCCATGAACCTGACGACCGCTGTGTTCTCCCAGCTCGAGTACACCTCCGGCTTCAGAGAGACCTCGCGGACCTCGGCGTGCCGGGTGACCAACCAGAAACCCTCGTCGTCGAACCCGCCGATGCCGCGCCGCTGCGCGTTCCATGCGACGGGCGCGGCGGTGCGGAGCTTGGCGAACTCCCCGTACGGGACGCCCGTTTCGATCAGGTCGGGGTCGGTGACGTCGAATCCAGGGGGCAACAACAGCTGCGAGCTCACCTCGTCCTCCAGCGCTCCCAAGGCGAGTGGTGCCTTGGCAGCTTTTAGATCACGTTCTATTTTCGGTCGAGCGTAGCAGACCGGCTTCCTGGGACCGCCGGGCGCCTTACCTGCGCTGGAAGTTCGGGACCCTCTTCTCGGCGAACGCCTTCGGCCCCTCCTTCGCGTCCTCGCTGGCGAACACGGCCTGGCCGCGTGGCCACTCCTCGGCAAACGCGTCCGCCTCGGTCAGGCCGCCGGAGGTGCGCAGGGTCCTGAGGACCGCTTCCACCGCTAGCGGTCCGTTGAGGCAGATCTGGTCCGCAATCTCCTTCGCCTTTTCCAGCGCCTTGCCGTCGGGGACCACGTGGCCGATGAGTCCGAGTTCCTTGGCTTCGGCCGCCCGGATGTGCTTGCCGGTGAGAAGGATCTCCGCTGCCGCTGTGTAGGGAATCTGGCGTGGGAGCCGCACCGCGGATCCGGCCATCGGGTACAGCGACCACCTAACCTCGGACACGCCGAAGCGCGCGCTCTCGCCTGCCACCCTGATGTCGGTCCCGAGGAGGATCTCGGTCCCGCCGGCGATCGCGACGCCTTCCACCGCCGCGATGATCGGCTTCGGTGGCCGGTCCACCTTCAAGAACCCTCGCCAGGCCAGATCCGGGTCCGCGGCCATGCGCTGCGCGGCGTCCGGGCGCGCTTCCTCCTCATCCGCGTCGCCGGCCATGGCCTTCAGGTCGGCGCCCGAAGAGAAGTTGCCTCCCGCCCCGGTGAGGATGATGCACCTGATCGAGTCGTCGGTGGCCGCCTCGGCGTAGGCCTCCACCAGGGTGACCAGCATCGTGCCGGTGAACGCGTTCATGCGCTTCGGGCGGTTGAGAGTGAGCACCATCGTTGCGCCGGAACGCTCGACGATCACTTGGGGCACGGAGGTTCCTCCTTGATATAGGCACGGTCTTCGACTCTCTCCGATATGCGCCATCCCGCCGGCGTGCGCACGAGCTTGTCCCGGTACCACAGGCCGCACACCAGAAGGTGCGGGTCGTCGCCGCCGCGCAGCACCATCGGGTTGTGGCAGATGGTTCGGGCGGACGCGGTGTCGCCGTCGATGTCCACCACGCTCGACCCCACGAGGTGCTGGGAGACCTCGAACATCGGCATCGCCTCGGCGAGGAAGCGCTTGATCTCCTCGAGCCCGCCGGCGGCCCCTCCCATGGCGCTGTAGTCGATGTGCGCGTCCGGGGTGAAGACGCGGTCGAGCGCGTCCCAGTCCCGCTGGTCGATCGCTTGCGTGTAGCGGGCCAGCAGGTCCTGGATCTCTATCCGGTCGGATATCTCCTGAAGATCGAGCACGTCAGTCCTCCTCCAAGGTCGGTGCAACCGGCTTCCCGGACGGGTTCGTAGACCTCAGAAGATGCTTGAGCACCTTGCCGGCCGCGTTGTGAGGCAATTCGGAACGGACCTCGAGGTG
>Ga0307374_10004295_pt1 | contig 23774 bp, 25 predicted proteins | sample OX3MG_FD_202532 | JGI IMG/M metagenome (GOLD analysis project Ga0307374, IMG submission 202532) | Soil microbial communities from Risofladan, Vaasa, Finland - OX-3 | ecosystem: Environmental > Terrestrial > Soil > Coastal area > Acid sulfate soil | place: Finland: Risofladan, Vaasa | collected... | reverse complement strand
ACGACGATGTAGTCCCCGGGCTTGTACGGCACGTCGCCGAAAATCGTCTCGAGCGTGCCCGCGCCCTCGTGTACGAAGATCACCTCGTCGCCCTCGCCGTTGCGGAAGAAGTAGTCCATCGGCTCGGTCGGCCGGGCGAGCGAGATCTCGACGTCGTTGTTCCACATCAGCAGCTGGCGACCGGTGATCGCGTCGCCGGCCGGCGGGAGATCCCACGTTCGGAGGTGCCGGTGGGCGTGTGCGTCCGGCACCCACTCGTCTCTCACGATCGCCTCGAACTCACCGAGCTCGATCACGCGGCACGGCGACTGAAGGTGGTAGAGGATCGATTCGAGGCCCGAGAACCCCTCGAAACCCATCACCTCCTCCGTCAGGAGCGTGCCGTTGTCGCGGTGCACGATGTGACGCTTCCTCGGCAGGTCGCCCAGACGCTGATAGAACGGCATCTGTGCAGGATATCGCCGGGCGGATCGAACGCGAGGTGGCTTCATGGGAAGGCGTCACCGCGCACCCTCACCGCTTCGGTGGGATCGAGTTCCGGCTCGACCGGCGCCAGATCGGCCACCTGCACGGCGAGCGCTGGGCCGACCTGCCGTTCCACAAGGGCCTCCGCGACATGCTCGTCGAAACGGGCCGCGCGCAGCCGCATCACGTCCTACCCGACACCGGCTGGATCTCGAGACAGATCCGAAGCGACGCGGACGTCGCGGAGGTGATCGAGCTGTTCCGGCTGAGCTACGAGCGGGCTCGGGTCGCCCACGCGGTCCGCGAGGCAAACGGGGGTTAGATGGTTAGCCGACCAGCTCCGCGAAACGGCCGGTGCCGACGTTGCCGCCCGAGATGATGATGCCGAGCGACGGCGCTTCGACAGCCCCGCAGAGCAGCGCTGCGATGCCGACGGCGCCGCTCGGCTCGACGACAAGCTTCAGCCGCTCGAACGCGAACCGCATCGCCTCGACGATCTGGGTGTCGGTGACCGTGACGATCTCGTCCACGAATCGTGAGGCGACCTCCCACGTCAGCTTTCCCGGCACGTGCGTCTGCAGGCCGTCCGCAATCGTGCGCGGCACCTCGATCTCAACCGGCTTGCCCGCCTCGAACGAGCGGCGCCAGTCGTCGCCGGCTTCCGGTTCGACGCCGACAACCCGGCGCACACCGAGCGCCTTGGCAATCGTCGCGGAGCCAGAGAGGAGCCCGCCGCCACCGACGGGAACGACGAGCGTGTCGACGAGACCCGCGTCTTCGAGCAACTCGAGGGCCGCCGTCCCCTGACCTGCCATGACGAGCGCATCGTCGTACGGTCGAACGAGCTCGAGCCCGCGCTCCGCCGCCAGCGCCACCCCGAGCGCCTCGCGGTCTTCTGTGTACCGGTCGTACAACACGACCTCCGCGCCGTAGCCACGCGTCGCGTCGAGCTTCGACGGCGGCGCATCGGCGGGCATCAGGATCGTCGCCTTCGTCCCGAGCAGCCGCGCCGACAGAGCGACCGCCTGCGCGTGGTTGCCGGAGGAGTAGGCAAGCACCGGCGTTCCCCGCGGCAGAGACGAGATCTTGTTGTAGGCGCCGCGGAACTTGAACGCCCCGCCGCGTTGGAGGCACTCGGGCTTCAGGACGACGTGCTCGCCGAGCGTGCGCGAGCGCACGACGGGAGTTCGGTGCGCAACGCCGTCGAGCACACGCGCTGCCGCGCGAACGTCTTCCGGACCGATCATGCGACCCGGTTCTCGAGCACGCCGATGCCTTCGATCTCGAGCTCCACGATGTCGCCCCGCTGGAGCCAGCGGCCGTCGCCGTGTTCGAGGATGCACCCGTTGCCGACGGTGCCCGAACCGAGCACGTCTCCCGGCCGCAGGAGAGTGTTGCGGCCCGCCTGCGCGAGCAGAGCGTCCCAGCGGTGGTACATCGCGGCGAGATTGCCACGCGAGCGCTCCTCACCGTTCACCCGGGCGATCATCGCGCCACTCGAGCCGTCGAATTCGTCGGGAGTCACGAGCACCGGACCGATCGACGTTGCGAAGTCCTTCCCCTTCGCAGGGCCGAGCCCGACCCGCATCTCCCGGCGCTGCAGGTCGCGCGCCGACCAGTCGTTCAGCACGGTGAAGCCGCCGATCGCGCCGTCGGCGCCGATGATCGCCGCGCACTCGAGCTCGTAGTCGAGTTCCTCGGTCCCCTCCGGATAGGGAACATCGTCGCCGGGGCCGAGGATCGCGGCCGGGTTCGAGAAGTAGAAGACGGGGATCTCGTACCACTCCCTCGGCACCTCCGCGCCGCGCTGCCTGCGTGCGTTCGCGACATGCTCCTCGAACGCCATGAAGTCGCGCACCGACGGTGGATGGAGGACAGGAGGGCGCAGGTCGACTTCGGAGAGCGCGTATTCGGCGTGCTCGCGTGCCGCGCCGCCGCCGGTGAAGAGGGACTGCAGCGTCTGGGCGGCGAGCTGAATCACCTTGTCCCCTTCGATGCGCCCGGGCCACCCGCGTTCGAGCGCGAGCTCCCTCGGCGTGAACATGCAGAGCTTCACGGCTCCGTATGAACTATCACGTCGGCGATGTCGGGACGCTCGCGACGGATCTGCTCCTCGATCGCGCTCGCGCGTGCATGGGCGTCGTCGAGCCGGCTCGTGCCCGCAAGGCCGAGCGTCAGAAACGCAACGAGACCGGCGTCGGTATTGAGGAACCGCAGCGCGCGCAGCTCGCTGCCCGTCGCTTCTCGCACGATCCGCCGCACGACCGCCTCGGCGTCCACGGCTACCTCACGCCCTTCCGTCACCTCGGCGAGCGGCTCGAGATGTGTCTGCACCCCCGCAATCTCCGGCACCGCGGCGCAGATCGCCGCTTCCAGCTGCTCGGCGATGTCGTGCGCCTCGTCCAGCGAGAGATCGCCGGGCAGCTTCAGGTGCAGCGACAGCTCGGTGCGACCCTCGACGTCGACGAGGGTGAGGTTGTGCACCTCACGGATCCGCGGCACGCCAAGCGCGGCGGCATGCGCGCGCTCTCGCACCGTCGTGTCTTCGGTTGGCTCGACGTGCACGACGATGTCGGCGTTCGGCAGGGCACGCTCGACGGCGGCCTCGACCTCATCAGCCGCGGCGTGCCCCTGACCGACCACAGCGCTCGGCGAAACACCGATCACCACATCGGCGAACTGACGGCCCCCGGCGCTCCGCATCCGCAGCCGGCGCAGCTCCACCGCGGGCCGTATCGCCTCGATCGCGGCGAGCGCCGCCGCTTCCGCATGCACGGGAGCGCGGTCCATCAGCACGTCCACGTTCACCTTGATCAGCCGGGCCGCTGCGAGCAGCACGAGAACACCCACGAAGAGCGCCGCAATCGGATCGCCCGACTCGTGGCCGAAATGTGCGAACAGAAGGCCGGCGAGGACGGCGAACGAGCCGGCGAGATCGCTTGCGAAGTGGAGCGCGTTGGATGCGAGCGCCGCGCTCTTGTACCGCCGCGCTGTGCGCCAGGAGACGAACATGCGGCCGGCGTCGATCGCGATCACCACGGCGAGGACCGCGAACGCATACCAGGTGGTGTGCACGTTTCCGTGGGTCGCACCCGTGAGCCGCTCGATCGCGCGTGCCGAGATGAACAGGCTGACAAGCGAGAGAATCGCTGCCTCCGCGAGCGCCGACAGGTGCTCGGCCTTGCCGTGGCCGAACTGATGCTGAACGTCGGCCGGGCGCGACGCGACGCGGACCGCAAAGAAGGTGAGCAGCGCAGCGATGAAATCGGTGCCCGAGTGCGCCGCCTCCGAGATCAGCCCGAGACTGTGCGTCGCCAGGCCGATGCTCAACTTGAGCACGACGAGCGTCGCGGCGGCTGCCACCGACATCAGGGCAGAGCGGCGTTGCGGAGTCATAGGGCCTCGACGTTCGGGAAGGAAAGGACGGGCGTGACTAGAGATTGCCGCGAAGCGCTTGTTCGCGCTCGATCGCCTCGAACAGCGCCTTGAAGTTACCGTCGCCGAAGCCGCGGGCGCCGTGGCGCTCGATTACCTCGAAGAAGAGCGTCGGCCTGTCTTGCGCCGTCTTCGTGAAGATCTGCAGGAGATATCCGTCGTCGTCACGGTCGACCAGGATCCGCAGCCGCCGAAGGTCGTCCCAGCTCTCGTCGATCTCGCCGACACGTCCGGGCACGTCGTCGTAGTAGGTCTCCGGCGTCGTCAGAAAGCGCACGCCGCGACGTTGCAGCGCTTCCACCGTCTTCACGATGCTCGACGACTGCATCGCGACATGTTGCGCACCGGGCCCCTCATTGAACTCGAGGTACTCGTCGATCTGACTCTTGCGCTTGCCCTCCGCCGGCTCGTTGATCGGAAACTTGACCTTCCCCTGGCCGTCGGTCATCACCTTCGACATCAACGCCGAGTACTCGGTCGAGATCTCCTCGTCGGAGAAATGGATCATCTCGGTCATCCCGAAGACCTGCTCGTAGAAGTTGACCCAATGATCCATGCGGCCGAGCTCGACGTTGCCGACGATATGGTCGATCGTGAGCAGGCCGACGCCCTCGCCGTCTCCGTTCGCAGTCGAATCCGCCACGTAGCCGGGCAGGTATGCGCCCTCGTAGCCGTTACGGTCGACGAACGTGTGCACGACGTCCCCGTAGGTTGCGATCGTCGAGCGCTCGACTCGACCGAACTCGTCCTCGACGACGTGCGGCTCGACGACACCCTCCGCGCCGCGGGCAACGGCTTCGCGATAGGCCGCCTTCGCATCCGGGACGCGCAGGGCGATGTCCTTGACTCCGTCGCCGTGGGTGAACGCGTGCCGGCCGATGTCGCTGTCGCTGCGAATTGCGCTCGTGAGGACGAAGCGGATGTCGTTTTGCTCGAGCACATAGCTCACCCGGTCGCGCACACCGGTCTCCGGGCCCGCATACGCCACGCGGCGGAAGCCAAATGCGTGCTCGTAGTAGTAGGCCGACTGCTTGGCGTTGCCAACCCAGAGCTCGACGTGGTCCCACCCGTCGAGGGGCATGAAATCGTCGGTCATGCCCCGCTCCGGTGCCGAAAGAGCCTCCGCCTCATGCACCCGAGTCTACTCCGGCCGAAGCGTGCGTTTCCGCCAAGCCCGGCCTACCCGCCCGGCGGCTCGGGCGGCATGCGCAGCGAGCGCTCGACGATCACGGCGGTGAGGATGCCGACCCCGCCCACGACCTCCCAGCGCGTCAGGTGCTCGCCGAGCAGCACCAGCGCGAAGATCACGCCGAAGACCGGCTGCACGTTCGAGAAGAGCGACGCGCGCGACGGCCCGACACGGCTGATCGCCGTGAACCAGAGGATGTTCGTGAGAAACAACGGGCCGATCACGGCGAAGGCGAAGCAGGCCCACATCAGCCAGCCGAAGTGAAAGCTCTGACTCGCGGTCTGCCGGGTGCCGGCGATCGCAAGCGGGACCCAGCCGGCGGCCAGCACGAGCGAGCTGATCCGAAACGGCGAATAGCGGCGCATCAGCGGCGTGATCAGGATGGAGTACCCGGCCCAGGTCGCCGCGGTCATGATCGCGAGCGCGTCGCCGACGAGCCGGCCCGAGAAGCCGCCCGAACCCGACGCGACGAACCCGACACCGACGAGGGAGACGAGCGCCGCCGCCCAGAAGCCCCGGCCCATCCGCTCGAGCCCGATCACGCTGGCGAGCACCCCCATGAAGATCGGCGTCATCCCCAGAAACAGGGTCACCGTGGCCGCCGACGTCTTGTCGATCGCGTAGATGAAGAAGAGCTGGTTGACGAAGATGAAGGCCGCGGCGAGCAGCACGAGCCGCATGTCGCGGAGCGCGATCCGGAAGCTCCGCTCGCGCAGATACGTGAAGCCCCAGAAGAGCACGGTCGCCACCCCGTAGCGGATCGTGGCGTAGGAGAGCGGCTGGAAGCCGTGCGTCAGGACGTAGCGCGTCACCGTCGAGTTGAGCGCCCACAGGAGCACCGTGCCGAGGAGCATGAGATCGACGGCACCCGGGACCCGGCTCACTCTGCGCACCGCTCGACAGTAGCGCTAGGCTCTTGCCCGATGGATCGCGAGCCGACCCGCGACGACGTCGACACCCTCATGGGGCCTGCGACGCCGCACTTCGCCTACCAGCTTCGCGCCCGCGTGCACGAGCTCGTCGCGGCGCTGCCGGCCGAGCACGAGGTGCGGCGGTACGGCGAGGCCCAGATGGAGCGGCTCGACCGGCTCGGCCACGCCTCCTCGAAGGCCGACGAGGGCCCGCGCGAGTCTCCTGCGCGGCTCGGGTGGGACGAGATCCCCTCGTCCGCCCCGGCGGACAGACCGCTTCCCGGCCGGGCGTGACCGTCTTCGTCACGGGAGGCTCGCGCGGCATCGGCCGGGCGATCGCCCTCCGCTTCGCCGCGAACGGGGCGAAGCGCGTCGCGATCGGCTACCTGCGCAACGACCGCGCGGCGGAGGAGACGGCCGAGGAGCTGCGCGCGCTCGGAACCGAGGTCGTCCTGGTCCGCGGCAACGTCACCTCGGCGCGGGTGCTCGAAGAGGTGCGCGCGCTCGGCCCGCTCGACGTGCTCGTCCACAACGCGGCCACAGGCGTGATCCGCCCCGCGCTCGAAACGGAGGACAAGCACTGGGACTGGACGATGAACGCGAATGCGCGCGCGCTGCTGCAGCTCGCCCGCGTGGCCGCGCCGCAGATGAGCGAGGGCTCGTCGATCGTCGCGATCTCGTCGCTCGGCGCACAGCGCGTGCTCTCCAACTACATCCTCGTCGGCACGTCCAAGGCCGCGCTCGAGTCGCTCGTCCGCTACCTCGCGGTCGAGCTCGCCCCGAAGGGCATCCGCGTGAACGCGGTGTCCGGCGGCGTCGTCGACACGGGCGCGCTCGAGCACTTCCCGAACCGCGAGCAGATGCTGGCCGCGGGGGCAGCGAACCCCGTGGGGCGACTCGTGACGCCCGAGGACATGGCGGGCGCCGTCGCGTTCCTCTGCTCGGCGGACGCCGACATGGTTCGCGGGCAGACGCTCGTCGTCGACGGCGGCTTCTCGCTGCTCGTCGGCACCATCTAGGGCAGCAGCGCGCGGGCACGGGCCAGAAGGTTGGCTGCGACGTACCCGGCCATCCTCGGGTTCTCCTGCAGCCGGCGGACCGAATACTCGTACCAGTGCGTCCCGAACGGCACGTAGACGCGCAGCCGATGGCCGGCCGCTACGAGCTCGTCGGCCCGGTCCGGCCGCACCCCGAGCAGCATCTGGAACTCGTAGCGCTCGGGAGAGACGTCGCGCACAACGCGTAGCGCTTCGCCGATCAGGACCTCGTCGTGGGTCGCGATCCCGACGTATGCCCCTTGCTCGACGAGCGCCTCGAGGCAACGCACGTAGCTGGCCCGCACCGCCTCATCGTCGCGGAAGGCGATCTCGGCCGGCTCGACGTAGATTCCCTTGCAGAGCCGCACGTTGTCGAGCCCCGCGAGGTCGTCGACCGTCCGCTTCAGGTACGCCTGCAACACCACGCCGAGGTTCTGATGCCCTTCCGCGCGCAGGGCGCGATAGAGCGCGAGGTTGCGGTCGGTGGTCGAAGAGTCCTCCATGTCGATCCGCACGAAGCTGCCGCGCGCCGCCGCGTCGACGACAACCGCCTCGAGGTTCTCGCGGCACAGGTCGAGATCGAGCTCGAGGCCGAGCCCCGTCAGCTTGACGGACACGTTCGCGTCGAGCTCCTCCTCGTCGATCCGCGCGAGCGCGTCGTGGTAGGTGCCGGCGATCGCCCGTGCCTCGTCGGGGCTCGAGATCTCCTCACCGAGCACGTCGACGGTCGCGAGCTTCCCTTTGGCGTTCAGCCTGCCCACGACGCGCACCGCGTCGTCGAGTGACGGTCCCGCGATGTAGCGCGCCGAGAGCCGCTGGACGACGGGCTTGGGGACGGCGGGCAGCAGCCGGACGATCGCGCGATCGAGGAGATCCACGGGCGGGCGGGATCGTAGTGCAATCCGAAGCGCGAGCCGTTGCGTAGTGGTCGGCATGAAGCTCATAGCCGAGACGACGACCTCGAGCGTCGCAGCCTGGGACTAACGGCCTCTCTCCGCTCCACCCCGGACGCGACGGCGGGATCCCCCATCCCGCCGTCGCTCTATGTCGGCTTCGCGGTTGCGTCAATCGGAGGCCCACTCGCGCTCGCCGCTATCTACGTGCCCGCTGCGGCGGACATGCGCTCCGCCGGCCTGCTCGTGGTGGCCGGCGCGGCCCTGTACGCGCTGCCACTCGCCGTCTGGATCCGCTACAGCGAAGAGATCGTCTCGGCCGGAGGGCTCGCGGCGTTCGTCGAAGCAGCCTGCGGCCGGCGGCTCGCGCTCGTGCAGGCGGCGATCTGGTCGCTCAGCTACTTCCTCTACCTGCCCTACACGGTCACCGACATCGTCTACGAGATGCTCGCGGACGTGTTTCCCGGCCTCGCACCGTGGCGCGCACCGATCGAGATCGTCGTGCCGGTTGCGATCGTCGGGCTGGTGCTTACCGGAACGAGACCGGTGCTCGCCCTGCTGCTCGGCTCGGCGGCGCTGCAACTCGTCCTGGTGCTCGCGCTCGGGGTCGTCGTGCTGGCGAAGGTCGGCGCTCCGGCGACCTCGTTCACGCGCGTGCCCGCCGCGCACAGCCTGACGAGCGGGAGCGTGAATATCGCGCTGCTCTTCCTGTGTGGGAGCCTGCCGCTCTTCCTCGGCGCCGAAGTGGCCGGCGGGGGGCGAGTGGTGCGCCGGACGCTGATTGCCGCGTTCGCGCTGGTCGGCGCCTACCTGCTCGTCGCGCTCTTTCCGGTCGCGGCCGTCGACCCGGCGCTTCGACAGGCGCACCTGCCCGGATTCGCCATCGCGTCCGCCTACGCCGGACGGTCGTTCGGGATCGCGGTCGGCGTTGGCGGCGCCGCCAGCGTGGCCGGACTGATCCTCGCCGAGTACCTGGCCCTCTCCCGGCTGCTCTACTCGGTCACCGGCGTCCCCATCCGCAGGCTGCTCGCCTGGATCGGCGTGCCGTTCGTGGCCGTCGACGCCCTCAGCCTGGCGGGCCCCGAATCCTTCGACCGAAACGTCCTGCGACCGTCGCTGATCGCGCTCTTCGCCTCGCAGTTGATCGTGTTCGTCGTCTTCCCGATCTACCGCAGGCGGCGCGGCAAGCTCACCGTCGTCGACGTGCTCCTGGCAGCGGGCGCGAGCGCGCTGATGGCATGGGGGCTCTACCAGGCGGTCGTCTCGACGGTCAGCACGTGACGGATCGAGCTACGACTCGCGCATGAACCCCTGGCGCGCGGCGCTCACGAGCGCCACCGCCTCGGGGAAGAGCACACGCATCGCGTCGCGCATCGCGGCCGCCTGCTCGTCGGCAGCGCCCTGCACGTCGATCTGCGCGAGCGCTGCCGCGGTGAGCTCGACGGCGGTGTTGAGGGTCAGCGTCGCAAACTGCTCTCGCTGGGCCTCTTGCACCGACTCCGCCTGCTGCTCCGCAAACTCGCGCAGGCCGCGGAGCAGATCCTCCGGGTCACCGCCGAACGGGAAACCGAATCCGCCTTCAGACATGCCGTCCACGTTAGCGCAGTTCGACGAGGTAGCCGCGCTCGACGTCCTGCGCGAATTCGTCGACCACACCGGCGGCGGAACGGATCGCTGCCGAGAAAGGCGACGACGTCTCGCCAAGCGCCCGCTCAAGCGCCACGGTCGCCGCGCCGATCCCGTCGAGGAACTCGGGCGTGGCGACTCTCGGCGGCGCGCCGATCACGCGTTCGAGCGCGAGCGCGGCCTCCTCGGCCGCCTCGATCCCCGGCGGCTGCTCGACCATGCGCACCTGGGCGAGTTGTGTCCGCAGCTGCTCGAGGTCGCCGCCGCCCGCCAGGTCGCCGGCGAGCTCGCACATGGCGACAATCGACGCCGTCGCCCGTACGTCGTCGCGCCGGCCGACCGGCTGAGCCTTGTCGTCGAGGACGATCCAGCGGCGCACCTCCTCGGCGCCGAGAGCAACGAGATAGAAGCGCCGGCCGTGCGAGGGCTCGGCGGCGAGCACACCCGCCACCTCGCCGTACGCCGCCGCCGCAGCTGCAATGTGCTCCAGTTCGTCCGCCAGGGCCATAGAGTCAAGCGTATGGATGCGAACGTCCTCTTTGCGCCACTCGGCCCCGGCTACGACCGCTGGGGCTCGGCGCTCACGTTCGGGCAGGACCCACGCTGGCGCCGCTTCCTCGTCTCACGGATCGAGGCCGCCCCAACCGACACGGTGCTCGACGTCGCGACCGGCACGGCGCTCGTCGCCCGCGAGCTCGTCCGGCAGAAGGACTGCTTCGTCGTCGGCGTCGACCAGAGCCCGGACATGCTCGCCGAAGGGCGCCGCCGAATCACACTCGCGGCAGCGACGCAGAAAGTGCGGCTACAGGAAGGCGACGCGCGCGCGCTCCCGTTCGACGACGGGCAGTTCGACGCACTCACGTTCACCTACTTGCTGCGCTACGTCGATGACCCGCCTGCGACGCTGCGCGAGCTGGCCCGGGTCGTGAAACCGGGGGGAACGATCGCCGGCCTCGAGTTCGGCGTGCCGCACGGCGTCTGGCGACCGCTCTGGGAGCTCTGGACGCGCGCCGGGCTGACCACCGCCGGCCGCCTGATCGGCAGCGGCTGGTACGAGGTCGGCGCCTTCCTGGGGCCGTCGATCAAGGGCCACTACCGCGAATGGCCGCTACCGCGCCTGCTGCAGGCCTGGCGTGAGGCGGGGATCGAAGACGTGCAGGCAAAGCGACTCAGCCTCGGCGGAGGCATCGTCACGTGGGGACGGAAGAAGAGATAAGGCCGGCGTACTACGCGCTCGGCCGGAGCGGCTGGCGTGGGTACGTGACGCTGCTGCATCCGCCGTACACGCTCTGGCATCTCTCGTACGTTGCGGTCGGCGCCTCGCTCGCGCCTCACTTCTCGCTCGACCGGCTCCTCTGGGGACTGCTCGCCTTCTTCCTCGCGATGGGCGTCGCTGCGCACGCGCTCGACGAGCTGAAGGGCAGGCCGCTGCGCACGGAGATCCCGCCGGCCGTCCTCGTTGCCGTCGCAGCAGCGAGCCTTGCGGCCGCGGCCGCGATTGGCGTCGGTGCAGCCATGGCCTGGGGCTGGGGGCTGCTCGCCTTCGTCGCTGTCGGGGCGGTGCTCGTTCCCGCCTACAACCTCGAGTTCGCGCTGCACACCGACTGGGGGTTCGCCCTCTGCTGGGGCGCGTTTCCGGCGCTGACGGGATTCTTCGTCGAGGCGCAGACGCTCCGCCTCGAGGCCGTCGCCGCCGCCGGCTACGCCTTCGCGCTCAGCCTCGCGCAGCGCACGCTCTCGACTCCGGTCCGCGCCGCACGCCGGGGCGGCGGGACGACAGCCGGCATCGAGCCGTTCGAGCGCGCGTTACGCCTGCTCGTGTGGGCCTCGGCGCTCCTGGCCGCCGCGCTCGTGGCGGCGCGCCTACGATGACATCGTGACCACGACCGCTCTCGTCGCCGTCGCCGCTGCGGGCGTCGCGGTGCTCGCCTTCGTCGCAAGCACGCTCGTGCTGCGCAAGATGCGCGCCCACCAGCGGCTGCTCGAACAGGAGATCGAGCATGGCAAGACCGCCTTCGACGAGGTGGTCGCTCGGGAGCTCGAGCAGCGCGCCGGGGACCTCGAGCGCACCCTCGCCCGCGCTCGCGCGGACTCGCTCTCGCAGCTCGCGGAAGAGGAACGGAAGATCGCTGACGAGCGGCGGCGCGATGTGGCCGAACGCGAGCGCGACGCGACCACGCAGCTCGGCGAACAGCTCGTCGCGGTGCAGACGGCCGTCGAGCAGCGGCTTGCCGAGTGGACGGCCGACGTCGAGAAGCTGCAAGAGAGCCTTGCCGACGAGCTCAAGCGCATCGATGCACGGCAGGAACAGCTCATGGCGGAGATCAGCTCCAAGGTCGGCCAGGACGCCGAGCGGCTGCAGGGCTCGGTGGAGGAGCAACGACAGCTCGTCGCCCAGCTCCGCGCCGACCTGACGCGTTCGGCGCGTGACGTGATGCAGCAGGCGAACACGGAGCTCGAGCAACACGCAGCCGAGCGGCGTCGTGCACTGCACGAGGTCGCCGATCGCCTGCGCAAGCGTGAGCGTGACCTGCAGGAGATCGTCGAGCGCGAAGGCAACGAGGCCACGCAGCGCATTCAGCTCGCGCTCGGCGATGTCGAAAGACGGCAGGTAGAGCAGCTGCAGCGCATCGTCGCCCGCGAGACGACGCGCTATGCGGAAGCCGCTGCGCAACAGTTTGACACCACGATCCGCGGCGCTCGCGAGGGAGCTGCGCGGCGGCTCGGTCGCGAGCTCGATCTCGCGGTCGAGCGCTTCGCGCGCGAAGCCGAGGGCGTACTGACGGAACGGCTCAATCACGTCAGCGACGCGGCGGCAAAACGCGTCGAGGAGCGTCTCGCGCTGCTGCGCGCGGCGCTCGAGCGCCAGCGCGACGATGCACTCGGATCGCTCGAGGAGCGAACACACCAGGTCGAGGCGGACCTGCGTGAGCGGCTGAACGAGATTTCAGCCGACGCCGAGTCGGAGCGCGCCGTGCTCGAGGCCCGCCTGCACGAGCTCGGACGCCGTCTGGACGAGCTGACCGCCCGTACCTAGGGCCGACACCACCGCTCATTCTGTGAGACCTTCTGACTGCTCTGTTTGGGCCTCCAAACTTTCGGAGGCAGGGTTCGTCTAGAAGAGAGCGAACACCCGCCCACCATGCCGCAGACCATCGAACAACCACAGTCGGAGCGCGAAAAGGTCGAATCGTGGCGTCTTCACGTGCTGATCGAAGCGGGCTATCCGCTGCCGCTCGCCGAGAAGCTCGCCCACTCGGAGGCCGACCTGCACACCGCGGTGGAGCTCACACGCTCCGGCTGCACGTTCGAGACGGCCGCCGAGATTCTCCTCTAGCGTATCGGCCTCGTGAAGGTCGAGGCGATGGAGGTCGACGGGCGGAAGGTGTACTCGGTCCGCAGCTTCAACAGCGGCGTCGCGCGCTATCTGAGCAAGCTGCCGACATTGTGGATCGAGGGCGAGGTGACGGAGCTTCGCCGGCAGCAGCGCTGGGCGTCGGTCTTCTTCACGCTCAAGGACCCGAACGAAGGGGCGACACTGCCGGTACAGATGCCGCGCGGCCAGTTCGACGCGCTCGAGTTGAACCTCGCCGAAGGCGAGCGCGTGCACGTGTTCGGGCTCGCGGAGCTGTACGAGCAGCGCGGCGAGCTGCGGCTGAAGGCGCTCACGATCGAGCGCTTCGGGATCGGAGCGCATCTCGCAGCGCTGGAACGCCTGAAGAAGACGCTTGCCGCCGAAGGTCTGTTCGAGGAGAGCCGCAAACGGGCCCTCCCCCGGTTCCCGCGGCTGATCGGCCTCGTCACCGGAAACGATGCGGCGGCAAAACGCGACGTGCTCACGCACATCGTGCAGCGCTTCCCTCCGGCGAACGTGGTCGTTGCAGAGACGTACGTGCAGGGTCCGCGCGCCGCCGCAGCGATCACCACGGCGATCGCCGACCTCTGCCGGCGCGGCGTCGACGTGATCGTGCTCGCGCGCGGCGGCGGCAGCTTCGAAGATCTGCTGCCGTTCTCCGACGAACGCGTCGTGCGCGCGGTCGCCGACTGCGCGGTACCGATCGTCTCCGCGGTGGGCCACGAGCAGGACACGCCGCTCTGCGATCTCGCGGCCGATGTACGCGCCTCGACGCCGACCGCCGCGGCACGGCTCGTCGTTCCCGATCTCGCCGAGCTGCGCGAGCAACTGGCACGCACAAGGAACGACCTCCACCGCGGCGCGAAACAGACGGCCGGGCGCTCCGGGCAGCGGCTCATGAGCGCGCGCGACCGTCTTGCGCGCGCTCCACTCCTCGCGATCGAGCGCCGGCGCGGGCGAATCGACACCGTCCACGCACGGCTCGGCGCGCTGAGCCCGCTTGCGACCCTGGAACGCGGTTACGCGATCGTGCATCGCGGCGACGAGGTTGTGCGCTCGGCCGCGCAAGTCCGTGCCGGTGACGCGATCGGCGTGCGCGTCGCCGAGGGCGCGTTCGGAGCGACCGTTGACTGAGCTGACTTTCGAGGAGGCCCAGCGGGAGCTCGAGACGATCGTCGAACGGCTCGAGCGTGGCGACGCAGGCGTCGACGAGCTGACGAAGCTCTGGGAGCGCGGCGAGGAGCTCTACCGCATCTGCGCGGCGAAGCTCGACGTGGTTCAGGGCAAGATCGAAGAGCTAGCCAAACTCGACGATGCCGCGGGCTAGCTCCTCTCCGAGTCGCACAAGATCCTCGCCGGCGAGCGCGCGGCGACCCGACAGCGCATGCGCCTGCACGCTGCCTTCGACGATGCCGCCGAAGAGCTCGCACGGCACTCCAAGCCGCTCACACCGGCGCACGACGGCACCGGGCGCTTTGCCTTCGAGGGTGGTCAGGTCCACCGTCCCCTCGCCGGTGACGACGAGATCGGCCCGGCGGGCGCGCTCGTCGAAGCCGATCAGGTCGAGGACGAGCTCGGCACCGTCGACGAGTTCTCCGCCGAGCGCGGCGAGCGCGGCGCCGAGCCCCCCACCGGCACCCGCGCCCGGCAGGTCGCGGTAGGCCGCAAGCTCGTCGAGCGACGCGAGCTTCGCCTCGAGCTGCTCGACGACCGGAGCGGTCGCACCTTTCTGCGGGCCGAAGACGCGGGCCGCGCCTCGCTCGCCGAGCAGCGGGTTGCGTACGTCACAGACCACGCGCATCGGCACGTTTCGCAGCCAGCTGCCCACCACGCCGCGCATCCCGATGCCGCCGTCGACGGTGGCCGTCCCTCCGATGCAGACGAGCAGGGCGGCCGGCTGCGCCGCAAGTGTTGCGAGCAGGAGCTCGCCGAGGCCGAGGCTCGTCGCCCGGAGCGGATCGAGCTCTTCGAGCCGCAGCTGCGGCAGCCCGATCGCCTGCGCCGACTCCACCACCGCGGTTCCGTCGTCGAGCAGCAGCCACTCCGCCGCGGTGGGACGGCCCAGCGCGTCGCTGACCACGGCCGTGTGCCAGGTGCCGCCGAGCGCGGCAGCGAGCACCGCCGCCGTGCCCTCGCCGCCGTCCGCGACCGGCGCTTCGTCCACCTCGACGCCCGCGACCCGGCGCATCCCTGTGCCGAGCAGCGACGCCGCCTCGAGGGGCGACAGGACCCCTTTGAGGCTAGCCGGCGATGCGAGAGCGAGCACGCCCGGACTCCGGATCGACGATCTCGGCCACCGCCTCGGCGGGCGCGTCCTCGAACGCCTTGAGCATCGCGTACGAAATGCCTTCGCGCGCCAGGAAGATCAGGCCGACGCCGACGCCGACCGAAGCCTCGATCGCCTGCAGCCCGATCCCGAAGGCAAACCCACGGGCGTACGGAACGCCGTAGTTGACGAGAGGCAAAGCAACGGCGATCTGCACGAGCCCGAAGTTGCCAGGCCACAGTGGGAAGATCGTCGCGACGTTGATCAGCACGAGCACGAGACCCGCTGCCGCGATCTGCTCGTGGATGTGGAACGCGTACATCGCCGACCAGACGGCGAGCAGCTGGCAGAACCAGCCGGCGAACTGAAACGCCGCAGCGGTCGCCGCCGACACCGGCGACCGCATCACCGCGAGCCCCTGGCGCGCGCGCGCGAGCAGCTGTCGCACGGGCCCGAGCCCTTCGAGCGCGTCCCGGTGCGCTCGGCGCGCGAGCAAGATCGCGGCGACGAACAGGGCAACCCCGAGCGCCAGTACGACGGCGATCGACGTCAGGGCCCAGCCGGGAATCTTCGCGGCAAGCAGCACCCAGATCACGAGCGCCGTCGCCGGGAACACGTCGAACATGCGATGTGCGAACACAGAGCCGATCAGCGTCGCGGTCGTGCCCCTGGGGCCGGAGACGCGCCGCCGCAGCACCGCAACGCGCGCGAGCTCGCCGACCCGGCCGGGCAGCACCGCATTTGCGAAGAGGCCGACCGAGAACGCAGAGAAGACGGTGGGGAAGCGTGGATACGGCGGGTCGAGCGATTGCTTGATCGTCGTGTCCCACGCGAGCGCACGGGCAAGCACCGACAGCAGGTTGAGCCCGATGGCCGCGAACACCCACTGCCAGCTCACGATCGTGAACGCGTCGTTGACAAGCTGCCAGTCGGGACCGCGGAAGATGAACAGCGCCACCGCGGCGGCCAGCAGGGGCAGCACGAGCAGGAACCGCCAGCGGCGGTCGTGCAGCATCAGGCGGTGACTTCCCGATAGATCTGCTCGAGCCGCTGCGCGATGTCGTCCCACGCATAGTTCGCGACGGCGTGCACCCGTGCAGCGCGGCCCATCTCGACACGTCGCGGTTCGTCGGAGAGCACGTCGATGACCGCCGCCGCCAGAGCCTTCGGGTCGTTCGGCGGCACGAGGCGCCCCGTTCCGGGCGCCGCAACCGCGGCGTAGCCGGGAATGTCGGAGGCGACCGCGGGCGTCGCACAGGCAAACCCTTCGGCGAGCACGAGCCCGAAGCTCTCGCCGCCGAGCGCGGGCGACACCAGCAGCTTCGCACGGGCGAGCTCGTGGGTACGCACCTCGTTGGGCACGATCCCGAGCACGTCGATTCCGGCCTCGCCGACGCGGATGCGCGCGTTCAGCAGGCGGTACTGCAACGGGTCGGTGCCGATCAGCCGCAGGCGCGCGCCGGTCGCCGCGTGGATTTCGGGCCACGCGCGCAAGAGGACCGGCAGCCCCTTGCGTGCGTCGTGGCGGCCGACGAACACAACCGCATGGTCGCGGTCGGCCGGGTCGGCGTTCTCGGGGATCAGCACGCCGTTCGGGATCACCCGGTAGTCGTCGGGGATGAAGCGCGAGGCAGACTCGGCGGCCATCGGCGACACGGCGATGCGCGCGTCGACACGGTCCATCAGGAATCCCCAGAAATGCATAGCGGGGGCCATCCAGCCGAGGTTGCCGTGCGCGTGATGTGTGGCCACGATCGGGCATTGCGCCGCCGTGAGCACGGCGACGCAAATGGCCGGAGTCATCGGTTCGTGCAGATGCACGACGTCGAATTGCTCCTCGTCGAGGACACGCCTGATGCGCGGCATGGTTCTGGGCGAAAGGACGATATTCGGGAGCGACCCGTTGGCCGGCACGACCACCGAGCGGCCGACCGCGATGATCCCCTCGGGCAGCGGGCCATGGCGCCCGCTGCGCGGGTGCAGGAACCGCGTGAGGTTTCCGGGCGGGTCGTTGCCCATGATGAGCTTGACGTCGTGGCCGCGGAGGCGCAGTGCAGCCGCCTGGTGCTCGGAGTGCTCGACGACACCTCCCCAGTACGACCACGAGAACGGGACGACGATGCCGATCTTCATCGTCCCGCTCCGGCAACGGCGAAGGCGTGTTCGAGCCGCTCGGCGCCGAGCTCGAGCGTCTCGTCTTCGACGGCGAGCGACAGACGCGCCCAGCCGGTGCCGCTCGGGCCGAAGCCTTCGCCGGGCGCGACGGCGATGCGGTGCTCGAGGAGCAGCGTCTCGGCCGTCAGCCCGTCGGGCAGCCGCAGCCAGACGAAGAACGTTCCCTCGCACACGGGTGAGCCGGGCACCGCCGCGGCGATGCGATCTCGGCGGCGCTCATAGTCGGCGACGCGCGCGGCAACCGAGTCCTGGGGCCCTTCGAGCGCCGCGACCGCCGCGTGCTGCAACGGCTCGAAGATGCCCACGCGGCTGTGGTCGTTCAGCAGGTTGATGCGTTCGACGATCTCCGCGTTGCCGACAACGAACCCGATCCGCCAGCCAGCCATCCCGTAGGTCTTCGACATCGACCACATCTCCACACCCACGTCCTTCGCACCAGGTGTAGAGAGGAAGCTCTGAGGCCGGCGCCCGTCGAAGACGATGTCGATGTACGCGGCGTCGTGAACGATGGCGCCGCCGGTGCGCTCGGCCCAGCGCACGGCGCCTTCGAACGTGCCGGGTGAGACACAGACAGCACACGGGTTCGACGGATAGTTGAGATAGAGCGCCGCGGCGGCAGGCGCGCCGTCGAGATCGGGCGACCAGCCGTCGCCGGAACGCAGCGTCACGGTCTCGAGCTGCGCGCCGGCGAACGCGGGGCCCGACGGATAGTCGGGGTAGTACGGATCGGGCAGCAGGATTCGGTCGCCCTCATCGGCGAGCGACAGCGCGAGCTCGACGATCGCGGTCTTCGTGCCCGGGATGAGCGCGATCTCACGCTCGGGGTCGAGCTCGACGCCGTAGACGTCGCGATAGCGGCCGGCGAGCGCCTCCTTGGTGCGGGCAAGGCCCCGGATCGGCGCGTACCCATGCACGTTGGCGCGCGCAGCCCCTGTGGAGAGCGCCTCGACGACATGCGGCGGCGGCCCCACCTCGGGGTTGCCGCGACCCAGGTCGACGAGCGGCGGGCCGCCGGCCGCCGCGGCAGCAGCGACACGGCCGAGAAGCGCGACGAAGTACTGCTGCGGCAGCCGATCCAGGCGTTTGGGTCTGGCGCGCACCTGGTGGGACTCTAACTAGATGGTTTCGATCAACCATCTAGATGGTTGATCGGTAATTGCCGTTGTTGCGGGGAGGGTCTGTACCAAGCAGTGTGGTCGACGCGACCGGGGTCAAGGCCGGTGGGCCTTGGCGGCGGGCGCGGCGGGCGCACTGCGCCGTGTGCAGGCCCCCAGCCGCGACGGCGCTGAATTACCGATCAACCATCTAGGGTGCCCTCGTGAATCTCATCGAAGCGCTCGCGGGCGGCATCGGGCCACGCACGGCAGGCAGCGAGGCCGCAGCCGCTGCGGCGGACGTGGTCGGTGAGGCATTCCGGCAACTCGGCCTCGAGGTGCGCTTCCAGGAGTTCCCCCTGGTGGGCTACGAAGCAGACGAGCCTTTGCTCGAGGTGGAGGGCGAGCAGTGGGAGGCGGGCCCGTGCATGTACGCACACGCATTCGACGGCGAGGGCACCGTGTGGCGGATCGGCGACTCGACCGCGCCCGTCGGCGACGGGCGCCTACCGAACTTCGCCGTCGTCGATGCGACCGGTCGAGAGGTCGCGCGGCTGCTGACCAGTCCGTTCTCGACCGGCGCGATCCCGTTCATGTCCCCCCACGTTCACATCACCACGCCGCCGACGGCGTTCGTCTCGCGCAACGACTCGCAACGCCTCGAGGACGGGGCGCGCGTACGGCTGAAGGTGGGTGGGCGTTTTCTGCCGGGACGAACCGAGCGGAACGTGATCGCCGACTTGCCGGGCCGCAGCGACAAGCACGTCGTGGTCGGCGCACACTTCGACTCGGTGTGGCGTGGCCCCGGGGCGGTTGACAACGCTTCGGGAGTGGAAGGCGTGCGGCGAATCGGCGAGGCGCTCGTGGGCCGCGAGCTCGAGTGCGGCGTGCGTCTCGTGGCGTTCGCGGCTGAAGAGATCAAGCTGACGGGCTCGCGGTATTACACCGATGAGGCGAAGCTGCGGGGTGAGCTGGACCAGATCGCCGGCATGGTGAACCTCGACTGCATCGCCCACGGCGAGAAGCTGAACGTGCTCGCATCGCCTGATGCGCTGCTCGGCCGGGCCACGGCGGTGGCGCGCAACCTGGGCTTGCTCGACCGCTACGAGCTCGTCACCGGGCCCGCAACGGGCGGCATCGATTCGCACTGGTTCGCAGAGAACAAGATCCCGGCGGTGACCTTGCTGCACTTCCCCTACGACGAGTACCACCTCACCTCGGACCTGCCGGCTCTCGTCGACGAGCGCCGCTTCGAAGACGCGGTGGCTCTGGGCCTCGCACTCGTCGAGTCGCAGGCTGCCGAGCCCATCTAAAGTCAGCGCATGTTCGAAGAAGGACTTGCCGAGCTCCACACGCATCTCGGCGGGTCCGTGGCCTCCGACATCATGTGGAGCCTGGCGCACGAGCAGGGGATGGCGCTGCCGACGCGCGACTACTGGGAGTTCGACCGGATGGTGACGGTGTCGGACCCGCGCGGTGTGCCGGATCTCGACTCGCTCGACCAGATCTACCACCTGGTGGAGCTGATCCAGTCGTCGCCGATCGCCGTTGAGCGCAGCGTCCACGCGGCGATCGGTGGTGCGTACCGCTCGCAGCGCATCACGACGCTCGAGTTGCGCTTCAACCCGATGAAGCGCAACCGCGGCGGGGAGCGCGACCTCGATCACATCATCCTGGCGGCCATCCGCGGCCTCGATCTGGCATCGCTCGAGTATCCGCAGGTGAGCGCGGGCCTCATCCTGATGATGGACCGCACCTTCTCGATCGAGCAGAACATGGTGATCATCGAGAAGGCGATCAGGTACCAGCCGCGCGGCGTCGTCGGTGTCGACATTGCCGGGCCCCGGCCGCACGGGGCGCGTTACGACTACACGCAGATTCGCGAGCACGTCGAGCTCGCACGGGACGCCGGTCTCGGCGTGACGATCCACGTCGGCGAGGAGGGGGGCGAGCACGGTGTGGAGGAGGTTCGTGAGGTCGTCGAGTCACTCCAGCCCGATCGTCTCGGCCACGGCATCCTTGCAACCCGCGACCCGTCGCTGATGGAGGCGATCCGCGCGGCAGACATCACGCTGGAGATCTGTCCCACGTCGAACCTGTTGACCAAGGCGCTTGCCGGCGAGGACGAGGTGCGCACGACGTTCCGGACGTTCGTCGAGCACGGCGTGCCGTTCACGATCGCCACCGACGGCCCCGAGATGATGCGCACGCATCTGCGCGACGAGTTCGACCTGCTGCTCCGCATCGGCGCGCTCGACGCGAGCGAGCTACGCGCGGCGAACGAGCGCGGTCACGACGCGTCGTTCGTGTCGCGCCGTGCGCACGCCAACACCTGACAGCGGATACACCCTTTGGCCGATAGAGCGCCGGAGATGTCGCTCGTAGCCTCTGCCGCATGCAGGCACTTCGAGACTCTTCTGGGATCACCGATCGGCAGCGCCAGGTAATCGAATTGATCGCACAGGGTCTGTCGAACGACGAGGTCGGGCACGAGCTCGGCATTTCGCCGCGGACGGCGAAAGCGCACTGCGACGTGCTCAGGCAAAAGCTCGGCGTTCCACGCAGAAGGCAGATCCCGGTTGCGTTCCGGTTGCTGACGGGAGAAGACCCGTTGGCAAACCGACTGGAGTCGGCGCGAGCCGACAACGGGGGCTGACGGCGAAGCGGCGTCCGCGGCGACACCCTCGGCCGCGGACGCCCAGCCCCTTTGCATTTCTCAGGGAGTGGCGTACCGTTGATCGCGGCGAGCGGCGCGCCTCGGGACGAGGGCAGGCAGGCATGACCGCAAGTAGCACCGCAGAATCAAGCAGAAGTCGTAGAGAACGTCGCATCATCGAGCGTCCGCGTCTGATCAAGATGCTCGACGAGTGCGAAGCACGGGTGATCGTGCTGCTTGCCCCTGCCGGCTACGGCAAGACGACCCTGGCCCGCCAGTGGGCGAAGACCCTCAACGGCGCAATCTGGGTGACACTCACGCCCGCGCACCGCGACGTTGCGAGGCTTGCCGAAGATCTCGCAGCCGGCGTAGACCGTCTTGGCGGAGATGCTTCGCAGTTCATCAGCCGGTATCTGCGCGCTCGAAGCAATCCCCAGCGAGCCGCACGAGACATCGGTTCGGCTCTTGCCAACGAAATGAGCAGTGCGAGAGCGCAGTGGCTCGTTGTCGACGACTACCACGAGATTGGCGACTCGGTCGAAGTGGCCGATCTGATCTCGGCCCTTCAGGAGCAATCGACCGCCCGGTTCCTGGTTTCGTCGCGCGCACGCCCGAGTTGGGCAACGCGACGACGCTCGCTTTACGGCGACATCGACGAAGTCTCACGCGAGGATCTCGCGATGGACGAACGCGAGGCAACGCTCGTCCTCGGCCGCCGGCCCGACCTGCGCGAGCTCGTCACACAAGCCGAAGGTTGGCCCGCCGTGCTGGGGCTTGCCGCGAGCACGAGCGGGCTTCGACCGCCCGGCGGTGCGATGCCAGACGAGCTGTACAACTACATCGCCGAGGAGCTGTATCAGTCGATCCCGGAAGCGATGCGGACACAGCTGCTTCACCTGGCACTGGTCCCAGAGCTGACGCAAGACGCTGCATCGGAACAAATCGGCCCGGAGGCACAGGAGGTCATCGACCACGCGCGCGAGGTCGGTTTCCTCTCGACGGACCAAGTTGCCGAGCTCCATCCGTTGATCAGAGAGTTCCTGCTTCAGAAGCTGTCCGAGAACTCCGACGCTCAAGACGTAGCGCGGAAGGCGGTCTGGATTTCGGCGGAGCGAGGGCGCTGGGACCGGTCGTTCGAACTGATCCTCCGCTTCGATCTCACCGACATGATCGAGCCGGTGCTCGAGATCGCCTACAAGCCACTTGTTCGGTCCGGGCATCTCGAGACGCTGGCGACGTTCGCGGCGAACGTACGCTCGCGTCACCGGGTTCACCCGGTCGTCATCGACCTCATTGACGCCGAAGTTGCTCTTCGCGACGGGGCGTTCCCGCTGGCAGTCAGCTTGGCGGATCGTGTGCGAGCACGCCTTGCTCCAGCACACCCACTCGTCTCGCGTGCAAACGCGATCGTTGGCCAAGCCTCGTATTCTCAAGCCGACCTCGCGACGGCCGAACCTGCCTATCGCAGTGCCCAGGAGACCGCCTGCGATGACCAGGACCAAGCCGAAGCACTCTATGGATGGGCCCTGGCGTCGATCCAGGGCGAAGGCGTGAATCCAACGGCTGTCCTCGAGAAGCTCGCCACGCGGCGCCACGCATCCGCTCTCGATCTCGTGCGCTACGGGACAGTGGAAATTGCGGCACGCCGCTTCGGAGTCGGGCTTGCCGCACCCCTGGGGTTCGAGGAGATGCTCCACGCGTTGCCTCACGTGGAAGATCCGCGCGGACGAAGCTCTCTCATCTTCTCACTCACGTACGCGCGGGCATTGATGGCCGAGTACCGGGAAGCCTTTCAGCTCGCCGAGCAACTTCAGGCCGATATCGAAGCATTCGACCTCGAGTTCGCACGACCGCACAGCAACTGGAACCTCGCATTCGTCAGCCTCGGGCTCCGGCGATTCGGAGCCGCAGAGCAGTTCCTGCAGTTGCTCGAGGATGCAAACTGCCGACGGCCGGTCGACTATCACGTGCTCAACGCGCGGATCCTCCGTGCCAGGCTTGCACTCCAGACCGGCGAGCTCGACCGTGCACTCGAGCTGGTTCAGATTCCCGCCACGGAGATCACGCTGCCGTCCCTCCAGGGGGAATACCTCGCCACTCGCGCCATGACGTTCGCCGTCGCAGGAGATCAACGACGATCAGCGACAGCTGCCACCGAGGCGACAGGACGCAGTAACGCGATCGAGGTGAAGGTTCTCGCAACCGCGGCCCGCGCCATCAGCAGCAGCTCGACGACGCGGGAACGAGACTGCAGCGCGCTCTTCGAACTGGCTCGGAGCCTTGGAATCTGGGACCCTGTCGTGACCGCGTTGCGCTGCTCTCCGGTTCTCAGCGAACTGGCCGCGAGCATGGCCGAAACCAGGCCTGACCTCGAACGGCTCTACGAGCGTTCCAACGACCTTGCGCTCGCCCGGCGCGCCGGAATCAGAACGCGCTCGGCCCGGTCGCCCGAGGACATCTTGTCTCCGCGCGAGCTCGAGGTCCTGGGCCTGTTGGCGCGAGGATTCCGAAACCGCGAGGTTGCAAATGCGCTTGTGATTTCGGAGTCCACCACCAAGGTCCACGTACGACATATCCTCGAGAAGCTCGGAGTGCGAACTCGCGCTGAGGCGGTGGCGCGATTCAACCTGTTCGAGGCCTAAGAACTCTAAGCAGACAGGGCAGCCGGCTCG
>Ga0307374_10004294_pt1 | contig 23780 bp, 23 predicted proteins | sample OX3MG_FD_202532 | JGI IMG/M metagenome (GOLD analysis project Ga0307374, IMG submission 202532) | Soil microbial communities from Risofladan, Vaasa, Finland - OX-3 | ecosystem: Environmental > Terrestrial > Soil > Coastal area > Acid sulfate soil | place: Finland: Risofladan, Vaasa | collected... | reverse complement strand
TGCGCGTGCTCACACCTGAAGAACGGGCGACGCTCATCGCTGCGAATGACGGCGCTGGCCTCCGGTTCGACATCCACCTTCAGGGCGAGCGTGAGACCGTCTTCTTCGACTGCTGACGGGCTCGTGGACCAGCTCTTCGGCAGCGCGGACGTGGATGACGCAGCCGGGGACGTGGCCTGGCTGCAGGCGATGCTCGACGCGGAGGCGGCGCTCGCGGGCGCCGAGGCGGCCGCGGGGCTCGTCCCCGCCGAGGCTGCCGCGGAGATCACGTCCGCGTGCCGTGCCGAGCGCTTTGACATCGCGGACATCGGACGCCGTGCCGTCGCGGCGGGCAACCCGGCGGCACCGCTGGTCAGCGACCTGGTCGCCGCGGTCTCACCCGCCACGCAGCGATATGTCCACCTGGGCGCGACCAGCCAGGACATCATCGACACCGCGCTCTCACTCATCGCGCAGCGCGCGCTCGATCTCATCCTCGCGGACCTGCGAGACGCGGCTACCGCGTGCGCGGCTCTCGCCGCGACCCATCGCGAGGCGCTGATGACGGCGCGCACCCTGTTGCAGCCCGCGGTTCCCACGACCTTCGGTCTCAAGGCCGCGGGGTGGCTGGTGGCGATCGATGAAGCACGCGAGCTGCTCACTCATGTCAGATCGGAACGCCTTGCGGTGCAGCTGGGCGGCGCGGCGGGAACGCTGGCACCGCTCCGCGAGTCAGGTGCCCGCGTGGTGCACGGATTCGCGGAGCGACTCGGGCTGGCTGAGCCGGTGATGCCGTGGCACACGGACCGCACACGCAGTGCGGAGCTTGCCGCCGCACTGGGGACCGCGATCGGCGTGCTCGGGAAGATCGCGCGCGACGTCACGCTGCTCGCGCAGGCGGAGGTCGCCGAGGCCCGCGAAGGCGGTGATGCCGAGCACGGGACGTCGTCGACGCTGCCGCAGAAGCACAACCCGGTCAGAGCCGTGCTCGTCATCGCCGCGGCGGAGCGAGCACCGGGGCTGGTCGCGACCGTGTTCCACGCGATGGTGCAGGAGCATGAACGGGCCACCGGCGCGTGGCATGCCGAGTGGGAGACGGTCCGTGCACTGCTCCGTCTCGCAGGTGGTGCCGGCCGTCACGCAGCCCGGTTGCTGAGCACCCTGTCCATCGATCCGGCGCGGATGGCCGAGAACCTCGGGTCGGACGGCGGGTTGGTGATGGCCGAGAGCCTCGCCGGCGTGCTGGCGGTACGGAGCGGACGCGGGGCGGCGCGAGACATCGTCCGGCGCTGCAGCGACGAGGCCGCGCAGCGTCACGTCGCGTTCGCCACCGTGGTCGCGACCGACCCGGCGGTGTGCGGTCATCTGACCGCGGCGGAGATCGCTGCGGCGCTTGACCCCGGCGCATACCTCGGTTCGGCGCAGGAGTTCATCAGGCGTGCGGAACGCGCGCACGCCGCCATCGAGGTGTCGGGGTGACGGTCGCACTCGCGTACACCATCCTCGGGGACCGGAGCCGGCCGGTGCTGGTGATGAGCAGCTCGCTCGGAACCACGCGGTCGATGTGGGAACCGCAGCACCCGTTGCAATCCGAGTACTGCCTGCTCCTCTACGATCACCGCGGTCATGGTGAGTCGCCGGCCCCGAACGGCCCGTACAGCATTGACGATCTGGGCAACGACGTCATCGCGCTGCTCGACGATCTCGGTGTCGAGTCCGCGTCCTTCTGCGGTCTGTCGCTCGGCGGCATGGTGGGGCTCTGGCTCGCGTCGCATCATCCGCAGCGCATCGAACGTCTCGTCGCGATGTGCGCGCTCGCGCGTCTGGAGCCGGTGAGCCGGTACAGCGAGCGAGCGCTCGCGGTGCGCGCCGGTGGCCTCGAGTCGATCGCCGCAGACGTCGTGTCGCACTGGTTCACACCGGCGTTCCTCGCGCGGGATCCAGCGACGGTCAGCCGTCTCACGCGAGAGCTGGCGGGGCTGTCCGCGGAGGGATATGCCGGCTGCTGCGATGCGATCGTCGCCTGCGATCTGCGTCATCGGATACATCGGATCGATGCGCCGACGCTGTTGATCGCCGGGGCGGATGACCCGATCGTGCGACCTTCGGCGGCGGTGCTCTTCGGCGCGTCGTTCCGCGACGCGAGCGTCGCCGTCGTGCCGGACGCCGCGCACCTCGTCAACATCGAGCAACCCGACATCGTCAGCAGACTGGTCCGCGAACATCTGGCTGAAGAGCGGGGTGAGACCTGATGGCGGACGACCTCCGAGAGCAGGGGATGACGACCCGCCGCGAGGTGCTCGGAGACGCGCATGTCGACCGGGCGATGCGTGACGCGAACGCGTTCACCAACGACTTCCAGGAGCACATCACGCGCTACGCGTGGGGTGCGGTCTGGGCGCGACCGGGGCTGGATCGCCGGACACGCAGCTGCATCACCGTGGCGATGCTGGCCGCACAGGGCAACGAGCACGAGCTGGAGATGCACATCCGTGCCGCACTGCGAAACGGGGTCACCGCCGACGAGCTGAAGGAGGTGCTCCTGCAGGTTGCCGTGTACGCGGGTGTGCCGCGCGCGAACCGTGCCTTCAGCATCGCCCGTGGTGTGCTCGACGCCGGCGGTGCGCCGCAGCCCGCGCCCAGCGAGCCGGCATGACCGACTCGCGCGCGGAGCATGCGGTTGGAGCGGACTTCGTGCAGTCGCTCGCGCGCGGCCTTGCGGTGATCCGTGCTTTCGACGCTGAGCACCCCGAGCTCACGCTCAGCGACGTTGCTCGCGCAGCCGGGTTGACACGTGCCTCGGCGCGCCGCTTCCTGCGCACGCTCACCGAGCTCGGCTACGTGCGCAGCAACGGCCGTCTGTTCGCGTTGCGTCCGCGCGTCCTCGAGCTCGGATACGCATACCTCTCGAGCCTCAGCCTGCACGAGGTCGCGCAGCCGCACCTCGAGCGCCTCGTCGCGACGCTGCGCGAGTCCTCGTCGGTCTCGGTCCTCGACGCCGACGATGTCGTCTACGTCGCCCGCGTCCCGACCCGGCGGATCATGACGATCACCATCAGCGTGGGCACGCGCTTCCCCGCGTATGCAACGTCGATGGGGCGCGTGCTGCTCGCCGGGCAGAGCGACGAGTGGCTCGACGGCTACTTCGCGTCTGTGGAGCTGCGCCGCCTGACAGCGCGCACCGTCACCGACGTCGACGCGCTGCGTGCCGAGCTGTTGCTCGTGCGGCGTCAGGGGTGGTCCTTCGTCAACGAGGAGCTCGAAGAGGGATTGCGCGCCATCGCCGCCCCCATCCACGACCTCTCGGGGCGTGTCACCGCCGCGGTCAACGTGTCGTCACCTGTGAGCCGTGGAAGCCCGGATCTCGTGCGCGAGGAGTTCCTTCCACACCTGCTTGCAGCGGCGCGCGGCATCGAGGAGGACCTCCGCCACAGCAGCAACGGATCGCGCTAGCGTCTCGAGCATGCCAGTCCAGCGAGTCGGTGACATCGACATGTACTACGAGTTCCATGGAGCAGGGGATCCCGTGGTGCTGATCGGTGGTCTCGCCAACGACCTCTCGGAATCGGAGCAGCTGATCGCGAGGCTTGCGCGCACCAACCGTGTGCTCGCGTTCGACAACCGCGGCGCGGGACGCACCGACAAGCCGGACGTCCCGTACTCCATCGAGATGATGGCCGAGGACACCGCCGGGCTCATGCGGGCACTGGGTATCAGCGCAGCGACCGTCCTCGGCATCTCGATGGGAGGCAAGATCGCGATGCAGCTGACGCTCGAACATCCGGAGCTGGTGGCACGCCTGATCCTCGTGAGCACGTCCGCGACCGCGCGACCGGACAACGGGCCGACGCGCATGGAGATGCTCATGTTTCTCGCCAGCTTCCTCTTCCGCGGCAAGTACCCACAGCCGGCATTTGCGCGCGAGCGCCAGCGCCAGGCGTCGCGCGTGTTCGAGTGCATCGACCGCCTGGATGAGATCCAGGTGCCCGCGACGATCATGCACGGTCGCAATGACTGGATCGCCCCGTTGCGCCGGGCCGAGGAGATGCGCCAGGGTATCGCGCGCTCGCAGCTGGTGACGTTCCGCGGTGGCCATCTCTTCTTCATGCGCAAGGAGCGCAAGTGGTTCTTCGACTCCCTCGACTCGGCGCTGACCTTCGGGGACCCGGTGAAGCTGGCATGACCACCCGGATCGCCCTGCTGCGCGGGATCAACGTCGGGCGCAACAAGCGGATCGCCATGGGGGATCTGCGCGCGATGATCCAGTCGCTCGGATACGAGGATGTTCGCACCCACATCCAGAGCGGCAACGTGATCTTCGTTGCCGGCGCGGGAAAGGACACGACGCTGGAGCAGCACATCTCGGCGGGTATCAGGACGACGTTCGGCATGGACGTTGCCGTGATGGTCCGAACCGCGGCCGAGATCGCGTCGGTCGTCGATTCGAATCCGTTCGTCGCGCGCGGCGCCGAAACGCGTGAGCTGCACGCGACCTTCGTCGCCACGGCACCACCCGCCGCGAAAATCGATACTGTCGACCGCGATGCGTGCGCTCCGGACGAGTTCGCGGTCGGCGACCGCGTGATCTACATGCGTCTGCGCAACGGCATCATGGGGTCTCGCCTGCCCGACTGGGACAAGGTGCTGGGAGTACAGACGACGACGCGGAACTGGAACACGACCGTGCGGCTTCGCGACCTGACGGCGTGATCGCCACATGACGTTCTTCGTCGTGCTGCGCCGCACGGGCCCGGCGTGGAGGGAGGGCCGTCCGCTGGAAGAGCAGTCCGGTTGGACCGAGCACGCCGCGTTCATGGACGGGCTCGTCGCATCCGGGTTCGTGGTGCTCGGGGGGCCGCTTGGTGACGAGCACCGGGTTGTCCTCGTCGTCGACGCCGAGTCCGAGGACGCGGTGCGCAAGACGCTGGTGCGCGATCCCTGGGACCAGACGCACCTTCGCATCGACACCGTCGATCGCTGGACGATCCGCCTCGACGGACGCCGAACCGGACCGGCTTAGCCCCGTCGCTCGGGCCTCCACCGGCTGTGATGGGTGCGGATCTCGCCTTCGCGGATGAGCTGCAACCTCGGTTTGGGACCGTCGGTGCGCCCTGATTGCGGCTTGCGGCTCCCGGCCTTGAACGGATCCGGCCAGTCGACGCCGGGACCCGAATAGCCCTGATCGGCGGCCGCATGCAGCGTCCACTGCGGGTCGTACAGGTGCGCGCGGGCGAGCGCGCAGAGGTCCGCTCGGCCGGCGAGCACGATCGAGTTGACGTCGTCATACGACGAGATGACACCGACGGCGATCGTCGCGATCCCGACCTCGTTGCGGATGCGGTCGGCGTATGGCGTCTGGTACGACCGGCCGAAGGCCGGCCGCTCGTCCTTCAGCACCTGTCCGGACGAGACGTCGATCGCGTCGGCGCCGTGCGCCGCGAACGCACGGGCGATCTCGACCGCATCGTCGGCGTCGATGCCTCCCTCGTACCAGTCGGTTGCGGAGATGCGCACGGTCATCGGCTTGCGCGGTGGCCAGACGGCGCGTATGGCGTCGAACACCTCGAGCGGATAGCGCATGCGGTGATCGAGCGACCCGCCGTACGCGTCGGTCCGCTGATTGGTGATGGGCGAGATGAAGCTCGACAGCAGGTACCCGTGCGCGCAATGCAGCTCGAGGAGATCGAAGCCGGCGCGGTCCCCGGTCTCGGCGGCCGAGACGAACTGCTCGCGGATCGCGTCCATCTCCGCGGTGCTGAGCTCGCGTGGCACCTGGTTGAGCGGCGAGTACGCGAGGGCTGAAGGCCCCACGACCTCCCAGTTGCTGTCCGGGAGCGGCTCGTCGATGCCCTCCCACATGAGCTTGGTCGAACCCTTCCGCCCCGAGTGGCCGAGCTGCAGGCCGATGTGCGCGCTCGTGCGCTCGTGCACGAACTCGACCACGCGCCGCCAGGCCACCTCGTGCTCGGGGCGGTACATGCCGGCGCATCCGGGCGTGATGCGTCCCTCCGCGGAGACGCACACCATCTCCGTCATCACCACGCCCGCGCCGCCGAGCGCCTTGCTGCCGGTGTTGACGAGGTGAAAGTCGTTGGGCATCCCGTCGGTCGCCGAGTACATGTCCATCGCCGAGACGATCACGCGATTCTTCAGCTCGAGCCCGCGAAGGTTGAACGGCTGAAACATCGGTGGCGCATCGGGTCCGGCGTGTCTGCCGACCTCACGCTCCACGCGTGCGTCGAACCACGCGTCGACGCGGGCGACGAACTCCGGGTCGCGGAGGCGCAGGTTGTCGTACGTGACGCGTCTGCTTCGCGTCAGGATGTTGAACGCGAACTGGAGCGGGTCCTGATGCACGTACTGGCCGAGGTTCTCGAACCACTCGAGGCTCGCCTGTGCGGCGCGCTGTGTCGAGACGACCACCGGTTTGCGCTCGGCTTCGTATGCCGCCAGCGCGTCCGCGATGCCAGGCTGCTCGTGCAGGCATGCGGCGAGTGCGAGCGCATCCTCCATCGCGAGCTTCGTACCCGAACCGATCGAGAAGTGCGCGGTGTGCGCTGCGTCGCCGAGGAGCACGACATTGTTGTGCGACCACGCCTCGTTGCGCACTGTCGTGAAGCTGATCCACCGCGAGTTGTTGGCGTGGACCGCGTGGCCGCCGAGGATGTCGCTGAAGAGCGTGCGGATCTGGGCGATGCTCGCGCCGTCGCTCTCGCCGGGGGTGAAGGGGCGCGCCGCCTGCCGGGCGAACCCCGCGCGCTGCCACACCGCGTCGTTCATCTCGACGATGAAGGTGCTGCCGGTGGCGTCGAACGGATAGCCGTGGATCTGCATCACGCCGTGCGGCGTTTCGACGATGTAGAACTTGAATGCGTCGAAGACGAGGTCCGTGCCGAGCCACATGAACTTGCAGCGGCGCACATCCAGCTGCGGTCGGAATGAATCGGCGTACCGCGTACGTGTCGCCGAGTTCACACCGTCCGATCCGACGACGAGGTCGTACTCCGCGGACAGCGTGTCGAGCGGCGGCGCCTCGGTGTTGAACCGCAGCGTGATGCCGAGCGTCATGCATCGCTCCTGGAGGATCTGAAGCAGGCGCCGGCGGCTCATGGCCGCGAAACCGTGTCCTCCGGAGGTGATGACCTGGCCCTTGAAGTGGATGTCGATGTCGTCCCAGCGCGCGAACTCCCGCGACATCGCGTGACGGATCGCCGGGTCCGCATGCTCGATGCCGCCGAGCGTCTCGTCCGAGAAGACCACGCCGAAGCCGAATGTGTCGTCGGCCGCGTTGCGCTCCCAGACCGTGATGTCGGCGCGCGGATCGAGCTGGCGGGCGAGCGCCGCGAAGTAGAGTCCGCCCGGTCCACCCCCGACAACCGCAATGCGCATGTGAGTCGGTGCGCAACTGTAGAGTGTCGAGCGTCGTGAGTGTGCCGTCATCAGCATGCCGTCGTCGATCCATTTCGCCGATCTGACGTCGCCGCGGGCCCGGGCGATGCTCGACTCCGGGCCGGTGCCGGTGCTCCTCCTTCCCGTGGGCGCCGTGGAGCCGCACGGACCGCACGCGCCGCTGCGGACCGATTCGATCATCTCGTCCGCCGTCTGCGAGCGAGCCGCGATCGAACTGTCCGGCGACCCGAGGATCCGCGCACTGGTGCTGCCTGAGATCGGGTTCGGTGTCACCCAATACGCAGCGGCATTCACGGGCGCGGTGACCATCAGCGAGGAGACCCTGTACGCGCTGGTCGTCGAGGTCTGCTCCTCGCTGCGTGCGCAGGGCTTCCGCCACCAGGTGATCGTGAACAGCCATTTCGAGCCTGCTCAGGTGGCCACCCTGCGACGGGCGGCCGAAACGGCGCACGCCGGCCTGCTCGATCTGACGCGCCGGGTGGTCGCCGAGCAGCTCACCGATGAGTTCAAGAGCGGGGCTTCCCATGCGGGACGCTACGAGACCTCGCTCATCCTCGCCACGCAGCCCGAGCTCATCGAGACGGACGTCATGCGCATGCTCCCGGCGTTACGGGTGAACATGCCGGCCGCGATGGCCGCGGGACAGACCGACTTTCTCGCGATGGGCATGGACCGGGCGTACTGCGGGGCGCCCGCAGAGGCGACGGCCCGCGAGGGCGACACGACCCTCGCCACGCTCGCGGCCCTGCTCATCGACCTGATCCGCGCACAGATCGAGCCCGAGCCTGGGCGGTGACCCCGACGCCGGAGCGCCTCAACCTGGCGACGCACTTTGTCGATCGCAACGTCGCCGAGGGTCGTGGCCATCGCACGGCGCTCATCGACGGCGACCGCTCATGCTCCTATGCGAGCCTCGCTGCGCTCGTCAACCAGGCGGGCAACGCTCTGCTCGAGCTCGGTGTGCACGCCGGGCACCGGGTGCTCCTTGCGCTGACCGACTCCGTGGAGTTCGTCGCGACGTGGTACGCGGCGCAGAAGATCGGTGCGGTCACTGCCGAGGTCTACACGTTCCTGCAGCCCAAGGACTACGCGTATTACGTCGACTACACCGGCGCGACCGTCGTCGTCGTGGACGGCGCAACGCTCGAGCGCGTGCGGGGGGCGACCCGGGACTCGAGTGTGAAGCCGATGCTGCTGGTGCTCGGTGCGGCCTCCGGCGACCTCCGCGACGGTGAGGTGTCTTTCGAGACGCTGGTCGGACGCCAGCAGACGACGCTGGCGCCGGCGGCGACGATGCTCGACAGCATCGCGCTCTGGAAGTTCACCACCGGCAGCACCGGCAGGCCCAAGGCGTGCGTCCATCGCGCCCGCAGCCCGATGGTCAGCTACGACGGGTACGCGCGCGGCGTGCTCGACATCCGCGCGGACGACATCGTCCTGCCGGTGCCCAAGCTGTTCTTCGGCTACGCGCGTGACCTCGCGGCGCTCTTCCCATTCGGCGTGGGTGGGGCCGGGCTCATCTTCCCCGAGCGGACGACGCCGGAGCGCATCTTCGAGCTGATCGCGCGGCACCGTCCGACGATCCTCGTGAATGTGCCGACGATGATGCAGGCGATGCTCGATCATCCGAGTGCCGCGGAACAGGATCTCAGCTGTCTCCGGCTCTGCACCTCCGCCGGTGAGGCGCTTCCCGAACCACTGCACCACCGCTGGAACGACGTGTTCGGCGTCGAGGTGCTGGACGGGATCGGGTCATCCGAGGCGTACCACATCTACATCTCGAACCGCCCGGGCCGGTCGCGGCCGGGGAGCATCGGCGAGGTCGTTCCGGGCTACGACGTCACCGTGGTCGACGACGACGGCACGCCGGTGCCGGACGGCACCATCGGGCGCCTCTGGATCCGGGGGGAGAGTGCCGCCACGGAGTACCGGGGTGATCCGGCCGCGACCGCGCGCACCTTCGCGGCGAACCTCGTCATGAGTGGCGACCTCGCCGAGCGTGACGCCGGCGGATTCTTCCTCTACCGGGGCAGGGCCGACGACCTGCTCAAGGTCGGCGGGATCTACGTCGCGCCGGCGGAGATCGAGCGCTGCCTGGCGACGCACCCCGACGTCGTGGAGTGCGCGGTCGTCGCCGCGGACCGCGAAGGATTGACGCGGAGCTGCGCCTGGGTGGTCACCAGGCCGGGCGCCACGGCGACTCCCGAAGCGTTGCAGGCGTTCGTTCGCGAGCGTCTGGCACCGCACAAGGTCCCGCGCGAGGTGCGTGTCGTGGAGCACCTCCCGCGCACCGGTTCGGGCAAGATCGACCGGGCATCGCTTCGCGAGGCGGCGATCGCGACGCCGGCAGTCGACCAAGGAGGCGCAGCGCGATGACGAAGTTCCGGGCATCGGCCGGGTTCACCGACCGGTGGCAGCACTTCGACTTCGCGGTGACCGATGGCATCGCCACGATCACGCTCGCGCGACCCGAGAAGCTCAGTGCGCTGACCTTCGACGTCTATGCCGACCTCCGCGACCTGCTCGCGGAACTGCCGCACCGAGGCGATGCACGCGTGCTCGTCATCACCGGTAGCGGCCGCGGTTTCTGCTCGGGTGGCGATGTGGTCGAGATCATCGGAGCGCTCCGGTCGATGGAGTCCGGCGATCTGCTCGAGTTCACGCGGATGACCGGATCAGTCGTGCGGGCGCTTCGCGAGTGCCCGCTGCCGGTGATCGCTGCGGTCAACGGCATCGCCGCCGGGGCCGGCGCGGTGATCGCCCTGGCGTCCGACCTCCGGCTCCTCGCGCGCTCAGCGCGATTCGCCTTCCTCTTCACGAAGGTGGGGCTGGCGGGCGCGGACATGGGGTCCGCGTATCTGCTCCCACGTGTGATCGGGCTCGGGCGGGCGACGGAGCTGCTGATGCTCGGCGACACCGTCGATTCGGAGCGTGCGCTGCAGATCGGTCTCGCGACCACGGTCGTCGATGACGAGGCCCTGCCTGCTGCCGCCCGCGAGCTCGCCTCCCGTCTCGCCGGCGGACCGGCACTAGCGTACTCGACCACCAAGGTGCTGCTCACACGCGAGCTCGACATGGACCTCGGCGGCGCGCTGGAGCTCGAGGCGATGACCCAGGCGCTGCTCATGGGCAGCCATGACCACGCCGAGTTCCACCGCGCGTGGACCGAGGGTCGCGAGCCCGCATGGGAGGGTCGATGACACCCAAGCCCGAGATCGTCGTCGCACCGGGCCTCGCACCGCCGGCCGGCTTCTCGCACGCGGTCGTCGCGGCGTCCGGAACGACGATCTACCTGGGCGGCCAGACGGCGCAGGCTCCCGACGGAACGATCCAGGGAGTGACGATCGTCGAGCAGTTCGACCTTGCGGCGCGCAACCTCCTCGCGGCCCTTGCCGCGGCCGGCGGCGAGCCCGACGATCTCGTCTCGCTGCAGATCTTCGTCACCAATCTCGCCGCGTACCGCCTCGCGATGCCGGAGATCGGAACGGTCTGGCGGCAGCATTTCGGCCGCCGCTATCCGGCGATGGCGCTGATCGGTGTCACCGAGCTCTTCGATCCGCGGGCGCTGGTTGAGCTCGTCGGCATCGCCGTTCGGGGATGAGCACCACCTACGCCCACCTCTCCGAGGCCCAGCGGGAGCTGCTGGCTCGAAGCGAGCGCATCGCGCGTGACGTGCTCGCGCCGCTTGCCCGCAACGGCGAGCCGGGTCGTGTCAACCGCCCGCTGGTTGCCGCGCTGTCGTCGCACGGCCTGGTCCCCGAGGTCCTCGGTGCCGGACGCGATCTCTCCGTCGTCAACCTCTGCCTCATCAGAGAAGGGCTGGCGCAACACTCGACGGAGGCCGAGATCGCCTTCGCCGTCCAGGGCCTCGGCTCGCATCCGATCCTGTCCGCGGGCCGTCAGGAGGTGGCCGATGTCTGGATGCCGCGAGTCGTCGCCGGCGAGGCGGTCGCCGCGTTCGCGCTCACCGAGCCCGGCGCTGGGTCCGACGCGGCCTCGCTGTCGCTGACCGCGGAGCCGGACGGCGGCGGCTTCCGCCTCTCCGGCGAGAAGGTGTTCATCTCGAACGCTCCCGAGGCGGACATCTACACGGTCTTTGCGCGAACCACCGCTGGTGCGGGCGCGCGCGGTGTCACCGCCTTCGCGGTCCTCGGAGACAGCCCCGGCCTGTCCGGGAACCCGATCCCCTTCGTCGCCGATCACCCGATCGGGCGTTTGCGCTTCGACGGCGTCCCGGTTCCCGCCACCCACGTCCTCGGCGAGGTCGATCACGGCTTCGGTGTCGCCATGCGCACGCTCGATCTCTTCCGCCCGAGCGTTGGAGCGGCGGCGGTCGGCATGGCACAGGCCGCGCTCGATGCTGCGGTGCTCCACGCGCAGGAGCGCGAGGCGTTCGGACGCCCGCTCTCGGCGCTGCAGGGCGTGAGCCACCAGCTCGCCGACGTGGCGACCCGCGTCCAGGCATCGCGGCTGCTCGTGCATTCGGCGGCGGCCGCGCACGACGCCGGGATCACCCCGATCACCGAGGCTGCCGCCATGGCGAAGCTCTTCGCGACCGAGACGGCCGCCCTGGCCGTCGATGTCGCCATCCAGGTCCACGGGGCGCGGGCGCTCGAGCACGGGCATCTCCTCGAGCACCTCTACCGCGAGGTGCGCGGCATCCGGATCTACGAGGGGGCGTCCGAGGTGCAGCGGGAGATCATCGCGCGGCAGCTGTTCCGCCGGGCCGGTCGCGAATCATGAGGAGCGATTCGACGCGCCGACCATCGCGGGTGTCGGTGTCGAGGAAGCGCTCGACCACGCGCATGCCTGCCCGGACGTATGCGGCCTGCGCTCGCAGGTTGCCGGCCTCGGTGGCCAGGGCGACCGCCGTCGCTCTGTGTTCCGTGAAGAGGTGGTCCGAGATCAGGCGTACGGCCCGCGAGCCGATGCCGCGGTCCACGAGGGGGCGCTCCCCGATGAAGATGTCGAGCCCCCAGGCGCCGGAGGGGATCGTGATCCCGACCTCTGCGAGGTACTCGAGCTCCTCGTCCCAGGGGTAGAACTGGAGGTAGCCGGCCGGTCTCCCGTCGACCTCGATGATGCAGGCGATCGTCGCATCCCCGGGCTGCGTCAGCGGGCGCAGCTCCGCGATCGCGCCTTCCAGGGTCAGCGGGGGATCGTCGGGATCCCACCACTCACGGATGTGGGGCCGGTTCCGCCATTCCACGATCCGCTCGTAGTCGGCGGGCTGGTTCCGCATGCGCCGGATGGCCACGTCCCCGTCCGTTGCGATGACGTCATTCACAAGAGCGGGTATCGAGTCACTCGCGAAGACGATACGCCGGGGCCACGCGAATACGATGCCAAGCGTGCGTGTGCTCGTTGTCGAAGACGAACCCGAGGTCGCGGGCAGCCTTGCCCGGGGACTGGCGGAGGCCGGTATGTCGGTCGATGTCGCGCTCTCCGCGGAGGAGGCGCTCGACACGATTCGAACGAGCCTGCCCTATGACGTGGCCGTCCTCGACGTCATGCTCGGCGGCGATCTCGACGGCACCGACCTCTGCCGCTGGCTGCGAGCGCAGAGCGCGCCGACCGCGGTGCTCATGCTCACCGCACGCGACGACGTTCGCGACCGCCTGACCGGATTCGACGCCGGCGCCGACGACTACCTCGCCAAGCCGTTTCATTTCGAGGAGGTGCTGGCACGCGTTCGCGCCCTCAGCCGGCGGCAGCGAGGTCCGCAGGTCCGCGTGCTCCAGGCTGGGAACCTCAGCATGGACAGCGCTGCGCGACAGATCATGGTCGGCGGAGACGTTCTTCCGACCACCCGCCGGGAGTACGAGCTGCTCGAGCTGTTCCTCCGGCATCCCGGGCAGGTGCTCAGCAAGGAGCAGATCCACGACGCCGTCTGGGGTGACGGGCAGACCGTCGACTCCGGGCTCGTCGAGGTCTACGCCGGCAAGGTCCGCCGCAAGCTCACGGCGGCGAGCGCCGACGTGATCATCGAGACGTGCCGCGGGATCGGGTACCGCCTGATCAGCGACCGCGCCGCGGTCGCCTGACCATGGTCGCCATCCCCTGGAACCGCGATGCGTTCACGCCGCGGCAGCTGACCAGTCGCGTCGCGCGCCTGGCCATCTTCCTCGGCTGTCTCTTCCTGCTCGGTTTCGTCACGATCGTCGAGGTCGTCGTCCCCAACAACCCGACCCTCGGCGGCTTCCTGCTCCTCACGGTTCTCTTCTCCGCGTGGCTGCTGCCGACACCCTTCACGGCCACGGTCACGCTCCTCGCGATCACGGTCACCGTCTTCACCGCGACCGTGGGCGCCATCGACCCGCTGACCGCGAAATTCCAGTTCACCGCCGTGGTCGTGACCGCGTGCCTGAGCGAGATGACCGTCCGGTCCCTGGTGGCCCGCGAGCAAGCCCAGTCGGCGACGACGGATCAGCTGCGCCGGTTCACCGCGGACGCCGCCCACGAGCTGCGCAATCCGCTCTCGGCGCTGCAGAGCGAGCTCGAGATCACGCTGCGCCAGGAGCGCACCGGTGACGAGCTCACGGCCACCGTTCGCCTCGCGCTGCAGAACACCCGGCGGCTCGTGAAGATCTCCGAATCGCTGCTGACGCTTTCGCGCAGCGATGCCGGTGGTCTCATGACATCGGTGGTGCGCATCGATCTCAGTGACGTCCTCGAGGAGGCGTACGCGCGTTGGGAGGGCCACGCGGCGGCGATGGGCGTCCATATCTCGAAGTCACTGCGTTGCGAGGCGTCGCTCGACGGCGACGCATTGCTGCTCGGCCGGTTGTTCGACAACCTCCTCGAGAACGCGCTCGCGCACACGCCGCGCGACGGCGTCGTCGACCTCGCGATGACGGCATCCCCGCCGGGGGGCTGCTCGGTGTCGATCACGGACAGCGGTCCGGGCATTCCCGCAGCGCTGCGCCCCGTCGTGTTCGAGCGCTTCGCACGCGGTGACAGCTCGCGCTCGCGGCGGACCGGTGGCGCCGGACTCGGGCTTTCCATATGCGCGGCCATCGTTTCCGCCCACAAGGGCACGATCGCAATCGATGACAACTCTGTTGGCGGAACGCGAATCGTTGTCCGACTTCCTGTTACGGAGCTTTCCGAAAGGGTTTGAGTTCCCGGCTCAATCTGAGGATATCGCCTCGGTACACCGGGGAACAGCATTCATCGGAGACATCATCATGGTCGACAGGGTTACAGAGGTCAGCGAGCGTATCCGGGCAGTGCTCGATCGGCTCAACACTCGCGAAGAGGGTCAGGGCATGGTCGAGTACGCACTCATCCTCGTGCTCATCTCCATCGTGGTCATCGTGATCCTCACGACACTCGGCCACCGCGTGAACAACGTCTTCTCGAACGTCAGCAAAGGGCTCTCGAGCTAAGGACTTCAGCCTGCGTGCGCGGCTGCGGGCTGCGGGCTCGGCGCCGGATGGGGACGGGCCCGTGGCAGGAACATCGAGAGGATGCCTGTCAGCGCCCAGAAGCCGACGTTGAACAGCAGGATGCGCTCCACCGACGAGACGAAGGTGCGGGCCAGCGCAACCTCCGCCGCGCTCCTGAAGGCGTTGGCCACCGGATTCGTCGTCGGCGACGTGCTGGCTGCGGGGCAGCCCGGGATCGGCTGAGACGGATCGCTCGACGACGCCTGTGCCTTGAAGCATCGGGTGAATGTCGCGACCGACGCCTCGGACTGCGCGGGAGGTACGCCGGCAGCGGCAAGCTGCGTCTGCAGCTGGGGCGTCACCGTTGCGATGGCGGTCGTGGCGCGGCTCGAGAGCAACCCGAAGAAGACGACGCCCACGACGGCAACGCCGATGGCGCCACCGAGCTGCTGAAACGTGGTGAGCACGCCCGACGCCGACCCGGCGTCGCGCCCCGGCACACCCGCAAGGATGATGTTGAGCAGCGGCGCGATCACAGTCCCGAGCCCGAGCCCGCTGATGAGGAACGACGGGATCAGGTCCCATCCGGTGACGCTCGTGCCCGCCACGTGCAGCGTCAGCATGATGCCGAGGATCCCGACGACGAGGAGTGTGGATCCGATCGCGATCGTCCACTTCCCGAGGCGAGGTGCGACGCGCGCCGACATCGCGGACGCGAACGCCGATCCCAGGCTCCACGGGATGGTGGTCAGCCCGGCGTTCAGAGCGCTGTATCCCAACCCGACCTGGAGCATGAGACTGAAGGTGAAGAAGAACGCGGGGATGCCGGCGATGAAGACCGCGGAGATGACGACGCCGATGCGGAAGGAGGGGATGTGGAACAGCGACAGCTGTACGAGCGGGAACCGCGTCGACGGCAGTGCCCGCTCATAGAGGATGAACGCCAGCAGCGCGAACGGGCTCAGTCCCATGCAGATGAACGTCCACGCCGGCCATCCGGCGACCTGACCCTCGACGAGTGGGTAGACCAGCAGCAGGATCCCGGCCGTCGCGAGCACGACTCCCACGAGGTCGAGTCGTTTGGCATTCGGCGCGCGGGACTCCGTGACCAGACGGGTTGCGGCGATGAGCGCCGCGATGCCGATCGGCAGGTTGACGAGGAAGATCCACCGCCATGATCCGCCGGTGATGTCGTTGCGGATGATCAGACCACCGGCAAGCGGCCCCGTGATGGTCGCGATGCCGATGACCGCGCCGACCAGGCCGAACACCCGCGCGCGCTCCTGCGGCGGGAAGCTCACCTGGATGACGGAGAGGACCTGCGGGTACATGAGCGCCGCCATCGTTCCCTGGAGCACTCGTGAGAGGTCGAGCATGATGGCGCTCTGGGCGAGACCGCACAGCGCCGACGCGATCACGAAGCCGGACATCCCGATGAGGAACAGCTTCTTCCTGCCAAAGATGTCACCAAGTCGACCGCCGGTGATGAGCATCACGGCGTAGGCAAGCCCATACCCCGCCACGACGAACTGGATGTCGGCGTTGTTGGCCGAGAGGTTGCTGCGGATGGCCGGGACCGCGACGTTCACGATGGACACGTCGAGCAGCACCATGAACAGCGCGGTCATGACGCTCCCCAGCGCAAGCCAGCGGCGCGGATCGACGTCGCCCGTGCGCGGGGCGGCGGTGGGATCGTGCCCTGCTCCGGGCGACGGTGCGATCTCCGTTGTCTCAGTCATCTCGTGCGCGGTCTCCAGCAGGGTTCAGGTCGGGCGAACATCTTGCCAGAGTCCCGTTCGAACTCCGCCCGACCGAGTCAGCCACTCGCGAGCGGGCCGTTCAGCGCGGTGTGGACGATCCCGACCGCGAGCACCGCGAACATCGTCGCCACGTGGTTGCGTCGGATGCGCCGGCGCGACTCGCGCTTGGCGCCGGACAGGCCGCTCCCGGCGAACGCTGTGAGGACCAGCAATCCCACGGCGGCGGCGCCGGCCCAGATCCCGATCTCCTCGCCGGCAGGGAGGGTCGCGCGACCCACCGAGGAGAGGCAGTGGCCGATCCCGGCGAGCGCCGCCACCGAGCCGGACCAGTTATGTGCGCGGAACCAAGCCATCGAGAAACCGTGACCACCGGCCACTCGCCATCGGTTCATGAGCGACGCCCCGATGGCGACGCCGAAGAGCGCGGCCGCGACCCACCCGGTGATGGAGTCGACCAGGCTCATCCGCGAACGGCGCGGCGACTCCGCGTCATGCCTCTATGCTCGATGACCATGGAGATGCAGTATCGACGCCTCGGGCATTCGGGGCTCCGCGTCAGCGTGCTGTCGTTCGGGTCGTGGGTCAGCTTCGGCCCTCAGCTGGCCGGCGCCACCGCGCGGGACTGCCTCGCGGCGGCATACGACGCCGGCATCAACTTCTTCGACAACGCCGAGGTCTACTCGGGCGGCGAGTCGGAGACGATCATGGGTGCCGCGATCGCCGAGCTCGGCTGGCCGCGCCACACCTACGTCATCTCGAGCAAGTTCTTCTGGGGCATCGAGGGGTCCGTCAACACCAGGAACACGCTCAATCGCAAGTACCTTCTGCACGCGGTCGACGGGTCGTTGCGGCGTCTCGGGCTCGACTTCCTCGACCTCATCTTCTGCCACCGGTCCGACCCTGAGACCCCGATCGAGGAGACGGTGCGCGCGATGCACGACATCATCACGTCGGGCAGGGCGCTGTACTGGGGCACATCCGAATGGAGCGCCGCGGACATCCGGGAGGCGTGGGACATCGCCGAACGGCATCACCTCCACAAGCCCGTCATGGAGCAGCCGCAATACAACCTCTTCGCGCGCGACAAGGTGGAGACGGAGTTCGTCCCGCTGTACGACACAATCGGTCTCGGCCTCACGACCTGGAGCCCGCTCGCGTCAGGCCTGCTCACGGGCAAATACCGGGACGGCGTTCCCGAGGGCAGCCGGGCTGCACTGCCTGGATACGACTGGCTGCAGTCCATGGTGACGGACCCGGATGCGAACCATCGGGTCAGCCGGCTCGAGACGATCGCCAAGGAGCTCGGCGTCAGCCTCGCGCAGCTGTCGATCGCGTGGTGTGCTGCCAACCCGCATGTCTCGACGGTGATCACCGGTGCGAGCCGCGTCGAGCAGGTCCACGAGAACCTCGGCGCGCTCCCCGTCATCGAGCGCCTCACCCCGGAGATCCTCGCCCGGATCGACGCCATCTTCTGACGCTCAGGACGTCAGCCCTCGGCTATGCGGTGTTGTCGAGCACCCGCAACCAGGCCCGGGGGTCCTGGGTCGTGCCGTCCGACCACCGTCCGCCGGCCATCCGCGTGGCATGCGAGGCGTTGAGCATGTGCTGGATGTCCTTGGCGGGCACCGGTCGCGAGAAGTAGAACCCCTGCGCGAACCGACACCCGAGGCTCTGCAGGCGCTCACTTTGCTCGGCTGTCTCCACGCCCTCGGCGATGAGGCCGAGGCCCAGGGTCTTCCCCATCCGGATGATGGCCTGGGCGAACGCCGTCCGCCTCGGGTCCTCGGCGATGTGGTCGACGAACACCTTGTCGATCTTCAGGATGTCGAGGGGCAGGTCCTGCAGTGATGCCAGCGACGAGTAGCCGGTGCCGAAGTCGTCCATCGAGATGCGGACCCCGAGCGCCTTCAACTCGTGGAGGCGCGAACGGGCGCTCACGGGGTCCTCGACCATGAAGCTCTCGGTGATCTCGAGGGTGAGGTGTGACGGGGGCAGCCCGGCACGGGTGAGGATACGCCCCACCTCCCTGACGAAGCTCGGGTCGCGCAGCTGCCGGGGCGAGACGTTGACGCTCAGCGTGAACGATGCCTCGTCCATCGACGCCACCTGCCAGGCCACCCACTGGCGGCACGCCTCCTCGAGCACATAGAACCCGAGCTCGCGAATCATCCCGGTCTCCTCGGCGATGCCGATGAACTCCGACGGGACGACGATGCCCCAGCGCGGATGCTGCCAGCGAACCAGCGCCTCGACGCCGATCGGCGTGCTCGTGGCGAGGTCGACGATCGGCTGATACAGGACCATGAGCTCGTGGCGGTCGATGGCCGTCTCGAGGCCGCTGCGCACCTCGAGCCGGCGCGCGACGACATCCTGCATGCCCGGTTCGAAGACCTCGAAGGTGTCCTTGCCCTTCACCTTGGCGCGGTACATCGCGACGTCCGCCTGACCGACGAGGTCCTCAGCGCTGATGTCGCGCGAAGCCGTGAGCGCCACCCCGATCGACGCGCTCATCGTCACCTCACGCCCGGCGATGACGAAGCGGCGCTTGAACGCGGCGACGATGCGTTCGGCAACTCTGATCGTGTCCTCGGGATCGGCGGTCTCCTCGAGGAGGATCGCGAATTCGTCGCCGCCGAACCGCGCGGGGGTGTCGGAGGCGCGCAGCACATCCTTCAGGCGGTCCGCGACCTGCGTGAGCAGCTCGTCGCCCGCGACATGACCGAGGCTGTCGTTGATCTCCTTGAAATCGTCGAGGTCGAGGAACATGACGGCAAGCGACTCGTTGTCACGTTCGCGCCGTGTGAGCGCGTGCGCGAGGCGGTCCATGAAGAGGGCGCGGTTGGCGAGGTCGGTGACCGTGTCGTGGAATGCCTGCACACGAAGGCGATGCCCGAGGCGCGTGTTCTGGACCGCCACGCTCGTCTGCGCCGCAAACGCATCGAAAAGCCGGAGGTCGTCGCCGTCGAACATCTCGACGTCGCTGAGCCGGTTCGCGACCACGAGCGACCCGAGCAGCATGCCCTCGCCCTGGAGCAGCGTGCCCATCGCGTCCCTGAATCCATGACCACGCAGCCATTCGCGGACCTCGGAGTCGGTCGTCGTCTGGACGGCGATGAGCCCGCGCTTGGTTTCGTCCAGAAGTGGCACGAAGTGCTCGAGCGCGGCAGCGTGCAGCGGGCTGTCGTTGCTCTCATGGCGGTGGCCGCTGGCGCTGATGACGCGGAGCGACCCGCTCCCGGTCGCGGTCGGCAGCAGCGTCACCGTGGCGATGTCGGCTCGGAAGACCTTGCAGAGCTGATCGAGCAGCTCGGGGATGGCCGCACCGTCTGAGCTCGCCCGCTGGAGCATGTCGCTCGACTCGTACAGATATTGCAGGCGCTGGTGCTTCTGGTGCTCACGCGTGTACAGCACGTACGCGGCGCCGATCGCCGCAAGCGGCGTGAAGAGCAGCAAGAGCATGACGGGCTGGTGCTCGAGCATCGCGACGATGACGAGGCCGAGACTGCAGTTCGCGAACCCACCGATGAGCGCGAAGCCCACCGGCTGGATCCACTGGCGGTAGGACTGACGCCCGACGGCGATGGAGATCACCGAGGCGCTCAGCCCGAAGCCGAGCAGCGAGGCACCGCTCATGAAAAGCAGCACCCAGAGCCACACGATCGGATGGCTCGGGTTGGGCGCGGCGCCGGCGACGCGATGCACGAGCACCGTGAGCGTCTCGGCCTCCAGTGCGAAGCTCGCGAGGTTGAAGACCAGCTTCTTCGGGTCCTGACGGCGGACCAGGCCGAGAGCGATCGCCGCGCCGAGCACCCGCGCGAGCACGAGCTGATCCGGTGCGACGACGAACAATCCGATCACGAGCGGGATCTCGCTCAGCGAGTAGGACTGCGCCTCCTGCCGGACGTGGATGAACACGCGCCCCCACTCCGTGGCCGTGAACGCGGCGACGAGCCCGGCAAGCACGATGATCGGCGCGAGCGACAGGGCGCCGGTCTGCGCCAGGGGCGCCACCGCAAGCACGTAGACGCCGACGGCGGCCGCCACGACGAGAGCGTTGAACGCCCAGATTGCCGGCAGGCGGCTCCGCCCGCGTGGTTCCGGCTCTGTCGCCGGCCCCGCTCGCGGGTCGTCGACCAGTGACTCGCTGGTCACGACAGACCGAGAGACGCCATACGGTTCCTGTGCATCGCGAGTTCTCCGCGTTGGCCCTGCGCCGGCCCCCGGCGGACCCCCCTCAGGGGCTGTCAGAGTTATATCGCGACGCTCCAAACGCGTCATCACGCTCCGGCATCGCTGGTGTCACGGCCGATGGGATAGTCGGCCGGCCCTAGTGCAGGCGCTGTTCCGCCAGCAGGCTCCGGATCTCGGCGTGACGGCCGGCCCACCCGTCCCAGACCGAGCGTGCCCATCGCTCGACGGCGAGCCGGTGAGCTTCGGCTCCTTCGGCATCCAGGATGTCGACCACCGTCACGGTGCCGTGGCGATCGCCCGAGATGAGATCGGGATAGCCACCCGGCCGATGGGTCCACCCCCCGAGGAGGGCCGTGGTTCTTCCGGGTGCCAGCCCGAGCTCCAACGTGGCGCAGAGGCTCATCAGGTGGACCGCAACCGACTGGCGGTTGCGGGGGTCCGGGTTGGTCGCGTGCTGGGCGGCGTAGGCGTCGACCCGGAGCTGGACGGTCCCCGGGTCGGCGGTCCTCTCGACGCCCCGGGCGAGGAGCGTTCCGTACGCGTTCCAGCACCCGGGCGCCGAGGTCATATACGCGTGGGTGGGACCGGCGATGTCGGCCACCTTGGCCCCGCACCCGGGGCAGACAACGGTCGTCAGTCCGCCCAGGGCGCGAGGCTGAGGGTCAGCGGACCGGTGTGTGATGTGCCGTTCGGGTCGATCCAGGTGAGGGGCACCGTCTGACCGGCGTTGAGCCCCTCCATGGCCTTGTGGAGGTCGTTCGAGGACGTGATCGTGATGTCGTTGATCTTCACGATCCGGTCGTTCTTGGCCACGCCCAGGCTGGCCGCCGGTGTGTTGGCGATGACGCCGGAGACGTACGCACCGGGCAGGGTCTGCGCGGAGGTCGCCGGAGCGACCTGGATGCCGAGCTCGGCGGCGTTGCCGATGTGGATGTTCGGGCCGCTGCCGGCACGGATCTCGGCCACGATCTGCATCGCCTTGTTGATCGGGATCGCGAAGCCGGTCGTGGCACCGGTTTCCTGGTTCGGGTTGCCCGACGTCGAGCCCGCCGTGGTCATCCCGACGACCTGGCCTGCCGCGTTGATCTCCGGGCCGCCGGAGTCGCCGGGCTCTATGTTCGCCTGCACCTGGATCATGCCGGTGAGGTTCTCGGTGTCGCCGCTCTCGTCACTCGCGGTGATCTGCTGGTCGAGCTGTGCGACCACGCCGGTCACGACGGCGGGCGTGCCGCCCTTGCCGAGCGCGTTGCCGATGACGGTGAGGGAGTCGCCGACGTTGACCTGGTCCGAGTTACCGATCGGGACGGTGGCGAGACCCGACGCGCCGACCAGCTGGACGAGGGCGACGTCGTCGGGCGCGTCATAGCCGATCACCTTCACCGTGTATGTCGTGCCGGCGCCGTCGATCCGCGCCGTGATGTTCACGGTGTTGTCGATGACGTGGTTGTTGGTGAGCACGAGCCCCGACGCCGAGATGACCATCCCGGTGCCCGCCACCTCGCCGGTGTGCGCGGCGGTCAGGGCGTTAATGTCAACAGTGGCAGCATCGATGGCCGCGATGGCGGCACTCGAGGCTGTTCCACCGTTGCCGGTCGCTGTGCTGCCGTTGCCGTTGTCACCGGTGCTGTTGGGGGCCTCGCCGGACTGCGAGCTCCCCGTGGGCAGCGATGCGGTTGCCGGCGTACGAGCGAGCGTTGCGCTCGTGATCGCCCAGGCGGTGCCGCCTCCGGCGCCGACGCAGACGATCGCCAGACCGGCGATGAGCGTGCGGCGCATGAAGGTGGAGCGATGGCGCGCAGGAGCTGCCGGCGGCCACGCGGGCGGTCCCCAGTTGGGATCCGGCGCCCAGTGACCGTACACCGCGCCGGCCGGGTCGACCGGCGGCGGCGGGGGATCGGCGGATAGGTGTTCCATGTCGCTGCTCATGATCCTGCTCCGAGGTTTTCTGTTTGGTGACAGTCCCTCAGCATGGGGCCGGTTGCTCAGTGTGACCTGAGCCGTGTCTGTGACATTGCTGAGACCTCGGGGAGGGTCCCGCACGCTGCCGGCCATCTACTCTGAGATCTCCTTGACCTCCTGCGCAACCCGCGGGAGCGGGGCGAAGACGTAGTAGAGACCCGCGGGCCATGAGGCGCCGAGCGGTCGCGCACGGCGACCTCGGGGTACCATCTGACAGCCCAGTCGTTCCGGCAGGGCCGTCCTTGAACTCGTCGTTCCACTCAACGTCTCCACAGAGGTTCGAGGTTTGCCTCGTTCGCGTGATCTCATGGGCCGGCGCCCCCAGCGGCGCCGGCGGGCATCACTGAAGACCGGCCGTCAGCGGGCGGCTCGCGCCTCGCTCGTCGTCGCCGGCTTCGCGGTGTCGATCCTCACGGGTGTCCTGCTGTACTTCCTTCCGGCAATCCAGGTTGCGCTGCGCGACACGGGCCAGACGAATACCTCACTTGGCGGCAACCCTCAGTTGCGCCCGGTTTCGGCGAGCGAGAGCCTCTCATCGACGTCGCCGTTCACCCTTCTCCTGCTCGGTTCCGACAGCGACTCGAAGTTCAAGGGCGACTACCTGACCCAGTCGATGATCCTGACACGGGTCGATCCGGTCACCAAGCACGTGACCATGCTCTCGATTCCGCGTGACCTCTGGGTGCGCCTCTGCACCGGCGGCTACGGCAAGATCGACCAGGCGTTTCTCCACGGCGGGGCACAGTGCGCGATCCAGACCGTCGAGAAGGACCTCGGCGTCCACGTCGACTACTACGCCTGGATCGGTCTGCAGGGACTTGTGTCGGTCCTGAACCAGGTGGGCGGCGTCAACGTGATTGCCAACAACCCGGTGATGGACGACTACTACCCGGCCGATCTCTCCGGTGGGAATCCCTTTGACTACCAGCGGATTCTCGTCCTTCCAGGTGCGCAGCACATGGACGGCACGCTGGCACTGGAGTACGTGCGTGCTCGCCACGACGACGCCTACGGTGACTTCGCGCGATCGCAACGACAGCAGCAGATCCTCATCGCGCTCCGCGCCAAGACCAAGACGCTGACGATCGCTGAC
>Ga0307374_10004293_pt1 | contig 23783 bp, 25 predicted proteins | sample OX3MG_FD_202532 | JGI IMG/M metagenome (GOLD analysis project Ga0307374, IMG submission 202532) | Soil microbial communities from Risofladan, Vaasa, Finland - OX-3 | ecosystem: Environmental > Terrestrial > Soil > Coastal area > Acid sulfate soil | place: Finland: Risofladan, Vaasa | collected... | reverse complement strand
ACCAATTCCGAAGTCGGCTCTCGCGCACTCGATCTCCGAAGGAGCATCGCTTCACCTCTAGGTTCTTCATATTTCTTGGTCTTCTCTGCTACGGCGCGAAACTCTTCACAGAGACATTCACCGCGCAATTCCACATGGGTGACGCACAATGTTACACGAATTCCGAGACGTACGGTTCATGTCAGCCGCTCAGAAAACAACGGTCCTGCGGGCCTGGATTCGCTTCCTCAAGAGCGGTTTGCGGTTTGACCAGTTTACAAAAGCGCTTTACGACCACCTGATTCAGCATTGCAGTTTCATCGCTCACTACAATCGGGCTGGATTTTACAGCCACTACTTCGAGGCGGGTGATTCAACCGCTTTCTTCCTGTCGCAATTCGATTCGCGTGGCCGGTGTTTGTCGGTGGAGTACGGTGGTCGCCATTGGCTTTCCGGCGACTATGAGGACGTCAACCGGGCAATGGTTGCAGAAGGCGAGGCGTTTATCCCATCGCTTCTTGACACTGCTCATCGAAGGCAAGAGGCCACAGATATAGCTACTGCCACCGCTCTGTTGGCTAAGCATGGAATCTCCGCTGAAGGGATCCGAAGATCGAGCGGGGCCGATCGTTCCATCGCCGAAGCGCCGAAAGCCCAGCAAGAACTTTTACCGCAGGGCTGATTGGCCCGAGGACTCGCACGACCTACAGATGTACGGATTCCCAAGCGCGCAATCTCGCTGTTCGCAAGTCATGGGCGCATCATAAGTAACAACCACTCTTCCGCTCCGCGCAATCGCAACTTGTTAGGACTCAATCAGGAGGCTGTCGATGCGTCTTGCTGGTCGTGAACGTCTGGGCTTCTATCCTCTTCCGATTGCGGAGGCCAAACGGATTCGCACATTTCTTCAATTTCCCGAACAGGTCTGCTCGGCTCTTGACCCTTGCATAGGAGAGGGCGTGGCGTTCGCGGAGATCACGCGCGATGCAAAGACCCGCCAGTACGGAATTGAGCTGGAGGCACAGCGGGCTGCGCTCGCCCGCTCTTCAGCAGATGAGGTGATTCACGGTAACTGCTTTGATGTGCAGTGCCCGGTGGAATCCTTTTCATTGATTTACCTGAATCCTCCATATGATTTTGAGATCGGCGAGGAAAAATCGCAGCGCATGGAGCGGTTGTTCCTCGATCATGTGTATCGTTGGCTCAAGCGCGGCGGAGTGTTGATCCTGGTCATTCCCTGGGATCACATCCGCGATTGCGGCCAAATATTGGCGTATCAATTCCGCGACGTCCGCGTCTACCACCTCACCGAACCCGACAGCGTGAAGTACAAACAGATCGTTGTAATGGGAGTGCGACTCACGCGGTCTGAAAGGGATCGACTCCAGGATAGCGAGATCACTCGGGCTCGCACGTGGTACGAGTCCCTGGCGAGGGACCCAGAGAAACTTTCGTCGCTACCCACCGAGCCTGACCACCAATACGTCGTTTTACCAAGTGAGCCAGTGCAGTTGGTTTATCGCGGGCTTCCCTTGGACCAGATCGAGGACCTTCTACCGCGATCGTCAGCTTATCGCCAAGCCTCAGCCGTGCTTTTCGCGCAGCAGGCAGACATCAGCGGGCGTCCGCTCACACCCTTGCATGGCGGTCACGTTGGGCTACTCTGCACCGCGGGAATGCTCAACGGTATCTTCGGAGACGGTGAAACGCGGCACATCGCGCATTGGCAGTCGATCAAACTGGTGGAAAAGTCTGAAGAGGAGGAAGACGGGACGACAGTCATTCGAGAGAAGGAACGTTTCTCGAACGAACTAACGTTGGTCTTCTGCACTGGAGAGACTACCAGTTTGAAGTAACTCGTCTGCCGGAGAAAGGAAACAGACCCATGAGTGATCGCTGTTACTCAACGCTGGTTTGCGCCGAGCGAGAAAAAGATAATTTTGAAAAAATGGGCTACCGACTCGAAGATTCGCAGGCCCTGACGGTGGACGGAGATGAAATCCCTGGTGCGGTCGTAATGGTGGATGAGGAAGCAAACAACGGACACTACGATGAGTTGACCGCACTAACTGACATTCCCTTCCTGTTGTGCAACGGGTCGTGTCCTGGTGCTTATGGCGACCACCTCATCGTTTCGGACGGCAAGGAATGGCACTACTCCGAAGCCCTGCATGAGAGCAACTATCCGGCCGTTCGGGTGGGGTTCGGTGGGTTGATCCAAAACTCGGAGGTGGACGACGCAAGGAAATACTGGACGGTGTATTCGTCTGCTGTCGAGGCTATTAAAAGAGCCGCTCTTAAGACGAGCAAACCGAAAATTAAATGAAAGCAATTCCGCTCGGCGCAATCCCAGTGCGATTGAGGTGTTATTTCCGAGTGCGCCGTTAATCGGGCCTTACTAAACCGAACGGTTCGCACCCGCAAGCCACGAGAGCTTCGTTCATCGTCCGCTTAAATTCCTCGGCCATCTGGCCACGCTTATCGATCTCGACAGCCTTGCTTAACGGCCAGGCGAAAACCATTTCAATGCCAGGAATGATATTGACGTTTCGAGCCGTAGCTGAGGGAAGGGCAGAGATTATTTTGTCGATGTCACTCTCACCTATCATCCCCGCCTTCGTGAGATCTTGAAGAACAGCTTCAAATGTCTGTTCAGCCAATGAGGCTTGCTGAATCGGATGGTCCGTCCAGTAACGAATGTACTCCTCCAGGGACAGTTTCGCATTTGCCACACGCCCGAAACCGCTTCGGATGAAGCCGAAATGAAAGTTCGGTTCAATCCTCCATCCTCGGTCTCTCAGGGCAAGGAGACGTGATGCATTGTCCCCACGCAAATGAGCGTAGAGCGCCCGGGCTTGCGCCATCGTATCCCCCGGATAGATTGCCGCCTCGATTTGGCCGATACCACCACCTTCGGCCATCCGTGGGTAGAGCGCGCACATTTTCGCGGGCGCCGGGTGGTTCAGCAGGATGTACGAGGTTCCCCATTTGGGCTGCCATTCCACGCGCCCCGGTGCAACGGTTTCGAGAATATTCCGGCATCGGCGCTGTAGAACTAATTCCAAATTCTTACACTGCCCGAACGTGTTGTATGGATTTAGATACGGAAATTCCTCGTCCACGAACTGAAGGAAATCATCGACAATCATCATCTCGGCACCATGAAAGACATTGGCGGACATTAGTGCGCTCAGGCGCTCAATGATACTGCGCCAGCGAAGTACAACTGCAATCTTGTCGATTTGAATATCGTGACTTTCAGGGAGATTAGGGCAGACCTGCCCTTCCCAAATGTCACGCGACGAGGGCTTGTTTTCGATCACAATAATCCACTCAGGGTCGAAGGCAAGAATGCCATCGTAGCGTGCCCCACGGTCTGAGGGAACGACATCGTGCTGGGGCTTCCATTCCTCATCGGTCATTACGACCGACACCAACCGCCCTGTAGTTTGCAGAATAGAATTCTTTTGCGTCTGAATTTCGACCTCACGGGTAAGCATCTCTGAACTCGTCGGGATTCTCGATTCTGATCCTCGAATTGCCTGCTGCTCTCGAATGAGATCCAGAAGAGAAACCAACGCGAGCGGCACCATTCGCACGACCACAAGAAACGCTCGGGTCAACTGATCCTCGTGCCAAGCGCCCTTGCTTTGATACGGGCTGAAGTAATTTAGTCGTTCCATTTCCTAGCTTCTTTCCGCTGCTTGCAAGGTTAACGCGACGTACTTACTTTAATCGAATACGAAAGTCTGTAACCGCAGTCACGCTTGTGCTTGCCCACCAGTTGCCGCTAAGCAGTCTCCCGCTCTGAAGGTTCGTTTGCAGCCAAGTCCTGGGTTGTCGGCGACTCGGATATTACCGCGAAACGGCAGACGATTGTGGCGTCCGGGCTTGTGGTCAGCCGGCTAAGCTCGGACGACTGCTACGCGTGAACTCATGGTTGGAGGAAACGGATATGCAAAATGCTCACGAGCGCTTTGGAACGCTGGAGTTCACCAAGCGCATGAAGGACACGACCACGCGCGTTCGGGTTTACATTGACCGAGCCGTTCTGGAACCCGCGAAGGAGGAAAACGGTCAGGCTCGCGCCCACTTGATTTCTATGATCGGGGGAGATTCGGAGATCGGCGCCCTTTGGGCCGCGGTCACCGAGGCAGCGTTGTTGCAGATTCACCTTCCGGGCCAGCCTGGCATTACTGCCTCTCTTGGTCCCGAGGCACAGTGTTTTCGCGGGAGTGTGGCGGTTCCGGGCCGGAAGCGCCCAGGCCGGCACTTGGTAGCTGTGTCGGCCGAGCTAGCCAAGACGAAACCAGGGACGGACCGAGAAGGCAGACGCACTATTTTGTGTGATGACGATCCGGTGTTTGTACTCTATCGCATTGCGTCCCGATACGGCCTTCCAGTGGTGCCAGAATGGGCGCCGTGGTTTATGCGCGAACTCAATCAGCGAAAGGCGATCCGGCCCTTGACGGGACTGGGATGCTCACCAGTGCTGGTGAGCGGGACCAAGCCTGCCTTCCTCAAATGGATTGGCAAGGCGTTAAGAGAAGGCTTGATCCGCATTCCGAAAGAAAGCGGCTCGATCACCTGGAGGTTGCCGGGGAATTTCTTGGAGCGGTCGATTGTGCCGCGAGCGGAAAGCTCGCCCGCTGCCCCGTAGCAACGTCAAGCGCGAGCGGCCAAAGGAGTGGGCCATGATCGTCATTGTAAAAGTGTGGAGCACCAACCCCGACTACAGCGCCGGATGCGATTACGCAGTCGTGGAAATTAGTGAGGACTTCGCGAAAATCATGCTTCGGCGAATCGGTGTCCTGAGTGAGCAAAAGGTTCTCGATCCCGCTGTCTGCGAGACGTATTACTGGGATTGTTCGCCACAGTATTTCAGCCCCTGGATCGATCGCGACGGCGAAAGCCAACCGCGCGAGGCCCAGGCGACGTGTACCGCGTTGGAGGACACGCTCGCGGACCTCGAAGTTGACACATGCGAGGTGGTGACTGCGCCAGACGACTTTCGTGTTTTAGAAAGTCAGATTGCGGCCGTAGAGTGCTCCCAAATGATCGTGCGCGACGGTGGCATCGCGTTCACTGCCATCCCAAAACACACCGGCATCTACTTAACGACTGCGGAGATTCCGAAACAAGTTCTTGAATCCGTCCTGACAACCGCCACTGCTTGATGTGTTCCAGCTCGTCTTTCTTTACCAGCACAGCCCCTTGCTTCGCCTGAACGAACCATGAGGAAACAACCATGCAACTGCCGAAGGATATTAACGAGTATCTCCGCGCCCGCGCCTCCGAACTAGCTGAACGGATTCTTAGGACCTACCCGCCGCTCCACGGGGTCGACGACATAGCTTCGCCGCTCATCGGGCAACTCCTCCGCAAGCCCTTTCCGGCACAAACGCTCGCAATGATGGGCGCCGTAAAGCGCTGGAATGAGGCGCGGGGTGCTGCGGTAATCGCGGAGTGCGGGACTGGAAAGACACTCATCTCGCTCGGGGCTGTTCATGTGCACAGTGACCGCAAGCCATTCACGGCCCTCGCCATGGTGCCGCCCCAGTTGGTTGAGAAGTGGGCGAGAGAGGCATTCCTAACTCTGCCTCGCGTGCGGGTTTTCTTCATCGACGGCCTGCGGACTCCGACGAGTTCAGTGGGCCATGCAGGAGTCAACGAAGTCAGATTACGACATGGCCGCATTGTTCGGGAAGGGCTGCGGACCACACTCACCGAGTTGCGACAGCGGAAGGTGGCGCGGAGTGCTCGTCGGCGTTGGGATTCCATCTGCGGGCTCCCCGCGCTCTTCATCGTGGGCCGCGATCGCGGGAAACTCAGTTACTTCTGGCGGCACGCGTACAGGCTCGCACGCTGCGGCCGATATCAAGGAAGCGTTTTGAATGCGGACACCGGCTGCCCGATCTACTTGAGTGAAGATGGAGAGCGGGTTCTGTCGGCGGATTTCAAGAAAGCAAAGTTGAGCGAACTTCTGGGCAGCCAGAGTGGCGAGGATTCCGCCAAATCGCGACGGGAGCTGTACAGCGCCTTGTGGCAGGCGGACGGGACGAAAACTCGGCGCTTCGCTCCGGTAGATTTCATCGGGCGCTACATGCCCGATTTCTTCGACTACGCAATCGCCGATGAGGTGCACGAACTGAAAGGAGACACCGCCCAGGGAAATGCGCTCGGCACGCTGGCTGGATGTGCGCAACGCACGGTGGTCCTCACAGGCACGCTACTCGGCGGCTACGCCGATGAGGTGTTCAACATCCTGTTCCGCCTGGAACCGGCCAAGATGGTCAAGGAAGGGTTTGAGTATGGTGAAGCAGGCGTGCGAGCTTTCACAGAAACCTACGGGCTGCTCGAAAAGATCACTGTAATTGAGCCGGCGGATAATGCCTGCTCGGATGGGCGCATAACAAAACGCATCCGTCGTCGCCCTGGGGCATCCCCACTTCTCTTTGGTCGTTTCCTGATGAGCCTGGGAGCGTTCATTTCCCTCGAAGACATTTCAGAGGCGCTGCCACCCTATCGCGAGGAAGTCGTCAGCATTGAGATGGATGCTCCTCTACGCGACGCATACAAGAAGCTGGAAGAAGACATCAAGAAGGCACTTCAGGAGCATCGGCGAAATCCGTCAGTGATGAGTGTGGCGTTGAATGCTTTGCTCCTCTATCCCGACCGTCCGTTTGGCCTTGGGGACCTTTATGGGTATGAGTACGACCCTGAGACTCAGAAGCGCGAGCGATTCCTCATCGCCGAGACTCAGAACTTGAACGAAGCTCACGTCTACGCGAAGGAGCGCCGTCTGGTCGAAGAGGTGAAGTCAGAGCTTCGGCGCGGTCGTCGCTGCCAGATTTATGCGGTTTATACGAAGAAGCGCGACGTCACACGCAGGCTTGAGCGGATCCTCACAAGTGAGGGAATCCGCGTCGCGCTGCTCACGACGGAGGTGCCGCCAGAGTCGCGGGAGGCTTGGTATGAACGGCAACTCCGCGCAGGTGTGCAAGCGGTCATCTGCCACCCGAAACTCGTCCAGACCGGGCTCGACCTGATCGACTTTCCCACGATCCTGTTTTACGAGACTGGATACTCCATCTATGTCCTCCGCCAAGCAAGCCGGAGAAGCTGGAGGATCGGGCAGCGTCTTCCGGTGAAAGTGAAGTTCCTGCACTACGCGGAGACGATGCAGGAGAGTTGCCTGCGTTTGATGGGCAAGAAGCTGCTGGTCTCTCTGGCCATGGAAGGCAAGTTCTCTTCGGAAGGGTTGCAGTCGATCAACGACGAAGATGACATCCTGATGGCTATGGCTCGCGAACTCGTGACAGAAAAGGGTATCGGTGAAAGGGCCGATGCCGTGTGGGCCACGATTCAGAAAAAGCAAGACGACGTGATTGGCACACGAAAGCCCGAGGATGTGGAAGCCACCGCCGAGCAAACCGTCTCCGAACTTCCGTTGATTGAGCCTACCGTGACTCAAGTCGACCAGTGGTCGGCACTCAGATCGGCGATGGACTCATCCCGCCGGAGAGGTTCTCGGCGATCGACGTCGCCGACGCCAGACGGGCAGCTCGCGTTGTTCTGAATGGAATGTAATTGCGGCAAGAACTGCAAGCCAGAAGTCCCACTGAACCAAAGACAACTTACACCATAAAGGAGAGACGTGATGGGGATTCTCGGATTAACACACGATAAGAATGGCACCGCCCTCGAGAAACTCCCGGTGACAATGAAGGTCGCCATCGGGGAGGGCCCGGAGCCTGGCAGCGAAAACGGGCATCCTCGCAGGCTGGATCATTTCGTGTTCAAACGGAAAACGCTTCGCGGGCAAGACGTAGTGTGGGTGCCAGCCCCGGAGATTGCTGAAGTGCATGGGGAGAAGCCAACCGAACTGGGAATCATCTTTCTCAACGACGACCCGCGAGAAGTATTTCGAACGGAGTATGCTCTGTGGTCGCCGGGCGGATGCAAATGCCGCGGCGAACTTGTGCAGCTTGCGAATGGTGGCGGGCCCCGGTTCGAAATGCAAGCGACTCGGAGAACGCAAAAGCACCCTGAGGGGGAGCCTTGGCCTGGCAACTACAAGTACGTCGATGGGCCAAATAAGGGCCAGCCGGTTGAGCCCTGCGGTGACGGTTGCCCCGATTTGGAGGAAGGAGATTGCCGGCCATCGGGAGATCTCTACTTCATCTTGGAGAAGTTTCCGATGTTCGGAGCAATCTGCCGGCTTCACACAAGTAGCTATCGATCGGTTCGCAACCTTTCCAACGGCTTGATGCAGATTCGCCGGTTGAACGGAGGCCGTTTAACGGGCATCAAAGCCATTTTGAAAGCGACCCCGGAGAGAATCTCCTATTCCGATCGGGACGGAACGAGGCATACCTCGGTGGCCTACATCCTCAGCCTTGAAATCGGAGCGACAAACCTGAGGACCTTAGTCGCAAATATGACCGAGCCTGTCAGGCTTTTGGGCGAGGGGCGCGCGGCGCTTGATCTGTCTCGTGGAGTTCAGTACGTCGTGCGTGAGACAGACGCGGAGCGCGCTGAGGAGATCGCAGGGGAATTCTATCCAAAGGGCGAAACTGCCGCCGAGGAAGCAGTGGAGCCTGCCAACGGACAAAGTGACAGAGACGAGCAGCTCGCACGGATCTCCGAGTTGGCGCATCGGCTTCACTTTAACGATGCCAAGACGAAGATGTTGATCGGGCAATCAGCGGGGGACCTCGCTGGGCTTGAACGAGAGCTCCTGAATGAATTAGACGACCAGCTGGGAAGGAAGTCGACGGGAAACGGCAACAATGGCCACCGGGGACAGCCGAAAAAGGAAACAAGCCAAACCAGCGAAACCGCGATCTCAAAAGCACCGGATAGAGTCCCGCCAGATGGGGCAGCGCCGCCTGACGGAGGATTCCTCTTCTGAATCTCTGACTCGCAAACACTCTATCTTCAGCATCTGTTCCTCAGAATCTCTGAGTTGCGATTGGATCTGGGCCAGTCGCAAGGCTCCATCGCGGAACTCCTAACGCATCCAAAGCACCGGATGATCCGGGCCAGAAATACGGGGCGAAAGAGTTTGAACGAAATCGAGTCCAAGGTTTTCGCCTATCTGTCGGAAGGATAATCGACCTCTCATTACCAGTCCCTGTTCGCGCAGGTCCTGCAGAACGTCAAGCTTTGGTTCTGTTTCAGCTCAGCGACCCGGCAGCGCCGCCATACCTGATTTAGGCGTGCGTGGAATCCGGGGACAGCATCGGGCGCATCCAAGGCGACTGACTTATACCGCCCCGTCTCACCTGTGTTCTCCCGAACTGTTCCGAAAGGAAGTCAGAGATGACGTCGCCTCGCCGCCAACGCATCACCGGGCCCCGGACACCGGAGGATTTGCCGGCCAGCGCTTCATTCAGCAGTTGCTGTTCCACGATTCGAAACCAATACCGGCCCAAGCGCTTACGCAAACGGTTTAACTGACGGTGATGACACCGACCAACGCGGTCTCCACTATCACAGGGACAGCGCTCCTTGTTTGCGTGCCGCTTCCTCATTCCAAGAAGCCGTATAAACGGCAAAACTTCGGACTCTCGCTTTGCTCCCAACAACTGCCGCAAGTCTTCCCTGATTCCGCTCACCCCATGCTCAAGATCTTCAAACGGAGCCTCGCCGTGAGTCTCCAGGTACGAAAAGCGATACAGATACGGAATCAGGCAGCGATCAATGAAACCTACAAGGGACAATCCTTCGGAGAGCATTAAGCGCAGTCGCGTTTCCGATGCCAGGCAGAGCGATCCGTCTTGGAGGTGGTGGTACGAAATTGGGATGCGGCCTCCCGTCTCAAAAACGGCGGGAATCTTTCGAGGAAACGCCTCGGGAATTCGAAACTCTATCTGATAGCAATCACTGATTTGTACATTGCCCGGAATCTGTGCGGTAAATGCGAGCCTGCCTGCTAATACGAGATCGGAAGCCGCCGGAACGATGCGGAGTCCCGGCTGTCTTACCAGGAGTTCTTCAAGACGCCAGCGCGCTGGAATCTCAGATGCGATGACGATCTCCCCAAGGCCGCGGCACCGATTTCGGAATCGTAACAACCGGCGTGCGCACAATCGCAGGTGCACGGTCGCGGCGGCCTACTTCAAAGGGTCGCAACTGCTCTTCGCTAAGAACTACGCCAAACGTCCGAACCAAATCGCCGCTTAACGATTCTCCAGTCGCAACAGTTGCAAGCTTCTTCAAATCAGCGCGAACCTGCGTGTGCCAGTGCCAGAAGGAGCGTTCGAGGCTGGGGTTGAGAGACCATTTGTCGGCATAGTCTTCCGCGGGATTCGCAGGATTCGGCAACCGCGGCCGCTCAGACCGGACAAACTGCGGCATTTTGTCCACGATGCCGATCAACGATGCGTAAACATCCGGCTCGCCTTCATACGCGTGTGCCGCCAGGTTGGTGATGATCATAGAAATCGGCGCCAATGCCGGATTGGGCAGAAACATCACGTCGCGATGGCGTTTCAGAATCTGAATCACCTGCTGCAATGGAGTCTTAAACTCGTAAGCCGGAACATCTTCCACCGCGGCGTAAAGGTTTCCTTTGACCAGTTCGTTCAGGCGAGGCAGAGCCCAGCTGCGCGCACACTCTTCAAACCAATCTGCAAACCCCCTCGGATTGCTACTGAAAAGCGCAGACGAAATTCGTTCGTAGTGCGGATGCCGCTTGTCGGTGATCGCCACCGCGAGCGTCGCAAGGCGCGCCGGCACCCCAGCCTCCACAATCGCCCCAACAACATGTTTGTCTTCGGGTATGCAGGGCAGCGAATCCAAATGGAAGTTCACGGCATCCGCGTAGAACACACGCCAGCACCGGTTCCGCTCCTCGATGGGATCTGTCATGTTATGTGCGATGGCGTACGCTTTGATCTCCGCGCCGTACAAATGCTTCAGATCCTTTTGCGACATCTGCGTTTTCGCAATCTGGAGCGTCGTCACGTTGTCGAGGTCGTATTTCTGCGTCTGCACAACAGGCCGGACTACCGTCCCGTATCGGAACGAGCCTTGAGGCACGACCACGGGTGAGAAGGCGGCCACCGCCGACTCCGGCCGGCAAAGCCACTCGCCGAGCGAACGATGTCGCGCGACGGCCTTTTCGTAGTACGAGCGCGGAATCTCGATTTCGCTTAGAACCAGCTGAAGCAACGAATTTACCGCAGAGTTTACTACCATTATTCTTTCCCTCCCTCCGGAATCGTCAAAGCCGGGACAAATCCCCCGCGCGGATCAACCTGGTCGTAAACAATCCATGGCATGTCGGCCTTCGGCATTCGAACGCGCCCGGCCTCCACTGCCAGTGAAACGGGCATCGCAGGGAAAACGTGCAAGGTCTCCCCCTGTCCATGGGCAGTTTTGATTTGGTCCAACGCCGTTCGAACGAGCGCTCGGAATTCCGGTTTCTGTCGGCGGGACTTCACGACATCGTTATGCGGCGAGGCCACCCCGATCGACCAGATGCTTACGCTTTCACCCAGAACCTGCCGGATGCGCTCTGCGCCAACCATGGCGCTTACCTCAAACGCAAGCGCTGCCGGACCTTCGATGCAGGCCGGCCGGCGCAAACGAAATAATGGCGTTTCGCTGTCCTGAGGCCACTCCCAGGTGGTCGGCTCCCGGTGGCGCTGATAGACATCGCAAGGAACAATATCGCCAAGCAGATTTCCGAGAAGAATGAGCAGCGGTTGAGGCGCAAGCGCAAAAACAGAAAGATGCCGAATCTCGCCTTCCGCGGCTGGAAGACGCACCTGCCAGTTAAATTTTCGACGGAGTTCGAACGCCTCATTCCGCCAAAAGCTGTCGTCACGTTCGCAAGAGGAGCTGTTGTGAACGCTCAGTTCAATGGCGCGGTCGGCAGCCGGGTAGCGATCCGGAAAAAGTGCTGAAGCCGCTTCAGCATAGTTGAGCGGCGAACTGTGATCGCCGATGTTCGCGCCGTAGAGCAGGACATGGCTGCTTTTTTCCGGCGCAATTGCTGAAGCCACCTCAATCCGTTGTTCGTGTACCGCTTTCATCTGCTGCAGAAGTGAAACTGTGTAACGGCCGCCGTCGCGCTTTCTGTCGACCTTTCGGTGACAGGCGTGGCAAACCAGCATCAAATTCGACAGGTCGTGCAGGTCGTGCAGGTCGCCGGTCGCAACACCTGTGTTGCCTCTTGCGCCCCCGCTGCTAAACGAGTAGATATGCGCCTTCTCTGCAACATTTACCTGCTCTTGCGTCACGCTGGACTTCCACAAGGGCTGATTGCAACCGCCGAACTCGCATCGTCCTGCCGCCCTGCCCCACAGCAGACATTGAACCGACACCGGAATGCTGCGGGTAACTTCCTTGGGTACAGCCGCCGCGGGCGTCGCCGAACAACCGGCGTGAACCGTACTCTTCGTTCTCATTTGGCGAACAGTCTCCCGAGCGCCAAACCGTTTTCCAGAGGGGATCTGTCTGTCCATCCCGTTCAACCCGTCACTTTCTTCGCGCAGACCTTGCGTTCTTGTTGACTCCGGCTCTGTTATGCTTATCCTCAGTAGGAGGAGCGTTGACGCTACAATCTGTCCTACACGTAGGACAGTATAACAGCTTCCGCTCGGCCTTTGTCAAGGGCCGCTCGAAATTCAACTTGTGGAGGTGATGATGAGTCTGTCGATCGAGGACTTCGGCCGCTTGCTCGCTGCCAAACGCGGTTCACGTGGCGTTCGCGCCGCGGCGCTAGAAGCCGGTGTCACCCATTCCACGTTCTCGCGCGTTGAGAATGGACACATGCCCGATCTCAAAACATTCGCAAAACTTTGCAAGTGGCTCGCTCGCGATCCGCGAGAATTCTTGGGGATCGACGTTGCCGAGGCCACTCCAAGCAGGCCTCGCGCCGTCGTTCACTTCAAGAAAAAGAAAACCGTGCAGGTGGAAACTGCCAAGGCACTCGGGGAATTGATACTCGCCGCCCAGCGAGCCGTCCTTGCCGCTGAAGACCAAGTGGGCCGTTAGGTCGTGCGCCATGGTTTCAAAGCCCAAAGCGAACGCAGTGCCGCCCTGGCACGAACCGCGCTTGGCTTGAAGCCGAATGCCCCTCTGGACCCGTGGGCGTATGCCGAACACCTGCACGTCAGGGTTCTCAATTTCGACGAGCTAACTCTCTCCAAACAGGCGAAACACCAGTTGACCATCAACGACGGCGATAGTTGGTCTGCGATGACCCTCCAGGTGGACAGCAAGTTCACTATCGTTATTAATCCCTCTCACGCCATCACGCGTCAGCGATCTGACTTAATGCACGAACTTGCCCACATCGAACTTCGTCATTCTCCGGCTCGTGTTGAGGTGTCTCAATCCGGCTTGCTGCTTTTGAGTGATTACTCCGACGAGCAGGAGCAGGAGGCGGACTGGTTCGGCGCGGCACTTCTGCTTCCCCGCGAAGGCCTGGTAAGACTTCGTGCAGCTCGCAAGTCTCCGGCCGAGATTGCCACGCACTACGGAGTCAGCGAAGCCCTTTGCCAGTGGCGGCTCCGAACGACCGGCGTAGAAATGCAAATCCGGAGGGCGCGGCGATAGAGGCGTGGAAAGTTGGTATCACTGCGGTAACCCAACTATGAAGGGGTCGCGCTCAACGTTAGAGCACCTGCTCACGAGGCAGGTGCGCTCCTCCACTATCTATCCTCAACCAGAGGCTGTCCCTCGAACCGACCTGCGGCCGTTCCAGACTACATCTAACTTCTTTGGTAGTTCACCGAATGTTCTTGCTCGATCAAACTGATTGAGAAAAGAGATTGGCTGCCCCAGGCAGGACTTGCACCTGCAGCCAGTCGGCTAACAACCGAACGCTCTGACGCGAAGCGTTAGGAAAGCCTTTGGCGGATTTGAACCTTTGATCGAGGTGTTGGCTCCTATTGCCGTTTAGCAAGTCCTTGTCGTACTTCCAACGTAATTCGAGCGGTCCCACCCGAGCAGAACGGCTGCCTGTATTCCGAGTTCAGTCGAGGCATGCATGAAAATACCCACAGTTCCTCTAGGTTCGCGCCATGTACGGCCGATTCCTCCTCTAAGCCAATCGCGACACGGTGATATGGCGTGCCAAGCCCTCTACGTTCGCAAGCATGTCCAGTGTGCAAGGGTCGGAGAATCCGAACCTGCGGCACGAGGGATCGAAATTCACCAGGTCTTGGCAACCTACATCGATCACCTGGTCAGAACAACACGTACCACAGACCTCGAATTATTCGATGCCTTGATGAAAGGGGCGGGGACCGAGGCACGAGAAGTTCTGGAGAAGTTCCGGGACAACCACGCATTTGACCCGCAGAAGATCCTAGCAACTGAGCTCCATGTTGCGCTCGATGACAACTTCGTTCCGATCGAGCATCCGGGCGATGAGGGACCAATAGCTACCTACGAAGGGACACTTGACTTAGTGTTGCTCCATTCCCTCACTGAGGCCGAGATCGACGATTGGAAGAGCTACTACCAGGTCATCGAGGCGGACACCTTCCAATCGAAGTTCTATCCGCTACTCTTGATGTGCCTCAATCCTTCGCTGGAACGGGTGAAGTTCGTTCTGGAGTTCGTGCGATATGGAACTTCGCGCCGTGTCGAATACACACGGAAAGATATGCCGTGGCTCAAGGAATTGGCGCAGAGGGAGCGGGCGCGCCAAAAAGGTCTCCATGAGTTAGCCGTCTCAGGCGAGCGGGATCTGAAGGCATCCCCCGGCAGGCACTGCACTTGGTGCCCGCTTTTGCTGAACGGCTGCCCGGTAGCCCAGACAAATCCCTACGGACAGATGACCCCTGAACAGAGGTTACGCTTTGCGCTTTGGCTACAAGAGGCCGAAAAAGAAAACACAAGGGTGCTTAAGGAACTGATGGTGGAGCACGGTCAGATCCGCTATCGGGACGAGAACCAGAGTGAGTACATTGCTGGCTTCGTGCCAACCGAGAAGAGGTTCTATCCATTTCAAGATGGTGTTTCCATTCTTGATGAATGGTTCACAGCACATCCCGATGAGCGAGCCCTGCGAGCAAAGCTCACGATTTCGGGGCTATCTTCCGCGATCAAGGCAGAAAAGCGCACCGAACTTGCGCGAAAACTGGCAGAGATCGCGGACGTGCGTGTCGAAACCGAACTCAAGATCGGCCGCGTCGAACCTCCGTCGGAAAGGCCCGGCAGGGTCCGAGATCGAATTCAGAACCATGAGTAAGTGATACACAAGAATGTGGTATCCTTACACATAGGATGGTGAAGAGGATGCGTACCAACATCGACATCGATGACCGCCTGATGCGGCAGGCAATGAGGAGCAGTCGAACACGGACAAAACGGGCTGCGGTCGAGGAAGGATTGCGTCTGCTCATTCAGACTCGGGCGCAGGCCACCATTCGGCGGCTTCGAGGCAAGATCCGCTGGAACGGAGACCTTCGCAAGTCTCGCCTTGGGCGATTTGCGGAGTAGAGATCAATGGTCATCGTTGATACCACGGTCTGGATCGACTATCTGAACGGCCTGCGGAACATGGAGACCGATTACTTTGACCGCGAGCTCGATCTGCAACGCTTTGGACTCACGGACCTGATTCTCTGCGAGACCCTTCAAGGTATCGGAGACGAGAAGGCGTTCACACGAGTCTTGCGTGATCTTCGCAAGTTCGAGATATTCGAGACCGGTGGCGAGCAATTGGCTATCGAGGCCGCGAGAAATTTCGGGCGTCTCCGTCAACGGGGACGCACAGTCCGCAAGACCATCGACTGTTTGATTGCCACATTTTGCATCCATCACGGTCATTCACTGTTACACCGGGATCGCGACTACGATTATTTCGAAGATATCCTGGGTCTAGCTGTAATCCATCCTTGAGGTTAGTCAGACTTCATCATTCCTGACCCCCGCAGTTTGAAATCAGCACATTTACTGATGTTGTTCTGCCGTCTGCAGGTCTAAATCCGATGTTTTCTAGCCAAACCTCCCGCCTGTGGGGCTGCGGGACCAATCGTGTGCAATTGCAATGGAGAATCTCATGCGAATCACTACCCTGACATTAAGGCACTTTCGATCGCACGAAGACACGACCCTGGACCTTGATCGATTCAACTTCGTGCGCGGGCCGAACGGTTCTGGAAAGAGTTCCATACAAATGGCGTTGGAGTACTTGCTCACAGGGCGATGTCAGATGACGGATGCCGCTGGGCGGGGAGCTGAGGCTTTGATTCGGACAGGGGCAAAGGAGTTTGAGGTTGGCGTGACTCTTGAAAGCGGTGAAACGATATGCCGGCGGAGAACCCCGAGATCGCACATTGTTGAGTTGAACGGAAATCGCGTCACAGTGGACGCTGCGGAGGCCTCCCTGGAGAAACGCTTTGGCTCAACTGACGTTTTGTCCGCTGTGCTGAACGCGGGCCGATTCATCGAAATGTCGGAAGCCGAGCAGAAGAGACTCTTGGCCCACGTAGTCGACGCGGGGAAGGTAGACATTCCTGAAGAAATTGGCAGCGCGCTGCGAGCCATGAATGAAGAGCAGCCAAGACTTATGTGCGTCGCTGACATTGAAGTTGCCCACAGACGTTTCTATGACTTGCGTACAGAGGCGAGCCGCACTGTGAAAGCACTGGGACAGATGGAGAAGCCCGACATCCCATCGGACCTTCCGTCTGTGCAAGGGGTAAAGAAGAAGCTCGAAGATTTGCGGCAGCAGAAGGAGAGACTCGTCGCGCAGAAGGCGGAGGGAGATGCCTCTTGGGAAAGTGCGCAGGCGCGGTTGAAGCACCTTCAGAAGGAAATCGAGGAAGTATTGTCGGAGATCCTCGATCCGAGCCAAGAGCAAGAGTTGCTTCAGCTTGAGTCTCAGCGAGGCCATGCAGAGAACCTCCGTCTGGAGTTGACGGATCTGATGGCCGAACAGAAGACAGTCGAAACATCCCTTGCGGCAGTGGAGGGATTGAAGGGCAAGTGTCCAACGTGCGGGCAAGCCATCTCGGAGGAAGTAAAGACGTCAGAATTTGAGGCGTTGCGCGAACGACTTACTGACCTTGAGGGATTGCTGCATGGCGCAAGAGAGGAATTGAGTGAGTACGCGGAGGTCGGAACGGCGGTCCCGCGCCTCGAAGGGCACCGTAAAGCTCTCGCCCGGCGGGCAAAGCTGGTGGAGGAACAATCGAAACTTCAGGCAGTGCAGAGACCCTATGGTGATGATCTCGAAAGCCGGACGACCATACTTGTGGAGCGAATCAACAAAGGAGAACGTGTGCTGGAGAAAGTCCACCGGCTAGAGAGCGCAAAAGAACGATGGGAAACGAATGTTAGAGACAAGTCGAGCCTAGAGGCGAGAATGAATCTGCTAGACAGATTGACCGAATTCTTCGGACCGAGTGGCGTGGTCATGGGTCAAGTAGCTGGTCGGATCGGATCGTTCACCGAGGACTTGAATCGGCATCTCGCAATGTTCGGGTTTACCTGCGATTTTGCGCTCGATCCATTCGAGATCCGTGTCAGCTCATTGAAAGACAACGATTCCAGCCTGCCCTTGAAGTACCTCTCTGAGTCAGAGCAGTTTCGATTTGGCGTGGCATTCCAAATGGCTCTGGCAACGATAACGGGGTTGCGATTCGTTGTGATCGATCGGGCGGACGCACTGGACAAAGAAAAACGGAAGATGTTGACGAGCTTGCTGGTGAACAGCGGGCTAGACCAGGCCATTGTGCTTGCAACCAGTGAGGAAGCACCCCCCGCGATTGTACCGCAAGGCGTGAAGTTCCTGAGCTTGGTCGAGAAGAGGAGACCGTGCCAAGCTCTCGTGTCCACAGCAGCGTAACCCGCTGCGGCGTGTCCAGTTCTAAGCTGATAAAACCGCAATGAGGAAACATGGAATCGTTCCAAGATTCGTGGAGACTCAGTTCGCCTCGCCTTCGATGCTAATTCCCAGCTCCCTCCTATTGCAAGATAAACAATTACTTTATATAGGAACAATATATAACATTCGAGTGGGTTTCGAGCGGGCCGTTCTCATTCCTTGTCTCATAGGAGGGATCGTGAACCTCCGGAAGAATCAAAACAATCTCAGCGCGTCGGAGTAGCAGGGCATCGTCAACGCTATGGAATCGCCAACATGGCTCACCATGTGGTCTGCTGATAGCACTGATTCGGGGCCTAGTGTTGGTTTCACGACCTCCTGCGTCGCCACGAGCTGGCCAGCTCGTGATTTCCGGCGATGCGAGATCTCAAACTGTTTTTCGAATCCTTAACGGTGGGATCGGAGTGGATTACCGACATGAGATCGTTCGCTTTCTACCACCTGTTCAGTTCCTACAGCTTTCCGGTGTGACTCCAGGCCAATTTCGACTGTAGAGTTGTGCTCTTGTTTCCCCAAACCCATTCCTCTTAATGAGTCATTTGCTGCCCGTTGTCTTCCGTGTTTTGACTGATTCCCTTCGGTTTGCTTAAATCAGTCTGCGCTCCCGGCCTGCTCTTGTCGCTGAGAATCTGTTCCTTCGAAAACAACTTGCCTTCTGTAGAGAACGCTAACTCAAACCTCACCGCTGGACCGATTCGGCGCGACTCACCCTGGTGTTCTGTTCTCGGTGGTTTGATTGGAAGAATGCTTTGATGGTCGTTATGCCTGAAACTCTGATCGGTTGGCACCAGCGGGTCTTCCAGCTCTTCAGGCGTTGGAAGTTTCGCGGGGGTCGGCTACGCCTGCAAAAGAACCTGCAGACGCTCATCGCGGAGATGGCTCAACAGAGAACTGTGCGGAACTACTGGCCCGAGGATCTACGGCCGATCAAAGAGCTGCAGGATGAGATTGTCAAGTCACTTGAAAAATTCGCTGCTGGATCGACCAAGCCGACGACATCACTTTGCTCGTCATTCAGTACGGACATTGATGAAGGTGAGCGATAGCTATCTCGTTGGCCGGTTTGCTGGAATATCTATCTGTGGGAGAATGTTGATCCCTGACGGGAACTCTGTCGATTAGGGGCGGAAGTTGTGTTTCTGTGCGCTATTCTTAGGTCAACGGAGCGACTTTTTCGCTCAGGCAACTTAGGCCATGTATCAATACTCTGGTGGCGAACCAGGAATGTGACGCGAAGCGGCCTTCGAATATGAACCACGATTTCTTGCTGAAGATTAAGCTGCGCAGTCATCCGAGGTTGCTCTGCGTCCTTCGTGGGGCCGTGGAACCAATGATGGATGTGTTGGGGTTTTCAGAGGAAGAGTGCAGAGCAATCATTCGTGCGGTTGACGAAGCAGTGTCAAATATCATACGACATTCTTATCGCGCCCGCATGGACCGGCCCATTGAAGTCTCGTGCAAGAGCCTCCGCCGCCGCTCCCGTGGGAAGGGTGGCCAGGGAGTCGAAATCTTGCTATTCGATCATGGCCCCGCTTTTGACCCTACGAAACTACCGGGTCGTCCACTGGGCGAATTAAGGTGCGGTGGATTAGGGTTGCATCTTATTCGTGGCAGTGTGGACAAGGTCGAGTACAAGCGAATGGGGAACATGAACCGGCTGCGATTGGTTAAATACGCTCGATCTTCGAAGCGGGGCCCGAATTTTTAAGGGAGAGGTCATCGTGAAGATTTCTGCTCGCCTTGTCGACAAAGCCACAATCTTTGACGTATCGGGGGACGTCGATATGGCAAATTCTCCGGAATTACGGAAGGCCCTGTTGCACGAGATTCGCGAAGTGAAAACGCCCCGGATCATTCTAAACCTTTCCGCCGTGAAATACATCGATAGCTCTGGCGTGGCCTCCTTGGTGGAAGGCCTCAAGGCCTCTCGGGACATGCGTTCACGTTTCGTTCTTTTCGGATTGAGCAACTCGGCGCGCGAGGTATTACAACTTTCACGGTTGCTCAAAGTTTTTGAGGTCTACGACAACGAAGAGCAGGCATTGGGCTCCGAGGCACCGCCAGGGTAACAAGACATATGAGCCAGGATTTGGTAACCGAAAATGTTTCGAACTTCCTCTCGCAAGTTGGCCAGGGCGTCACGAACGGCGTTGCGTACATCGGTTCTCTCGCATCGCTAGGCGGTCGCGCTGCGTACTACGGCTTGGTAGGGCCTTTCCAGGGGAAGCCGCTGCGTCTACAACGGGCGGTCTCGCAGGCGATGGAAGTTGGCGTCCGGGCATTGCCGATCCTTTCCCTGATTACATTTTTCATCGGCTTGATTCTAGCGTTGCAAAGCGCGTATGAGCTCAGCAAGTTAGGCGCCATGAACATTGTGCCCAGAGCTGTTGCGTTGTCGATGTCGAGAGAGCTGGGTCCGTTGATCACTGCCATCGTGGTCATCGGGCGCTCGGGCTCCGCATTTGCCGCAGAGATTGGAACCATGAAGGTTACCGAAGAGATCGACGCGCTGGAAACGATGGCGATTAGTCCGGTCCATTTCTTGGTGACTCCGAAATTTCTAGCTATGATCGTGATGCTGCCCTGTCTGACGATATGGGCAAACATGATGGGCATTCTAGGAGGAGCGTTATTCGGTGTCGCTCAGGCGGGCTTCACATGGATGGGTTACATCCAGGCTTCGATCGACTCACTCATCTTGCGGGACATCACTACGGGACTGATTAAGAGCGTGATGTTCGGAATCACAATCACCTTGGTGGGGTGTCTCGAGGGTCTATCGACGGGAACGGGCGCGGAACAAGTGGGCCGCTCGACAACAAGAGCTGTAGTGATGTCGATCTTTCTCGTTGTGATCGTGGATCTCGTATTTACGGGAATATTCTATTTCGTAGGTGGCCGATAGCGCTTGGGCACACCGTCTATGGATGAAAAGAATGCACAATCACAGGAGTCGATCCCGATGGTCTCCGTGCGAGATATCCGCGTCAGTTATGGAGCCGTAGAGATCTTGCATGGCATCAATTTTGAAGTAAAGCAGGGCGAGACACTAGTGATACTTGGAGGTTCCGGCTCAGGAAAGAGCACACTCTTACGCACGCTAATTGGTCTGGAAAGGCCGAGCTCGGGGCAAATTTGGATCAAAGGCAATAATATCGCCGCTATTTCACAGACGGAATTGGATGAGATTCGAAAGAAGATAGGAATGTCATTTCAGGGCGGAGCGTTATTTGGCTCCATGACCGTGGGTGACAACGTGGCTCTGCCACTTCGTGAGCATACGAAATTGGAAGAGTCCACGATCGGTATTATTATGCGACTCAAACTCGAGCAGGTTGGGCTCGCTGGTTTTGAATACTATATGCCCTCGCAGCTCAGCGGTGGGATGAAGAAGCGCGCTGCCGTTGCACGGGCCTTGGCAATGGACCCCGAGATATTGTTTTTTGACGAGCCCTCCGCCGGACTCGACCCGATCATTGCCGCGGGCATCGATCAGCTAATTCTGGAACTGAAGAGGGCTTTTCGTATGACCATCATTGTGGTCACACATGAATTGGCAAGTGCTTACCTGATCGCGGATCGCGTGGTCCTGATTGATAAAGGAAATGTTGTGGCCATCGGCACGACCGAGGAAATGCGGTCGAGTTCGCAGCCACGCGTGCGCCAATTTCTGGACCGCGTGGCTGAACCGGAAGTTTCGCGAGAATCGGATTATCTGGAGATGCTCACCGAAAATCGGCGTCGATCCGGATGAGTATTGGAAAAGAATAGAGGAATATTATGGAGCCAAAACGCGAGCAGGCACTTGTAGGACTATTCGTCTTGGTGGCTGCAGGCGTGCTCACTGCCACGCTTTTCGCCATCACTGGCGCGTTTGGCCATACGGCGAGAACCTATCACGCTTACTTTCCGTTTGCGGGTGGGCTCGAGCCGGGAGCCATTGTGCGTTATTCCGGAGGACCGAAGATCGGACGCGTAGAACAATTGCGCATCAATCCGCAAGATACGGGGCAGATCGACGTCACGTTCAGCGTCACATCAGACCTGCCTGTCAAGACGGATAGTAAAGTGAAAATAATGAGCATGAGCCCCCTTGGGGACAATCACCTAGAAATCTTAGCAGGGACTGCTCTGGCCGGCATCGCTCCCACAGGCTCTTTGCTCCGTTCAGAAAATTATGTCGACTTTAATGCCCTGATGGAACAAGTGAATCGGATTGCGCCACAAGCGCAGCAGCTTCTTCAAACCCTCGACGATCGCGCGACGGAGCTGAAAGTTACGCTCGACCGCGTTAACGATCTGTTGAGTCCTCAAAATCGATCAAATTTGGCCGCTACACTGGCAGACACTCGCGCCCTGATTAAGGACAGCCGACCTCAAATTCACTCTACTCTCGACCATGTGAATGCCTTAACCGTGAAAGTGGAGCCTCTGCTGCAAGACTTTCGAAAAACCTCCGATGAAGCAAATCAGGTGCTCATTCACATCGATGAATTGGTCGGCGATAACCGCGCAGACATTCGCCAGTCCGTGATCGAACTTCGCGGCACATTGAAAGAATTGACGGGCCTTACGGCGCGACTGGACCAAACCCTCGACGTGAACTCCGAGAACGTTGATGAGCTCCTCGACAATCTGCTGCATGTCACAGAAAACCTCAAGGAATTTACGGCAACGATTAAGGCGCGCCCCTATACGCTGATCCGCGCGACCAACCCTCGCGAACACAAACCGGGTGAGCAACAATGACTCTGCGCCGGGCAGACCATCGTACAGCCACGGAGATTTCACTATGAACTTTAAACTCGCCATGTGGATGGGGGCGTTGTCGGTTGCGCTCGCCAGCGGATGCGGAGCGACAAGACCCAGCAAGTACTATCAGCTTACCGTTCCCGGGGATTTGCTCCCTGTGGCCGACCCGAGCCCTTACCCCGTAACGCTGCTGCTCGGACCACTCAGAGCCTCGCATCTTTATCGTGAAGATCACATCGTGTATAGCTCAAATGGCGAGAGTATGGGCACCTATGAATTCCAACGTTGGGCGCAGCCGCCGACCGAAATGATTCAAGAAGTCTTGCTTCGTGAGCTTCGAACGTCAGGGCGGTACCGAGAGGTGGATTTTTTGCGCAGCAATTCTCGCGGAGACTATCTTCTCCTTGGGCGTCTCTTCGACTTCAAGGAAGTTTCCGGCAATGCACTTATGGCTCGCCTCACGGTTGAATGGGAATTGCGCGACATGAAGACCACATCGACGGTTTGGACTCACTATTACACTCATGACGAGCCCGTCAACGGGAAAGATATTTCTGCAGTAGTCGCGGCGCTGGACCACAATGTTCAACGCACCGTAGGCGAAGTAAAATCAGGTTTGGATCAATTTTTTTCAGCGCGGCAGCTAAATCATATCCCATAGAAAATCACTGCCGATAGGAGCCACCCTAGGAAAAGTCTTAGGAGGCGCGGCGCAGTGTAAGGAGCGTGATATCGTCTTCGAGCTCAACGTTTCCTCGATACCGCTGAATACCATTCAGCAGAGCTTCGGAAAAAACTGGCAGGGCAAGCGGTCTTGGAAGTTGGCGCATGGTACGTTCCGCAAATTCAAGAAAGCCCTTCGCGGTGAGTTCTTCACCGTCCGGAGAATGAACCTCGGTGGCTCCGTCGGAGAACGCGAGAATCATGTCACCTGTGTTCAATTTAACGCTCTGCTCGTTGTACTGCTCACCAGTAATGAAGCCCAGAGGCAAATTCTCCAAACCTTGTCCCAGTTCTAAGAATCTCGCCTCGTGCGCCCGCCACAGGAGCATCCGTGGATGTGCTGCATAGTAAGCGTCCGAACCTGGCCGTGTTGACAAGGGACAAGGTTTGCTAAGCGTCGGTGGTGGATGCCATGGCAAATTCCGGCGCGAAATTCCATGGCAGCAGCTCCTCGATGCGGTTGATCGGATGA
>Ga0307374_10004292_pt1 | contig 23785 bp, 23 predicted proteins | sample OX3MG_FD_202532 | JGI IMG/M metagenome (GOLD analysis project Ga0307374, IMG submission 202532) | Soil microbial communities from Risofladan, Vaasa, Finland - OX-3 | ecosystem: Environmental > Terrestrial > Soil > Coastal area > Acid sulfate soil | place: Finland: Risofladan, Vaasa | collected... | reverse complement strand
GCTCAAGCGCCCCCCGCGCCCGCGTTCTCAAGCAACCCGATCGCCGCGCGGTCGAGAGCATCGGCGGCCGTGGCAGCCCTGCGATACTCGGCGGCAACCGGGGCGGCGTGATGCCTAAGCCCCACTGCTGCCGCTCAGATCTGGACGTCAATGATGGTTCCTGCCTTCCCTAACAGAATTGGAGCGGCATTTGTTCCTCTGTCTGCCGCAGGCGTCGCACCGAGGGTGCGGTCGGTATTTCCTTCTGGGTCTGAAAGGCCCTGCTTGGCTCTGGTTGGGACGGAAGGTTTTGCCGCCCAGCGGCACCATCCATTTTTTGACTGCAATTCCCTGGTGTAATAGGTGCGATGATAGAGCGCCCCGAGAGGGGGGCGCTTCCATGTGGAGCTTTATGAGGTCGTCGCGGATGTCAGCGGGAAGGTCGCGATGCGCCGCATGGGAGTCAAGCAAATCGCGGTGCACGGCGGCACTCGCGCAGGAGCGCCCAGGGTGATGGCCGATTTCGCGAAGTACGCGATCGGCAAAGGCTGACCGCCGGCGCACGGCGGCATCTTCCACGGGTTCCGGGGGCGGGAGGCCCGCGCTTAGTCGGCGATCACGGTCAACTCGTCGGTGAGGTTGCTCAGTTCCTCCAGGCCGTTAGCGGTCACCAGGAAGTTTCTCTCCCACAGGAGATTTCCCAGCGCAGTGGCCGTGACCCATTCGGGAGCAATGATCATGTCGGGTTCGAGACTCAGCCCCTTGGGTGAGCGCGTTCCAAACCACGGACGCTCGACCACCTCCGCACCCAGGCAGTGACCCAGGAAACTGCCTTGAAGCAGATCGCTGGCGCCATGCTTTTCGAACACGGCGATGGTGTCCGATGCGATCTCCGCGACCGGGCGGCCCGGCCGCCACGCTTCCATCGCCTCCTGGTAGACATTTTTGAGCCGGGCGTGCGTTTTGATCTGATCCGCGGTCGCGTCACCCCAGGCGATGAGAATGTCGAAGTCGCAAGTGTAGCCGTTGTAGGTCGCGCCGGCGTCGAACCATTGCAAGTCGCCGGGCCGCATCGTGCGGCCCGCAATCTGCGCGCCGAAAATGGCGCCGGTCGGATGCGTGGTCGAGAGCACCATCCCGATCTCCTGGGCTCCCGCTTCACGCTGGCACGACAGCATCTCGAATATGAGGTCGGATTCGGTCATTCTGCGGGAGATTCGCCCGCAGAAGCTCTTGAAGGCGGCGTTCTGGATTTCGACCGCCCGGCGCATGCACGCGATCTCCGCCGGCGTCTTGATCATGCGCAAGCGCCAGAACAGTTTGCCGGCGTCGCGCAGGTCGAAGCCACTCAGCTCGCGGCGCAATACGTCGAGCTCTCCCGGGCCGATGCCGGAGGCCGAACCGATGTCGAGTCCCACCGCTCCGGAGCGAAGGCCGCGGCTCTCCAGGATCTGGCGAATCATGCGCGGCCGATCGGCAGGGGACATCACCGGCCGGATGTCGCCAAAGTGGGTCTCTTGCGCGTAGGCCTCGGCAATCGCGGGAAGGCCGGTCAAGGCCGGCTCGCCGCTCAAAGGCAGGACGACTTTGGGCAGGACCACTTGCTGCGTGTACTCCGCGATTCGTCCGGCCCCGGCGCTGCCACGAAAGCCGCTCAGCCAAAATTGATTTCCCGGGCTGTAGGCGATTATCGCCTGAAGGCCGGCCTCAGCCATGAGTTTGCGGGCCCGCTCGTAGCGTCCCTCGAATTCGCTTTTGGGGAAAATCGGCTGAGCCATCTGTCGGCGCCTTTCCGCCCTTCCGTTACTTCACTGCATGTCTTAATAAGATGCTAGCATATTGGTATCCCGTGAGGTTGCAATCATGAAAGTTACGGCCGCAGAAGTCGCCCGCCGCGTCGACGGCATCCTGCCGATCCTCGCCGAGAACGCGCAAGCCTGCGTCGAGGCGCGCAGCCTGGTGCCGGCGAGTATGAAGGCGATGGTCGATGCCGGTTTGTTTCGCATTGTGCAGCCCTCGCGCGTCGGCGGCTACGAACTGGGCTTGCGCACGCTGGCCGGCGCGGTCACCACCGTGTCCGAGGCCTGTCCGACCAGCGGCTGGGTGCTCATGGTGATGTGCGCGCACCACTTTTGTCTCGGCACGTTTCCCGAACAGGCGCAGGACGACGTCTTTGGCGGCGGGCGCGATGGCCTGGTCGCGGGCACGCTCGCCTGGCAAGGCAAGGCGGCCAGACTCGACGGCGGCTATCGGGTGAGTGGGCGCTGGCAGTTCTGCAGCGGCGTCGACCGCTCCAACTGGGTAATGCTGGGCTGCGCAGATGCGGCAACCGGCGGTCCGGGTGTACACGTCGTGGTGCCGACCGCGGAGATCGCCATCGATGACACCTGGCATGTGCTGGGTCTGGAAGGGACCGGCAGCAAGGACGTCATCGCCAATGATATATTCGTCCCGGCGCAGAGAACCGTCGATACTCGCGCCATGATGAGGGGTGACTCGCCCCATTCGCTGAAGCACGCCACCAATCTTTACCGCCTGTCCTCGGATTCGATGCTTTCGCTCTCGGTGACGACCGCCATTCTCGGTTCGGCGAAATTTGCGCTGGCGAAGTTCATCGAAAGGACCAGGGAGCGACGCGTGATCGTGACCGGTGCGCGCAAGGCTGAACACGGGCCGACGCAGATCCGGCTGGCCGAGGCCGCTGCCGAGATTCAGTGCGTGGACCTGATGGTGCAGGATGCGCTCGGCGTACTGGAGGGAGTTACGCAATCGGGTGAAGGCGCTACCGACATGAATTATCGGGCGCGAGTCAAATGGCAGGCCGCTTATGGAGTGGAATTGTGCCGGCGGGCGGTGTCACGCCTGTTCGCGGGATCCGGCGCACACGGAGTTTACAAGTCAAGTCCGCTTCAGACGGCCTTCAGGAACGTCAACGTGGGCGCGCAACACGCGAGCATCGATTTCGATAGCTCGGGCGAGTTATACGGCCGCATGCGCTTGGGGTTGCTGTCGCATTAGCCCTTGCCCCAGGTCGGTTGCGGCGGTCGCGGCCACTGGCGGGGCGTGCTCGGCAATCCCGTGCCGCAAATCGGCACCGTTTGTCGCGCGGCCACTAGCGGGCAAAAGCTTGCCGCGGAAAATCGCATGGTCTACAAAGCGGGGTGAAATCGGAAAATGAAATTGGAATTCCCGTTGACCGGTGTCAGTTCGGGCTGAAGAGAAAATAGAAAGGTCGGCTTCGGCTGGAGAACATCCATGCTTTATGAATTGAGGACATACCATTGCGTTCCCGGGCGCCTTCCCGCTCTGCTGAAGCGCTTCGAAAACATCACGTTGCGGCTGTTCGAGAAACATGGTTTTCGACAACTAGGCTTTTGGACAGTCGCGATCGGAGAATCGAATCAGGATTTGATCTACATCCTGCAATGGGAATCGCTGGCCGACCGCGAAAAAAAGTTTGCGATCTTCCAAAGCGACCCCGAATGGATCGAAGCGCGCCGTCAAAGCGAGGAGAACGGTCCTTTAGTCAAATCGATCACCAACGCGATCCTGACGCCGACCGCGTTCTCGGCGGCCAGATAGCCCCGACAGGGAACGGCACGTAGCGGCCCGCCGCGACGATGTCGCACGCGGCGGTGTCCTCGGCTAGGCTTGCCGCGTCCAATCGATCTGCCGTTTAACCTCGACGCTGTAGATGTTGTAGTGGGAAAAAATCTCGCTTTGCCCCAGCAGCATCATCTCCTGATGGGCCGCGTTGTCGATCCAGGTGCGCAGGGCCCGCTCGTCGCGCCAGTACGATATTTCGAGCATCAGCCCGGGCCGCGTCCGACTCTCGAAGTTGTCCATTGAAATAAAGCCATCGATGGCCTGAATCTCCGGAGCCAGCTCCGCGAAGGCGTCTCCCAGCCTGCTGTCCATCCCGGGCCTGACGCTGTACTCGATGATACATGCGACCATTGCGCTCTCCCTGACAAGGCACGACACGTGGCGCCGGGCTGCGCCTCAGGTCTTCGGCGGAGCCGATGCGACTCAGCTTACGTTGACCCGCGTGAAATACGTCTGCTCTTCCAAATGCGGATGATAGGTGATCGTGCAGCTCTTCCCCAGGCGAGCCTCAGCTTCGCGCAAGGCCGCGTCCACCGTGGCGAACGGCTCGAAGCCCATGCGGCGCGCGACTGTTTCGTTTTCCTTCGGCACGCCCGCGGCGAACACCGCGCTCAGATGGTTGAGCGCGTACATGCCCTGGCCATACAGGATGCACGGGTGCGCACCGTGATAGGCGAAGCCATTGCGGTACTTGTGCACGAATTCCGGCCTGTGCGCGTACTCTTCCGAGTAGGTGTCCCACACCTCGACCGGGTCTTTGATCGCCGGAAGCACTTCGTCGTACAGCGCACGGTACGAAGGATGGTTGAGCAGGCTGAACTTCGCTTCGAACGGATTGGCGACGATGAATATTCCGCCTTTACGCACCAGGGGATTCTCGTGATAGGCGTTGAACAGCGCCGAGAGCGCCTTGTTGCGGCAATGGATGGGATTGAATATGGACAGACGCGAATAGCTATCGCCGTCCGGCATACCCAGTAACAAGACGTCGGTCTGTCCCTTTACGTCGGTCACCAGCTCGGAAAGGAGCATATCCAGATGCTTCTCGCGCACCGGGGTTATCAGGCCGGCGTCGATTGCGGCGAATTGCTGCGGCGTGCCGGTGGTCAGGATACCTTCGATCTTCATGATTGGCGGATGTCCGCGCCGCGCCAACTCGGCATCTACCAGCTCGCCCATCTCGTTCAGCAATTTGTGAAACGAACTGTTTTTCGGGTCTTGCACCGAGTGCCCCGAAGCGAAGGGCCACGGACGGTGATGGTAGCGGATGGATTCCCAGTTGCCCATGCCGACCAGGATCGATTTCCAGCCGCCCTGAAAGAATCCCTGCGGCGCCGACATGAAGATGAACAGGTCGGACTCGATCACCGAGCGATGAACCATCACCTCCATGCCCCGTCTGGTCATGCCCAGATTGGCGAACTGACTAACGTCCGTAGCATCGATGCAGGACAGTCGCCCTCCCAGGGTATAGGGCATCCTGGGACCCAGGATGTGAGTCATTTCCTTGCGCGTCCACATCCGATGCAAGGCGTTGGCGACTTTGATCCGAATGTCTTCGGGGCGCACGCCGTACTGTTGCAGCAACTCGAGCAGGATCGGCAAACCCAGGATGCGCAGATCCTGATCGTCGCGATCGTAATTCGCCGCCCGGCCATCCTGAATTCCGATCGTGACTTTGGCTCCCTTCGCAACCAGTTTCTGCAGCGCAGGCATGCCGATCGGCTCGGTCAGCGCCTGACGGAATCTGGCGGCGGCATCGGGTAGCGGCGCTGCCGATAGCGGCGGGCCCGGGGGAATGTGCGTGCGCTCGACCGGCAAATGGGCGGGAATCTTGACCGTACCGCAGCTCACCATGAATTCCTGGGCGTGTGCCATACGAATCTCTCCTCGGCTCGATTTCCTGAAGGCGCGGGCGGCGATTTCGCACCAAAGATATGCGCCGCCGGCCGGATTTGTCCAGCGCGCGCCGCGCAATTCGCGGCCGCTTCAATGGCCCAGCATCCCGGCGGGATTGAGCCCCGGTTCGAACACCGCAACCGTGCGAGCGCGCGGTTAGACCGCGCGTTCGGTAGCGTCGGCGATCTCGCTCAGCGTGGCAAACCAGGCGCCGCGCTCCCGCATATGCGCGATCAACTCTTCGAGTCGCGTGATCATGTGCGCCCGTCCAATCGACTGCGGATGGACGGTGAAGGCGTAGCAGGCACCTTCCTCGTTGGCGACCGCATAGTCGAAGATTGCCTTCCAGCGGTCGAGCAGGTCATGGGCCGGACGCATTCCCTCCTGGAAGCCGGGGATGAATTCGACCTGCGAGAAATCGGTCAGATACCACTGTCCGGGAATCTCCAGGATGCGGCTCGGCGGGCCGAACACATTGCCGCGGTCGGCGTGCACTTCCACCGGACGAATCCAGTAGGGATGAAAATCGTTGGCGAGCAGACTGCTGTCGATATCGAAGCCGTAACGCTCCAGCAGTCCGAGCGTATTTTCGCTGAAATCCCAATACGGCGCCCGGTAGATGCGCGGCTTCACGCCGATGCGGGCCAGCGCCTCCAGCCCCAGCTCCATCACTTTGATTTCCTCCTGGAGTTTCAGTGGCTGAGGGTTTTCATGAGCGTAGCCGTGATGCCCGATTTCGTGCCCCGCGGCGGCAACTTCGCGGCACAGTTCGGGCCACGTGTCGATGGTATGGCCCGGGATGCAAAACGTGCCGCGCACCTGGTACTTGTCGAGTAGACGCATCAGGCGCGGCATTCCGACCTCGGCGCCGAATTCGCCGCGCGACATGTACGCGGGCGAAGTACGGTTGAGGCAAATCCACAGCGACTGGGCGTCGAAGTCGCACCCGAGATTGACCGCAATCTTCTTGCCTGCGGGGATTCTAACCCGGCCCGATACTTGTGGCATAAAAATCCTCCTGTGAAGTTCTCGTCCGCCCTGAGGCATACGCGCAGGGCGCTTTGATTTGCAAGGATGTTCGAGCGCGGGGTCGTGGCCGGTTGGGGGCCTCGAGCCGCACCGCCAAACCGAAGAGGGTACTTGACGCGATGGTTATATTTGAAACCAGGAGGTCGAGGACAACATATGAACTTCGGCTTACAGCGTGTGCTGAATGAATCGCCCGGCGAAGGCGCGCAGTCGGCGAAAGACTTGAGGAGCGACAGCGGACTGCTGGACGCGTACTCGGAGGCGGTCGCGAATGCGGCCCAACGGGTAAGTCCTTCGGTCGTAAATATCGAGGTCTTTCGGCAAAACGGAACGACTGAGGTTTTGGCCGGTACCGGTTCGGGCTTCGTTTTCACGCCCGACGGCTTCGTCCTGACCAACAGCCATGTGGTCGCGCAGGCACATCGTGTCGGCGTGATCCTGCTCGACGGACGACGCGTCGAGGGCACGCTGGTCGGCTCGGACCCGCACAGCGACATCGCGGTCGTACGGGTCGGCGCGTCGGCGCTGGTCGCGGCGGCGCTCGGCGACTCGGGCAGGCTGCGCGTGGGCCAACTCGCAATTGCAATCGGCAGTCCGTACGGCTTTCAATGCACGGTCACCGCGGGAGTGGTGAGCGCGCTGGGACGCTCGCTGAGGTCGCAGTCGGGTCGGTTAATCGACGATGTGATTCAAACCGACGCCGCACTTAATCCGGGCAATTCCGGAGGGCCGCTGACGAACTCGCGAGGCGAGGTGATCGGCGTCAACACCGCGGTAATTCTACCTGCACAGGGAATCTGCTTTGCGATCGGGATCAACACCGCGAAGTACGTGGCGGCGCGCTTGATCCGCGATGGCCGGATCGTGCGTGCGTACATCGGCGTGGCGGGCATGACCGCGCCGCTGCATCGGCGGCTCGTGCGCTTCCACCATCTGACCCGGGAGACGGGCGTGATGGTGACTTCGGTCGAGCCCGGAAGTCCCGCGGACCAGGCGGGTGTGAGGCCCCGCGATATCGTCGTCGCTTACGGCGACAGTCCGGTCGGCGCGGTGGACGATTTGCACAGATTTTTGTCCGAAGAACAGATCGGGGTGAAAGCCGAACTGACGGTGATACGAGGGACGGAGCGGTTGCGGCTGGAGGCCGTGCCATCGAAATCGACGTAGCGCTCATTGCCTGAAAGCCGACCGGTTTACATTCGAAATCCCTGAGTTATTCTTGTCGACATGAGTCAAAAAACCGAAGTCGCGGTCTTTGGCGGGGGATGCTTCTGGTGCACCGAGGCGGTCTTTGGACAACTGAAAGGCGTGGTGTCCGTGATGCCGGGGTATGCGGGAGGCACAACCGCGAATCCGACCTACGGACAGGTCTGCACCGGCGACACCGGGCATGCCGAGGTTGTTCGAGTCGAACACGATCCTTCGCAGGTCGCTTACAATGATCTACTGGTGGTGTTTTTCGCGACCCACGATCCAACCTCACTGAACCGCCAGGGAGCGGATGTCGGGACCGAGTACCGTTCGGTCATCCTTTATACAACCGACGATCAAAAACGGAATGCGCAGGCATTGATCGAGCAGCTTAACAATTCCGATCCTGAAGGTAAGCGAATTGTGACCGAGGTGCTTCCGCTCAAAGCGTTCTACGAGGCCGAAAACTATCATCGGGAATACTATGGCAATAATTCGCTTGCGCCGTACTGCCAGATTGTCATCAATCCGAAGCTGCGCAAGCTGCATCAGCAATTCAGCGCGTTACTCAAATCGTCGCACATCGACCCCTGACGTTTATCGCAGGTTCTGACGCAGCTTGATCGAGACTCTTTTGACCAACCCCTGCTGAGTCAGACCAACCGCAAGAGGGTTTGCCCCCCCCCAAAGGCGCGACTATTCGGTAAATTTAGAACAAACTGTCCCGATATCAGTACGCGAAAGTCCATTGACTGACGCGGAATTCGGGCGCGAAAGTATTGTGGTGGGTCGAAACCGACTTTCAGGTAACCGTCCTCGGACCGGCGGGTGCGATCGCGGCGGGCGCGGTAGCGCTGCCGAAAGCGAGGCGCTGAATTTCCGTGGACCAAAGCTCGGCCGTTACTCAGGAACTCGGAAGCGTTGCCGGGACAATCGCCGAGACAGCGGTCGCCAGGGCCTATGAGCGGCGTCCCGCTCTGACCAGTGTCGAGGGTTGAGCGCGGATGAAGCCGCAGCATCGCGAGGGAGTGACGCTCCGATGCACCCGGGACGGAGTAATCACATCGATAGTCAACGACGGCATCGGGCTTGCTGATTCATTGCAGGTTGGCAAGCCATTCTGGTCGTGCGCTTACGTTGACAATCACGCCCAAGCGAAGGCGCTGATCGATGACCTGGCAAGCGCCGGCGCCGTTTACGAAGTGCCGATTTCGGTCGACTTGAACGGCCAACCCAAGTTGCTGACTTTCTCGGGCGCGGCCGTGGAGGACGAACTGGTATTGGTCGGCAGCGCCGTCGAAGGGTACGCGGGCGACATCTACGAGGACTTGATCCGCATCAACAACGAAGAGACCAACGCCATGCGCACCGTGCTCAAGAGCCTGGAGCAGCGCATCCGGGATGCGGCGATCGTAGCGCACGAGCTGCGCAATTCGATTGGTTCAATTTCGTCAAGTGTAGAAGTGTTGTTCGAAGCCCCCGACAGCATCGAGCCGGAGCAACGGCAGTTCATTTCCATCATCGAGCGGGCAAGTCGCTGCGCGCTCGCGCTGGTGTCGGACCTGGTGGATCTCACGCTACTCGACACGGGGCGGCTCGAGCTTAAAACGGAATCGATCGATCTTGGGGCGCTGGTTAGCAAAAATGTGGAAACCAACCAGTCGCTGGCGCGCAGGAAGAATATCCGGTTGGAAATCGAAATTGTTTCCGGCCTGCATGAGGTCAACGCCGATCCTTCGCGTGTGGAACAGGTGCTCACGAATTTAATCAGCAATGCGGTCAAGTACTCGGAGCCCGGAACCTGCGTGACCGTGCGCGTGTCGGAAGCCGGCGGCGAAGCCCTGGTCGAGGTGCGCGACCAGGGTCAGGGAATTCCGGCGGATGAAGTAGGTAAGCTGTTTTGCCTTTACCAGAAGACCAGCGTCCGGCCGACCGGCGGCGAGCAGAGTACCGGCCTTGGACTTGCGATCGCGCGCCAGATCGTCGAAGCCCACGGCGGCAAGGTTGGCGTGGAATCGGAAGTAGGGCGGGGCTCGACCTTCCATTTCACGCTCCCGCGCGCCGCCAACGAGCCGGCTTGAGGCGAATCCGACCGCGTGAAGACCCCCTGATCGTCGCCGTGTCGAGGTTCAAGGTCGGGACTGCCGAGGCGGCCCGGATCGAGGCGCGATTCCAATGGGATGCCGTGGGTTTTCGACCGGCCTCGCGCGCATTTGTTGGCCGCGGTCCTGTTGCGCGAGCCTCCATGCGAGAGGTTCGCGAGAGGTTATGGAAAGTACTGAACTTGCGGGTTCGTGCCAGTCACTGGAACTCCCGCAAGCCGCGCGGCCGGCGAATCTGCGCGAGCGAAAAGTGCCGAGTCCTGGTCGTGATAGATCAGTTTCCAGCCGGTGGCCTTGGCCATGACAGTGTCGGCGGCCGAGGACGGCGGAATCAGAACGAATTGGTGAGGATAGGCTTTCAGAACCTCGAGCGCATCCCGCTTCCCGAAGCGGAAGGACAGATACTGGTCGATGATGGCCAGCGAGTACACCGAATCGTAACGACCGTCGAAAAATACCTTCGACTCCGGCGCATGCCACATGAAGTATTGGCTCCAGTTGAAATCGACCAGCACATTTCCCGCGAGCCCCCTGGCCTTCATAAACCCGATGGCTCCCGCGGGATAGGTTTCGTCGGTCCTGATGCGCGTGGAGAAAGCTCCCGTCGCCAGGGCGAGAAAGGTGGCGGTTGCCACCGCGAACCATGGGTTCACCCCCGACCGCGGCGGGGCGTTCGCGCTCTCGGTGGTCTTGCCGCGGCGCTGCAGGATCAGCCACCAATGGCGGGCTGCCGGCAAGGGGCATGCGATGGCCGCAAGCGGCAAGTTGCGCACCGCCAGGAAGGCGGCACCGCTCATCATGGCCGCCACCACGACTAGCGGAAGATCGCCGCCGGCCGGTTGCAGAACGATCGAGACCACGAACGCCGCGATCAGCCCCAGCGCGCAGAGGTAAAAAAGGATGAACAGGTGGTTCGCCTGCCAGTGAATGGCTATCGCGCGCGGGAGTGGTTCCCACTCGACGATGACGACGCGGGCCGCATGAACGCGCAGCGATTTCAGCACCACTAGCCAGTTGTCGATGCCGTATGGTGAGAGAAGCGTGGCAAGCGTGCCGAGGGTGGTGACGAGACCCAGTTTCAAAGTGCGGCGCAACCCCCGTCCGGCGAACAGATCCTGGAGGCCGATGGCACCGGTATAGGCCCCGAGGGTCGCGATTCCAATCAGATAGCCACCGTGCAGATTCCCCCACAACGCCATCATCGGAATCGCGAGCCATAGCGGCGCCGATCCCCGATAGTTATCCCGCGCCAGGAGGGCCAGCAGCCCCGCGAACAGAAGAAAGGTGAAAAGCTGCGGGCGGAATTGCATCTGTGGCGTAAGTGCCAGCGCCGCCACGATCAGGGTGTTGAGTTGCACGGTGGCAGCCGCGCCGGTCTCGGCCAGCCCGAGTACCAGAAACAGAATCGTCGCGCCGACACACGCCAACTTCCACAGCTTCAGTCCGACAATCCCCAGATGGTTGTAGGCCAGCGCCATCACCACCTCGGTCAGCCACTCATGGTTGAGCCACGGCGCGCCGGCGACGGAATAGGAATATGGGTCGGTCAGATAAGGACCATGATGAGCGAGGGTCATCTGGCCGAACCGGAGATGACCCCAGAGGTCGGGATCGGCTCGCTGCCTGGCGTTAGCTACGAACACCAGAACCAGTATCAGCGCCGGCGCGTAGTGGAGCAGCGAGACGTAGCGCCGTTTACCCGCCGCATCCGGTTGCGCCGGGAAACCGGAGCGTGGAGCAGGGGCGGACGGCGCCATCGCCTCCCGGCCCCGATTCGCCGCCTGCGCGGCAAGATTCGATTTCTCGGGAAGCTTACTCACCGGCCTCGCGCATCCCCACCCCCGCTAAGGCAACAATCCTGACCCGCACTCTCGCCACGCGCGTTGCGGACCCGGGTTGAACCCGCATCAACGCGGGCTCGGTATCGAACCTTATCGAATTCACCGGGAAGACGGCAATTCATACTTCATCACAACAGGTTTCCGCGTCGTTCGCGCATCGGCTATGATGCCTGAGCAAGCATCGGGACGGGCTTTGCGCGCGCGGCCCGGCGGCTGGCGCCGCCCACGCGTAAAGCTGGAGCATCGAACAATCCGGCGAAAAGGGAGGAATGATCGGAGATGAAGTCACGAACCGGCAACCTGTTGGGCGCGGTTGCACTGATGATGGCGATCGCGTTGTGCCCTCCGTCCGTTCACGCCGAAGAGCATCCGAAAGCGACCGTGAGGGTTGGGTACCTTACGTGTCATGTGGCCAGCGGATGGGGTTTCATTTTCGGCTCTTCGCGCATGGTGAAGTGCGACTACGCCCGGAACAAGGATTATACCGAGTACTACACCGGATCGATTACCAAGTTCGGCGCCGACATCGGCTATCTTTCTTCCGCCGTAATCCTGTGGGCGGTAGTCGCGCCGACCACTAACCTGGGTGAGGGCGCGCTGGCCGGCCATTATGGTGGGGCGACGGCGAGCATCGCACTCGGAGTCGGCGCGGGCGCCAATGTCTTGGTCGGCGGATTCAAGAAGTCGATTGCGCTGCAGCCGGTCTCGATCGAAGGCCAAAACGGCCTCAACGTCGCAGCCGGGATCGCCGAGTTGACCCTTAAGTTCGACCGCAAGAAGCCGCCCAAGGAATAATGCCGGGCGAGCCGGGCGCCGATCCGGCGGGATCCGCGTGAGCCTCGCGAGGTGAGAATCATGACCGAGCAATTCACCATTTGCGTGGGAACGGTGGGTGCGGGCGTGTGGTTCAGCCCCGACGGCGGCGACCATTGGCGGCGCAGCAAGATGGCGCTGCCGTTTCACGCCGAGCCCGGCGAAATCCAGATTCGTGCGCTGGCGCTTTCGCCCCACGACCCGCATCAGGTATACGCCGGCTCCGAGGCCGGCCTGTACCGAAGCGTGGACAACGGCGCGAGCTTCGAGTTGGTGCCCTCGCCGATGGACGGGATGCAAATCTGGTCGGTCGGCGTTCATCCGCGGGACCCCGGCGTCATTTATGCCGGCACCAAGCCGCCCGCGGTGTTGCGCACGCTCGACGGCGGCAAGCGATGGGAGCGACTTGCGATCCCGATCGCCGAAAAGTGCCTCGCCGGAGCGCCCAAAGTGACCAACGTCGTATTCGACCCGCGCGATCCGCGCACGATTTGGATGAGCGTCGAGATCGACGGCGTGTACCGCAGCCGCGACGGCGGCGAGTCCTGGAGCCATTGCCCGGCGCTGGGCGACAAGCCGCTCAACCAGGACGTTCATGGGTTGACGGTGAAGCCGGGCCGTTCGCCGGAAATCCTCGCCACGACGCCCGACGGCCTATGGCGCAGCGGCGACGAGGGCGAGAGTTGGTCGCTGCACGGCTTCCCGCGCTTCGCCGAGCGCGACACCATTTCCTATTGCCGCGGCGTGGCGCTGAAGCCGGGCAATCCCGAGGTTATCTTCGTGGCCAACGGCGATTTCATCCCGGGCAAACGCGGCGCGATTCAGCGCACGGTCGACGGCGGCGCGAGCTGGGAGAAATGCGCACTCGAGGTGGAGCCGAATTCCACGATGTACTGGTTCGGCGTCAACCCCGCCAACCCCGAGGTCGTGGTCGCCAACAGCCTGCACGGCTACGTCTACTTGAGCCGCGACGGCGGCGCCTCGTGGGAGAAGCTGCGGCGCGAGTTCGGCGAGATTCGCGCGCTGGCCTGGCTGCCGAACTGAAGCCGTGAGATAGCACTGTCGCGATGAGCGCCCCCAGTCATCACTTCGTCGAAACCAACGGCATCCGGATGCACTATGTCGAGGCCGGCGAGGGGCCGCTGGTCATTCTGTGCCATGGGTTTCCGGAGTCCTGGTATTCATGGCGACATCAGATAGCGGCGCTGGCGCAGGCGGGCTTCCGGGTCGTGGCGCCCGACCAGCGCGGCTACGGCCAGACCGATCGCCCCGAGGCGGCCGCCGCATACAGCATCCTGCACCTGGCCGGCGATATCGTCGGGTTGGTGAACGCGCTCGAGGAGCGCTCGGCCGCGATCGTCGGGCACGACTGGGGCGCGCCCGTGGCCTGGTACTCGGCGCAGTTGCGCCCGGACCTCTTCCGCGCGGTGGGGTTGTTGAGCGTGCCTTACATCCCACGCGGGCCGCTGCGTCCGAGTGCGCTAGTCAAGGCGGCGTTCGGCGAGCGGATTTTCTATCAGGAATATTTCCAGGAAGAGGGCAAGGCCGAGCGCGAGCTCGAGCGCGACGTGCGCGCGAGCCTGCTGGCGACGTTTTATTCGCTCTCGGGCGACGCCGCGCCGAACGAGCGATGGCGCTACGCGTTCGGCCGCGACGAAAAATTCCTCGACAGCGTGGTGATGCCGCGCAACCTGCCGCCGTGGCTCAGCGAGGCGGACCTCGATTTCTTCACCGGCGAGTTCAAGCGCACCGGGTTTCGCGGCGGACTCAACTGGTATCGCAACATCGATCGCGCTTGGGAGCTGACCGGGTTTCTCGACGGTGCGAAGCTGGGTCAGCCGGTACTGTTCGTTGCCGGCGACAAGGATGCGGTGGTTGAATTCTACGCCGGCGCCTACCAGGCGCTCGAAGCCAATGCGCCGAACCTGGCGAAGAAGGTTCTGCTCGCCGGCGCGGGCCATTGGATTCAGCAGGAGCGTCCGGCCGAAGTGAGCCACCTGCTGGTCGAGTTCCTGCGCTCGGTCTGACGAGCGGCAGGAAGGATTTTTCGCCACGCGGGCGTTGGATCCCGACAGGCTTCGGGCCGACGCTCGTATGCGCCCGGTTACTGCCGCCAGCGCAAGGTCTGACGGCCGGCCCCCACTGGTCAGGGCGACGTGGCGACCTGCAAGGCCCGCCTAGGACGCCTGGCGGCTGCTGCCGTTGGTCAACGCGGGCCGGGCCTGGTTCCAGGGGCTGAGCGGATGGGCCTCGGGCTCGTACCAGAAACGGGGAGCACGCTGCCCGTGCGGCGAACGAACCATGCGAATGGTGGAAGACCAGGCCATCGTGCGGCCGAACCAGTAGGCAGGTGCCACGAGAATTTCCGCGAAGAGCCGAGTTAGTAGCTGCGAGCGCTCGGGCCGCGAATAGCAGGAATTGCAGACCTTGATCCTGACGGCGACCACCCCCCGGTCAGGCATCGGACCGCCCTCTGCTTCGAGCACGTGCACGTCATTGGACAGTGCCCCGCAGGCGCTGCATTTGAGCATATTTCCCCCTTCGACCGGCGCCGACAAGCGCGCACAGCGACTTAGAATCGAGCGCTAACTCCTTGAGCATAGAACGTGCCGGATGGCCTAATAATCCTCAATTGACCAATCGTGCGCCATGATGTTCGCGGATCGAGCCGCCGTTGCGCGTGCGCAACAAGGGAAGTGGGTATGCGGTCGTGGCACCGGTCACAGTATCTTGTCGGTCACTGAGCGCGGGTCGCGCGGGTTCCAGCGCCCGGCCTCGACCTGGTGGAAGAATTCGTCGACCAGCGCGTTGAACAGCGCCGGCTCCTCCAGGTTGAGCGCATGTCCGGTCTTGGGCAGGATGGCGAGCCCTGCGGTCGCGATCGTCCGCTTCATCAGCACCGAGGCCTCGATGCACGGGTCGTCCTCGTCGCCGGTCATCACCAGGGCCGGCACGTCGATCTTCTTCATCTCATCGATCAGGTCGAACAGCGACGGGCGCTGCTTCTGCACGCCGCGCAACGTGTTGGCCGAGCCGAGCGCCGAGTGCCCGGCCATCTGCGCGGCGAACTCGTGCCATCCGCGCGGGTCCTTGTTCTGCAATTGCACGCGCGTCGCGCCAAGTGCGTAGCGCTTGGCGCCTTCGGCCATCCCGATGCGGTCGAACATCTCGGCCGCGTGCTCGACCTCATCCTGGAATTGCGCGCGCCTGTTCTTCTCCGCGCCGTAGCCGCATCCGCCGATCACCAGCGAGCGGGCGCGATCGCCATAGCCCATCCCGAAATGCAGCGCCGCGAAGCCGCCCATCGAGATGCCGACCACGTGCGCCTTGTCGATCCCCAGGCCGTCGAGCACGGCGCGGATGTCGTCGCGGGCGCGCGCCTGCGAGTAGCGTTCGACCTCGGCGGGAACGTCGGAGGGCGGGTAGCCGCGGGCATTGTAGGCGACGCATCGGTAGCGGCGCGAGAAGTGACGCATCTGCGACTCGTAGCTGCGATGGTCGCCGGCGAACTCGTGGACGAAGACGATCGGGATGCCCTTGCCGGCCTCTTCGTAGTAGAGCTTCACGTCATCGTCGGTGGTCACATGCGGCATCGTGTCATCCCCCTTGGCGGCAGGTCGCTCTCCATAGCGCAGGCGGCTTCACGGCCGTAAACAAGATCTATCGTGACGAACGAATCGATGTGCCTGGAATTGCGCGAAGTTCCGCACATGCGGCAGCGTCGTTTATCGCTCCGAAGAATCTTCCGCGTTCGGGCCCGATGGTGCGGTTGCGGTCTCGTCGTGCGAGACTTGTGGAGTGACGCCTGACGGCAGATAGATGATTTGTCCGACGCTCAACTGATTTATGTTGGTCAGCTGCCGGTTCGCGTCGATGAGACTATTGATGCCGGACTTCGATCCGATATAACGAATGGCGATTTTCTCGAGCGTATCACCGTCCCTGACCGTAATTTGACTTCGCCGCTGCGGGGCTGCAGGCGCTTCGGCGTGTTTCTGAGTCGCGGCGCTCACGGTGGCCACCGCAGGCGTGGTCGGAACCGTGCGTGCTTCCGGCGCTATCGCCGGTACTGCGCCGTTGCTCTTCGACTCCGCGGGTGCCGCCGCTCCGGGAGCAAGGGATGCCCGCAATTCGATCGGGTGGGGCGCGAGGGGAGCGGCGGCTGCAGGCTTCGCTCCGGCATCCGCATGTCCTTCGCCGCCGGGTTGTTCGACGGTCTTAGCTTGTTCGACCGGCTTGGCTTGCTCGACCGGCTTGGCTTGTTCGACCGGCTTGACTTGTTCGACGGCCTTGGCCTGCTTAACTGGCTCAACTGGTCGAACCGTCTGTTCGATCGACCGGCCGAATGGGACGGCGTTGAATACCCAATCCGACCAGAAGTTCGGGTAGACGAAGGCCAATAGCAATAGCGCCGCGAGCGCGGTACCCACGACAAGCGCGGGAAGACGCGCGCCAGATCTCTTCGTGATGCGAACCGAGTCGTGATACTCGGCGGCAATTTTCCTCGCGGTCTTGTAGCTGACCTTTTTCTCCAGCGAGTTATGCGCGGCCAGCATCGCGTTATGGCAGAGCATGTTGATTTTTCGAGGTAGTCCATCGCTGCGCCGAAGCAGGCATTTCAAAGCGCCGCGCTCGAAAATTGCCGAGCTCTTGCCACCTTGAGCACTCAGCTTGCACTCGACGTATTTGATGGCCTGTGCGGAGTTGAGTGGCTTAAGTACCCCGCGGGCGGAAATTCGCTGATTCAGTTGACGTAGTTCCGGCTTCCTCAAACGCTCGGCGAGTTCCGGATGGCCCACCAAAATGAGTTGCAGGCTCCGGTCGTGGCTTTGAACGTGATTCGATAGGAGCCGTAGTTCCTCCAATACGTCATCGCTCAGGACCTGGGCCTCATCGACGACGATCGCAATCCGTTCTTCCTTGCCGCGAAGTTGCAGAAATCGGTCAAGCGCCTCGAGGTAATCCAGCTTCGTCGATCCGGTGGAGTAAAGATTCAGCTGAGTCAGGATTACCTGCATTATTTCCGGGAACGATAGCTTGGGGTCGTCTATGTGCGCGATCCGTGCCCGCTTGTAATCGCGCTGCAGCAAAGAGTATATGAGGGTGGTTTTTCCGGTTCCGGCTTCGCCAGTCAGCAGAGTGAAGCCAGTCAGTTCCTGCGCGAGTCCCGATTCGAGCGTGGCGAGGCCTTCAAGATGAGTTGGGCTGAAATAGACAGCGCCGTCAGGTGATGCGGCTTGGAAAGGTGGACCCTTCAGTCGAAAGCGCTGATAGTACATCGCTGCCTCAATTTATATTCTTGGTCAAAGAAGAGCAAAATAAATCTAGCGAAGGCTGACCTGAAAATATACCAAATCCCTTGCAGCAACCACGGCTATTGAGATTTGGCCGAAGCCAGCAGGTCGCAGCTTCAAACTGCTTTACAAAGGCCGTAAAAATTCAAATTTGGCAAAGACCTGCGCGCGCCCGTCCCCTCCGAGGGCCACGGCTGATTGACCTTTTGAACTCTCTTACGGTTCTTGGCGTCAGCCCATGAAGAGGAGAGAGAACCCGGATCGGGAGACGAGAAGAAGCGGACCCGTTGATTCTCTGGAAAAAGCATCGGAATGAAAGCCGACTCGACCCCTCCATTTGTAATCCTGCCGCGCTTGATGCAAGCCTTAGGCAGGCTTCGGAATGGCAATTCCAGCTAATCGCTGCTGACCTTGTCCCTCCGAAGGCAATGAGACAGATAGGTACCTCAAAGGGGGTTATTTACAGAGATGTCGAATCATTTCACCGGCCTCAATCTCGGTCCTCTGCTAGGGGACCAAAGGCTCGACCTCTGCGAACTCTACGCGTTCCAGGCGCCGACGACCTCCTGCCCGACATGCTGAGCTTCAATCCCACGAAGCCCGCGAAGTATCCCAACGGCCGCGCTTTCAGCGACGACGTTATCGATCACCGTCTGCACTTTCTCTCCAAGGGCGATATCCCACCCGACGGGCTCAGGCCGCATACCGACATTCTCAAGGAGTTCCCGTACGTCGGGACGCCGCATCCAAAGCCCTGAGACCCACTTCAACGAATCGGGCGCGGCTGTGCACATACGCCGCGGCGATTCCCAAACCGGAGTCGTTATGAAATGCAAAGCGATCATGGTGCATGAGATAGGCGGACCGGAGGTCCTGCGCCTCGAGGACGTCGAAGTTCCCCAGCCCGGACCGGGACAGGCGCTCGTTCGCCATCGGGCGATCGGGCTTAACTTCGTCGAGATCTACTTTCGCTCCGGCGTCTATCCCGCACCGTCGATGCCGTTTACGCCGGGCAGCGAGGGCGCCGGCGTGGTCGAAGCGGTCGGCTCCGGCGTGAGCGAGGTCCGTGCGGGCGACCGGGTCGCATACGTGGGCGGCCCGATGGGTTCGTATTCGGAGGCCCGGGTGATGCCCGCGCGGCTCCTGGTCAAGCTGCCCGACAAAATCGACGAGGCGACCGCCGCGGCCGTGATGCTCAAGGGGCTGACCGCCGAGTTCCTTATTCATTCGACCTACGCGCTTAAGGCCGGCGAGACTATCCTGGTGCATGCCGCCGCGGGCGGTGTCGGCCTCATCCTGTGCCAATGGGCGAAGCATCTCGGCGCGACCGTGATCGGGACCGTCGGCAGCGACGAGAAGGCCAGGCTGGCGGCGGCTCACGGGTGCGCGCACACGATCAATTACTCGCGCGAGGATTTCGTGGCGCGGGTCAAGGAAATCACCGGCGGAAAGAACGTGCCCGTGGTCTACGACTCGGTGGGGCAGATGACCTTCATGAAATCGCTCGATTGCCTGCAGCCGCGCGGCCTGATGGTAAGTTTCGGCCAGTCCTCGGGCGTCGTGCCGCCTTTCAGCATCAACATCCTGAGCGCCAAGGGTTCGCTTTACCTCACGCGTCCCACGCTCAACACCTATGCGGCCCGGCGCGAGGATCTTGAAGCGGCGTCACGCCGACTGTTCGACGCGCTGGCCAGCGGCGCGGTGCGTTGCGAAGTCAAGCGGACGTTCAAACTCGCCGACGCGGCCGACGCCCATCGCGCGCTGGGCGGGCGCGAGACCACCGGCTCGAGCGTTTTGCTGCCGTAGCCGTTCGCCATGTGCGCTATACGGTCATCCGGTATCCGTTATATGGTTGACCCTGGCACGGTCGATGCCGAATGCGGTTGACCGGAGAAGGCAGGAACCCTTGAATCGCGACATGACTGGAATCGTTTCATACGGATCGTATATCCCGTACCGCCGCCTCAAACGCGCGGCGATCGCCGAAGTGCTCGGCGTCCCCGCGGCCAAGGGCGAGCGCTCGGTGGCGAGCTTCGATGAGGACAGCGTTTCGATGGCGGCCGAGGCCGCGCGCGACGCGCTGCGCGGGGTCGGGCCGGACAAGGTGCGGACGCTGCTGTTCGCCACTTCGACGCCGCCGTATGCGGAGAAGCTCAACGCCGCGATCGTCGGCGCCGCCGCACAGTTGCCGGCCGAAAGCCGCGCGGCCGACCTGACCGGTTCGGTGCGGGCCGGGCTTTCGGCGCTGCTGCAGGCGGCCGACGCCGCCGCCGTCGGCGGCAGTCTCGCGCTGGCCGCGATGTCCGATTGCCGGCTGGGCGCTCCCGAGGGCAAACTCGAGCAGGCCGGCGGCGACGGCGCGGCGGCGTTCGTGATGGGCGCGGGCGACGGCGTGATTGCGGAAATCGTCGCCAGCGCCTCGTTCACGCGCGAGTTTCTCGACACCTGGCGGATGCCCGAGGAGCGCTTCGGCCATTCATGGGAGGAGCGTTTCGCGCTCACCCAGGCCTACGTGCCGCTGCTGGGTAAGGTAATTCAGTCGGTGCTGGAAAAAGCCGGCGTGGCTCCAGGAGCCCTCGCGCGCGTGATTTTCGATTCGCCCAACCCGCGCGCGGCCGAAGAGATCGTGCGCGCGATGAAGCTCGACCCGGCGAAGCTGGCCGATACGCTCGCGCTTACGGTGGGCCAAACCGGCGCGGCGCACGCGGGCCTGCTGCTGACGGCCGCGCTGCCGTCGCTCAAACCGGGCGACCTGGTACTGATGGCTGCGGTGGCCGACGGCGCCGACGCGATCGTGCTGCGCGTCACGCCGGCGGCGGCGAAGTTTCGGCCCGCCCATTCGGTCGGCCGCATGATCGAATCCAAGGGCGACGTAACCTACGGCAATTACCTCAAGTGGCGGCAAATCCTGCCCACCGAGCCGCCGCGGCGGCCCGACCCCGAGCGTCCGGCGGCGCCGCCGATGATGCGCTCAGAGAAATGGAAGTTCGGGCTAATCGGATCGCGATGCACCGCGTGCGGGACCCCGCAGCTGCCGCCGCAGCTGGTATGTGTCAAATGCCAGGTGCGCGGCAAAATGGAGCCGTACGCGTTTGCCGATCGCACCGGGCGAATCGCGACCTACGCCGTGGACCGTCTTGCCTACTCGCTCAATCCGCCCACGGTCAACGCGGTGGTCGACTACGAGGGCGGCGGACGGTTCCTGTGCGAGATGACGGATTGCGAGCCCGATCGCGTCGCGATCGGCGACCAGGTGGAAATGACTTTTCGCCGGCTCTTTACCGCCGACGGCGTGCATAACTATTTCTGGAAGGCGCGGCCCAAGCGCTAGACAGCGGGAGGCTTTTTCTTATGGCAAGCAAGGGAATCAGGGATCGCGTGGCGATTATCGGTATGGGATGCACCAAATTCGGCGAGCACTGGGACAAGGGCGTCGAGGACCTGCTGGTCGACGCCGCCTACCAGGCCTACGAGTCGGCGGGCGTCGGTCCCGAGGACGTCGACGCGTACTGGCTCGGCACGATGGGCTCGGGAATCTCGGGCCTCACGCTCTCGGAGCCGCTGAAGATTCAGTACAAGCCGGTGACCCGGGTCGAAAACATGTGCGCCACCGGATCCGAGGCGCTGCGGCAGGCCTGCTACGCGGTCGCCTGCGGCGCGTTCGACGTGGCGATGGCCATCGGGGTCGAGAAGCTCAAGGACTCGGGCTTCTCGGGCCTGGTGATGAACAATCCGCCCAACGACGGCACCCCGGCTGCGATGACGCCGCCGGCGCTGTTCTCGCTGCTCGCGCCGGCCTACTTCAAGAAGTACGGACTCGACCCGGAAAAGGGCAAGGACGTGCTCTCGCGCATCGCCTGGAAGAACCATCGCAACGGCGCGCGCAATCCGAAGGCGCAGTTCCAGAAGGAAGTGCCGATCGAGGCGATTCGGAACTCGCCCAAAATTGCCGACCCGCTCGGCATCATGGACTGCTCGGGAGTCTCCGACGGATCGGCCGCCGCGATCGTGGTCCGCGCCGAGGACGCGCACAAGTACTGCAAAAATCCGATCTTCATCAAGGCGCTGTCGTTCGTGGCCGGCCCTGCCGAAGGTCCGCTCTCGCAGGAGTACGACTTCACCTCGTTTCCCGAAGTCGTCGCCTCCGCCCGTGACGCCTACGCGCAGGCCGGCATCACCAACGCGCGCGAGCAGATAAGTCTCGCCGAAGTCCACGACTGCTTCACCCCGACCGAGCTCGTGCTGTGCGAAGACCTCGGATTCAGTCCGCGCGGCACGGCATGGCAGGACGTGATGGAAGGCTTCTTTGACCTCGACGGGCACCTCCCAGTCAATCCCGACGGCGGCCTCAAGTCCTTCGGCCATCCGATTGGCGCCTCGGGGCTGCGCATGATGTACGAGATGTGGCTGCAACTGCGGGGCGAGGCGGCGCAGCGCCAGGTCAAGAACCCGAAACTCGGACTGACGCACAACCTGGGCGGTCAGCCGGGCCGCTGCGTAAGCTTCGTCTCGGTGGTGGGCAACTCGATGGGCTAGGCGGTCCGCCGTCTGGCGCGACAGTCGCGTCAGGCGGGACACGGTTTTTCGCCAAAGGCCTCGTATGCGACCGCATACGAGGCCTTTGCGTTTGGATTTCTGCCTGAAGCGAGGGGTCAAAGCCACACTCTGGTCAGCATTGGTGAAATTGGCCGCCTTCTGCGATTGCGCAACGATCGGGTTGCGACTTCGCCACGTTGGCCCAGTAAAGCCTATCTAGGAAGCTTGATTCTCATTAAGAAATCAATCGGCACGCTAAGTGCTTCTTTAGCCGCCGAGGGCGAAGTTCAGCAGTTGACGGAATAGTCCGCTCCACTGGCCCAACTCCGGAGAACGTACCGATGCTCTGTACTGCGACCGATACCTGCGAAACCCACACCGCGATCGAACGCTACGTAATGGCAGCCATTGTCGACGCCCGCGAAGTCTACGCCGATCGGAACTGGCTGACCTGGGCCGATCACTGGATGGCCGGGCGCGACCGCAGCTTCGCGTCGGCCCGGAGTGCGCATCGGATGGCCCGTCAGGTCTGCGACCGTGAATCGGCGGAGATGACGCGGAGCGGCCTGGAGAACGACGACCTCGAGGCCGGCTCTATGGAAACGCCGGCAGAGATGGCCGCATGGGCTGCCGGGCTTGCCCTGGTGACGGCGCCTGTGGCGCCCGACCTGATGGCCGGGATTCGGCGGATGGAATTCGCACTGCGCTCGAGACTCTCGCGCATTCGCACGACCGAGGGTGCCATGTCGCAACGCCCGTCGCTGGCCGGCCGCGCGGTCGCGCTCGCGCGGCGCGCCGCCGCAGTGCTGTCGCCGTCGGAAGTTCCACAGACAGCGCGGTTATAGTTGTGCAGCTACCGGAGTGAGACCGGCCCGGGTAGCCAGTTGAATCGCCGCGCCTTCAAATCGATGGCGCTCGTCCAGAGGGTGTGGTCGGCCATGATGTTGCCGTGCTCGTCCTTCTGGTCCTCGCGGACCGCGCCTTTGGGAATGTCGAAATTGTTCAAAATGTGAAACGCCTCGAGCACTGCCTCTGCGCCGGTCTTGGAAGGCGAAGCCGAGGTGCTGTAGGCCACGGCCCGGACAAACCGCCGGTCAGCCTGATGCCGCCGACTTTCACGGCAATATCCGTACCTGAACCGGGGCGTCCGAGGGGCTTTGTAACCTGCGAAAACTGGGTGAAGTTCTCGATGCCTACTGCGCGCGGCGCCGCGCTTAAAGCAGCTTGACTTCGATATCCTCTGAGAATAGAAGCAGACCCAACCGGCTAGTACCCCGCACTTAAGCCCGCGGGCTTCGCGAGCTTCTCTGTCCGAGCGCTTCCGGCAAATAATAGAGGAGGGCGCAGCATAAGATGCCCGCAAAGCTGTACGTAGGCAATCTGGCCTTTTCCGTGACCAACGAAGATCTGGAAGCGCTGTTCGGACAGATCGGTAAAATCGACAGTGTCGCCGTCGTAACCGACAAGTTCTCCGGCCAATCGCGCGGCTTCGGCT
>Ga0307374_10004291_pt1 | contig 23786 bp, 22 predicted proteins | sample OX3MG_FD_202532 | JGI IMG/M metagenome (GOLD analysis project Ga0307374, IMG submission 202532) | Soil microbial communities from Risofladan, Vaasa, Finland - OX-3 | ecosystem: Environmental > Terrestrial > Soil > Coastal area > Acid sulfate soil | place: Finland: Risofladan, Vaasa | collected... | reverse complement strand
ACCAGGGCGACCGAGGTCAGCGCGAGGTTCTTGTGCAGGCCAGCGGTGACCAGGCGCGGCCAGCGCACCGAGGCGGCCCTCGCCGTGCCGATCACGCCGAGCATCACCGTGCCGGTCAGCAACACGAGCGAGACGATGCCGGTCGCCCGGGTCGAATACCAGAGCAGGCTGGACCCGCTGGTGAACGGGGCTGCGAGCAGATGCGCGGTGCTCATCACCTCCGTCATGATCCGCCGGAGGAAACGGCCGGCGGCGCTCCCGTGTTGCCCGGCGCCTGCGGTGGCGGCGCGAGCCGGCGGTGGTGGTGGCGCGCTGATCCCGTGCGCCGGCTGGTCCCCTGTCCGGAACCCTGGCCCGAGCGCTGGCCTGACCCGGTGGTGGCGTGGCTGGTGGTCCCTGAGCTGACCGAATGACCGGGAAGCGCGAACCCGAGTGCGGCGGCGAGCCCGAAGCTGGCGGCGCTGGCACCACCGGCGATCCAGATCGACAGCCTGCGGGTGCGTGCGAGATGCTCGTCGCGGCGCGTGATGGCACTCTCGTGAGGCCAGCGCATGAGAGAGTCCTCCTCATCGGATGGGGCACCCATAGCCTGCCCGACATAGCCTGGAGAACCGGTTCAGGAAATCTTCAGAGTTGCTAAAGATCGCGGCCGGTGGCGGGCGACAATCCAGGTCGGCGAGTGACGCGCTCGCGCGGGAATGCCGGCAGATCAAGAATAACAGTCAGGCCGCCGCCCGCGGTATCCGACAATTCCGCTGTCCCGCCATCTGATGTGACAATCCGGTGCACGATCGCCAGGCCTAGCCCGGTGCCGCCCGGCGTGGCCGAGACATAGCGGCGGAAAGCAGCTCGCTGCTGCTGCGAGCTCATCCCCGGCCCGTTGTCCGCGACGACGATCCTGAGCCTGCTGCCGGCCGGCACGGCGCTGACCTGGATATGGCCTCCAGGCGGTATCGCCTCGAGCGCGTTGGCGAGCAGATTGTCCAGTATCTGCTCGAGGTGGCCCTCGCCCATCCTGGCGGTGAGCGGCTCGGCCGAGGAGGCGCTCAGTACCGCCGATTTCTCCTCGGCGGCCGGCCGCCACGCGGCCGAGCGGTCCCTGATCACCGCATCGACCGGGACCGGCACGGGAGCGGTCGTCACGTTCTCGGCACGGGCTACGGCCAGCAGCCCGTCGACCATCCGCGACAGCCTGGCAACCTCTTCCTGCGCGCCGGCCAGTTCATCCGCCAGCTGGGCCGGCGTCTCCTCGGCGAGTACGTCGAGGCGGAGCCGCAGCGCCGCGAGCGGGGTGCGCAGCTGATGGGAGACGTCGGCCATCATCGCCTGATGTCCGCTGACCAGGGCTTCGAGCCGGGCGGCCATCCAGTTGAAGTTCGAGGCCAGCCTGCGGACCTCGCGCGGGCCGGCCCTGGCCGGTGCCCGGACCTCGAAGTCACCGTCGCCGAGGTGCTGCGCGGCCGCCTCCAGGGCACCGAGCGGTCGGCTCACCCAGCGAGCGAGAGTGGTGGCGATCAGCGCCGCGGCCAGCAGCCCGGCAATGGAGACCAGCGCGAGCCAGGCCCGCAGCACGGCGAGCCGCTGGTCCAGCGACTCGGTCGACCTCGACAGGTAGACGGTGCCGAGCCGGACCAGGCCTGAATCGCTCGTGACCGGCCTGACCACGAGGACCCGTTCCGAGGTGGGGTAGGTGTGCGCGGCCGGGTCGGTGCGGGCCTGCCTGATCAGCGCGGCGGAGACGCCGGGAACCGACCGGACGCCGGCCACCAGGCGGCCCGCCGTGTCGTAGACAGCGACCAGGTCGCCGCGGCGCCGCAGGCCGGCGACCGCCTTGGCCAGCGGCGCGCCGACCGAGTGATCGCCGAGGAACTCCTCGGCGACGCTCGACACCGTCGCGGAGGCCGCGATCGAGTCGTCGTGGAAGTCATGCCTGTCCTGGCTGGCCGTGAGCAGACCGAGCGGCACGGCCACGACGCCGAGCAGCACCGCGACCAGCGCGATGACGATCAGCGCGATCCTGCGCGCCATCAGACCTCGCCGAGCCTGAACCCGCGGCCGTAGACCGTCTCGATCAGGCCGGGGACACCCAGCTTGCGGCGCAGCGCGGCGACATGAACGTCGAGGACCTTGGTCGGCCCGTACCAGTGCGAGTCCCAGGCCGACTCGAGCACCTCCTGCCTGCCGACGACCCGGCCGGGATCGAGCGCGAGGCACTCGAGGATGTCGAACTCCTTGGGCGTCAGCGCCACCTCCTGCCCGTGGACCGTCACCTTCTTGGTGCGCAGGTCCATGGTCAGCGGGCCGTGCCTGATCAGCTCACCGCCCGGCCGCACCCGGCGCAGCACGGCCCGGATCCTGGCCTGCAGCTCGGCCAGCCCGAACGGCTTGACCAGGTAGTCGTCGGCGCCCGCGTCGAGGGCGTTGACGCGGTCGGATTCCTCCCCGTACGCGGTGACGACGATGATCGCGACCGCGGACCGCTCGCGGAGCTTGCGGCAGACGTTCACGCCGTCGCCGTCCGGGAGTTCCAGGTCGAGCAGGACCACGTCAGGCACGTTGCGGGCGAGCGCCTCGCCGCCCGTCGTCACGTGCTCGACCTGGTATCCGCCCCTGGTCAGGCCGCGCACGAGCTGGGTCGCGATGCCGAGGTCGTCCTCGACGATGAGCACGCTCGGACCCGAGCCGGACGCGGCAGGTTCGGGCGCGGCAGTTGGTGCTGTCATGAGACCGAGGTTAGGCCAGGCGGCCGGCCGGCGTGGCTGTTGCTTACTCGGTGGGAGCGCCGGCCGGTGCCCTGGGCACCGTCACAGCGTGATGCAGGCCGAATCCCCAGTTGAGCAGCCTGGCAGCGTCGGAGAAGATCGCGCCGGCCATGGTGGGCGCGCTGTCGAGCACGACGCCGATCAGCACCCGCTTGTTGTGCACGGCCTCGAACAGCAGGCACTCGCCGGCCGCCGGGGTCCAGCCGGTCTTGATCCCGATCACGCCGGGATAGCTGCCGAGCAGCAGGTTCGTGTTCAGCCAGAAGTAACGATGGTGATGCGGCCCGGCCCGCAGCAGGTACCTCTTCTGCCTGACCACGTCGCGGAACGTCGCCAGCTTCATCGCAGCCTCGCCGAGCAGCAGCAGGTTCCGCGGCGTCGAGACATCGCTCGACGGGACTCCGTCGAAATTCGTGAAGTGCGTGCCGACCAGGTGCAGCCGCCGGGCGTTCGCGTTCATCTTCCCCACGAAGGCACGCCAGCCCGGGCCGTAGCTGCTGGCCAGGGCCAGAGCGGCGTCGGCGCCGGAAGGCAGCAGCATCGCGTAGAGCAGCTGCCTGGCCGTCAGCACGTCACCCACCTTCAGCCCGGCGCCCTGGATGCAGCAGCCGAGGTAGGCCTCATCCGCCCGCGTGATCCTGATGCGCCTGCCGAGGTCGCCGGACCGCACCACCACGAGCGCGGTCATCACCTTGGTCAGGCTGGCGATCGGGCGCGGGCTGTACTGCCGGCGTCCCCACAGCTGCTTGCCCGTCGTCCCGCTCGCGAGCTCGGCGGCGTAGGCGGCGATGGACCGCGGCGGGTGGCTCGCGCTGGCCTGTGCCGGGCTGGCGACCGGCCCGGCCGCGACGGCAGCGAGGACAGCCAGGCAGCCGGCGGCTGCGACGGAACTGCGGAGCCGGCGGGATCGGGACATGGCACTCCTGGGGGGCGTATGGCACTCCTGAGGGCACAGAGCCATGCGGCGGGACACTACCAGCCGGCAGGCAGCGGCATCCCCTCGGTATACCCGGCTGCGCTCTGGACTCCCGCAACGGCGAGCTCGTGCAGCTCGGCGAGATTGCTCGCGCCGGCGTAGGTGCAGGCGCTCCGCAGGCCGGAGATGATGGCGTCGATCAGGTCCTCGACGCCGGGGCGCAGCGGATCGAGGTACATCCGCGAGGTCGAGATCCCCTCGTCGAACAGTTCCTTGCGGGCCCGCTCGAACGGCGAGTCCGCCGCTGACCGCAGCCGGACCGCGCGGGCCGACGCCATGCCGAAGCTCTCCTTGTACAGCTTGCCGTGCGGGTCGCGGTAGACGTCGCCGGGCGATTCGCAGGTGCCGGCGAACCAGGAGCCGATCATCACGCTCGACGCGCCCGCGGCGAGCGCCAGGGCGACATCCCTCGGGTGCCTGACGCCGCCGTCCGCCCAGACATGCCTGCCCAGCCTGCGCGCCTCGGCGGCGCACTCCAGCACCGCGCTGAACTGGGGCCGGCCGACTCCCGTCCGCATCCTGGTGGTGCACATCGCGCCAGGACCCACGCCGACCTTGACGATGTCGGCGCCTGCCTCGATCAGGTCGGCGGTTCCCGCCGCCGTCACGACGTTGCCGGCCACGACGGGTACCGAAGGGGAGACCGAGCGCACCGCTTGGAGTGCCGAGATCATCTTCTCCTGATGGCCGTGAGCGGCATCGACGACCAGCAGGTCAGACCCCGCGTCGAGCAGCTGCTTGGCCCGGCCGGCCACGTCTGTATTGATGCCGAGCGCCGCGCCGACCCGCAGGCCGCCCCTGGCGTCGGTGGCGGGCTCGTAGATGGTCGCGCGGAGTGCGCCGGTGCGGGTCAGGATGCCGACGCACCGGCCGTCCTCGCCGACGACCGGCGCCAGCTTGTGCCGCCCGGCCTGCAGGAGCCCGAAGGCCCGCTCCGGATCGACGCCGGCGGGCAGGGTCACCAGCTCCGACGACATCACCTGGTGCAGCTGGGTGAACCTGTCCACTCCGGTGCAGTCGGCCTCGGTGACCACGCCAGCCGGCCGGCCGTCGGCGATGACCACGATGCCGCCGTGCGCGCGCTTGAGCAGCAGGCTCAGCGCGTGGCCCGTCGTCGCGTCAGGACCCAGCGTCAGCGGCGTGTCGTAGACCAGGTCACGGCTCTTAATCCAGGAGATGACCTCGGCGACCACGTCGACCGGTATGTCCTGCGGCAGCACGGCGAGCCCGCCACGGCGCGCGACCGTCTCGGCCATCCGGCGGCCGGCCACCGCCGTCATGTTGGCGACCACGATCGGGATCGTCGTGCCGCTGCCGTCCATGGAACGGAGGTCGACGTCATTGCGTGACGTCACCGCGGAGCGGTTCGGCACCAGGAAGACGTCGCTGTAGGTGAGGTCATAGCCAGGTTCTGAGATAAAGCGCACCTAGCGATTCTGCCCCCGCAACAGGACTATCCACGCCAGGAGGCCGCCTCAGGAGCCGAGAACCTGGCGAAGATAGGCGTTGCCGAACCTGCGCTCGGGGTCGAGCTTGTCACGGAGCGTCACGAAGTCGTCGAACCTCGGGTACACGCCCCGCAGGTACTCAGCGTCCCGGGTGTGCATCTTGCCCCAGTGCGGCCGGCCGCCGACCGCGGTCATGATCGCCTCGGTCTCGCGGAAGTACTCCTCGTGCGACGACGGGTGGTAGACGTGGAAGGCGATGTACGCGCTGTCCCGGCCGCTCGCCGTGGAGAGCCACAGGTCGTCGGCGGGCGCGACCCGGACCTCGATCGGGAAGCTGATCCGCCAGTCCCGGCGGCTGAACAGGTCGCGGACCTGACCGAGCACGTCGGCGAGGTGCTCCCTCGGAACGGCGTACTCCTGCTCCTTGAACCGGACCCGGCGCGGGCTGGTGAACACCTTGTACGGCGCGTCGGTGTAGGTACGGGCGCTGAGCGCACGGCTCGCCGCCGAGTTCACCGTCGGGATCGCTGCCGGTGCCAGGTTGCCGAGACGGCAGGTCGCGCCGAACAGCGAGTTGGACAGGAACTCGTCGTCCAGCCAGTGCCGCCACCGGCTGAGCGGCCGGGCCGGGCCGGCCGACCGGTTGTTGCGCTTGGTGAGGCAGCCGTCGCTGTGCGGGAACCAGAAGAACTCGAAATGCTCGTTCGCGGTGGTCAGCTCGGGCAGCCTGGAGATCACCTCGGACCAGCGCATCGGCTCCTCGCGGGCAGCGAGCAGGAAGAGCGGCTCAGCCCGCAGCGTCACGGCCGTCACCAGCCCGAGCGCGCCGAGGCCGACCCGGGCGGCGTCGAACAGGCCGGAGCGCGGGTCGCCGGCGGAGCAGGTGACGATGCTGCCGTCGGCCAGCACCAGCTCGAGCCCGGCGATCTGGGCGGCCATGCTCCCGCTGGCCCGGCCGGTCCCGTGTGTGCCGGTCTGGGTCGCTCCCGCGACGGTCTGCACCTGGATGTCACCCATGTTGGTCAGCGACAGGCCGCTGGCGTGCAGCTCGGCGTTGAGCCGGTGCAGCGGGCAGCCGGCCTCCACCGTGACCAGGCCAGCCTCGGCGTCGACGGACCTGACGGCGGTGAGGCCGCCCGGGTTCAGCAGCACCCCGTCGGTACTGGCCGTCGGGGTGAACGAGTGCCCGCTCCCGGTCATCCTGACCGGCAGTCCGTCGGCGGCCGCCCTGGTCACCTCGCCGGCGACCTCGGCCGCTGATCCCGGGGTGCGCACCCGGGCCGGCCTGGCCGTGACGTTTCCGGCCCAGTTCCGCCAGGAACCTGCGCTATCGCTGGCCATCGGAGGACGCCCCTTCGGGTCCCGGATCCTTGTCCGGCTCGGTCCTGAGCTTGGACAGCCCGGCGACGCAGATCAGCACGCCGGCGGCGCCGCAGCACGCGGCGAAGGCGAAGCTCCAGCGCGCGCCGTGCACGTCGATGATGTGGCCGGCGACCGCCGAGCCGAGCGCCACGCCCACCGAGATGGTCGAGCTTAGCCAGGCCATAGCCTCGGTCCTGCGGTGCGGCGGCGCCTGCCGCTGGAGGATGGCGTAGCCGGTCATCAGGGTCGGCGAGATGGCGAGCCCGGCGACGAACCCGACCGCGTCCAGCGCCAGCAGTCCAGGCACGGCCCAGAAGGTCGACACGCCCAGCACCGTCAGCGCCGCGGTGATGGTGAACCGGCGCCCGATCGGCGCCCGCCAGTGCCGGGACCCGTACCACAGGCCGCCGACCGCGCTGCCGAGCGCGTAGGTTCCGAGAATCACGCCCGCCACCGGCCGGTGGCCGAGCTCGGTGGCGAAGGCGACCGTGCTCAGGTCGATCGAGGAGAACATCGCGCCGATCAGCAGGAAGGCCGGGGCGAGCGTCGCCAGGCCAGCCGCGGGCAGCCGGATCCTGGCGATCTGCCCGAGGGCCAGCGGTGCTGGTCGCGGCTTGAGCGCGGGCTCGGTCCTGCGCTGCACGGCGAACAGCACGGTCCCGCCGATGCAGAGCAGGATAGCCGCGACGATGCCGGATGCCGGGATGAACTGGGTGGCCAGCAACGTCACCAGGGCCGGCCCGATCACGAAGATGAACTCGTCGTTGACGGACTCGAGCGCGAAGGCCGTGTGCAGCCGGCGCTCGTCCCCGTCAACGAGGGTGCTCCACCGGGTCCGCACCATAGTGCCGACGGATGGCATCGACGCCCCGGCCAGGATGCCGGTCACCAGCAAGGCCCAGAAGGGCGCGCCAAGCTCGGCGCAGCCGATGAACACCGTGCTGCTGAGCGCGAAGATACCGGCTTGCACGAGGAGCACGCGGCGCTGGCCGAGCCGGTCGGCGCGCTGCGCGATGAACGGGCCGAACACCGCGTAGCCGATCGAGCCGGCCGCTGCGACGACTCCCGCCTGACCGTACCGGCCCGTCAGCAAGGCGATCAGCAGCACGGTGCCGAGCCCGTACATGGACATGGACATCCGGCCGACGAACCCGGCCGAGGAGAAGGCGAGGGCGCCAGGAGTCCGCAGCAGCTCGAGGTAGGGGTTACGGCTAGGGGCGGAACGGCGGTCCCGGCCACCGCGCCGGGCACGCAACTGCGTCATTCGCTCCGACCTCCCACCTGACCGTATAAGGTACGACGAGGTATTTTGTCCACCAGGGGCGGGAATGCTGGCCGAGTAGTGGTACGCAGCGCGGCCGCGCAGTTAGAGTTGGGATGGACATGGGACCCTGGCCTGAGCGCGTCTATCGCCGTGCCGGTCCGGCCTATCTCGCAGCGATCCGAGCGGCCGTGAAGGCCCCGTCGGCGCTGCCCAGGTCCGCGATCACGGCCTGCGGGGCAATCCTGTCCGGGATCGCCGTGATCCTCGCCCTGACCGCGGGCGGCGTGACCGCACATTCCAGTGAGACGCGCCCGTCCGGGGGAATGCCGGTGGGCGGTGGCGCCCCGTCGGCCGGCGCGACCGGTCCGGTCACCACCACGGGTAAGCCGGGCAGCTTCAGCGGGATCGTCCTGCCTGACCTGCTGATCGTGAAGCCCAGCGGCCTGACGAGCAGCGACGTGGCTGGCCTGCGGGCGATCCGCGGCATCAGGAAGATGATCAGCTTCGACGGAGCGCAGATCACCGTGGCGGGCAAGCCGGCCAGCGTGATCGGAGTCAGCCCGGATCAGTTCAGGTCATGGGTGCCGCTGCGGGCAGCGTCGGATCAGTCGCTGTGGACCAGGCTGGCGATCGGTGACTTCATCGCGTCCAGCCCGGCCGCCGCGCAGCTCGGCCTGACCGGCGGCGCCAGCTACCGGCTGACCGCACGGTCGGCCGCCGATATCTCCTACGGGGGCTCGGCGCAGCTCGACATCGCGGGCGTCGACCTGCTGGTGAATCAGGCCGTGTCGGGCAAGCTCGGCCTGGTGCACAAGGTGGCGGCGCTGATCAGCGCGCCCGGGCCGAGCATCGCCACGCTGACGGCGCAGGTGCACGAGGTGCTTGGCGCGAACGCCAGGGTGGTCGATCTGCGGGGCCAGCGGCTGCCGTCCCGCACCGTCCAGCCCGCCCAGATTGCCAGTTACCTCCAGCTGTTCCAGGCCTCGGCGGCGACGTACTGTCCGGCGATGTCCTGGACGGTGCTGGCGGCCATCGGACAGATCGAGAGCGCCGACGGGCAGAACATGGGCCCGTCGAGCGCCGGCGCGCTTGGCCCGATGCAGTTCATGCCGGCGACCTGGGCCGCCTGGGGAATCGACGGGTTCGGGCCGCCGGGCCCGCCGGACATCATGAACCCGTTCGACGCCGTGCCGTCCGCGACCAGGATGCTGTGCGCGGACGGCGCCTCCGCTGGCACGCAGGCCGGCCTGCGCCAGGCGATCTTCGCCTACAACCATGCCGACTGGTACGTCAGCGAGGTACTCGCGCTGGCGGCGCAGTACGCCGCCGAGTACCACGCCTGATTGGATGGCGGCATGGCGACCGACGCTGCGTTCCTGCTTGTCTCCTTCGGCGGTCCCGAGGGTCCCGACGACGTCATGCCGTTCCTGCGCAATGTCACCGCCGGCCGCAACGTGCCGGACGACCGGCTGGCTGAGGTAGGCGAGCACTACTACCTCTTCGGCGGTGTCAGCCCGATCAACGCGCAGTGCCGCGAGCTCGCCGGCGCGATCGAGAAGGACTTCGCCGCTAGCGGCATCGACCTGCCGGTGTACTGGGGGAACCGTAACTGGCAGCCGTACCTGGCCGGCACGTTGCGGGCAATGGCCGACGACGGCATCACCCATGCGATCGCGTTCGCGACGTCTGCCTACAGCTCGTACTCGAGCTGTAGGCAGTACCTGGACGACATCGACCGGGCGCGGGCCGCCGTCGGCCCGAGCGCGCCGCGGGTCGTCAAGATCCCGCCGTACTACCGGCACCCGGGCTTCATCGGATCGTTCGCCGATGCCGCCCGGCGCGCACTGGCGTCTCTTCCGGCGGGGGGCACCGATGGTGCCGAGCTTGTCTTCACCGCGCACAGCATCCCCGAGTCGATGGCGGCGGCGAGCGGGCCGGCCGGGGGAGCGTACCCGGCTCAGCTTGCCGAGGTGGCGGGTCTCGTGGCCGCCGAGCTCGGCAGGACAGCCTGGCGGCTGGCGTATCAGAGCCGCAGTGGCCCGCCGTCGGCTCGCTGGCTGGGGCCTGACATCAGCGAATGCCTTACTGACCTGGCGCAGGCCGGCTCGCGGGCGGCCGTAGTGGTGCCGATCGGGTTCGTCAGCGATCACGTGGAGGTCAGGTATGACCTGGACGTGGAAGCGGCGCAGACGGCAGGCCGGCTTGGCCTGGCGATGGCGCGGGCTGCTACGCCAGGAACCGACCCCCGGTTCGTCTCGATGATCTCGGCCCTGGTCAGGGACTTCGCTGCGGCCGGGCCGGGTGACGCCGTCGACGCGCTGGGGCCGCAGGCGCTGACCTTCTGCCGGGAAGGATGCTGCGGCGCTGGCCCTGACCGGTCGGGCGGACGGGCGCTGGCCGGCTCATGACCGCTCCTGAACCGCACGGCCTGCTGGACCTGGCCGTCGCGGTCGCGCGTGAGGCAGGCGAGATGCTGGCCGCCCGGCACGGGAGGCCAGCCGTCGTAGGCACCAAGACCAGCCCGACCGACATCGTGACCGAGATGGATCAGGCCGCCGAGCGGCTGATCAGGACGAGGATCCTGGCCGAGCGGCCGGATGACGCGATTCTGGGGGAGGAAGGCGGCCAGACCGGTGGAAATGCGCCGGTCCGCTGGATTGTGGACCCCCTGGACGGGACCGTGAACTACCTGTACGGCCTGCCCGACTGGGCGGTCAGTATTGCCGCAGAGGTCGGCGGGCAGGTGCTGGCCGGAGTAGTCTGCGTGCCGCGAAGGGATGCGATCTTCGGTGCCATCCTCGGCGACGGTGCCTGGCGGGCCAGCCTGACCGGCCGGCAAGCCGATGCCGAACCGCTGGCCTGCAACGCCGCTGTGCCGCTCTCGCGGGCGCTGATCGCGACGGGATTCGGCTACGAGCGTGCTCGGCGCGGGGTGCAAGGCCAGGTGCTTAGTGCCGTCCTGCCGCGGGTAAGGGACATCCGGCGCAACGGAGCCTGCGCGGTCGATCTATGCTCACTGGCTGCGGGGAACGTAGATGGCTACTACGAGCGTGGCGTGCAGTACTGGGACATCGCGGCGGGTAGCCTCATCGCCCGCGAGGCTGGAGCAGTCGTCGGCGGGCTGGCCGGAAAGCCGGCTGGTCCATCGATGACGATCGGCGGCGGACCGGCGCTCTTCGCGGAGTTGCACGACCTGCTACTGGGCCTCGACGCCGAGCGCGATGCGTGACCTGTCTCGATGGGCGGATGCGGTAGTTAACAGTGATCTAAGAGTAAATCGGCGCGACACGAACCGCCGCTGAGGTCTGCTACGTGTACCTCGCACGGGGACGTGACAGAATTCCCCGCCGGATTCGGGCACAACCAGAGCCTCGAAAGCGTTGCACTCGCGCGACGACATTTAACGATGGAGGAGTAGGGCCACCATGGCTACCGACTACGACAGCCCTAGGAAGACTGACGAGGAGCTAACAGAGGACAGCCTGCAAGAACTTCAGGCGCGCCGGATGGATAAGTCGTCGACGTCGATCGACCTCGACCCAGATGACGTTGCCGAGTCTCTTGAGCTGCCCGGGGCCGACCTGTCGAATGAGGAATTGTCATTCCGGGTGATCCCGCGACAGGCCGACGAGTTCACTTGCTCGAGCTGCTTCCTTGTGCACCACAGGAGTCAGCTCGCTGAGACCCGCAAGGGTGAGCCGATCTGCCGGGAGTGCGCTGCCTAAGCAGGTGACATTCCCGCCAGGCGGCCGAACGGGCCAGCACGCGCCAGGGCGCCGTGCGGCCCGTCATCCTTGCGGCCAGGCCGTGCGCTCGTCGCTGCGCGGATCGCTGCGGACGCTGCCGCCGCCGGTATCGAAGACCCGGACCGGGCGGCTCGCGTCGTACGCTGCCCAGCCCGGATCGCCCGAAGCGGCGAAGCTGGTCCACGCGGCATGCATCTCCTCCGCCAGGTCCTGCGGAGCGTCGGGTCCGGCGACCAGCTCCGCCCCCTCCGCCGTCAGGTTGTCGAAGACGAACGGCACGTCAAGCCCGTGCCCGGCCCCGACCAGCGGGTGCCGCCAGGCGAACTCATAGAAATACGTGGCGGCCGGGCCGTCGGCCCGTGCCTCCGCCACCGCGAGAGCGGGAAGCAGGAAGAACCGGTCAGTCAGCAGTGCGGCGAGCAGGTCGCCGGGGGACGCGCCGGGCCGGTTCGCCCGGTAGGTGGCGATCACGTCCTGGGTCGCGCCGACCGCGCCCGCCATGCTCGCCAGTACCTCATCGGTGACCAGCGCGGCCATGCCCGACGGGACGAGGAAGGTGCGGAACTCGTCCGAGTTGGTCCCGATCATCAGCGGCACCGATGAGCTCCGGCCGGCGGCGATGGCGGCCAGCGGGTGCTCGGGCAGCGAGTCACCGTCGATCACCGGGATGAACGGCATCGTGCTCGCCACGATGCTGGCACCGAACCTGGCCGGATCGGGGCTGGCGGACAGCGCGTCGCGCACCGCGGCCTGAGCCGTGATCAGTGCGGGAAGATCGACCTGCGCGAGGCTGCTGGCGGTGACGGTCGCACTGAGGGCCCGGCCTAGCTCGGTCGTGACCAGGGCAGCGTCGGCTGGCGGGGCCGCCGCCTGCGCGGCACCGCTCTGTGCGATCGCCCTGGCGAACAAGCCTGCGGCCTTCGGCATGGCGAGCAGGGTGACGACGCTCATGGCGCCCGCCGACTCGCCGAAGATCGTCACGTTGGCCGGATCGCCGCCGAACGCGCTGATGTTATCCCGCACCCATTCCAGCGCGGCGACCTGGTCGAGCAGGCCGCGGTTGGCTGGCACATCGGGGAGCAGCGCGAAGCCGTCGATTCCGAGCCGGTAATTGATGCTGACCAGTACGACCCTGTCCCTGGCGAATGCGTGGCCGTCGTACAGCGGGATGGCCGAGTTGCCGTTGGCGAAGGCGCCGCCATGGATCCAGACCATGACCGGTAGCCCTGACCCGTCGGGATCGGGCGTCCAGACATTCAGGTTCAGCCAGTCGTCGCCCGCGATGTTGGGCTCGGCGAAAATGGTGTCGAATGGCGCGGGGTAGTCGGGCTTGGGCGGCGTCGGGCCGCACGCGATCGCGTCCCTGGTGCCGTCCCACGGCTCTGGCGGCGCCGGCGCCTGGAACCGGAGAGCACCGGTCGGGCTCGCCGCATAGGGAATGCCGAGGAAGCTGGCGACGCCGTCATGGACCTGGCCACGCAGCATCCCGTACTTGGTCTGAATAGTCTGGTCCATGTACCGCACTCTGCCACAGATCGGCGGCGGGGCATGATGGTCCCCATGCCAGGAGACCGCCGCGCCAGGATCGGGGTGCTCGCGCTTGTGCTGGCCGGCCTCGCGCTCACGGGCTGCGGCTCCGGGCACACGCCTGCCGGGATCGGGCTGCAGCACCCGGCGAGCCCGGCCGGCGGAACGCCGGGCGGACGGTCCGGGCAGGGCGCCGCCGCGGTGCCCCGGCCGCGGCACGTCGTGGTCGTCATATTCGAGAACCACGCGTACGCCAGCATTATCGGAAATACGCACGCCCCGTATATCAACGCCCTCGCCCGCGGCGGCGCGCTGTTTACCCGCTCCTATGCGGTCACGCATCCGAGCGAGCCCAATTACCTGGCCCTCTTCTCGGGCAGCACGTATGGCGTCACCGGCGATCAGTGCCCGACCACGCTGCATGCCCCGAACCTGGCCAGCGACCTGATTGCCTCCGGCCATACCTTCACTGGCTATGCCGAGGAACTGCCCGCACCGGGATCGCGGGCATGCGACCAGGGCGGGTACGCGCGAAAGCACGTCCCGTGGACGGATTTCACCAGCATTCCCCGCGCCGTGAACCAGCCGTTCACGCGGTTCGCCGCGACCAGTTACGCCAGGCTCCCGACCGTGTCATTCGTCATCCCTGACCTGTGCCACGACATGCACGATTGCTCGGTCGGCACCGGGGACACGTGGCTTCGCGCTCATCTGGCCGGCTATGCCCGGTGGGCGATGACGCACGACAGCCTGCTGATCGTGACCTGGGACGAGGACGACAGCAGCCATTCCAATCACATCACCACGATCTTCGTCGGCCAGCAGGTGCGCCCGGGCCGGTACGGCACGCCGATCAGCCATTACAACGTGCTGCGGACGATCGAGCAGGCATACGGCCTGCCCCACCGCGGCCAGGCGGCGACGCACTACCCGATCACGTCGGTCTGGCGCGGCACCCGCTAGCGTCGGGACCCGCTAGCAGGAACCTAAGGGAGGGCCGATGGCGGGCTACGCGGACGTGATCTTCGGTGGCGGCGCGATCTACACGGCCGACCCCGGCGGCAGGCGGCTGGTCCCGGCGACCGCGCCTGACGGGCAGCCCGCCACCGCGGTCGCGGTCGCCGGCGGCACCGTGGTCGCGGTCGGCGCGGCCGGCGACGCCGCGTTCGGCGACCTCGCTGGCCCGAAGACCGAGTTCGCTGACCTGCGCGGGCGGGCGCTGGTGCCGGGCTTCCAGGACGCGCACGTTCACCCAGCCTTCGCCGGCGTCACGATGATCGGGTGCAACCTCATCGGCGCCGCGACGCTGGACGAGGCGATCGCGCGGATCGGTGCCTACACCGCGGCTCACCTCGAGAAGGAGTGGATCTCGGGCAGCGGCTGGCGGATGGAATGGTTCGAGGCAGGTACGCCGAGCCGGCAGGTGCTCGACCAGCTCACTGGCGGCCGGCCTGCGTTTCTGCTGAATCGGGACGGGCACGGCGGGTGGGCCAGCACCCGCGCACTTGAGCTGGCCGGATTCGACTCCCGCACCCCTGACCCGGTCGACGGCAGGTTCGAGCGCGAGGAGGACGGCGGCCTTCAGGGCACCGTGCACGAGGGCGCGGCGGATCTCGTCGGCGCGTTCGTGCCGAAGCCGACGTTCGATGAGCGGCTGGCCGGGCTGCTGCTCGCCCAGCGGCACCTGCACGAGCGCGGGATCACCGCCTGGCAGGACGCGATCATCGGGCCGTATCTGGGCTCGCAGGACCCGCTCCCCGTCTACCTGGCCGCGGCGCGGTCCGGCCAGCTCACGGCCCGGGTGCGGGGCGCGCTGTGGTGGGAGCGGAGCAGGGGAGCCGACCAGATCGACGAGATCCTCGGGCGCCGTGAGGCCGGCCAGGAGGGCCGGTTCCGTGCGGGCACCGTGAAGATCATGCAGGACGGCGTGGCCGAGAACTTCACTGCTGGCATGCTCGAGCCGTACCTGGACTCCTGCGGCTGCCAGACCGCCGGCCGCGGCCTGTCCCACGTGGACCCCGACGAGCTCCGCGCGCATGTGACCTCGCTCGACTCGCTGGGCTTCCAGGTGCACTTCCACGCCATCGGCGACCGGGCCGTGCGCGAGTGCCTGGACGCGGTCGCGGCCGCCCGCGCCGCCAACGGGAGCAACGACCACCGGCACCACATTGCCCATCTGCAGGTGGTGCACCCCGATGACGTGCCGAGATTCTCCCGGCTCGGCGTCACCGGCAACATGCAGGCACTGTGGGCCGCGCACGAGCCGCAGCTGGACGAGCTCACCCTCCCGTTTCTCGGTCCGGAGCGCTCGGCACGGCAGTACGTCTTCGGTGACCTGCTGCGCTCCGGTGCCCGGCTGGCCGCGGGCAGCGACTGGGCGGTGAGCAGCGCCAGCCCGCTGCGTGCGATCCACGTGGCGGTGAACAGGTCGCTGTACGGCGCCCACGCCGAGCCGCTGCTGCCCGGCCAGGCACTCGAGCTGGCCGAGGCAATGGCGGCCTACACGATCGGCTCGGCTTTCGTGAACCACCTGGACGACGTGACCGGCTCGATCGAGCCGGGCAGGCTGGCCGACCTGGTCGTGCTCGACCGCGATCCGTTCACGCTCCCGCCGGCCGAGATCGCGGCGACCTCGGTACTCGCGACCTACGTGCAGGGTGACGCCGTCTACCGGCACCCCGCCTTCGGCTGACGCTGGGCGCCCTGGCGGGAAAGCGGGCGGATGCGGAACCGGACGCGCCGACACCGCGCGTGGTGATATGGCGCAGAGTGACACCGGGCAGCGCGACGCCAGGCAGAGTGACGCCGGCAGAGTGACACCGGGCAGCGCGACGCCGGGCAGCGCGACCTCTTCCGCGGCGTGAGCGGGCCGGAGGACCAGCCGGCCGCGAAGCACGCAGGGGCACCGTCAGGGGCATCGCCACCAAGTCGGTACCCGCCTTCGTGGCGGGCGAGGAACTGGCCGACCTGGCCGACCGTGATCCGCGGGTGGTCGCGATGACGGCCGACCTGGCCTCGGCCAGTCGGCTCGCCGACTTCGCCAAGCGCCATCCGGCCCGGTTCTTCGAGTTCGGACAGGCAGTCCGGCTGCGCGACGGCTCGGACGCGTCGGCGGCCTCGGCAGCGCCGTCGCCGAGGTGCTGGCCGATCACCGGCTGGCGGTGCCGTTCCGCAGGCACGGCATTGAGGACGAGTACGTGCTCATCGGGCCGCCCGCCGCGCTCTACGGCCGCTACCGGCTGGACGCGCCGGGGATCGCGGCCGTCGTGCGCGAGACCTGCGCGACGCCGGCCCGGGCGAGGTGACTACCGGCGATCCTCGTCCATGATCGTGGACTTCTCTCAGATCGCGGACGCCTGTCAGCCGCATGCGCTGAGAATCGACCACGCACTGAGAATCGTCCAGGTTCGCGGGTTCGCCCGCGGCCCGGGGCGGGACGGGAGCAGGGCCGGCGCTGTCGGTGGGTGATGGCACGATGGGTCAGTGCAGGATGTCGATGGCCAGGTAGCCAGTGCTCCGGTCGACGCGCCGGTGGTCGAGAGGCAGGTCGTCGCGCAGCGGTGCGCGGCGCAGCTGCTCTCCGGACCGCCCGCCGCCAGCCCGGTAGAGGTCGTCCGCCGGCTGCTCGCCGTCCAGGGTCAGGACCCGCGGGGTGCGAGGCTCGCCGTCCGCGCCCGGTCGGCCGGGCTGACCGGGCCGACGTCGACCGGGCGCTGACCGCCGAGCGCTCGCTGCTGATCACCTGGCTGAACCGGGGGACCCTGCACCTGGTCGGCGCCGAGGACTACTGGTGGCTCCAGCAGCTCACGACTCCGCCAGTGACCACCGCGATCACGCGGCGGCTGGCTCAGCAGGGTGTCGGCGCCGACGAGGCTGACAAGGCGGTCGAGGTGATCGACGCGGCGCTGGCCGCCGACGGCCCGATGACCCGCGCTCAGCTGTCGGACCGGCTCGCCGCGGCCGGGATCGCCACCCAGGGCCAGATACTGGTGCACCTGCTGGCCGAGGCGTCGGTGCGCGGCCTGGTCGTCCGCGGGCCGGTCATCGGGCGCCAGCACGCGCTCGTCCGGGTCAGCGACTGGCTCGGCGCGCCGCCCGCGAGGTTCGCGCCCGGCCGGCTCGACCGTGACGTCGCCCTGGCCGAGCTCGCCCGGCGGTATCTCGTCGGCCACGGCCCCGCGAGCGAGCGTGACCTGGCCAAGTGGGCGGGGCTGCCGCTGCGGGACGCGCGCCGCGGGCTGAGCGCGATCGCCGGCGAGCTGCGCGACCGCGACGACGGGCTCGCCGAGCTGGTGCCCGGCCACTCGGCGGCCGGCCGCGACCGGGCCGCGGAGCTTCCGCGACCGCGGCTGCTCGGTTCGTACGATCCGCTCCTGCACGGCTGGGTGGCCAGGGAGCCGGTGCTCGGAACGGCCAGCGGCATTGTCACGGTCAACGGCCTGTTCCGCCCCTTCGCCCTGGTCGATGGCCGCGCCGCGGCGATCTGGACGATGTCCATCGGCCAGGTAGTTCTTGACCCGTTCGCTCCGCTGCCGGAGCCGGTCGCCGCGGCCCTGCGCGCCGACGCGCAGGACGTGGTCCGCTTCCTGGGCTGATTCAGATCCGGGCAGTTCACACGGCTACATCCGCTTCAGGCGGCAGGCAACACGATGGCCCAGTCACCATGGCGACTGGGCCATCGCGGCGGCCCGCTAGGCGCCTGAGTACATCAGCGAGCCAGGCGTGGTCAGCAGCTGACCCGTCTCGAGCCAGGTCTTGAGCCCGGACAGGATCATCGGCCAGCCGCCGTAGATCTGGTCGTTGGCCCCTTCGCGCATCTGGTCGTGGGTGACCGTCAGCCGGCACGAATCGCTGATGGGCTGGATCTCCCAGGTGACTCTCGACGAGCCTTCCTGCTTCACCTCGTCGCTCCACAGCGCGGTCATCGTGTGAACGAGCCGCCGCGGCGGGTCGACCTCGATGACCTCGCCCTCGCTGAGCAGCCCGTCGGCCAGCGGGGCGCCCATCTCCAGCCGGGAACCCGGCGTCCAGTCGGACCGGACCGCCGCGCCGAAGTTGTAATTGGCCCTGATCTCCGGGTCGGTGATCGCCTCCCACAGTCGCTCGGGAGTCGTGCGGATGTAGATCTCGAACACTTTCTCCATCTGCTTCTCCAGTTCTTGCCTGATCTCGCTGAGTCCTGCTGCCCACGGCTCGGCGTACTTGCTCACCCACCGGTCGTGGATCAGCCGGATCGGCACCGGGTTGAGGAAGTGGAGCTTTTCGCGGCCACGCCGCCTGGTGACGATGAGCCCCGCCTCTTCGAGCTGCTTCAGGTGCTTCATCACCCCGAAGCGCGTGATCGGAAAGCGCGCTTCGAGTGCGCTGAGCGTCTGTCCGTCCTGGCGGAACAGGTCGTCGAGCAGGCCCCGCCGGGTCGGATCGGCCAGCGCACGGAACACGTCATCCATGCCAGCGAGAATAGGTGACCAATCGGTCACATGTCAAGGGTGTGATAGTCCTGAAGGTGCCGGTTGCGGCCGGCGCTTCGACCGGGGGAGTTCATCATGCGACGCGTCCTGCGTCCGTATCTGCTTGCGCCGCTGCTGACGACCGGCATCGCGGCCGCTGCCTGGGGGCAGGGCGCTGCCACGGCGCACGCCGCCCCGACCTCAGGGGCGGCGGCCAGCACGCGCGCGGCCCCGGCGGCGCGGGACGGCCCAAGGGCGCACCTGGAGACGGCGTCGGAGCCCGGAACCAGGGTGCTCAGGGTCGGGATGCGCGGCACGGACGTGCGCGCGCTGCAGCACAGGCTGGCCGCGTGGCACTACTTCCCCGGCCGGTTCGATGGCTACTTCGGCCCGTTCACGCAGGAGGCCGTCTGGGCGTTCCAGGAGGTTCAGCACCTCACCGTGACCGGGCAGGTCGGGTCCACGACCAGGAAGGCGCTCGCGCATCCGCGCCCGCCGCGGGCGCTGGTGCCGGGCGGCGGGCGGCTGCGGGTGGAGATCAGCCTGTCCCGCCGCACCCTGGTCCTGTACCGGTCCGGCCGGGTCGCGCTGATCAGCCACGTCTCGACCGGCGGCGGATACCGGTACTGCACCAGCAGCGGTTGCGCGCGGGCGATCACGCCGACCGGTAACTTCAGGACCACGGCGTACCTGCCGGGCTGGATCAACGTGGAACTCGGCCGCATGTTCAACTCGGTGTTCTTCATCGGCACCAAGTACGCGATCCACGGCGAGTGGTACGTGCCGCTGCGTCCGGTCTCGCATGGCTGCGTGCGGATCCCGATGGACATCGCCGGGTTCTTCCACAAGCTGGTCCGCACGCCGGGCACGCCGGTCTACATCCGCAGCTCCTGACGGCCGGCCTGCCCGGTCAGCTCCGGTACTGGGCGCCCAGCTCGCTCAGCCTGGCGTGCGTCCCGTCCATCACCGCCGCACCCGGCAGGTACCGCTTGGGCATCTTGGCGATCGAGGTGTAGTTGACGTCCACGACGTTCGCCAGCGGCGCCTCGACACCCTGGCTGACGAGCTGGTACGCGTCCATCCGGTCCATGCCGTACGCGCCGGCCATCCAGTCGATCAGCTCGACCTGGGCGATCCGGAACGCGTCCTCGAGCGGGCGGGCCGATCCGGCCGTCATGATGTAGTGGTCGTTCTCCAGCCTGGGCCACGGGCAGGGCGTGCCCTTGATCAGGTCGACGACCAGGACCGTGTTCATCGCGGTCTCGACCGCCACCCCGCAGGTCTCGCCCTCGCCCTGGCGGGCATGACCGTCGCCGAGCGAGAACAGCGCGCCCTCCACGTTCACGCCCAGGTAACAGGTTGTTCCCGCACACATCTCCGGCGTGTCCATATTTCCGCCAAATGCGTCGGGTACCAGGGCGCTGCGTGCCTCCAGGTTGGCGGGGGCGACCCCGACGGTGCCGTGCATGGGATTCATCGGCAGGTCGACGGTGAAGTCGCCGTGCCGGGCGGTGAACCGGCAGGTCCCGGCGGCGCGGTCGAGCTGGTACATCCAGACCAGCTCGGGCAGCGGCTCGTTGAGCAGGGCGGTCAGATGCGTGTTCGTGAGCGCGCCGAACAGCGGGATCGTGGTCGACGCGCCCCAGTCCCTGGCCGGGGTGATCGACACGAAGTGCACGGCGAGGGTGTCGCCTGGCTCCGCGCCCTCGATGTAGAACGGGCCGGTCTGCGGGTTCACGAACGGGAACTCGCATACCTGCGAGACCAGGTCGTTCTCGCTGCGCACCCGGCCGAAGAAGGCGTCCTCGGTGAAGACGTCGAGCACGACGGGCGTGCGGATCCTGGCCACCGGCGCCGCCCCGCCGAACGTCCACGCGTACTGCTCGGCCTCCGGGCGGAAGGTGATCACTTCAAGATCGGTCATGACTGCTCGGCTCCCGCGGGTTCGGAAGTCAGCTCGGCGTCAAGATGGATCAGCCCGACGTCCACGATCCGCTGGCGATGACGCATGTACAGGTACACCAGGTAAATGATGCCAATGATCATCCAGACGGCCACGGCCGGCCCCATATAGGAGAACGGCGTGCTGAGCGGCGTGATGAAGCTCAGGCCGGGAGCCTTGATGCCGGCCCCGGCAAGCCACGCCGGAATAAAGGCGGCGATGCCGAGCACCGGGACGATCAGGTGCGAGAGGAAGTTGAAGCCGCGGGACCCGCGTGCGAAGTAGCCGATACACGCCACGTTCATGACCAGGTAGATGCCGACCAGCAAAATGACAAGCGCGGTGCCGATCATGGCGAACGCCGTGACCGGGTCGTAGCCGAAGCCGAGCCCCAGCATGACTGCGAGGCCGATGGCCGTGCCTGCCGCGATCGCGGGCACCGGCGACCGGTGCCGGGCGCTGACCTGCGCGAACACCGGCGGGAAGGCGCGGACCCGGCCCATGGCGAACGCGGTGCGGCTGGCGACGTTCACGCCGGCGTTGGAGTTGGCGATCGTCGAATTGATGATCGCGAAGAAGACAAGCACCCAGAACAGCCCGTACAGGGTCCTCGCCACCCCTTCCCAGGACGCGCTGCCGGTGCCGGTGGTGAAGCTCGCGAATTTCGACGGCCCGAACCCGACATCAATCGCGTAGGTCGTGAACACGTACAGGGCGCCGATGAGCAAGGTCGACAGCAGCACGGCGAGCTGCACGGTGCGTCGCGGATTGCGGGCTTCCTCGGCCAGCGGTGCCGCACTCTCGAACCCGAGGAACGCCAGTGTCGTGAAGACCGAGCCCGCGATGACACCGGATAGGCCGTGGTACTGACCCGGGGGCGTGTGCTTCGTGGTGAAGACGGACAGCGTGTTGTGCCCGCCCGCGTGGAACACCAGGAGCACCGCCATGATCAAGAACACCGCGATCTCGAAGATCCCGAGGATCGTGCCCAGCCGCGCGGACGCACGGATGCCGAAGTAGCCGACGGCGAACACGATCAGCATCCCGAGGATCGCCCACGGCCACCACAGGTTGGCGGGCCAGCCAAACTCGGTGTTGAGCGTTGCCGCCGTCGTGAAGCCGAGCTGCAGCAGCACCAGCGGCGCGACCAGCCAGCCGACCATCACGTAGGCCCAGGCGACCAGGAACCCCGCGCCCGGGTGGATGCCGCGGGCTGCGTAGGTCGCCAGAGATCCGGCCGCCGGTATTTCCTTGGCGAGCTGGCTGATCGTCCAGGCCGTGAACAGCGACGCGATGAGGGCGAAGACGACGGCGAGCGGGAGCGCGCCGCCCGCGAACGCGACTCCGGCCGGAATCGATGCGGCGATCGCCGCGCCCGGAGCCATGTCGGTGATGCTCTGGAACAGGACCTCGCGCAGCCCGACGGCATTGCGCCTGAGCCCTGTTTCTGCCGCTGATGTACTGAGCCCCGTCACCGTTGCCTCCGTTGGCTGAGAGGGGGGATCTTGCGCCGATCATGTCACGACATGTGGTCTGAACAACAGACCAATTCTGGGCTCACTCGCGCAACATGGATACCAGCCGAAACGGTAATGAAGGCGGTATCATCGCGTATCAGGCAAGTTAGCCGGTTCGGCGGAGCGGCTGGCGCGGTGAGAGCACAATCGTGGGCATGCGCTCGATGGATGTGCCCGCTCGTGGGCCGGGGAGCGGCGGCGAGCCCGACGGCCAGGCGCGGCCGCCGTCGGAGTTACTCGACAACCTGCGCCTGCGGCTCAGCCAGCTCGCCGAGAATCACCCGTCAGCGGCCCCGCAGCTCGCTGAGACGGGACGCGGACCGGCGGAGTCGCCGCCGAGGCCGTCGGACGGACCGGACCCGGCACCGGAGCGGGGGGAGCTGACCGGGCCCGACGCGGTGCCGGAGCAGGACGAGCCCGCCGGGCCGGCCGCTGCCGCCGACGGAGAGGCCGGCGCCGGCGAGCAGCCGGCCGGAGCCGGCGAGCAGGCGGCCGGAGCCGGCGAGGACGGGCGGAGCGGCCCGGACGGGACTCCTGGCGGCGGGCTCGGCGATGACCTGCTCGCCGGCTCCGGTGCTGCCGGCGCGCTGGGCGGCCGGGACCTGCCGGGCCTGCGGGGCACGTCGGACGCGTACCGGCCCTGGTTCATGTCGGACGAGCCTGGCTCGCCGTGGTGGGCCGCCGGCCAGGACCTCTAGCGCCAGCCGCCACCGCAAGCCCGCCGCTACTGCAGGATCGTCACCTTGCCGGTCACGTCGGCGGCGAGCCGGACCGTGTCGCCGTCGACCAGCCGGATGTCGGTGCCAGGCAGCAGCCGGTCGTTGTTCACGAATGTGCCGTTGGTCGAGTTCTCGTCCCTGATCGTTGCCCGCCCGGAATCGTCGACGGTGACCAGTGCGTGCCGCCGCGACACGTTCTCGCACTGGTCGAAGGCGGCGGCGACGAGCGATTCGGCGGGGTCCCGGCCCAGCAGGACCGACGTGCCGGCCGGCACTTCCACGTTTCCTGCGGGGAAGCTGATCCGCAGGACCGCGGACGAGATCAAGCGGCCGGCCTTGTCCGCTGAGACGGCCTTCTGCGCGACCGTAATCGGAAGCGGCGGCTCGTCGGCAGACCTGACCCTAGGCAGGTTGGCTCCGCAGGTGAAGCAGATGAGGTCGTCAGAGCCGACCTCGGTCGCGCAGTCCGGGCAGGTCCGCGTCACCATCACAGCGCGCTCCTCTCTCGATACCGGCCTTGCCCGCCAATCAGGCGAGAACGCCCCAGCCGTGGCCAGGTTTACAGCCTAGCGCTGGTCCAGATGACGGCAGGTAGCATCGCTGCCGTGATCAGCTTCAGTCTGGACGATGAGCATGAGGCCCTGCGCAGCACCGTCATGGACTTCGCCCGCACGGCCGTAGCTCCCGTGATCGGCGCCTTCTATGAGCGTAACGAGTTTCCGTACGAGCTAGTTGCCGGTATGGGCAAACTCGGGCTTTTCGGTCTCCCGTTCCCCGAGGAGTACGGTGGTATGGGCGGCGATTACTTCGCGTTCTGCCTCGCGCTGCACGAGCTCGCGCGGGTCGACTCTTCGGTGGCGATCACGCTCGAGGCGGGCGTGGCGCTCGGCGCGATGCCGATCTACCGGTACGGGACCGGCGAGCAGCGCGCCCGGTGGCTGCCCGAGCTGTGCCGCGGCGAGCGGCTGGCGGCGTTCGGCCTCACCGAGCCAGGCGGCGGCTCCGACATCCCCGGCGGCATGCGGACGACCGCGCGCCGCGACGGCGACGAGTGGGTGATCAACGGCAGCAAG
>Ga0307374_10004288_pt1 | contig 23788 bp, 23 predicted proteins | sample OX3MG_FD_202532 | JGI IMG/M metagenome (GOLD analysis project Ga0307374, IMG submission 202532) | Soil microbial communities from Risofladan, Vaasa, Finland - OX-3 | ecosystem: Environmental > Terrestrial > Soil > Coastal area > Acid sulfate soil | place: Finland: Risofladan, Vaasa | collected... | reverse complement strand
AAAGTCAGATGCACCGGACGTTAAGCAACCCCTTCTATATTGGCAAAATGTCATGGAAAGGCAAGCTCTACGACGGCAAGCATGAACCTCTTATAAGCAGCGAGCTATTTGAAAGAGTGCAACAGCGCATGAAGCGCAAGACCTCCGCTAAGTATTCCAAGCACAATCCGCTGTTTAGAGGCCTCATTCGCTGCGTGGGGTGTGGTGGAACCGTATCCTGGGAAACGCAAAAAGAGCATTGGTACGGCCACTGTAATCACTATAAGCCATGCAAGCAAAAGGCCTATGTACGCCAAGAAGAAATTGAAAAACAGCTCCTTGGCCAGTTCGCCGACCTAGTGTCGCCTTCACCTGACGTTATTGCCTGGGTCAAGAAGACACTGCGCGCTAAATACGAAGCCGATATGGAAGCCCGAACAGCCCTAAAGAAGCAACTGCAAGACCGCAACAAGCAATTAGGACGTCGTATGGAACTTATGTACGAAGACCGCCTAGATGGGCGTATAAGCGTCCACCAATACGACAAAATGTATAATGAAGCCTCCAACGAGCAAAAGATCATCGACAAAAAGCTGGAAGACTTTGAGGAAGACTACTTATCTATTCTGGAACGCGGCATCAATATACTCGACCTATCTCAAAAAGCTGCTCAAATATATAAGTCCAAACCAGATGACGACCGTAAGGCCCTCATACGTGACGTATTTTCGAACCTTCGTCTCAACGGTACATTACTAGAGGTAGAATACACCCCACTAGTAAATGCGATAGCTAAAAAGGTAAGAAAGGAGAAAGAACTAAGAAGTAATTTCGAACGAGCAATTAATAGTAAATTAACAGAGAGACAATTCGTAGATGGGACTGTGAGTCCCTTATGGCTGGGGATGAGGGATTCGAACCCCCGATCACGGGACCAGAACCCGTTGCCTTACCGCTTGGCTAATCCCCAACGACCGAACCGATTAATAATATCATAAATAACACCTTGGATTAAGAGGTAAGCGTAGCTTTGATGACCTTGATGTCGGACTTGACCTCGCGCATGTCTTTATCCAGCGTGTCGACTTTTCGTTTAATGTGGGGCACATCCTTGACGTATTCCATGATGACCTTTAACTCGTCGGCCAGGACTTCGCCGAGTACCTTTCTTCTCTCGTCATTGTTCAATGAATGCATGGTTCCATTCTAGGCCCGGCGTTTTGGCCTGGCAAGTTAGTTTAATAATTATTTAATGATTACAAGTAACGGCATGGCTTATAATGAAGTTGCATGACTGTGCCTCAAACCTTGCAGCAATTTCTACTAGGGGAACTCAAAGACCATCCGGAACGCTACGAGCTAGTGATGATGATGGCCGACATCGCCACCATCGGCAAGTTGATTTCGGCGCGCACCAACCGGGCGGGGCTGACGGAGCTGACCGGCCTGGCCGGCAGCACCAACGTCCAGGACGAAACTCAGGCCAAGCTCGACATTTACGCCAACGACCTCTGCAAGAATTATCTCCGTAAGACCGGTCTGTTCGCGGCCATGGCCAGCGAAGAAGAGACCGACGTAGTCGATCTTAAGAACCCTGGCGCGCGGTATGTCATCGCCTTTGACCCGCTGGACGGCAGCAGCAACATCGACGTCAACATTCCGATCGGCACGATTTTTTCGGTCCACAAAAAGCTCGAGGGCGTGCCGGCCGGCGACGCCCGGCAATTCTTTCAAAAAGGCCGCGACCAGGTGCTGGCCGGTTACGTTTTGTACGGTTCCAGCACCATGCTAGTGTTTAGCTGGGGCGAGGGCGTGCACGCCTTCACGCTGGACGTTGACCTTGGCGAGTTCCTGCTGAGCGACGCGCATCTCAAAATTCCGGCGGCGCATCCTTACTATAGTTTTAATGAAGCCTACGGGCCGTTTATCGCCGAAGAAGACCGCCGGTACCTCGATAAGATCCGCGCCCAAACCGGAAGCCTGCGCTATGTCGGCTCTTTTGTAGCGGACATTCACCGCAACCTGATCAAGGGAGGAGCGTATGTCTACCCGGCGATAGACACGTCGGGCCAGGGGAATTTTAAGCCCAAGCTGCGGCTCAATTACGAGGCCAAACCGATGGCTTTGCTGGCGGAACAGGCCGGCGGAGTAGCCTTGGCTGATGGCGTTGCTATACTGGATATTGTTCCCAATGAACTGCATCAGCGCGTCAGTGTCAGGATCGGCAATAAAAAACTTATGAAGGAGGCGTCATGAAATACGAAGACCAACTTAAAGCGACCGTTCAGGCTATGATGGCGCCAGGCAAAGGCCTGCTGGCCGCCGACGAGAGCAGCGGCACGGTGGCCAAGCGGTTTGACGCCGTCAATCTGGAAAACACCGAAGAAAATCGCCGCCAATGGCGGCAATTGCTGTTAACTGCCGATGGTAATGAGAAGTTTTTGAGCGGCGTGATCCTGTACGACGAAACCATCCGCCAAAAAGACGATAGCGGCACGCCGTTCGCCGACGCGCTTAAGCAAAAAGGAATTATTCCCGGTATCAAAGTCGACATGGGCGCCAAAGACCTAGCCCTGCATCCCGGTGAAAAAGTCACCGAGGGCCTGGACGGACTGCGAGAGCGCTTCGAGGAATACGCGTCGATGGGCGCCGGCTTTGCCAAGTGGCGGGCGGTTATCACGATTGACGGCGACGAGTTGCCCTCAGCGGCTTGTTATGAGACCAATGCCCACGCCTTAGCCCGTTATTCCGCCTTGGCCCAGGAAGCCGGTATCGTGCCGATAGTCGAACCGGAAGTCCTGCTGGATGGCGACCACTCCATCGAACGCTGTTACGACGTGACGGCCGCGATGCTGGACGCGCTGTTCGCCGCTCTCAAAAACCAGGACGTGCTGATGGAAGGCGTGATCCTGAAAGCCAGCATGGTTCTGTCCGGCAAGGACGCGCCGAACCGCGCTGATGTCCAAACCGTCGCCGAGCAGACCGTCAAATGTCTTAAAGAACACGTGCCAGCCAACCTCGGAGGCGTGGTGTTCCTGTCCGGCGGCCAGACCGAAGAAGAAGCCACCGCCCACCTGGACGCTATGAACAAGATCGGCGGCCTGCCGTGGGGATTGACGTTCAGCTACAGCCGGGCTATCCAGAATCCCGTACTCAGACTCTGGGCAGCGGCCGACCGCGACAAGGCTCGGGCGGCCTACCTCCACCGCTGTGAGGCTAACTCGCTGGCGGCCGAAGGCCAGTGGTCGGAAGCTTTCGAACAAAACCGTCCCTACTAATTGCGGCAGGCCGGCTTTGTGCTACAATAATGGCATTAACAATTTGTAATATAAAGAGTGCGGCGAGAGATCTAGCTCGTTGACCCGCCAGCAACCTGCCGATCAACGGTGTTGGTGCTCCATCTAGTCCCGCACACGGGGAAGATATTGCTAAGGCAACGATCCTTTCCTGATTACGGGGAAAGGATTTTTTAATGCCAGACGGTTTTCAAATAGTACATTACTTTACCAGTGAGTCAGTTTGCGCCGGCCACCCGGATAAGATTTGCGATGCTATCAGCGACGCTATCCTGGACGCCGCGCTCAAGCAGGATCCGCACAGCCGTACCGGCATCGAAACCGTCGCCGGTGCCAACAAAATCGCTCTGTTCGGCGAAATCAAGACCAAGGCCGACCTGAACTTTGAAAAAATCGTGAGGGATAAGGTCAAAGAACTCGGCTATGACAACTCCGCTTGGGGTTTCGGCCCAGAGTCGGAATTCAGTAATGACATCCATCAGCAATCGCCGGAGATCGCCATGGGAGTTGACCAGGATGGCGCGGGCGACCAGGGCATGATGTTCGGTTTCGCCTGCCAAGAGACGCCGGAACTGATGCCGTTGCCCATTGCCCTGGCTCACGCCCTGACCCGCCGAATCGACGAAGCTCGCGAGACCAAAGAGCTCGAGTGGCTGCGCCCGGATGGCAAGGCCCAAGTCACCATTCGCTACGAGGACGGCCAGCCGATCAGCGTGGCCAAAGTGGTTCTAGCAGTAGCCCACAATGAGGAAACCACCGCCGAGCAAGTCCGTGCCGAGGCCATTAAAAAGATTATTCTGCCAGTTCTGGAACACTACGATTTCGCCCTGCCCGAAGCCAAGGATATCACCATCAACGGCACCGGTTTGTGGCACATTCCTGGCCCTGAATCAGACGCCGGCCTGACCGGCCGCAAGATCGTTGTCGACACCTACGGCGGCTACGCCCGCGTCGGCGGCGGCGCCTTCAGCGGCAAAGATCCCAGTAAGGTTGACCGCTCCGGCGCCTACGCTGCCCGTTACATCGCCAAAAACATCGTTGCCGCCGGCCTGGCTACCAAATGTGAAGTCGGCCTGGCCTACGTCATCGGCCAGCCGCGCCCGCTGATGCAAACCATCGATACTTTTGGTACTGCTACCGTTAGCGAAAAGGCCCTCGACGACTTCAAGGACAAGCTGATCGACACCTCCGTCAAAGGCATTTGCGAAACTCTTGATCTGCATCGTCCGATCTATGGCCAAACCAGCGCTTACGGCCACTTTGGCAAAGCCGATCTGCCTTGGGAAAAGATCGCCAAAAGTTAAACTAGACTTTTAACCTAAAATACGTGCAAGTCGTTACAATAGTGGGAATGCGATATCAACAGACGGACGCTGGCGGGCTCTGGAGCCGTGTAACCTTTTTAGCGGTGCTGGCCGGTTTGCTTTATGCATCTTGGCCGTTGGGCTACTGGCTGAACCCGGCGGTTGCCAAAAACGGCTTGGCCAGCGGCCTGGAGGCCCTTCATCAGCCCTACAACTGGGTCTTTATAACGACTGACATCATCAGCAGCCTGCTGATCCTGTTGGCTTGCTGGCTATTGCGCCGAAGGCTCGGCGCCACCAGCCAGAAACGCCTGCTGGACCTGGTTCTGCTGAACGTTGTTATCTTCGCTGTTGGTACCATCGCCGACACCTTGCTGCCCATGCACTGCGAGCCGTCGCTGCGGCATTGCCCCAGTTTCACGGTTGATTACTTCCTATTGTTTCACGGTGTTTTCAGTATCGTATCGGCGGCCTGCCTGTTTTTCAGCTTGGCGCTGCTGTGGTGGCACAACAACCGCGACCGGCTTTTGAGCGGCCTGGTCTTTGGCTATGTGCTGTTCAGCTTAACTACTTTGATTGAAATCATCGGCTGGAAGGGTGGCAACTGGTCGCAGCACTACTACTTGACGCTGTGCGGTGTCTGGCTGGCGCTGCTGCCTTATGCGCTGCACCGCGCTTTCCCACCGTCAGGCGATGTCGCGCCGCCGAAAGACTAAATAAGACAGGGTACCGCAAACGGCAACAACCGCCACGAAAAACAACGCGCTCAACCAGTGGTAAGTGCCGCGCAGGATGGCCTCGGACTGGTAGTAATTGTAAGGCAGCGCCTTGGCTGGCGTTTTCAGCCAGCCGACTGTACCAGACAGCGAAGTGATCAGGTAACCGCCAACGCCAATCATGGCACCGATACCAATGGCCGCGCCGCGGGCCCGGCCGGTAGCCGCCAGCAAGAAAGCGATAGCGCCGGTGCAGTAGGCTAACAGGAAACTGTTAAAGCCGGCCAGGGCAATGGCCGAAGAAGGTATGCCGTCGAGTCCGAAAACCCGAGCGGTCACTACGACGGTAATCAACGCCACGCCCGAGACGGCCGCTAAGATAATCGTGCCGCCGGTGATTTTGGCCGCCAGCAGCCGGCCGCGCGACACCGGCCGGGCCAGCAATAGTTCGATAGTCATGTCCTGCTCTTCGCGGGCGATCAGCGAACTGCCTAATGACACGGCCAGCATGGTCAATAACAGCGGCAGCATCAGGAAAAAGATCTGGCTGTTCAGGAAGCCGATCGGCGAGAAGAAATCGGAACTGCCGCCGAATAGCTGCAGAGCCGCTTTAGGCAGACTGGCGAAACTCTTGGCCAACTGGGCAGCCGAGTCCTTGAAAGTCGGGTAAAACACCATGTTGATGAAGATAAAAGCGAACAATCCGACAGACCACCACATGGCGCTCCAGCGCCGTTGCCACAGGGTCCATTTGACGATCGGTCTCATTCCCAGCCCCCTTTGTCTTTGTAAAAACGCAGGAAAACTTCTTCCAGATCTAGCGTGCGGCTGTCCAGTTTCAAGATTTTATGCTTGGCCAGTTCGGCGAACAACGGTGACAGCTCGCCATGGAAGTGGATGGTGACGGTATTGCCGTGGTGGCTGGCGGACTGTAAGCCCTTGACCTTTTTAAGTGCTGACAGCGGCGGGGCTTCCTTGAAAACAATGTCGAAAGTCTGTGCCGCCTCGGTGGCCATGTCGGCTACTACGCGTTCCGCGATTAATTTGCCCTCGCGGATGATACCGACCCGGTCGCACATTTTTTGAACTTCGCCTAAGATGTGGCTGCTGCTAAAGACGGCCGCGCCGCGCTGTTTGGTCTCTTCCATGAGCTCGTAAAAAACCTCTTGCATCAGCGGATCCAGGCCGCTGGTCGGCTCATCGAGAATCAAAACTGCCGGTTGGTGCATAAAAGCCTGGACGATGCCGATCTTCTGGCGGTTACCACGGCTCAAATCACCAAGCGGCTTATTGAGGTCGGCCTTGAAGCGCTTGACCAGCTCCTGGCGATAAGCCTGGCTGGTGGCGGGCTGAAGTTCGTCCATATAATCTAGGAACTGCGCGCCGGTCAGCTTGGGATACATCGACAGCTCACCCGACATGTAGCCGACGGAACGCTTAATGGCTACGCTGTCTTTGACTATATCAAGTCCCAGGATGGTGGCGCTGCCCGCAGTCGGCTGGATGAAGTTCATCAGCGTACGGATGGTCGTGCTTTTGCCGGCGCCGTTCGGGCCGAGGAAGCCGTAGATCTCGCCGGCCTTGACTTGCAGCGTCAGATCTTTGAGCGCGTAAACTTTACTGCGCCCGTAGCGTTTGCTGAGTTTCTGGCAATCAATGGCGACGCTCATAAACTCAGCCTACTCTTATCTGTCGAAGAAATCTATGCTCTTGATCTCCTCGGGTAGGAAGCCTTCGGGGTGCTTAAAGCCCGCTTCCCATTTAGTGCCTTTGCCGTAGCCGAGGTTCTTCATCAGTTTGGTCGGGGCGTTGCGGAGCTGCATGGGGACCGGCAGGTCGGGGTAGTCACGGGCGGTGTCGATGGCCTGGCGCATAGCGTCGGTAACGGCTCGCGACTTTTGGGCTTTGGCCAGAACGGTGGCGCAGTGGTACAGATTATATTGAGCCTCCGGCAGGCCGATCCTCTCGACCGCCAGGAAGGTGCTGATGGCCAGATTGAGGGCGGCCGGCGCCGCCAGGCCGATGTCCTCACTGGCAAAGACTACCATCCGGCGGGCCACGAACTTGGGATCTTCGCCGGCCTGCAACATCCGCGCCAGGTAGTACAAGGCGGCCGTGGCGTCACCGCCGCGCATGCTCTTAATAAAAGCGCTGATCACGTTGTAGTGCGTCTCGCCTTTTTTGTCGTAGCCGGGGACTTTGGTTTGGGCGGCAGTTTCGACGATGTCGGAAGTGATGGTTTTAGCTCCGGCCAACTGCCGCGCGAGTTCCAGGTTGCCGAGCGCCACGCGGGCGTCGCCGCCGGACAGTTCCGCCAGCAGGTCGACGCTCTTGGCCGGCAGTTTCTTCAAAGTCAGCTTCTCGGCCCGCGCCGCCCGCTTGATGATCTTAATAATTTCGGCTTTGGTCAAAGGCTCCAGCACCAACACCCGCGAGCGGCTCAAAAGGGGATTGATGATTTCAAAGCTTGGGTTCTCGGTCGTGGCACCGATCAAGGTGATGGTGCCAGCTTCGACATGCGGCAAAAAAGCGTCCTGCTGTGCCTTGTTGAACCTATGGATCTCGTCAACGAACAGGATTGTCTGCATGCCGAGGCGCTGGTTCTGCCCGGCCCGTTCAATCACTTTAACGACATCGGCCTTGCCGGACGTGACGGCTGATAGCTCCACGAATTCGGCCCCCGTTTCGCGGGCGATAATCCTAGCCAGCGTAGTCTTGCCGCTGCCCGGCGGCCCCCACAGGATCAAGCTGGTGGGCTGCTTGTGCTCGATGATCTCACGGATAATTTTGCCAGCGCCAACCAGGTGCTCTTGCCCGACAATGTCGCGCAAGCTCTCCGGTCTGAGCCGGTCCGCCAAAGGCCTCGTGTCCATGCCTCTAGTATACGCTGGACCGACGCGGGCACTTATCCACCGTCTATGCACCGTGTATCCACGGTTGTGATAAATTCTCGTTGACAGGAATTTGGGAGGGGCATATAGTGACTATCAGCCACTGTGAGGTGGCTAGCATCCGAAAGCCTTTACCGGCCTAGGATACGCAAGAGGGGCCCCCTAAAAAGGGCTCCTTTTTGTTTTGCCTGACTTATTCTTTAGTGCTTGCTTTGACGCCGCCGCCTAAAAAATTAATAGAAAAGTTGCGAAGAATGTTACAGCATTGTTTGATTTTTGTGTAATAATTTTCATTGCGGATTGTAGTTATCGGTCAAGGAGTGTGAGTCATGCTTGAGAGCCGAAGAGTTAGTCCGGCCGATGTGTTCGTCGAAAGACCTATGCTCGAATTAGCCAAGGAATACCTTGACCGCGCCAGCATTTATGATGCCGACAAGAGAGCGGTGCGTCGCGTAGCCCAGATGCTCACAGCCGTGGAAGTGAGTCTTTTTGACGCGCCGGTAGGGGCCGACACCGCATACTCTGACAGATATGACACGAGCGCCGGAACCGACCAAGCCGTATTAGTTATCGGCGAGAAAACCGTTGAGGGCGTTCAGAAAGAAGTTTATCTGATGGACGACGCCACTCTGGAATTATTAGTCAGCCAGCAGCCCTGACGCTGGCCAACGACCGCAAGAAAGCTTTTTAGTAAGGTTCCCAACGCCACCCATTATTGTATGTACAAGTGATATTCTCTCCATCACCTGCTACGCCAGAGCTTCCATGATCAGAATTACGACAGTATTCTCCTGGTTCGTAGCAATTGCCGCCATTAGTTAAGGGTGTGCAGCTAGTTTGAGGCTGCGGGGAAGGGGTTGGTGCTGGGGCGGGGGCCACATAGGTCCCGATAGATGTTACTTGAGCGACTGGTTGTTGATCAACGGCTGTATTGATAAATTTTTTGTCGGTTTGTTTGCCGTTGGTGTAGGTGATTTGGTAGGTCAGGGTTTCGCTGCCGTTGACACCGGCTGTGGTGACTTTGGTTGTGCCCTTGGCCAGGGTAGAATCATTTGCAGTGGTGGTTGTGAAGGGGATGCTTTGGGTTTCGGTCTCAGTCTTGGTTGTGACAGTTGGTGCTTTTGCGGCGGATGAATGTTTGGTTTGGTTCAGGTTTTGTTGAGACTGTGTTTTGTCGGCAGAGTTAGCAGCATTCAAGTTGGTTGGCTGATGGCTGCCGCTGATTCCGGCCAGAATGAACAATGCCAGCATGCCAAGCAGGACCTTCTTGCCAACGCTCAGACTTTTTAGCCACTCAACTAATTGTTTCATCTTGTCTAACCTAACAGTACACCGCAATTATTAAATCCTAATTAACGAGTTGGGCTGTAAATAAACTCATAGCGCGGTCACGCGCTATGGTGGCAGACTGGGGTCAACTATTGAGCTGAGACAGGAGGGCGGCATATGTGGAGACGACGGGCAATGCGAAGAGTGAAGCAGCAGGCGCGACTTATTACTCTGATCGGCGTCATGGTTGCCGTATTGGGAACCGTTGCCGGCATCGGTCTGGCGACAACCGGCGCGCAGGGCGGCGACAAAACACCGGGTGTCACTAACGCGAGTATTTATCGAACGGGCAGAAACATCAATGTCACGGGCGTTATTAACGGCGATGTCTTTTGCGCGGGGCAGACGGTTAACGTCGACGCCACGGTCAATGGCGACGTAATTTGCGCCGGTCAAACGGTTGACGTCACGGGCAAAGTTAACGGCAATGTGCGCTTGGCCGGGCAGACCGTGACGCTGGGCGCCGACGTCACGAAGGCCGCCAGCCTGGCCGGCCAGGACATCACGGTGGAGAGCGGCGCGACAATCAGCAACGACCTCAGCCTGCTGGGCCAATCCGCCACGGTCAATGGCCGGGTGGGACGAGACGTGACAGCTACGGTTAACAGCCTGGTGGTTGACGGCACTATCGGCCGCAACCTGAGCGCCACGGTAGTCAGGCTGGATCTTCAGGGCCGTGCCGCGGTCAAGGGCGGGCTGTTTTATTCCTCTGAACGGCGCGACGCGCTGCGCAAAGCCTCGAGTGCCCAAATAAACGGCCGCGAAGCCTTTCACCAGACGCCGGCGCGCGGCAACCGTTCCGGTTGGAGCCGGGGGGCCGGTTGGATCTGGCGCATCTACTGGGAAGTCAGCTTGATTGTCTTCGCTCTGGTGTTGGCGGCGCTGTTCCCGCAACTGTTTGACGGCTGGAACCAGGTTGCTCGCCGGCGCTTTTGGCTGGCGCTGCTAACTGGCTTCCTGGCGATGTTCATCGTGCCGGCCATCATCATCGCGCTGTTCGTCTCAGTCATCGGCGTGCCGTTGGCGCTGCTGCTAATGTTGTTATGGCTGGTGGCCATAGCGCTTAGCACGCCCATCGCGGCCTATTACATCGGCAGCCGGATCCTGCACGGGGGCGTCTCCATCCCGCTAATCATGCTGCTCGGCGCTGTAATCCTGGCCATACTTTGTCTGATACCGTTCGTGGGTTGGGTCATCACGGTCGTTGCCTACTGGTTCGGTACTGGCGCCCTGCTATTGAACTTGCGCGGCGGTTTTGCCCGGCCGCAATACCACGCCGCGCCCGAGCCGAACGCCTAACCCAGAGGTCTAGCGGCGGTGCTTTTGGCGGTCGGTTTCGTCTTCTATTTCGTGGCCGATGATTTCTTCCAGCAGGTCCTCGATGGTGGCGATGCCGACGATCTCGTCGTCTTTTTCAATCGGGATCAGATGGGTGCCGGCGGCAATGAACTTGCGGAACATGGTGTCCAAGGCGGTCATGCTGCCGACCAGCGATACCGGGTATAGCGGCATGTCCTCAACTGTGTAATGGTTGTCGTCGAAGTCAATGTCCACAAGCTCCTTCATCAGCAGCAGGCCGTAACACTTGGTCAACTCGCGGTTGAAGACCGGAATCCGGCTGTAGCCCTGGGCCTTGATCTCGTCGATCTTGGCGTCGTCAAGCAAGGTATCGCGCGTTAGCCAGTAAGTGTGGCGGATGTCGGTCATGATGTCGCGGACGCGCTTTTCGGACAGCTGCAGGGCGCCGCGGATAATCTCCACCTCGTCCTCGTCCAGCTCGCTTTCGTCGGTATCGAGGTGCTCGGCGATCATCAGGCCCAGCTCGTGCCGGGTCTGCAGGTGAGGGTGCTCGTGAGGAAAGAGTTCGTCCAACAGCAACTGCAGCGGCTTGCTGAAGACATAAGTCACGGCCATCATGGCCTTGAGTAGCGGCGCGAACCGGCTGGACCAGGCCAGGGGATTTTTAGAAAACAGGGCTTGGGGGAAGATCTCGCCGAAGATAACAATCAACAGCGTGCCGATCAGGCCGGCGATCCAACCGTTGAAGCGTTGATCGAGCACCAGCGACGTCGCCGAAACTGCCGCCACGTTGGTCAAAAGAATGCTGGCCAGGGTCAAATGGGCATTGCGCCTGAGGGGTAGAATGCGGCGGGCGGCCCGGTTGCCGAGCTTGGCTTTGCGCCGGATTTCGCCGAGGTCGAGTGCCATGACGGCGATGTTCAGACCGGAACAGACGGCAGAGGCCGCGACCAGCAGCAGTACTTCTACAATGATTAGAATCGGGTTGGTGCCAGCGTGCATGTTGGTTTAAGCATTATTCAGCTTAATTATATCAGCATATACTTATATATATGACTGTGGGAATTTTTGACCGGTTTTGGCACCGAACGCTGAGGCGGCCATATAAGCTGGCCCGGGTTATTGACGCCGGGCAGCCCGAAGGCGCGCCGGTGGTGCTGCTCCACGGAATCGGCCGCACCGGCGAAGTCTGGCAAAGGGTGGTCGAGCTGTTAGCAGCGCTGCCGGTGCGGATCGTGGCCTTCGACCTGCTTGGCTTTGGCGCTTCGCCTAAACCCGACTGGCCATTGTATGACATTGATGACCATGCCCGGGCGGTGATCGCGGCCCTGCAGAGGTTGCGGCCGGCGGAGCCGGCCATCTTGGTGGGCCATTCCATGGGCTGCCTGGTAGCAGTGCGCGTGGCCCGGCTCCGACCCGACCTGGTCCGCCACTTGGTCTTATATGAAATGCCTTTGTACGATGGCCTGCCCGGCAAGCGTCTGCACCGCTTGCGGCTCAATCTTTACGCCCGCATTTACCGATATATAATCCGTTACCAGCCGACTTTTGACGCTGAAACCCGTCGCAAACTGACGGAGCGCCTGGCTCGCCGGATCGTCGGTTTCGAGGTGACGCGCGCCACCTGGCAGCCTTTCGTCAAAAGCTTGGAGCATACCATCATGGAACAGACCACCGGCGAGGACATCAAGCAAATCACCATTCCGATGGACATTATTTATGGAACTTTTGACATGTTCGTGATCCGCGGTAAGCCGACGCAGTTCATCGGCGAGGATGCTGATCACGTGAAGTCCCACACCATTCGCGAACGGCACGTGATATCTCAGAAGGCCAGCCGCTTCCTGGTCGAACGCGTAGCTGCCGCGCTAGAGCGGCCGGCAATGTGATAGGATAACAGGGTGTTACGTTACTTTGGTTTTTCCAGTCTGATCACCGTCGCGGCGGTGCTGATCGCCTTTATAACCTTGGGTTCCGGCGCGGCCCTGGCCACACTGGTGCTGATCGCTATCGAAATCGCCTTCAGCTTTGACAACGCCGTTATTAATGCCAAGGTGCTGGAACGCCTGCCGAGAATCTGGCAGCATGTCTTCTTGACCGCCGGCATAGTGGTAGCGATTTTTGGCATGAGGCTGGTTTTTCCGATTCTGGTAGTTATGATGACGGCCCATTTGCCGTGGTCGCAGGTGATTAACGAGGCCTTGCGCCAACCGGACGTTTACAGCAGCCATCTGGCTGCCGCCCAGAATACCATCGCCGCCTTTGGCGGGGGTTTTCTGTTGACACTGGCACTTTATTTTATGTTTGATGACGCCCGTGAGGTGCTATGGATAGACCGGCTGGAACGGCCGCTGCAACGGATAGGCGGCAGTATCTGGCTGCCACCGCTGGTGGCTGCTATTATTGTCGGTCTGGCGGCACACTTCGCCGTTGATCAAGGCGGGTCGCTACGGGCCGGCCTGATCGGTGTCGCCGGCTACGCGGCCATCAAACTGTTCGTCGACGGGCTGGGCAAGCTGGAACCGTCCGGCCAAAGAGTCTACATCGGCTGGGCCGCCGCCTTAGCTTTTATTTATCTGGAACTGTTGGATGCCAGCTTCAGCTTCGACAGCGTGCTGGGGGCCTTCGCCATCACCAACAAAGTACTCTTGATCGCCCTGGGCCTGGGTGTCGGTGCCGTCTGGGTGCGCAGCCTGACGGTCTTCATGGTACGGCGCGGCACGCTCAAGGTCTACCGCTATCTGGAGCACGGCGCTCATTACGCCATCCTGGTGCTGGCTGCCGCGTTGCTGGGCAGCCTGTTCATGTATGTGCCCGATGCCGTTACCGGCATCGTTGGCCTGGGCTTTATCGTCGCTTCCTTTATGGCTTCGGTTCAGTACCTCCGTGCTCGGCAGCAAACGTGACCGATGTCACATTGCAATTTGCGCTGGCCAGGCATAAGCTGAATTTAGGAAGTGTGAGGCTTCCTACCGAACCGGCCGAATTTCGCGCCGGTTCTATGTTTTTGCAATAAAGACCACAATTAAGGTAAGCTGAAAACCATGACGCCCGTACTGTTATCTTTCGCGACGTTTCTGTCTACTCTGGGCGGGGGTCTGACCGGCCTTAGGAACCAAAACCGTTTGCACAAATTGCTCGGCTATACGGCCGGTGTGTTGCTGGGAGTGGTGGCTTTTGACCTGCTACCGGAAATTTTTCGCAGCCTGAACGCCCAACACCGCGGTCCGACCGGCGCCATGATCGCTCTGGTCAGCGGTTTCCTGGTGTTCCACATCATCGAAAAAAGCATCCTCATCCACCAGAATGTCGAGACCGAATACAAAGTGCACCACCATCCGCACGTCGGCGTGGCCAGCGCCTTGGCGCTCAGCGGACACAGTTTTCTTGACGGTATTGGCATCGGTCTGGGCTTTCAAGCCGGCACCAGCGTCGGCATCGCCGTGGCTATCGCCGTCATTGCCCATGACTTCACCGACGGTCTTAACACCGTCAACCTGATGCTGCTCAACAAAAGCCGGTCGCGGCGGGCGTTCATGTTCCTGCTGCTGGATGCCACCACGCCGATTCTGGGCGTGCTTAGCACCCTGTTGTTTAAGGTCTCGCCTAATGCTCTGACGCTGTATCTTGGCTTCTTTGCCGGCTTCTTGCTGTACATCGGTGCCAGCGAAATCCTACCCGAGGCCCACAGCAAACATTCCAGCTATTCGACCATCGGCCTGACAGTCCTGGGTCTAATCTTTATGTTTATCGTGACCCGGTTCGTTTAATCTTTGATTAAATGTTATACTAAAAACGTTCTATAAAAATAAATACAGCCAAAATCAAAAAATAGCGCTAGGATCGAGGCACATGAACGCCACGTCACTCCAGAATAAGACCATTCGGCCGGGCAGCCTGGCGAGCTATTCGTATTATCATTCGGCCCGGCAGCCCATGGGCGTCGGTGCCGCCAGAACGGTGCCCCAGTTTCCCAAAGCGACCATACCGAAGGTTAGCCACGCCTGGCGCCGGCGCTTGCTGGTGACGGCCCTCATCCTAGTGTCTCTGATCGTTTTGCCTCTGTTGCGCGGCGGCAGCGGGCCGGTAGCCTCCGTGGCGAACGATTCGTCGGCCTCGTCAGCGCCAAGCGGCGCCGCGGCCATCGCGGCTCCGGCTTTGACCGGCAAAAACCGCTGCGCCGGCAATAAACAAGGCCAATTAGTCCTGGTCAGTATCAGCCAGCGTCACCTCTGGGCCTGCCAGGGCAGTAAGACGGCTTATGACTCACCGGTCATCACCGGTATTCAGGCTCATGAATCTACCGTTACGCCGCCTGGCACGTATCATATTTATGCTAAGCAAACCAACACCACCCTGACCGGCGCGGACGAGACCGGCAGCTGGAGCGACCCGGTCCAATACTGGATGCCGTTCCTCAATAACCAGTACGGTACCTACGGCTTTCACGACGCCACCTGGCGTCCGGCCAACTCCTTCGGCAAAGTTAGTCCTTCATCCAACGACGCCTCCCATGGCTGCGTCGAGCTGCCCCTGGCTACCTCGGCCTGGCTCTACAACTGGTCCCAGGTCGGCACCACTGTCACCATCGAGAACTGATACAATAGAGGCATGATCGCAGCAATAATCGTTTTGGGGGTTTTGTGTTTGCTGCTGGCCGCGCTGGTGGTTTGGCAACTTTTGCGGCCCAAGACCGATGATAATTCGGCACTGCTGATCAAGGCTGATTTAACAGAGCTCAACAAGTCTGTCGGGCAGCTCAAGGACGGCCTACAAAAGCAGCTGACCGAGCAACTCGGCGCCAGCAACAAGCAGATGGCGGCGCAGTTCAACGCCAGCGCCAAGATCATCGCCGACGTCACGCAGAAATTAACGGAACTCGACAAGACCAATAAGAATGTCGGCGACATCGCCTCCGAACTCAAGACCCTACAAAATGTCCTGCAGAACCCCAAACAACGCGGCGTGCTCGGCGAATATTACCTCGAGCAAATCCTCAAGAACACGCTGCCGCCCGGCGCCTTCCAGCTGCAGTATAAACTGGCCGAGGGCATGATTGTTGACGCCGTCATCAAGCTCGACGACAAGGTTTTGCCGATTGACAGCAAGTTTTCGCTGGAGAATTACAACCGCCTGATCGACGCCAAAGAAGCTGAACGGCCGGCTCTGGAAAAGGCCTTCAAGGAAGACCTCAAGCGACGCATTGACGAGACCTCCAAATACATCAAGCCGGGCAAGGGAACGCTGGACCAGGCGCTGATGTTCATCCCTTCCGAGGCGATTTATTATGATTTGCTGGCCAACAAGGTAGGCCTCGGCGGCGTCAGCGGCCGCAACCTCATGCAATACGCCGCGGTTGACAAAAAAGTCACCATCGTCGGGCCGAGCACGCTATCCGCCATGCTGCAGACCATTGTCCAGGGCCTACGCTCCATCGAAATCCATCGCGATACCGAAAAAATCCGCAAAAACATCGAGCAGCTCAGCAAGCACTTGCTGGCCCACAACGCCTACATGATCAAGCTCGGCACCAGCCTGGGCACCACTGTCGGCCACTACAACACGACCTACAAAGAACTCGGCAAAATCGATCGCGACATCGTCAAAATCGCCGACACAGAAGCCTCTATCGAGCCTTTGTTGCTCGACAAACCCCACATCACCGAAGACTAGTTACTTGGTTTTGAGCAGGTCGATGGCCAGGGCGGCGGTCCAGGAGAAGTTGTCGGCACCGGCGGCTTCGCCGCTGATCGGATCGAAATATTCCGAGCAGCCTGATTTGCCGACCATCTCCAGCGTGCTTTCGCGCAGTGCCTCGGCGTGGTCCTTGAAGCCATAACGCTTGAGCCCATCGATGATCAGCCAGTTCATGTTGACCCAGGTCGGGCCTTGCCAGTAGAGCTTCCGGTGGAACCAAAAAGAATTCAGCGGCACGCTGGGCACCGGATAGGCCGGCCCGAAGGAATGTTCATTCTCGAGCAGGCGCAACAGTTGTTCGGCGCGGTCTTTACTGATCGTGCCCGCGTACAATGGCAGCAGCGTGGCGATGCTTGGCGTCTTAATCAGCTGGTGGGTGATAAAATCACGCGAATAATACTGGGCCGAATAGGGCTCCCAGAGATCCTCAAAAGCCTTTTCGGTCTTGGCCATGCGATCGTCGAGCTCCTCGGGCAGTTCTTCGCGCAAGCTGATGGCGATTTCGCGCAGATGGGTGTTGGCCCGCACCAGAATGCTGTTGAACGCCAGGTCCTCGATGGCGAACAACGAGTGGTCAAGAATCTTATTAATGTCGTAGGCCTTGCGGCGCAGCCGGCGCTGGATGTCGAGCATCGCCAAAGCTTCGATGGTTGAATAACGCTGGTCAATCGGTATTGAGCGGGCGTCGCGCCGAAACAGTGTCAGGAAGCGGTCAAAACCGGTCTTTTCGATCAGGCGGATCCACAGCGGCAGCAGATGTTCGTGCAGCTCGGACATCCAGGGCGGCGTGTTGTCGAGACCGGTTTCCCAGGGGTGAATCAACAGCACCAGGCCTTCGCCGTGGGGGTCGCGTTCGTGGTAGAGCCACTCGTGGTAGGCTACCAGCGCCGGATAAATCATGCGGTACCACAGGCGCCGCTCCGGCCAGGCCAGCTTCTTGCCGACCTGCACCACGGCTTCGGCCAACATCGGCGGCTGAGTGATCCCGGTAGTCATAACGTCGTTCGGCGCGAACGGACTCAGCCAACTGCGCCAGAGATTGCGGTCGGTCCGGTACTGCGGATCGTCGCGAAAGATAATATTCGGCAGCATACCGTTGTGCCACTGGCCGCGCAGCAGGCTCATTAGTTCCATCTTGGCTCGCTCGACGTCTAAATGTCTGAGGCCGATGGCGATAAAACAGCTGTCCCAAAGCCACTGATGCGGATACAATCCGTGCGCCGGCTGGGTGTAGTTGCCGCGGTCGTTCATCTCGAGAACGGCCTTGGCTTGCTCGAGCACATCGGGCTTATCAGGCGCTTTTGGCATACGTTTTAGTATAACGTAAGCGCCTTTTGGGCCGCCCTAGTTTAGCGATAGTTGGTGAAACTGAGCGGGAAGTCGAAATCTTGGGCGCGCAACAGTTGCATGACAGCTTGTAACTCGTCTTTTTTGCCACTGCTAACGCGGACGGCCTCGCCTTGAATCTGGGTCTTGACCCTGGGGAATTTGTCGCGCAGCAGAGAAGTGATTTTCTTGGCCTTGTCCTGGCCTAGGCCGTGGACGAACGGCACTTCTTTGGTGGTCTTCATGTTGCTCTCGACTGCCTCGCGCGAGACGTCAAGCGTTTTTTGGCTCTGGCCGCGGGCCGCTAATTTCTTGCGGACGATGTCCAGAATGGTGTCGATCTGCCAATCGCCGCTACCGGTGATTTTGAGCCCGGTTTTGTCGGCGTTGAGCCACTCCACGGCTGCCGGCGTGCCCTTGAAATCGTAACGGCTGACAATCTCGCGCTGAACCTGGTCAAAGACATTATTCATCTCCGCCTTGTCATACTCGCTGACCACGTCAAAAGAAAATTGTGCCATATCTATAAATTTTAGCACCTCTGGTACAATAGGCGTAAGATTATGATCGACCAGAAACTTGCCGAACATCTCAAGAAACGGGCCAAAGAGGGCGACGCCGGCGTACTGCGCAGCGCGGAGCTGAAAAGCTTGTTCGACCAGATCAAAACCCTGCCGGCGGAGCAGAGAGGAGCTTTCGGCCAGCAAGTCAACGCTTTGCGACAGGAACTGGAGCAGCTTTTGGCAGTGACCCAGGACAAGCAGGAACAGCTGCCGCCGATCGACATCACGGCGCCGTTTGACGTCAATACGTCGCGCGATCAGCGGCCCAGTTTATTGCCGAGCGAGCAGGGCAGCCAGCATCCATTGACGACGGAGCTAAACACCGTGCTAGATATCTTTTACAGAATGGGTTTCACGGCCGTCGAGTCGCGCGAGATCGACGACGAGTATCATATGTTCGGCAGCCTGAACTTCCCTGAAGGTCACCCGGCCCGCGATGATTATGACACCTTCGTGACTGTCCAAAAAGACAAAAAGGGCCAGCCGCTGATCGCGCCGGCACATACCTCCACCATGCAAAACCGTGTCCTCAAACAACTCAAGCCCAACCTGGCGAAGGGCGAGCCGATCGCCGCGGTCATCCCCGGCCGCGTCTTCCGTAACGAAGACCTTGACGCCCGGCACGAGCACACTTTCTACCAGCTGGAAGGCTTGTACGTCGACAAAGGCGTCAACGCCGGTCACCTGATTGCCACCCTCAAGACCTTTTTGCAGGAGTATTACGGCAAAGAGCTGGAGGTCAAAACCCAGCCGTTTTATTTCCCATTTACCGAGCCGTCGTTCGAGTTCGCGCTGAGCTGTCCGTTCTGCGACAAAAAGGGCTGTAATATCTGTTCGCAATCCGGCTGGATCGAACTGCTGGGCTGCGGCATGATCCACCCCAACGTGCTGCATGAGGCCGGCATCGACGCCAACGAATACACCGGTTTTGCCTGGGGCGGCGGCATCGACCGCCTGGTGATGATGAAGTACGGCGTCGAAGACGTCCGTCATTTCCACTCGGCCCGCTTAGATTTCTTGAGGCAATTCGCATGAAAGTTAGCCTGAATACGATTCTGGGTATGAATAAGCGTTATGGTTGCGCCGATAATGTAGCGGCTATCAGTGTTGATAAACTGATTGAGAAAATTGGGGCGCAGCTGGGAGCGGTCGAGGAGATTATTGATTTAGGCCGCAAGTATCAGGGAATCGTTATCGCCAAAGTTGTGTCCTGCGAAAAACACCCCAACGCTGACAAGCTAAGCCTTTGCCTGATTGATGACGGCGGCGCGGCGAAAGAAGTTGAGCGTGACAAGGACGGTCTGGTGCAGGTGGTTTGCGGCGCGCCGAATTGTCGCCAAGGCTTGACCGTAGCTTGGCTGCCGCCGGGCGTGACGGTTCCGGAGACGGCCGACAAAGAGCCATTCATGTTAGAGGCCCGCGAAATCCGCGGCCACAAAAGCAACGGTATGCTGGCTTCACCCAAAGAACTGGCGCTCGGTGACAGCCATAGCGGTATCTTGGAAATTGACGGTGAGCACAAGCCCGGCACGGATTTTGCCAAGACCTTTGAACTCAAAGATGACGTCGTGCTGGACATCGAAAATAAGATGTTCACCCATAGGCCGGACTGCTTCGGCTTCCTCGGCGTGGCGCGCGAGCTGGCCGGCATACAGGGGATGCCGTTCAAAAGCCCCGATTGGTACATGCCGGAGCCCAAATTTCCTGGTGTCGAAGCTGATGAGCTCAAGCTTGAGATCAAAAACGAACTGCCTAAGGATGTCCCGCGCTTCACGGCCATTATCTTGCGAGACGTACAGGTTGGGCCGAGCCCGGTCTGGCTGCAGGTCGAACTGGCCAAAGTCGGCCAAAAATCTATCAACAACATCGTTGATTACGCCAACTTCTTTATGCTGGAGACCGGCCAGCCGCTGCACGCTTATGATTACGACAAGATCAAAGCGCTTAGCGACGGTGACGGCGCGACCATAATTATTCGTAACCCGCGTACAGGTGAGAAACTCAAACTACTCAATGGCAAAGAGATCGAGCCGCGCGCTGAAGCCATCATGATTGCCACCGACCGGCAATTGATCGGGGTCGGCGGCGTCATGGGCGGTGCCGAAACCGAAGTCGATGAGAGCACCAAAAACATCATCTTGGAATGTGCCAACTTCGACATGTACTCAATTCGCCGCACCTCGATGGCGCACGGCCTGTTCACTGACGCTGTGACCCGTTTCACCAAGGGCCAAAGCCCCTTACAGTGCCTGGCCGTATTGGCCAAAATCACCGAAGAAATCCGCATGGCAGCCGGCGGCAAGGTTGCCAGCCCGGTGATTGACGACAAGCACGGCATCAAGCCTTTCCCGCCCGTCAAGGTCTCAGCCGATTTTATCAACCGGCGCCTGGGCGAAAACCTGACCGCCTCTGAGATGAAAAAGCTGCTGGAAAACGTTGAGTTCCAGGTTCATCGCGACGGTGACAACCTAACGGTCGCGGCGCCTTTCTGGCGCACCGATATCGAGATTCCAGAAGATGTGGTTGAAGAAGTCGGCCGCCTGTACGGCTACGACCATTTGCCGCTGGACTTACCAAAACGGACCATCACGCCCGCGGCCAAGGATCAATTGCTGGAAGCCAAAGACGCCATCCGCGCCCGGTTGGCCAAAGCCGGCGCTAACGAGGTCCTAACTTACAGTTTTGTTCACGGCAACCTGCTGGATAAAGTCGGCCAGGACCGGGCCAAGGCCTTCCAGGTGGCCAACGCCCTAAGTCCCGACCTGCAATACTACCGCATGAGCCTGATGCCCAGCCTGCTCGACAAGGTGCACGCCAACATCAAGGCCGGTTACGACGAGTTCGCCCTGTTCGAGATCGGCAAAGTCCATGGTCAGGACCTACCGGCCCAAGACGACCTGCCCGGCGAATACGAGTTCACCGGACTGGTGGTGGCCGCGGCCGACAAGCTCAAAAAGCGTGGCAGCGCCTATTACCAAGCTCGCAAATATCTGACCGAACTGGCAGGCGTGCCGCTAGAATTCAAGCCGCCCAGCGAATCTTCGCTGCAGTACGAGGTGACCAAACCTTATGACCCTAAACGTTCGGCCATGGTCAGTATTAAGGGCGGCATCTATCTGGGCATCATAGGCGAGTTCAAGCCTAGCGTGGCTCGGGCTCTCAAACTGCCGCGTTACTGCGCCGGGTTCGAGTTGGACACTACGGCTTTGCAAAAAATACTCGGCGGCACCAATTACTCCCCGCTGCCGCGTTTCCCCAAGGTCACCCAAGACATGACGCTCAAGGTTCCAGCTGATCTGAGCTATCAGGAGCTCTTTGACTTCGTCGACGCCGAGCTGGCCAAAGCCCGGCCGAAGAATACACTATCCAGCCTAAGCCCGGTCGACATCTTCCAGCGCGAAGACAACCAAAAGCACAAACAGGTCACCTTGAGGCTGACCATCGCCAGCTATGACCGCACCCTGACCGACGCCGAAGTCAACAAACTCCTCGACGAAGCCGCCGTAGCCGCCAAGACCCAGCTCCACGCCAACAGGGTGTAAACGTTTTGACAAAGCTAGTGGTTTCGGTCTAGAATAGATTATGCAGCTTAATACTCAACCCGCATTAACTTTCGACGACGTTTTATTGAAGCCCGGCTATGCCGGGTTTTCGCGTTCTGATATAGACCTCAGCAGCCCGCTGACGCGTAATATCAGCCTCAAAGTACCCCTGGTTTCTTCACCTATGGACACCGTGACAGAGAGTCGGCTGGCCATAGCCCTCGGCAAGGCCGGTGGTATTGGCATCATCCACCGCAACCTGACCATCAAGGACCAGGCGGCCGAGGTCGCTAAGGTCAAAAAGGCCGGCCAACCAGTCGGCGCGGCTGTCGGTTCCAACCCTGGCTACGAAGATCGTGTTCAGGCATTGGTCGACGCCGGCGCGGACGTCATCGTCGTGGATTCGGCGCACGGCTTCTCCAAGTTCGTTATTGACGCCGTTCAACACATCAAAAAGCATCACAAGGTTGACATTATCGCCGGCAACATCGCCACCGCTGAAGGGGCTGAGGCCCTAATCACGGCCGGTGTCGATGGCTTGCGCGTTGGCATGGGTCCTGGTGCCATTTGCACCACTCGCATCGTGTCAGGCATGGGCGTGCCGCAATTGACGGCCATTATCGAATCGGCTGAAGTCGCTAAGCAACACGGCGTGCCGGTTATAGCTGACGGCGGTATCAACTACTTCGGCGATATCACCAAGGCTCTAGCCGCCGGCGCCTCGTCGGTGATGATGGGCCGCCTGTTCGCCGCCACCGAGGAATCACCGGGTGAGGTTAGCGAACTGACCAGAGAGCAGGTACCGGCCCGTTTCCGCAGTATCGTGAACGGCTCAAACAAGGAAACCTACAAGTTCAAGGGTTACCGTGGCATGGGCTCGATCGGCGCCATGGAGCGCGGCAAAGAGATTAGCTCCGAAGACGAATTCCACGGCAAAAGCTTCATGACCAAGGGCGTGCTGGTGGCCGAGGGCGTTGAAGGCATGGTGCCTTGCAGCGGCCCGCTGGACACGGTTGTTCAGACCATGGTCGAGGGCGTCCGTTCCGGCTTTTACTACGTTGGTGCCAAAACCATCCCGGAACTTTGGGAAACAGCCGTCCTGCGCCGCATTACCAGCGCCAGTTTGAGCGAAAGCCACCCCCACGACCTGTTCATCACTAGCGCCGGCAACGGCTACCCCACGTAAGGAAGGAGATTAAATGGCACGAAAAAGAGATCGCGCTTTCGCAGGTTTTTTCGCAGGACTTTTTTTATTAACATCATCAGCGTTGACCATCGGCGTGATTTACCAGGCTATACAAAACAATAAGAAACCGTCGGACGGCGCCAGCACGTCGTCTGCCGCTAACCAAGGAGCCAATAAAGTGGACAAACTACAGGGTACGCAACTAGCTAACTTCACGCCGCTATCAAGCATTCCTCAATTACAGGAAGTCGATACCGTGCCGGGTACGGGCGCCGCTGTCCAGCCGGGTGCCAGCGTGACCGTTGATTACACCGGTGCCGTAGCCAGTACAGGTGTAATTTTTCAGAGTTCCAAGGACACCGGCCAGCCGGTAACTTTTCCGCTCAACCAGGTTATCTCCGGTTGGTCGCAAGGTATACCCGGCATGAAAGTCGGCGGCACCCGCCGCCTGCTGATCCCGGCCGGCCTGGCTTATGGCGCCAATCCGCCGCAGGGATCGGGCATTCCGGCTAACGCCGATCTGGTATTCGACGTCACGTTGCACTCCATTTCCAAGTAGTAAAGCGTTAGCGGCAAATGTATTAAAAAACACAATATATAGTGTCTTGAATTTATTGTAAGCGCTATATATAATCATCTATACAGTCAGAATTGTTCTGA
>Ga0307374_10004287_pt1 | contig 23790 bp, 19 predicted proteins | sample OX3MG_FD_202532 | JGI IMG/M metagenome (GOLD analysis project Ga0307374, IMG submission 202532) | Soil microbial communities from Risofladan, Vaasa, Finland - OX-3 | ecosystem: Environmental > Terrestrial > Soil > Coastal area > Acid sulfate soil | place: Finland: Risofladan, Vaasa | collected... | reverse complement strand
GCTGCCGGGGGCCGCGCCGACGACCAGGTGGCTGAGCGACTTGCTGACCGACGAGGCCAGCTTGCCGCCCAGCGCCTGGATCGCCTGCTCGGCTTGCCCGCGTGTGAGCTGCGCCAGTGAGCCAGTCAGCAGGAACGTCTGCCCGGCTAGCGGCAGGTGGGCCGTCGCCGCCGGGTCGGGCGCGGCCTGGGTCAGTTGCAGGCCCGCCGCTGCCAGCCGCGCCACCAGCGCACGATTCTCCTCCACCTGCGCCCACTGGTAGACGCTCTGGGCGATGGTGGGGCCGACGCCGGGCAGCGCCGCGATCTCATCCTGTGGCGCAGTGAGCAGCGCATCCATCGAGCCAAGACCTTCGGCCAGCGTCGTCGCCGCTTTCTCGCCGACGTAGCGCACGCCCAGCCCAAACAGCACGCGGTCGAACGGACGCTGTTTACTGGCCTCGATAGCGCTTAGCACGTTGGCGGCGCTCTTGGCTTTGAAGCCCGGCAGCGTCAGCAGTTGTTCCGCCGTCAAGTGATAGAAGTCCGAGGGGTCGCGCACGAGGTTTGCCGTCACCAGCCGCAGCACGATCATCTCACCCAGCCCCTGAATGTCCATCGCGCCCCGGCTGACGAAGTGCTCCAACGCTTCGAGATGGCGACCGGGGCAGACTTCGTTGGGGCAATACGTCACCTTGCCATCTTCTTTGCGGACGACCGGCGTGCCGCAGACGGGGCATTCGGTGGGGAACGTCCAGACGCGCTCGGAGCCGTCGCGTAGCTCGACCACCGACTTGACGATGGTGGGAATGACATCGCTGTTGCGCCGCACCACCACCGTGTCGCCGATGCGCAGGTCTTTGCGCGCCACCTCGTCGGCGTTGAAGAGCGACGCCTTGCTGACCGTCACGCCACCGATGTGGATGGGCGCCAGGCGGGCGTTGGGGACGAGCGCGCCCGTCCGCCCGACCGTCACCACGATGTCGAGCAGGCGCGTGTTGGCTTCGAGCGGCGCAAACTTATAGGCGATGGCCCAACGGGGGTCGCGCGCCACCGCGCCTAGCTCCTGCTGTTGCCAGCGCTCGTTGATCTTGATCACCGCGCCGTCTATGTCGTAGGGGACGGTGACGCGGTCGGCGCTCATGCGGTCGCAGTACGCCTGGGCGTCGTCCAGCGTCGCGGCCTGCTGGATGAGCGGGCTGACGGTGAAGCCCCAGGCGCACAGCCACGCCAGCGCCTCCCACTGGCTCTGCGGCTCAGGCGCGCCCTCGATGCGCCCAATCTGATACGCCAGGAACGAGAGCGGACGCGCCGCCGTCGCCTGCGGGTCCTTCTGGCGCAGCGATCCGGCGGCGGAGTTGCGGGCGTTGGCGAAGAGTTTGGGCGTCTTGCCCGTCGCCTGCGCCTCGTCGGCCAGCCGTTCGTTGAGCGCCTCGAAGTCGGCGCGCAGCATGTAGACCTCGCCGCGCGCCTCCACCAGCGTCGGCATGGGCGCGTCGTCGCTCACCACCAGCCGCTGCGGGATGCTGGCAATGGTGCGGATGTTGGCGGTGACGTTCTCGCCCACCTCGCCATTGCCACGGGTCGCGCCGACGGTGAGCGCGCCATTCTCGAAGACGAGGTTCATGCTGAGGCCGTCAATCTTCGGCTCGCAAACGTAGGCAAAGATCGCTTCCGGCAGCAGATTACGCGCGCGATCATGCCACGCGCGAAGTTCGTCGGGCGTGCGGACATTGGCCAGGCTGAGCATCGGCGTCAGATGGCGCACTTTGCCGAAGGCGCTGGACCCCACGTTGGGGACCTGCTCGGTCGGCGAGGTGGGCGTGCGAAGTTCCGGGTGGGCGGCTTCCAGTGTGCGCAGCTCGCGCATCAGATCGTCGTACTCGGCGTCGGAGAGGGTGGGATTGTCCAGCACGTAATAGGCGTTGTCCGCCGCCAGGATGCGCTCACGCAGCGCACGCGCGCGGTCGGCGTGCGGTGTAGAAGTGGGCGCCACTACAGCGAGATCGGCGTCTTCGAGTGGCTCTTCATCCGGCGCCACGGCTTCGGCCAACGCCTCGGTCGCCTCGCTTGCCTCGTCGGTCTGGATTACGCGCTCAGGATGTCGCCGGTCAATCACGTCTGACATGCCGCTGCTCCTCCGTAGTGTCATCCCGTTTGATATATTATCGCATGGTTTGGGCGGGTGTGGCGTGCGGACGCCCTGTCTTTCCTATCATTCTGCGCACGTTTGACGGAAACGGTTGAGCGGCGCGGGCAAGCGTAGCCGGAAGTACCACCTTGCTTTGAGGCCGCTTTCACGCATGCTATAATCCGCGCAATGACCCTGGCGCATACCTGTTGCGAAGCGTACTGGTGTGCCGAAATACCAGCGCGACGCGCGGAGCGCCAACTGGCCTGGGGACTGACTGGCGGAGGCTGGACACATGCAACACGACCGCACAGAACATACACGCAGGCGAGCAGCGGCGTTTGAGCGTGTCGCAGCGCAGCGCCGCCGCACGGCGCTTGTGTCTCTCCTACCGCTTGGGCGCGCCGACGCCTATCCGTTGACCGATGGCGCGCTGGCGCTGGCCAGGCAGGTGGAGGCGGCGCCCGACCGCCGCGCCGTCAGCGTCGTGGCGACCTCGCAGCGCCAGGAAACCCAGGGCGTCGCCGAAGACCAACACATCCTGATCGTCGAAGACGATTCACGCATCGCCGATGTGATTCGCAACGCGCTGGAACTCGAAGGCGAGCCGGGCTGGGCAGTCCATGTCGCCCGCGAGGGACGCCTGGCGCTCGATGTCGCTGGCAGCACGCCGCCGCAGGTCGTGCTGCTGGATGTCGGCCTGCCGGGGCTGGACGGCGCCGAAGTCTATCGCCGCCTGCGCGCCAACCCCCGCACGCAAGACGCGCGCGTGCTGTTCCTCACCGCAGCCACCTCGCTCGACCTGCACCAGCAAGGCATCGAGGGCGGCGTGCTGATGCGCAAGCCGTTCGACGTGCAAGAGGTCGTCAGCCTCGTGCGCGCATTGCTCGTGCGCTAACCACTTCGCATGCTAACACGACTGGCTACAAGCAGCGCGCCGCCCAGGAATATTAGGGCGGCGCGCTGCTTGTTGTTTCGGCGTATGGACGCTGCCGTACCGCCGGACGCCGATTCGGCGCGTCTCGTTATATGATAAGCAGCAGACCGGACAGCCAACCAGCATGTGAGTGGGAGTCCGGCGCCCAATTGTCATAGACAGGCTTCCGTCTCACCAGTACGCCAGGCGGACGCGCCGGATCGGCGTCCGGCGGTACGGCGGAGGCGCTACACATGCGCCAACGGCCTGTAGCATACGCCGATATTGAATCATGAGGGCGGCGCCTACCATGCCCGACACGCCAACCAGCCGTCGCACGACACACGCCGCGCCGACAGCCACACCCACTGCGCCTGCTAGCCACGTCCAGCCGACGCCAGTCTTCGATTGGCGCGCGTTGGTGGCGCGGTCGCAGCCGGGCGACGCGACGACCAGCCAGCGCGCCCAGGCGGCTCGCCTGGGCGCGGCGACCGCCGAGCTAACCACCTGGGCCGAGCAGTTCGGGTTGTTGACCGCCTACGTGCGGCCCAGCGCGATGTTCGCCGTCGTCTGCACGCCACCCGATGCGCCCGACGACCTGACGCGCTCACTGGCGCAACTCATCCTGTGGTATTACAGCTTCGACACCACGCTCGATAGCCAGCCGCTGGAACGCATCGGCGATCCCGCCTGGGTAGACGCGATGATCAGCGCCAGCGTCGCGCCTCTGCTGTCGGACCTACGCCTCAGCGCCGTGCGTCGCCTGGGCTGGCTTGCCTCGGCTGTAACCGATGTGGCGCCGGAGGAACCCGCCATCACCGCGCGCCTCAGCGCGGCGCTGGCCGATTGGCGCGAGACGACGTTTGCCCCGTGGGAACGGATGGCGCCCCACCTGCTCGTTCGCCAGTTCTGGCGCCAGACGCTCGCGGAGCAACTGGCGGACGCCGCCACCGCGATGCGCCAGGAACTGACGTGGACCAGCGCGTGGCGCGCCGACCGGCTCGTGGCGCCGACGATGGCCGACTATCTACGAACGGCCATTCGCACGACGGGTGTACATCCCATGCTCACACTCGTCTGCCACGCATCAGGCCAGGCCCCTGCCATCTGGCCACAGCGCCGCCCGCTGCTGAACGCCGCCGCCCGCGTCATCCGCCTCGCCAACGACGCCAGCTCCGCCGAAGCTGACCTCACCGACCAAAACATCACCGCCGTCACGACCGCGCTACTACGCTTGCCCGCTGATCGAGCGCGGCGCACAACCACCATGTTCGCCACAACTGAGGTGAGTGGCGGGCGTGGCGCGCCGGGGCTGCCAGAGCAGGCTCTCGACCGTGCGCGGGCGCAGGTGGCGCGGCGCCTGGACGCCGCCATCGTCGCCTTCGCCCGACGCCTCGCCACACAGCCGGATGGCCCCGACGCCGACTACCTGCGCTACACCGTCGCCTGGGCGCTGGCGCACTATGGGCAAGGTTAGGCCCGCTGCAACGCGCCCGCCGACGCCACGGGCGGCGCATCCGTCGTTGTGGGCGGCTGCGCATCCACCGGAGCGATGGGCAGGCGCACATGGAACGCGGAGCCTTCGCCTTCACCCTCGCTCTCGACCCAGATCGCTCCTCCCATCGCCTCCGCATAGACCTTGCAGGTGAAGAGGCCCAGGCCGGTGCCGACGATGGACGAGGCAAGGTCGCGCGGCAGGCGCACGAAGCGGTTGAAGAGTAGTGGCGCCTCGTCGGCGGGGATGCCCAATCCATGATCGCGCACGATCAGTTCGACCGCTGTCGAAGTGGACTGCTCGTCGCTGCGGCGTCTGCGGCGCTTGCTTTTGCCCGGCAGGCCATCGCCGCTGGCGTTGGGCGCCGCGCCGCGCGCCAGCGCGGCGCTGACCTCGATGGGCGAACCATCAGGCGAATACTTGAGCGCGTTGGTCAGCAGGTTGGAGAGAATCTGCTTCAGCAGCGCGGAGTCGCCCCAGACGACCAGATCGTCAGGGACGCTCAGGTGCAGGTCACGCATGGGCGCCGCCGTTGCGCGCAGGTCCAGCAGGGTGATCGCCGCCTCGACGGACTGCCGCACCGGCACCGCAGCAGGCGTGAAGCCGATTGCATCCTGCTCGATGCGTCGCGTGCTGAGAATCTCCTTCACCAGCTCGGCCAGCGCGCGGCTCACGCGGTCGGCGCTTTGCAGTGCAGTCCGCAGGTCCTGCCGGGAAAGGCGATCAAAGCGAATCAGGCAGGCCTGGATGTAGGTTTGCAGCGTGGTCAGCGGCGTGCGCAGTTCGTGGTTGACGCTGGAGATGAACTGGTTCTTGAGGTCGTCTAACCGTTGGGCGCGCTCATAGGCGATACCAACCGTGTGCAGCATGGTCCGCACATTACGCCAGAGCGCGAACATCGTCGCCCCCAGCGCCCACTGCGTCATAATGATGACCGGCGCGAAGAGCGCAAGCTGGGTGTCGATAGCGGTGGCCAACTGCGGCGGACGCGGCGAGACGACCAGGATCACAATGGTGGCCACATTGATCGCCAGCGTGACCGGCAGGATCACCCAGCCGCCACCCAAAGCCCCCGCCTCGACGATGATCGAACAGAGCGTGATCAGGCCGGCGATGGCAAATAAATCCAGACCGTTGACCTTGATCCAGATCACCTCGATGGCGATGATCACCAGCGCGTTGCCCGTCAGTACGAGCACGGTCGGCGCGACGACGCGCTCCTGTCCCACGAGTATCCAGGACACCCCCTGCACGCCAAGCACCACGACCAGCGGGATGTCCACCACCAGCAGTGACTCCTGACCGGGGGCGAGGACGATAAGGTACGCGGCAATTGCGGCGATGACAATCACGGTGATGCCGATGAAAGCGGGAGTCAGCAGGCGTAGCATCTCAAGCCGCCGCTGCCGGTCATAGTTTTCGACGAATTTGCGCTCGGTGATGGACGTCCCGGTGACTGAGGTCTCCGGTTGTTCGAGCGGCGCTGCCACTTGCATGTATCAGGTCCCCTCTACGGATCTACGGAGCTGAACGCTCTTCGTGATTCTGCATAGCGTTGATTGGGAAAGACGAGGCGTTTCGTGATCAGGGGTCATCCAGGAACGAGCGTAGCCGCACCAGTCGTTGCTCTGGCGTCATGCGTGTCGCCTGCTGGATGGCGTCAATCAACACCTCGAGGTCGAAGGGCTTGGCGAGATAGCGATCCACCCCGGCCAGTTGGCCGCGCAGAATGTCTTCGCCTTGCACATACGCCGAGAGGATGATCAGCGGAATCTGCGCGGTGGTGGGATCGCCGCGCAGAATACGCACAAGCTGCACGCCGTTCAGGCCGGGCATCTTCACATCAACCACCATGCAATCGGGCAGCTCACCTTGGGCGAGCTGCTCGATGCGCTCGAGGGCGTCCTCAGCGGAGGTCGCCGTCTCGATGAAGTAGTCGTCCAGCAGCGCGAATCGCACTGCTTCCAGTAACTCGATGTTGTCATCCACCAGCAGCACGCGAAAACGCCGATCCCCACCGGGCGGCGTTGGCTCCGGCTCAATCTCCATGACCGTGTCCTCGGTTTTCCATCAGCCCTACCACCGCCCTGGATGGCAGATGCGCTTCAACAAGGATTCAACATAAAGCAGTAGTACACAACCCAGAGGAGTTCATCATGGCGCCTACTATACCATAGCCAGTGAAAACAACCAAGGGGAAGTGGGCGGAAGTACCATTGCCATCTTGTGTCGCAATCTCTACAACCGGAGCGCCCACCTGCGCGTACAACTGATGACCTGTTACACATGACGTGTGTCGAGGAGAGCCATACGTGTGTATCAGGCGCGTTACGTGAGGCCCCCGCTGTGGATTGGGGAATCGTCGTCCGGGTCCTGGTACCAAGGAGTATGGAGATGCGCCTGCCTCGCTCGTCGCCTGCCGCGTCCGTCCCAGTCGTCGTCCTGGCTGAACCGGAATCGCACTTGCCAACCACGTCGAACCCAGCGAACCCAGCAAATGTCGCTCACCCAGTGAAACTACCGCGCGCATCACCTTCATCGTCGGCCCTCAGCGCAGCGCTCGTGCGTCGGTCGTCTACGGGAACTACGGGAACGCTCACCGGCTCTGCTCTCCAGCATCAGGCGCGCCAGTGGGCCACCGAACTGCTCGCAGCGGTCCATGCGGACGAACATCCAGTTTGGGGCGGCGGCGCGATCAGCCCGTCGCCCTATGAGACGGCGTGGGTGGCGCGGGTGCGCGATCCGCGCCGTCCGGAGCGGCTGGCCTTCCCGCAGGCATTGCGCGCCCTGGAGCAGATGCAGCGCGCGGATGGCGGCTGGGGCGCCGGTCCCGCCGCGTACACCATCCTGCCGACGCTGGCGGCGCTGGTCGCGCTCCACGCTGCGCCACGCCAGACGGCGGCGCTGCGGGCGCGGCAGGCGCGGGCGCACGACTACCTGGCGCGTGCGCTCCCCGGCTGGCGTGTCGAATCGCTGGATACGCCGTTCTTTGAGTTTCTGATTCCTTTGCTGGCCGACGAACTGGCCGCGTTTGGCGTTAACCTGACGATACCAGGGATGGACGTGATGCTTCGCCGACGCGACGCGAAGCTGGAACGACTGCCCTGGCGTCTGCTCGGCGACGGAGCTTCGCCGCTGACCCACGCGCTCGAAGCCCTGGGGCCACGCCTGGGCGACCCACAGATCGCTGACCTGCGCGCCGTGCGGACGCCCAGCGGCTGCTACGGCTGCTCCCCGGCGGCGACGGCGGCTGTGCTCATCTACCGTTCGCCGTGGGACGACGTGGCGGCGCGTTGGCTGCGTCGCCTGGCGGGCCAGGCGTTCGGGGGAATTCCCGGCGCGATGCCGACCGCGCATCCCGCCGATACGTTCGAGGCGGCGTGGGCGCTGCATCTGCTCTGGCAAGGCGGCGTCACGCTGGACCCGGCGATCAGCCAGCCGCTCCGCGAGACGCTGTTCTGGCTGCGCCGCTCCCTGACCGCCGACGGGGCGGGCTTCGCGGCCAATCGCGCGCTGCCACCCGACGCCGACGACACCGCGCTGGCGCTGGCCATGCTCAACCGTCTGGGCGTCGCCACGTCGCTGGCGCCGCTGTGGCGCTTCATGCAGGATGGACGCCTGCTGACGTATCCCGGCGAGCGCACCGCCTCCACCAGCGCCAACGCCCATGCGCTCGAAGCCTTGCTCAGTGTGGACGCCATCGGCTGTGACGAGGCGCTGCTGGTCTATCGTCGGCGCCTGGTGGCGTATCTGCTGGATGCGCGGCAGGACGGCGCCTACTGGGAGGACAAGTGGCACATCAGCCCAGTCTACGCAACACTGGCCAGCGTCTTTGCGCTGACTCGCCTGCCTGACCCCGCCGTCCATCAGTCGCTGGCGGGCACGCTCAACTGGCTGTTGGAGACGCAACGACCCGACGGAAGCTGGCGCGCCATTGACGACGCGGCGCCGGATGATGACCTCACCCTGGCGCGCCTCGCCAGCCTGATCCCCGGCGCGTCGTCGGCGCCCGCTTACCAGCCCGACGAGACGCGCTCTTCCTATGCTGAGGTCATTGCTAGCAGTGCAGGCGAAACCACGGCGGGCGTTGACGCCGTAGAGGAGACGGCGTACGCCGTGCTGGCGCTACGGGCGTTGTGGCGTCCGCTGGCGCCAGCGCTGGCGCACAGGCAGGCGCGGGCGAGCGGGCAGGCGTTGCGGCGCGGCGTCGCGTACCTGGCGCGGCGGGCGGCGGCCATCCGCGCGGGTGTCGGCTTCCTGCCGATGTATGTGGACAAGACGCTCTACCAACCCTACCGCGTGACGCAGGCCGCCGCCTACGCCGCGCTCGTTGGGGGATAGCCCTCACCCTGGCTTGGCCCCTGCGGGCCTGCGCCGGTCCCTCCCCCCCGTGGGGGAGGGGGTGGGACGAAGGGGGGGTATATGGGTGGATTGGCAGCGCGTCACGGCAGCACACCGCACAGTCGGCCTAATCCCAGGCGCTCACAAGCCCATCCCTCCTCCTGTGGGGGAGGGACCGGCGCAGGCCCGCAGGGGCCAAGCCAGGGTGAGGGCTATCCACCGCTGGCCGTCTGCGACGCGGGCGTGTTGGCGGCGGGCGTATTGGTGGTGGATGTCTGTGGCGCCTGCGCTGGCTGGGACGTCGGTTTGGGTGTGCGCGCGGGGCGCTGGGTATGGCGGTAGCCACGCGACGCGATGGACTGCACGACGATTCCGACTATCGCCAACGCAAGATACACGACCAACCAGACCCAGGAACCGCGAATCAGGTCGCCGACGATGCCGTTGCGCAGGCTCTCGAGACTAATTTGCCCGAACAGCAGCAATACACCGCTGATAATCGCGCCTGCTCCACTCAGCGCGGAGAAGACGACGATCAGCCCTTTGGGCAGATCGAGGAGGACGATCAGCAGCGCCGCGTCAACGGCGGCGATCACGCCCACCAGAATAATCAGCCAGCCGGGCAGCGAGCCGAACAGCGAGGCCGCGCCAATCCCCAGCATGAAGCCCAGCGAGGCTCCCAGAATCACCACCGCGACGTAGTAGAACGTAAACGCCACCACCGCGATCAGCAGGCCAATGACCACGCCAAACGCCCACCCGGCGGCGGTCGCCAGGAAGCCACCGCCATACAGGTCGCGGATCACGGTGGCCGTCGTCAAGAATCCGGCGACAAACCCCCAGATGGGAATCAGCCAGTGGAAGAACCGATACCCGGCGAAACAAAACGTTCCGCCAACCAGGAACAAGACCAGCGCCACGGCAATCGTCGTCAGGAACATACAGCTTCCTCCTCGTCCAACTTGCCCAACGTGTCCGACGTATCCGAACGGTCCAACGTGGCGTACGCCTCTGCTGTGGCAGAGCGCAACCACTCTCTAATCAGGTTATAGCACGCTCCGTCGCCTGGGTGTTAGCGCAGCCGGGTGTGGCGCCGGATTTGCGGCCACCCAACCACATGAAGGCCACCTTCACCGGCGCTGGGCGTGTGAACGCGCAGCTAAAGGCCTGGCGGCCACAAAGCCAGCCTGTACAGGCTGCGGATCGCCGCTCTCCAGGCCGCGCAGGCGGCCTTCGTGGCGAGACGCCTCACGCGGCGCGCGTTCACGTTCGCCATCCCCGCCCAGCGCGCTGCACACACCAAGGAGAACCGTTATGGCTGCAAACACTGCGCAATCCGCCGGACAAGCGAAACCGACGATTGGTTTCGCCGGTCTGGGCAGTATGGGAACGCGCATGGCGACACGGCTGCGTGACGCCGACTATCCGCTTGTCGTGTACAACCGCACGCCATCAAAGACGCAGCCGCTGGCGCAGCGGGGCGCGCAGGTGGCGCCGTCACCCGCCGACCTGGGGCGACAGTGCGACGTGGTGATCGTGATGGTCACGAACGACGACGCGCTACGCGAGCTGGTGTTGGGCGAGCAGGGCGCGCTCGGTGGTATGCGGCAGAATACGACGCTGATCTCGATGAGCACTGTGGCCCCTGCAACCACCCACCAGTTGCAGCGCGAGGCTACGCGGCGCGGCGTCTGGCTGCTCGATGCGCCGGTCTCCGGCAGCACGCCCCAGGCCGAGCAAGGGACGCTTGCCATCTTCGTCGGCGGCGAAAAGCAATGCTACGAGCGAATGAGGCCGATCCTGACGACGATGGGCCAGCAGACACTGTACATGGGGCCAAGTGGCATGGGCAATGCGATGAAGATCGTAGCGAACACGTTGCTGGGCGTCGAGATGCAGGCCATCGCCGAGGCGCTGGCGTTGGGCGAACGGGCAGGCCTGGACAAACCGCGCCTGCGTGATGCGCTCCAGGCTGCGCATCTGGTGACGCCGGGCCAGCAAGCAAAGCTGGCCAACGCCGTCGCCAACCAGTATCCGCCCACCTTCGCGCTGGAGTTGATGTACAAAGACTTCGGGTTGATCCAGGCGCTGGCGGCGCAGATGATGGTCCCGATGCCCGCCACCGCTGCCGCGCAACAAATGTGCGCGGCGGAGTTGACGGCGCACACCCGGCGCGACGCTAATGACCAGCGCGCCGCGCAACCGGAAGATTTCTCCGCCGTCATCCGCTTCATGGAGGAGTTGGCGACGCCGAATGGCAGCGCGTCGTCGCCAGCGGCAGCGTCCACTGAGGCGGCAGACGGTGACGGCACTACTCGCACGCAACAGAAAGCAGGAACGCATGCCCTCTAAAGCTAGACCGTCCACATCACAACCAACCCCACAACCCGATCCGCAGGCCGACTCGCATGATCCGGCGGCGACCCCGGGCGAACGCGCATTGGCGAAGGAGGACGCGCGGCTGCGGCGCAAGGCCAAGCGCGAGGCCAACGAGCCGATGCCGCTGCACGTCTATGGCGAGAGCGCGGGCGATCACGAGCGCCGCCACGCCCGTACCTGGAAGGATATGCCCGCCAACCCACCCAAGGGCGAGGAGGGCGGCACGGCCTATCAGCCCGACACCAGTTGGGTGAAAGAAAAATAGTGTGGTGTGTCGTGAAGTTCCATCTCCGCCGACCTGTTCTATCCCAAATTGCCATCCGCGCCGATGGGGCAGCCCAGCGCAAAGCCATGCGAGCTGCTCAGGAAGAAGCGGAAGTATTCGTAGAGCCGGTGCGCGCGGGTGTTTTCTTCTTCGGTGTTGAGGATGATGCGGCTGACGTCGTGTCGCTTGAAGTAGCGGATCGCCTCGGCCATCAGGCGCTGGCCCACGCCCTGGCCCTGCGCGCGTGGGTGGACGGCGATCCGCACCAGGTAGCCCAGGCCGGAGTCCACGATGTTGAACTGGTAGCCGATAATGCCAGCGTCATCCTCGGCGACGACGAAGTAGGGGTAGGCGGCGGCGATCTCGATGAACGCGGGACCATCGTGGCGCCAGAGGTCGTCGAAGCAGAGGCGGTCGATCTCGATCAACTGAGGAATGTCGCCGGGCTGGTAGGGGCGCACACGAACCGTCTGATTGCCCGGCGCGGGGATGGCGAAGTCGATCTTGTCGTAGGAACGCAGCAGCGCCGCCAGATGAAAGCCACGCGCTTCAAGCGGCTCGCGCAGCCAATCGGTATCGAGATCGCCGCCGGAGTAGTAGAGCGAGCGCACGCCGCGCGCGGCCAGCGCCTGCGCCAGCGGCGGCAGCAACAGATCGAGGTACTCTTTGTAGCGATGGCCTTCGCCCCAGGTCAGGCCGAAGCCACCGATCCAGGCGACGGGCGGGGCGATCTCGTTGGAGAGCAGGAACACATCGAGCGGCTCGCCGACGCCACCGGCCAGCCGCGCCAATGGTCCCGCCGCCTCGTGAAACGCGCCCACCGCCGGGTAGATGTCGAGCAGACGGGGTAGTTCTTCGGGTGAGAAGCGGTAGTGGATATACTCTGAGGTCATCAGGATGCGGCGGATCGCCAGTTCGTCGGCGCGCCGCAACTCGCGCACTGTTGGGGGAGGACGGCGGATCATAGGTGGTTGCTCCTTCCCCAGACCTAACCCCCAGCCCCTTCCCACACCCTGTGGGAAGGGGCTGGGGGTTAGGTCTACTTCCGCGCCGCCGTCTCTGCCAGGTCGCTCTCGGCGTTGTCGGTGGGCGTCGGCGCGGCGCGGTTGGCGCCCGCCGCCGAGAGGGCGGCGACTGGCGCGCCAATGCGGCGGGCGCCAACCGCGCCAACGGGCGCCGAGCCGACGGTCCGCCCATCGCGCGCCCATTTGGGCAGCTTGCCCTTGGATGAGACGCCGGTGAGGCGACCCAGGCCGAAGATCATGAAGAGCATCAGGATCAGGTTGACGACCGCCGAGACCGCCAACTGCGCCACCAGCCCAATCGGCAACAGCAGGATAAAGCCGGTGATCAGGATGTTGATCAGCGTCAGTGGGATCAGGAACAGCCAGGCGAAACGCATCAGTTGGTCGGCGCGCAGGCGAGGCAATGTCGCGCGAATCCACAAGAAGACACCCAGCAGCACACCCATCTTGACGGTGAACCAGAAGGCGCCAAAGATGTTGAAGATCACCTGGGAGAAGAAGATGGCGACTGCGCTGTGGCCGAACAGCGCTTCCCACGGAACGGCTGAGGCGCCCGGTCCCGACCAGCCGCCCAGGAAGAGCGCCGTCGCCACTGCCGAGACAATCGCCATGTTGCCATACTCGCCCAGGAAGAACATCGCCCAGCGCAGGCCGCTATACTCCGTCAGGTAGCCCGCCACCAATTCCGACTCAGCTTCGGGCAGGTCGAATGGGGAGCGGTTGGTCTCGGCGAGGCCACAGATGAAGTAGACCAGCAGTCCCAGCGGCTGCGCCAGCACGAACCAGAACCACGGCGCGCCCGGCTGCATCTGCGCCTCGACGATCTGGGTGAACGAGATTGAGCCGACGCCACAAGTCGTCAGATTGGGATGCGCGCCAATGCACCCTGGCGCCAAGAGGCTCGTCACCATCACCACGCCCACCAGCGAGAGCACCAACGGCAACTCATATGAGATCATCTGCGCGGCTGATCGCAGGCCGCCGATCAGCGAGTATTTGTTGTTCGACCCCCAGCCCGCCATGAAGACGCCAATCACGTCAATCGAGCTGAGCGCGACGTAGAAGATGATGCCGGTGCCCAGCGCGCCCGCCGTCAGATACGGCGAGAACGGCAGCACGACAAACGCCGTAATCACCGGGGCGAAGAAGACCACCGGGGCCAGCCGGAAGACAATGCCGTCGGCCTTGCCGACCTTGACATCTTCTTTCAGCAGCAGCTTGATCACGTCGAACGGCGACTGCAATATGCCGCCGGGGCCGTAATGCAGCGGACCATAGCGGTCCTGCGCATAGCCCTGAACTTTGCGCTCCAGGTAGACCAGCACCGTCGCCGCCGTCATCAGGAAGCCCAGCGAGAAGACAAACGTGATGACGAAGTGGATGAAGATCAGGAAGATGTCGTTCGTAAGCAGGTTGTTCATAAGGGTGGCATTCTCTCCGCCCAGGCGACGCAGCGCGCCCTGGTCTACGCTGATAGGCGTTGGCGCGCTAGCGATCCACGTCGCCCAGCACGATGTCTATGCTGCCCAGGATGGCGATCACGTCGCCGATCTTATTGCCGCGCAGCAACTCCGGCAGGATTTGCAGATTGGTGAACGAAGGGCCACGCAGCTTGGCGCGATAAGGATACTCCGAGCCATCGCTGATCATGTACACGCCCTCCTCGCCACGCGCGCTCTCGACGGCGGCGTAGGTCTCGCCGCGCTGTGGGCGCAGCGCGATGGGCGTGCGCTGGCAGACGGAGCCGCCGGGCAGCTTATCCAGCGCGATGCGAATTAGCCGCACACTCTCGCTCATCTCATCCATCTTGACGCGGTAGCGGGCGAAACAGTCACCCTCCTGCCGCACCTGGGGGATCACCGCGATCTCGCGGAAGGCGCCGTAGGGTTGCGTCACCCGCACGTCGAAGGGGACGCCCGACCCGCGAATCAACGGCCCCGACAGCGCATACGCGATGGCCTGCTGGGGATCGATGTAGCCGACGCCCTCGGTGCGCGCCTGGAAGATTTCGTTGCCGGTGATCAGCCCTTCCAGATCGGGCAGGCTTTTCTTCTCGAAGATGTCGAGCCATTCCTGGCAGTTCTGGAGCCAACCCTTGGGGAAGTCCTGCATCACGCCGCCCACGCGCATGTAGTTGTGGGTGAAGCGGTGGCCGCTGAGTGACTCGAAGCTATCCAGGATGATCTCGCGGTCGCGGAAGCACCAGACGATCGGCGTCGTCGCGCCAAGGTCCAGGCCATAGGTGCCGATGGCGACGAGGTGGCTGGCGATGCGCTCCAGTTCGCCGACGATCAGGCGGATATATTGGGCGCGGCGCGGCGGCTCGATGCCCATCAACTGCTCGATGGCCTGCGCATACGCGATCTCGTTGAGCATCGGGCTGAGGTAGTCGGCGTTGTCTATATAGCGGATGCCACCCATGTAGGGGCGGTTCTCGAAGATTTTCTCCATGCCGCGATGCAGGTAGCCGATGACCGGTGTGCAGTTGACCACCGTCTCGCCATCCAGCGTCAGCACCAACCGGAGGACGCCATGTGTGGAGGGGTGCTGCGGCCCCATGTTGAGGATCATCTCCTCGCTGCGCATGCCCGCCTCGTCCACAAACGTTCCCGGCTGCAACGTCGCTTCTGTCGCCATATCCGTATCCTCTGTCCTTCGCTCAATCGCCCAGCCCAACCTTACGGTGTCGGCCCGCGCACATACATTCGTGCCTCTGGCCATCGGCATGCAGCGTATGGCGCGCTATGAGCGTCGCTTGTTCCGTTTCCCGCCGCGTGTGTCGTGCAGCCGTTCGACTTGCGCCTCGCGCGCCACCGCCGCGCCCTCGTCGCCGGTCGTCGCGCCCGGAATGCCCGGTCCGCTGACCGGCCCCAGTGGCAGGGCGGCAGGCGCAGGCTCGACGCCCTGGCCGGTCGTCAGGTAGATCGCCGAGCTGCCGAAGGTCGTCATGCCTGGATGAATGCGCTCCTCGTTGCCCTGCCCAAAGCGCTTGGTGACGATGCGCTCCTGCCCGCGTATCTGCTCACCGGAGACGGCCTGGACGGCGGCGACCTGTGTGGTGGCCGGGTCGCGGCGCACCAGTGGCGTCGAGCGGAAGCTCCTGAGCAGCGGGTGGCCCTGGAACTCGTCCTCCAGCAGAATGCGGCGCAGGTCGGGATGGCCGCTGTAGACGATCCCCACCAGATCATACTGTTCACGTTCGAGCCAGTTGGCGGCGGGATAGAGGCTGACCAACGAGTCTACGGTGGGGTTCTCGGCGGGCAACTTCACGCGCACTTGCAGCAGCCAGACGTTTTGCAGCGACCGCAGGTGATACAGCGACTCGATGTGGTCGATCATATCGACGCCGGTCACGCAACTAAGCATCTCGAAGCCCAGCGTGTCGCGCAGAACGCGCGTGGCGTCCAGCAGCCGCTCGGCGGGGATGTCGATGCTGACGAGGCCACCGTTGAGTTTGGTCTTGGGCGTTGGCTGGCCGACCACCGCGTCCACCGCCGCCAACTGCGACAGCAGGGCATTGATGTGGTCGCGGTCATAGGCCAGCAGCGAGGGGGGTTGCAAGGCGGCGACAGGCTGCGGCGCGTTGCGCCCGCGCTGACGTGGGGTTAAATCCACTTGATGACTCCCTTCCGCCAGGCGTAGACCAGCCCAATCGCGAGCACGATGATGAAGAACGAAATCTCGATGAAGCCGAACCAGCCAAGTTGCTGGAAGATGACGGCCCACGAGAGGATGAAGACGATATCCACGTCGAACGCGACGAAGAGCAGGGCGAAGATATAAAACGCCAGCGGGTACTGCACCCAGGCCGAGCCGATGGGCGTCTCGCCCGACTCGTAGGTGGTCAACTTGTTTTTCGTCGTGCGCCGCTTGAGCAGCAGGGCGTTCAGCGTATCGGCTGCCAGCAGCGACCCCAGCACGAAGACGCAGCCGCCGAGAAAGAAGATGCCCGCGAAGAGGTAGCCTATCCCAACCATGAACCAGCGCGCCTCCTAACACATCCCGCAGGACGTGTGACTGTTGGTTGACTCCGGCGATGATCGGCGCCTGGTTGCGTGGAACGTGGGTGGGTAAGCCGAAACGCAACGCGCGGGCGATTGCAACGCCATCTTCGATTATAGCATAGCCGCCCCACCCCAACAACGCGCGCCACACAAAATACCCACGGATCGCCGCGCTTGTCAGGCAAATGAAAGGCGCGCATGGGCGCGCATGGGCGCCCATGCGTGCGCTCAGCGACCGCTACCGGCACGAGCTTTCACGAGCTTCGCTATGTGGACTGCGCTGAGGGCGCGTAGAGATGATATGATGTCTGATGATAGCGACGCTTGTCACGCCGATGGGGCGAGTCGTCTGTGCGGTAGCGCCCCGACTGATAATCCTGGGCTATGCAAAGGGCTACAAAGATAGTATGCGGCCAGTGGCGCGTTATACCTACAGGCTACACAAAAATGGTTGGCTGTTACGCATGGCGGACGCAGTAGTTCGGTAGATCTGCCAGCGATGGGATCGTCATGCGTGTGGGGCCGCGACGAGCGTACGGCAATTGCCCGACTAGCCAAATCTCATTATTTGTGGGCGACGTGGGTTCAATCACTGGTATCTTTAGTTGGGGCGCCGGGCGCGGGCGTCGCGTCGGGCGTTGATCAGGTGGAGGGGCGCGAAGGCCCTGCGCAGGAAGTCGGGACGCGCTCTGGCGACGACGCGGCGCTTGCGCGCAATGCTTGGGCGCAGCGGAAGGCGAGAGGCTGTATGCAGTGTTGGAATTGTGGCGCGTCGGCGCCACGAGACGCCGAAGAATGCCCGCGATGCGGCGCGGAACTCTCGCTGCCCCCTGGCGAGTGGGATGACTCCATGCCTCAGCCCGTGCGTCGCCCCGATGCGCCTCGTCGGCGGGACGACGACCGTGATGGCCGCTCCTCTCGGGCGCCCCGCGACCCTCGTGGCGCCCGAGGCGGGCGTAGCGGCGCCCGCGATGATCGCGATGACCGTGACCGGCGGGCCAGTCGCTCCGACCGCCCGGCCCGCGATGACTTCGACGATGAGCGAGCGGACGCCCCCCGCTCGTCACGCGGCTCGCGCTCCGGCTCGCCATCCCGCAGCGGACGCGCCCCCGACGATGACGAGCGTGGCGGGCGTGACGCCGCCCGCGATGGCTCTGCCCGGCGCTCGCATGGGTTGCCAGACGACCGCTCCGGGCGTGGGGATCGGGCTGGGCGCTACAAAGAGCCGGAGCCGTCGGGCTATACCGACGATTCGCTCGCCATTCCTGCGCTCACCGATGACAGCATCGAGGCGATCGCTTTGACCGATGACAGCATCGAGGCGCAGGCGTATGCGCGTGATCGCGACCACCGCGATCTGCGTGATCCCCGTGACCGCCGCGACTCGCCCTCGCGCGGGCGGGCGCCCGACGACGATGCACGACGCGATGGCTACGACGGCTATGACGACCGCCCTGGCCGTAGCAACCCTGGCCGCGAAAGCCGTGATGGCCGGGGTAGCCGCGGCGGACGCGGCGACCCACGCGACCCACGTCTGCCTGATCCGCTCGATGACCCCCGCGCGCCACGCGCCCTGCGCTACGGCGACCCGCGTGACCCGCGTGACCCGCGCGGCTCCGCACGCTACCCCGATGGCCCCGGCGGGCGCGACCCACGCGACCCCCGGATGAGCGGCGGCAGTGGGAGCGGTGGCCGCAGCCGGTCGCGCGCCGATTATGGAGACGACCCTCGGATGAGTGGGCCGTCGGCGCCTGGTGGCCCCCGGCGCGACCCGCGCGACCCACGCGCGGCGGACGTTTCCGGTGGGCGCGGCGCGATGGGGCCAGGGTTCGGGCCGGGCGCCGCGAACGGCGGTCGCCCCATGCCTGGCGACGCCTGGGCGCCCCCCGGCGGCCCGCTGGCCGTCGCGCCCAATCCGCGCGGCCTTGCCCCTGGCGGCGCAGCAGGCGCGCCGACGAAGAAAGCGCCCAACCGGCAGCGCCAGATCGCGCTCGTCCTGATCATCATTCTGGGGCTGGCGGCGGTCGGTGGGCTGGGCTATCATTTTGCGCCCGCCAGCATCAAGAGCAAAGTGCACCATCTGCTTGGCAGCAGTCCCAGCGTGAGCGCGCCAACCGTGCCGCCGTTCGCTACGTATACGCCAGGGCCGACGCCGACGCCTCTGGCCAACGACAAAATCAACGTCAGCGCGCCCCTACATTATGTGATTGACTACCCATCCGCCTGGCTACTTGGCTCGAACTCCACCACGACTAGTGGCCAGTATGACAACCTCGATACCTATTCGCAGCCCAGCGCCGATACCCGCATCACGGTAGAGACCGCCGGCGCCTTCGCGTCCTACACCCCGGCGCAGATCATCCAAGGCGAAATCACGGCGGCGACCCAGCAAGGCGCGACATTCAGCCAGATCGCCAGCGCCACCCGCACGCAGTCGGTCGGCGGCGAGGTCTGGCAACGCCAGGAATACACCGTCACACTGAAGATTACGCCAACGGCTACCGCGACGGCCACCGCCACGCCGACCACGGCGCATTTACATATGGCGATCCTGGCGACCCATCACCTGGGGCGTGGCTACGTAATCGTCCTCACCAGCGACGATACCGCCTTCACTAAAGCCGACACGACCTACTTCGAGCCGACGCTGTCGACGTTCCGTTTCAGCTAACCGACTGGTTCACGCGCCCATCATCGCACGGCGGTAGTCCTCGTAGTCGTCGTCGCTGAAGCAGACGAAGACGACGCGCTCGATGGTCGCATCGCTGGCCAGGAAGCGGCGCGTCTCTCCAAGCGCGATGGGGATCGCGCGCGACATGGGAAAACCGTAGATTCCCGTGCTGATGGCGGGGAAGGCAACGCTGCGCAAGCCATGTTGCGCCGCCAGCGTCAGGCTGTTGCGATAGCAGCCTGCCAGCAGCGCATCTTCGTTATGGGCGCCACCTCCCCAGACGGGGCCGACGGTGTGGATCACCCAGCGCGCGGGCAGCCGGTAGCCGTGGGTGATGCGCGCCTCGCCGGTCGGGCAGCGCCCCAGCGTCCTGCACTCCGCCACCAGTTCGCGCCCCGCCGCCCGGTGGATTGCGCCGTCCACGCCGCCACCGCCCATCAGCGACGAGTTCGCCGCGTTCACGATGGCGTCCACATCGAGCCGGGTGATGTCGCCGCGCAGGACCTCCATGCGCGCCGCGACATCCGACGTGGGAGAGGCAGCCGACGAATCGCTGTCGTGATGAGGAGTATCGGTCATTTTTTTGGCGCCTTTTCCGCTACTATGAACTGCAAGTCCGCTTCCCAGCCAGGTCCTCTCTGATTGTACCAGTCGGCCCTGATGGCGCCCAGCAAGCGAGGCCATCGTAGTAGTATGAGGCGACGAAACGCTGTATAATCCGTCGGAGCGTTCTGCGACGAACCCGTGTGTCGAGTGGCTGGCGCCTATGCGCGTCACACCGGCAGGCGACGCATCACGCAGCGTTTCCGGCGCCTCAACTACACGCATGGTATACTGGCTTGCGGCTCCATCAGATCGTTGATGACGGTCAACAGAGGGGCTGGCCGACACTGCGGGCAAACATACGTCCAAGTAGATCGAAATGGATACATTGCGTGTATGTTGCATTAGACGAGGGGGCGCCGTTCTGACGGGAGAAGACTTCGACGACGCAGAGTTGGTGGCCCGTGTAGCCAATGAAGACGAGAGCGCCCTCGGCCAACTCTATGACCGCTATCAACGCGCTATCTACTCGCTCTGCCTGCGGGTCGTTCACGATCCGCCAGCCGCCGAGGAGGTAACGCAGGAGGTCTTTGTGCGGCTCTGGCGCAGCGCGGCCAGCTTCGAGCCGGGGCGCGGGCGCGTCAGCACCTGGCTGCTGCGCATCGCGCATAATCTGGCGCTCAACGAGGTGCGCCGCCGCCAGAGCCGCCCGGTGATCGCGCCCGACGCCGACTGGGAACTCGAAGGGGCCAGATTGGTTGACACCCAACAGGACAATGACCCCGAGGTCGCTGTCTGGCTACGCGAGCGCGCCCAGGTCATCCACCAGGCGTTAGAACAATTGCCCACTCCGCAGCGTCAGGCCATCGAGCTGGCGTTCTTCGGGGGGCTGTCACAAGCCGAGATCGCCACTGCGCTCGGCGATCCGCTGGGCACGGTAAAGAGTCGCATCCGTGTGGGGATGCAACGCCTGCGCGCCTTGCTGTTGGCCGCCGGTTTAGATGATGTGAATTAGAGAATCTCAATGGCAATAGAACACGTCACGAACCTCATCGACGCCTATGCGCTGGGGGCGCTGGAACCCGATGAGGTGGATATGGTCGAGAGCCACCTGGAGGGGTGCGAGGAGTGCCGCGCCTACGCGCGACGCGCCTACGCCACCGCTAACCAACTCTTGCTGTACCTGGCCGCGCCAACGGATACGCCGCCGCCCTCGCTACGCGAACGCACGCTCGCCCGCGTGCGCGCCGCCGCCGAGGCCGACGCGCAGCGGCTGGACGCCCCATCCAATCCACGCCTGGACTTCCAGGGATCACCAACTCCGCCCGCCGCCCAACCGACGCCGGACGCGGGCGCGGCCAATCCGCTGGCGCGCTTGCTGCGTAGCCTGCTGGGCGCGGCGGGCGTCGAGGGCGCGCCGACGCCCCAGAGCGGTCAGGCCGACGCCCTGCTGCGTGAATTGCTGACCGACCCGGACGTTGTGATCTGGCCGGTCGGCGGCACGGACGACGCCCCACACGCCAGCGGACGCCTGATCGGCAGCCGCGCCCGCCGCCGCGCCGTGCTGCTCACCAGCGGCCTGCGCCAGCCGGGCGCCAATCGCGAATATCAGGTGTGGTTCCTCGCCGGGGGCAAGCCGCAACCCAACACGCTCTTCACTATCGACCGCGCCGGACACAGCCTGAGCGTGGTGCGCGCCGCCGCGCCGCTCAGCAACTTCGACACGGTCGCCGTCACGCCGGAACCTGCCGGTGGCAGCCCTGGCCCCACCGGCCCCATCGTGCTGGTCGGCCAGCTCGCCAGCGAGGGCTAGCGCCGTTCCGTTGCGAGCGCACAAAGACGCCCGCGCATCCCTCTAGTCTGAGGGGCGCGCGGGCGTCTTAGGTGGCTGGGCCAGTGGGTTCGGGGCGATTAGCCTGCAATAGACCACGCCAGCGTGGCAAACTCCACCCCGTCCAAGTCCACCAGATAGGTCGCCACCTGTGTCGTGTGTGCGCCATCACTCGTCGTCAGCGTGACGCCACGCAGTGACGACGCAGCCAGTGTTTGCCCATCTGGCGACCAGAGCAGTGTGGTGACCGTGGCGCTGTGGCCCAGTGTGGCCAGCGTCGTCACACGGCCTCCGCTGATGTGCGCGTTCATCAGCGCGCCGTCCAGTTGGAAGGCAAGCTGCTGGCCATCCGCAGACCACGCCATCGCAGACGGCAATGTAGCGGACGTTGCGATGTGCGTCAGCCCGGTTGTCGGCGACCACAGCGAGAGCGCACCCTGGGCGCCAATGGCGGCGACGGCGCCCGTCGGCGACCAGATGATTGGCCGGGCAGGCGCGCCAAGCGTCGCCACCGTTTGCAGGCTGGCGTTCGGGCTACCCACTGGCGCGAACGCCGAGACCGTAGCCAGCGCCCCGCCATCCCAGACCAGCCACTCGCCGTTCACGCTGACGGCTGTCGCGCCGATCCCCGCGCCGTCCGGCGTCAGGCGTGTGGACGCGGGCGCGGTGACGCTCTGTGCGAAGATACCTGTGGTGGTTACGCCATCGCCGATTGCCCACGTCGCGGCTCCCCCATTCGGCGCAACCGCAAACTGCGTGATCAGCGTAAACTGGTTCTGCGAGTCCGCCTGCGCATTGAGCGGTGTGAGGTGGTTGGCGCGCACATCGTAGAGCCACACACGCTCATTGAATCCACTAGTGATCTGGGTCGGCTCTTGCACGAAGCCTAGCCAATCGCCATTGGCGCTCCAGGTGAGATTGGCGAGGAACCCGCTAACGCCAGCCAAGCCGCTCTGGCGACTCACGTCCAGGGGACGCGATAGGTCGGCGGGCGTCGTGAGCGTGGCGACGGTCAGCGAGACGCTCGTGCCATCGGGCGCCGCGACTACGTAGGCGAGACGCTGGCCAGTAGGCGACCAACTCAATTGGGCGCGTAGGGCAGCCCCGACGCCTTTAGCCCAGAAGGCGGCGTTCAGCGTATGTCCCTTCGCGGGCGGCGTCGTCACGGCGTCAACGATCTGGTCGCCCTGTCGGTCGCTGCGCACGAGATGGAGCGCGCCCGTGTTGGCGTCCACATAGGCAATCCATGCGCCGCCGTGGCCATTGGTGATGGGCGAGACGCTCCATACGATGACATTCACACTGGGCGGCGTGAGGCGCTCGGCGGCGCCGGGCGCGCCGGTGGGGCCAGCCTCGGCAGCGCTCCACAGTGCGCCATCGTGGGCGAAGACGAGGCGCGCTCCGGCGGCCAGCGGCGCAGTCGAGAAGTTCGGCGCGCCCCGTACGTCGGTAGACTGGCCGGGCGACCGCGTAGCGCCAAATACGCCGAAGCCCTGGCTGAAGAACGCCGAGACGCCCAGCGCCAGGATCAGCGCGGCGGCGACGGGCAGCAGGACCTTCGCCAGCGGGAAGCGGCGGGTCGGGCGGATTGGCATGGGCGTGGCGCCGGGGACGCGCGTGGGAACGTCCGTCGGCGGCGCATCGGTGGCGGAAGCGGCAGGCGTATTGGCGCCTGTGGTGGGCGCTTCGGCTGGCGCGTCTTCGGTGGCGGATGGCGTCAGGGGGAACAGGGTCGTGGGCGGACGCCAGCGTGGCCCCAACATCGGCTTGGATGGCTGCGTAGGCTGTGATGTCCGGGTGGCTTGCCGGTCGGCCTGACGCGCGGACGATTGCAGGATGGCGGAAAATTCCGGGGAGGAGAAGATGCGGTCGCGCAGGCTCTCCGGTGGAGTGACGCGGACCGTGTCGGCGAGTAAAGCGTCGTAGCGGCGATAATCGGCCAGGATGGCGCTGCACCGCTCGCAGGAGGCAAGATGTTCGCTGACCTCGGCGCGTAACGGTGGGTCGAGGGTGTTATCGAGAAAAGCGCTTAGGTTGCCCTCAGCCCACTCACACTTCATTGCGGATTGCCTCCCCCCTGTTCCAGCGAGCGATAGTGTTCACGGAACGAATGTCGCGCCCGGGACAGGTACATCTTGACGCCGCTCTCCGCGATATTCAGGGTGGTGGCGATCTCCGCGTAGGAGAAGCCCTCCTGAGTGTAGAGCAGCA